>ENA-UOJM01000708-UOJM01000708.1-human-gut-metagenome-genome-assembly--contig:-P116-NODE-708-length-39856-cov-19.550715_pt1 | contig 39856 bp, 33 predicted proteins | sample MGYA00242349_ERZ723896 | MGnify/ENA metagenome assembly ERZ723896 | reverse complement strand
CCCACCCGGACTACGACCTTGCCGCATGGGTGCTGGGCAAGTTCCCGCCGGAGGACGCCAAGGCCATCGCCGACCGCTACTCCGACCTTGAAGCCGCCGCAAAGCTTATCATGGACGGTAAGCTCAGTCTGGCACAGAGTAAGTATAACGGGTAAGCGGAACGAACCCTCTCAGTCGCCTGACGGCGACAGCTCCCCCGAGGGGGGAGCTTTTCCGCATCACCCCATAAACTTTCCCTTAAACGATAAACAAAATCTCTTTGTCAAAAGCTCCCCCTTTCGGGGGAGCTGGCATCGCGCCAGCGATGACTGAGAGGGTTTTGAGAAAGGAGGTTTTCCCATGTACGAAGCCTTACTCAAGGCCACACCGGAATATCAGAAGGTCGCTGCAAGCTTTGGCTCTGCCGGGCCGGCGGCGCTGTTCGGCTTGCCGCCCGCAGGCCGGGCGCTGCTGTACGCCGCCCTGCAAAAAGACCTTGACCGGGTGCTCTGCATCGTGACCCCCGGCGAGGCCGAGGCCACCCATTTTGCAGACGACCTCAAGGCGCTGGGGCTTACCACTGCGGTGTTCCCGCCCCGGGACTTTATGCTGCGCCCGGTGGAGGGTGCCGGCCGCGAGTACGAGTACCGCCGCCTTTCGGTGCTGGGTGCACTGGCGGGCGGACGGCTGCAGGCCGTCTGCGTGCCCGCCGAGGCACTTTTGCAGTACACCGTGCCCCGGGCTGAGTTCATCCAAAATACCCTCACCTTAAAGCCCGGCATGGTGTATAACCGCGAGGCGCTGGTAGCGCGGCTGTTTGCCGCCGGGTATGTGCGCCGCAGTCAGGTGGACGGCCCGGGACAGTTCAGCGTGCGCGGCGATATCGTGGATATCTACGCGCCGGATATGCGCCAGCCTGCCCGCGTGGAGTACTGGGACGACGAGATCGACTCCATGTCCTCCTTTGACCTGCTGACCCAGCGGCGGGACGGCGCACTGGAAAAAATATACCTCTCCCCTGCCCGCGAGGTGCTGTTCGGCAGCACCGCCGAGACCGCCGAGGCGCTGCGCAGCGCCATCAAAAAGGCGCGCGGCAAGCACCGCACCGCGCTGGAAAAGGCCACCGAAGCCGATCTTTCCCAGCTGGATTCCGGCCTGATGCCGGAGGCCATGGATAAATATTACGGCATCCGCTACCCCGCCCCCGCCACGCTGCTGGACCATCTGGACGCGCCGCTGTTCATTCTGGATGAAGTGGGCGGCATTCGGGATGCCCAAAAGGCCACTGAGTTCCGCCGCAGCGAGGAGCTGACCGGACTGCTGGAAGAGGGCGTGCTCTGCCCCGGGCTGGATGTGCTGTACCAGACCATGGACGATCTTGTCATTGCCGCCCAGAGCAACAGCACCCTGCTGTGCGAGAATTTTCTGCGCGGGATGAACGAGTTCAAACTGAAAGACCTCATCAACGCCGAGGCCTTTGCCGCCCCCAACTGGAACGGCGACCTTGCCTCCCTGCGGGAGGACTTAGACCCGCTCATTGCCCAAGGCTATGCCGTCACCCTGTTTGCCGGTACACCCAAGGGCGCAGCCGCTCTGACCCGCGACCTTGCCGACAAGGGCTACGCCGTGAGCATGAGCCGTGATGTGCGCCCTGCCAAGGGCATTTTGCAGGTGCTGCCCGGGCATCTGACCGCCGGGTGCACCTTCCCCTTTGCCCACGCAGCGGTGCTTTCCAGCCGCCGCCACGGACTGGACGAGGAAGCCGCCGCCGAAGCCAAAAAGCGCAAGAAGAACAAAAACGCCCTGTCCAGCCTTTCGGACATCAAGCCCGGGGACTATGTGGTGCACCAGAGCCACGGCATCGGGATGTACGCCGGTATCCAGCGGCTGGAGGTGCAGGGCGCTACCAAGGACTACCTCAAGGTGCAGTATTCCGGCTCCGACGTGCTGTATGTGCCGGTGACCCAGCTGGACCTGCTCAGCCGCTACACCGCCCCCGGCGACGAGGAAAAGGTGAAGCTGGCCAAGCTGGGCGGCACCGAGTGGCAGCGCACCCGCGCCAAGGTGAAAAAAGCCACCGAGGAGATGGCGCAGGAGCTGATCGAGCTTTACGCCCGCCGTCGTCAGGCCACGGGCTACGCCTTCCCGCCGGATGGCGACTGGCAGCGGGACTTTGAGACCCGCTTTGACTACGACGAAACCGACGACCAGCTGCACGCCACCGCTGAGATCAAGCAGGACATGGAAAAAGGCTATCCCATGGATCGTCTGCTCTGCGGCGATGTGGGCGTGGGCAAGACTGAAGTGGCGCTGCGCGCCGCCTTCAAGTGCATCATGGGCGGCAAGCAATGCGCCCTGCTGGCACCCACCACCCTGCTGGCGTGGCAGCACTACAACACCCTGCTCTCCCGCATGGAGGCTTTTCCGGTGAAGATCGGGATGCTGTCCCGCTTCCGCACCGCAAAACAGCAGAAGGAGACTCTGCGCGGCTTACAGGCCGGCAGCGTGGATATCGTGGTGGGCACCCACCGGCTGCTCTCTAAAGACGTAAAGTTCCACGACCTCGGCCTTGTCATCATCGACGAGGAACAGCGCTTTGGCGTGAAGCACAAGGAAAAGCTGAAGGAAAACTTCATCGGGGTGGATATGCTCACCCTGTCGGCCACCCCCATTCCCCGCACATTGAACATGGCAATGAGCGGCATCCGGGATCTTTCCACCATCGAGCAGCCGCCCATCGAGCGGCAGCCCGTGGAGACCTTTGTGCTGGAATACAACGACGTGATCCTTGCCGAAGCCATGAAGAAGGAGCTTGCCCGGGGCGGGCAGGTGTACTACCTGCACAACCGGGTGGACAACATTGAAGCCTGCGCCGCCCATGTCAGCCAGATGGTGCCGGGCGCGCGGGTAGGCATTGCCCACGGCAAGATGACCGAGGAGGAGCTGAACCCCGTATGGCAGCACCTGCTGAACGGCGAGATCGACATTCTGGTCTGCACCACCCTCATTGAGACCGGCATTGATGTGCGCAACTGCAACACCCTCATCATTGAGGACGCCGACCGCATGGGTCTGGCGCAGCTGTACCAGATCCGTGGGCGGGTGGGGCGCTCCGGCCGCAAGGCCTACGCCTACTTCACCTTCCGCCGGGACAAGACCCTGACCGATATCGCCCAGAAGCGGCTTTCTGCCATCCGGGAGTTCACCGCCTTTGGCTCCGGCTTCCGCATCGCCATGCGGGATCTGCAAATTCGCGGCGCGGGCAGTCTGCTGGGGCACAGCCAGCACGGCCACATGGAAGCCGTGGGCTACGACCTCTACGTTAAAATGCTGGGACAGGCCATTGCCCGGGCGCGGGGCGAGCCCGTCCAGCGGGACAAGAGCGATTGTCTTGTGGACCTGCGGGTGGACGCCTTTATCCCGGAAAAGTATATCCCGGACGGCGCGGGCCGCATCGAAGCCTACAAGCGCATTGCCGCCATCCAGACCCCGGAGGACGCCGCCGATGTGCTGGACGAGCTTATCGACCGCTACGGCGACCCGCCGCCCTCGGTGAGTGATCTGGTCAATGTCTCCCTTGTCCGTGTGCAGGCCGCCGCCGTGGGCGTGTATGAGGTGACCCAGAAGAAGGATACCCTTGTGCTGAATCTGGAAACGCTGGACCTTGCCATGATCCGCGGCCTGCTGCAAGCTTTCAATGGCCGGGTCACCGCCGGCGCGGGCACAAAGCCCTATCTCTCGGTGGTATTACAGCCGGACGAAAAGCCGCTGGAACTGCTGCAAAACATCCTGAAAGCAATGGCAGATATCCTGACCGGCACCGAACGCGAAAAAGCTCCTCAAACAGGGGGAGCTGGCACGCGCAAGCGTGACCGAGCAGGTTTTATAAAAACAAACAAGGAGCAAAACGCATGAAAAAGAAACTGCTTGCGCTGGTATGCGCACTTGCACTGACCGTCAGCCTTGTGGGCTGTGCACTCTCCACCCCGGACACCGTGGGCAAGATCGGCGATTTTGAGGTGACCAGCGGCCTGTACCTGCTGGCGCAGTACGATGCCTATCAGCAGGCTGCGCAGCTGGCAGACTCTGAGCAGGACACCAGCAAGGTAAAGTCCTTCCTCAAGGCCACCATCACCACCGATGCCGACACCGGCGAGACCGCCGTGGTAAAGGACTATGTGGCACAAAAGACCCTTGAGACCCTGCAGACCCTTGCCGCCGTGGATGCCCGCTTTACTGAACTGGGCGGTGAGCTGACCGAGGAACAGAAGTCTGCCGCCGACAGCTACGCCCAGCAGCTGATGGACAACTACGGCGATGCCTACACCGCCAACGGCATCGGGCTGGAGACTTTAAAGCTGTTCCAGCAACTGCAATACAAGCACACCCTGCTGCTGGATCTTGTCTACGGCAAGGACGGCGAGACCCCTGTGGAGGACGGCGAGCTGACCGAGCATCTGGACAGCACCATGTACGAGATCGGCTTTATCACCGTGCCGCTGTACAACACCAGCACCTTCGCCTTTGCCAGCGACGACCAGAAGGCCGAGATGCTCTCCCTTGCCCAGAAGGCTGCGGACAGCTACAACGCCGCCGCCCCGGAGGACACCTCCAGCCAGCTGACCACCTTTAACAGCATCGCAAGCAGCGCACTGACCGATATCTGCGCCGTGCTGGACGCAGAGGTTCCCTCCACCAGCACCCTGCAGACCGACCTGCTGGGCGAGAGCGACCTGACCGATGCCTTTACGCAGGAGGGTGCCGCCGATACCCTGCGCGGCCTTGCCTACGGGCAGGCAGCTGCCATCCAGTACTCCGGCTATGCCCTGATGCTGGCCGTCCGTCTGGATCCGCTGGGCGTCTCCACGCTGGATGCTCTGCGCAGCCAGATCCTGAGCGACATGAAGGGCGAGGAGCTGGACGACGCCCTTGCCGCCTACGGTGCTCAGCTGGATAACAGCCTGAGCAGCTCTGCCATGAGCAAGCTGCCCGCCGCCAAGATCGTGAACGCCACCAGCACCAACAGCGCCAACAGCTAATGGCTTTGTAAAAACAACACGCCCGGGTTTTCCACATCCTTTCTGCGGAAGGTGGAAAACCCGGGCGTTGTTTTTATTTTATTACTTTTGCAAACTCTGCGGCAAGGGCGGCGTTCACCGAACGGACGGCGTTGGCGTCCGGCTTGATGGCGGTGCGGTCGTAGGTGAACAGGCCGTTCACCTCGTCCTCCACGTCGGTCAGCTGGGTGTATACCAGCGCCGAAAGCCCTTTTTGCAGCTGCGGCAGCACCGTGCCCAGCTGCAATTTTTTGTAGCGGGCGGTCAGCTCCTCCCGGCTTTTGGCTGTGCCGTAGCCGTAGGTCTTGCGGGGCGGCTCGTGCCCGGGCATGGGCCATGCAATGCCGCCGTATTCGCTCAGGGCTACGGTGCGGGTCTGCGGGCGCACCCGCAGGGGGTAAAAGTAGTTGTGCAGGGAGTATACATCCCCGCCACCCTGATCGTACCAGCCGCTGGCTTCGTCCACAAGACGGGTATCGTCCAGCGCGCGGATGGCTTGCACTGCCCCGGCGGCATCGTACTGTCCCCACCCCTCATTGAAGGGCACCCAGCAGCCCACGCAGGGGTGACAGCGCAGCGCCTGCACCGTATCTTCCAGCTCCCGGCGGTATTCTTCCCGGCTGCTTTCGCTGCCCCGGCTCAGCAGTCCCCACAGCGCCGCCTTGTCCGGCAGGCGGCGCATAAGCGGCTGCAAAACATTGGTCAGGTAGGTGACGAACCACAGGTTATACTTACTGCCGCCGTTGACCATATCCTGCCAGACTACAAGCCCCAGCTTGTCGCAGTGATAGTACCAGCGCTGCGGCTCGATCTTTGCGTGCTTGCGCAGCAGGTTGTAGCCCAGCGCCTTTACCTCGCTCAGCTCCCGTTCCACCGCCGCATCCGAGGGCGGGGTGTACAGTCCCTCCGGCCAGTAGCCCTGATCCAGCAGGCCGTTGAGCAGGATAGGCTTGTCGTTCAGGCAAAAGCGCAGCACGCCCCTTGCGTCCGGTGCGCAGCTCCACTTGCGCAGGGCAAAGTAGCTGTGCACAGTGTCGAACTGTTCTTCCTCTCCCTGCGTGGTGCCCACGGTCAGGTCGTACAAAAAGGGCGTGTCCGGACTCCATGGGAAGAAATACTCGTCCGCAATATGCAGCGTCACCTCACCGTCTTGGCCGGCCTCATCGCTGCCCCAGTCCTCGGCAATGGTCACGCCCCCGGCGCGCACCACCGCCCACAGGTTCGCCGCGCCGCCGGGTGCAGAGGTATGGGCTTTCACGGTCACGGTGCGGGCATCGTAGTCCGGCGTAACGGTGAGAGACTGGATGTAATTTTCCGGCACCCGCTCCAGCCAGACCGTCTGCCAGATGCCGCTCTGCGCGGGGTAGAACATCCCACCGGGCTGCAAAGTCTGCTTGCCCCGCGCCTGTGTGCCGTGGCCGGTGGGATCCTGCACCGCCACCCACAGGCTGTTGCGGCCTGTGCCGTTGAGCTGCGCGGTGATATCCAGCGTAAAGGGCCAGTAGCCGCCCCGATGACCGCCCACCAGATGGCCGTTCACCTGCACGGCACAGGCGTAGTCCACTGCACCGAAGTGCAGCAGCACCCGTCCGCCCGTCCCGGCGGGCGGCGCAAAGTACCGGTGGTAGTGCAGCCACTGCCCGGGCTGCAATGTGCGCCCCACCCCGGAGGCGCGGCACTCCGGCGCGTAGGGCACTAAGATCTCGCCGTCCCAGCCCGCCGGGCGCTGTGCCGAGGCGGTGATGGCGTACTGCCACGGGCCGTTCAGGTTCTCGTAGCTGTCCCGGCGCATGGCGGGGCGGGGATATTCCGTCAAAGGATGCATACACTCACCAGCCTTTTTCTCGTTTGCTCCATTCTAGCACAGCCCGGGGCGTTTGTATACCGGGGAGCGGACGATTTTGAATGGCCGCCGCGTGCGCTTTGCCCATCTTCAGCGGAAAATTATTTTTATATTTGCAATTCTGGAAAATCTGCGGATTTTCCAGAATTGCTTCTTCATGAGAGCAAAAAAAAACGCCGCCGCACGGCGGCATGGCTGTGCGGCGGCTTTGTGAGAAGGTGGGAAAATGCTTAGTTCTCGGCCAGATTACCGGTATAAAGCTGGTAATACTTGCCCTTTTTGGCGATCAGCTCGTCGTGGCTGCCGCGCTCGATGATGCGGCCCTGTTCCAGCACCACGATGCAGTCTGCATTGCGGACGGTGGACAGGCGGTGCGCGATGACAAAGCTGGTACGGCCGTACATCAGGCCGTCCATGCCGCGCTGCACCAGCGCCTCGGTGCGGGTATCAATGGAGGAGGTCGCCTCGTCCAGGATCAGCACCGGGGGATCCGCAACGGCTGCACGGGCAATGGCAAGCAGCTGGCGCTGTCCCTGCGAGAGGTTGGCACCATCGCCGGTCAGCATAGTGTTGTAGCCCTCCGGCAGGCGCTTGATAAAGCCATCGGCGTTGGCAAGGCGGGCGGCGGCGATGCACTCCTCATCGCTGGCCTCCAGCCGGCCGTAGCGGATGTTCTCCATCACCGTGCCGGTAAACAGGTGGGTGTCCTGCAGCACGATGCCCAGAGAGCGGCGCAGGTCGGCTTTTTTGATCTTGTGGATGTTGATGCCGTCGTAGCGGATCTTGCCCTCCTGAATATCGTAGAAGCGGTTGATCAGGTTGGTAATGGTAGTCTTGCCCGCACCGGTAGAGCCGACAAAGGCGATCTTCTGTCCCGGACGGCCATACAGGTTGATGTCATGCAGCACCGTCTTTTCCGGCACATAGCCAAAGTCCACGTCCGTAAAGGTGATATCGCCCGCCAGCTTGTGGTAGGTAACGGTGCCGTCGTGGTGGGGGTGCTTCCACGCCCACAGGCCGGTGCGCTCGGCAGTTTCCACCAGCTGGTCGTTGCGGTCGTACTTGGCATTTACCAGCGTCACATAGCCCTCGTCGGTCTCGCTGGGCTCGTCCATCATCTTGAAGATGCGCTCGGCACCAGCCAGTGCCATAATGACGCTGTTGGCCTGCATGGACACCTGACTGATGGGCATATTGAAGCCCTTGTTCAGGCTGAGGAAGGCCACCACGGTACCAAGGGTCATGCCGCCAACGCCGCCCACGGCCATGGCTGCGCCGACCAGTGCACAGATGGCGTAGCTGATGTTGCCCAGCTGGGCATTGACCGGCATCATGATGTTGGAGAAGCTGTTGGCCTGCTTGGCGCTTTCCTTCAGCTGGTCGTTCAACTCACGGAAGCCGGCAAGGGTCTGCTGCTCGTGAGTGAACACCTTGACCACCTTCTGGCCCTCCATCATCTCCTCGATGTAGCCGTTCACCTTGCCCAGATCCCGCTGCTGCTGGATGAAGTACTTGGAGGAGCTTTTTGCAATCTGCTTGGAGCAGAACAGCATCAGCGCCACCATGAGCATAGTAACGATGGTCAGCTGCCAGCTGAGCATGCACATGCTGAAAAACACGGATACGATGGTGATGACGCTGGACACCAGCTGCGGGATGCTCTGACTGAGCATCTGGCGCAGGGTATCCACATCGTTGGTGTACACGGACATAATATCGCCGTGGGGATGGGTGTCAAAATACCGGATGGGCAGGCTTTCCATGTGGGTGAACAGCTTGGTGCGCAGATTGCGCAGCGTGCCCTGCGTTACGTTGACCATGATGCGGGCGTTGGCCCATGCGGCCAGAATGCCCACAAGGTAGATGCAGCACATCCGCACCAATGCACCGGCCAGCGGTGCAAAGCTGGGGTTCTGCTGGCGGGTCATGGGCACGATGTAATCGTCCATCAAAGTCTGCAAGAACAGGCTGGCCTGCACATTGGCCAGCGCGCTGACCACGATGCAGACAAGCACGAGGATGCAGTGGGGCAGATAGTTGCGGAACACTTCATCCATAATGCGCTTCAGCAGCTTGCCCGGGTTTTCCACCTTGGGGCGCGGCCCCCGTGCGCCCCGCGGGCCGGGGCCACGTACTTCTTTTACTGCCATTACTGCGCACCTCCCTGCTTGTCAAAATCGCCGCCGCCCTGCGTCTGGCTGTTGTAGACCTCCTGATAGATGGCGTTGGTCGCCAGCAGCTCTGCGTGGGTGCCCAGACCGTTGATCTGGCCGTTCTCCAGCACCAGAATGCGGTCTGCATCCTGCACCGAGGAAATGCGCTGTGCAATGATGATCTTGGTCGTGCCGGGGATCTCCTCCCGGAAGGCCTTGCGGATCTTGGCATCGGTCGCGGTATCCACGGCGCTGGTGGAGTCGTCCAAGATCAGCACCTTGGGCTTGCGCAGCAGGGCGCGGGCGATGGTCAGGCGCTGCTTCTGGCCGCCGGACACGTTGGAGCCGCCCTGTTCGATCCATGTATTGTACTTATCCGGGAAGCGCTGGATGAACTCATCCGCGCAGGCCAGTTTTGCCATGCGGATGCACTCTTCCTCGGTGGCGTTGGCATCGCCCCAGCGCAGGTTATCCAGAATGGTGCCGCTGAACAGCACGTTCTTCTGCAGCACCATGGAGACCTCGCGGCGCAGCACGTCAAGGTTATAATCCCGCACGTCCACGCCGCCCACCCGCACGGTGCCGCTCTCGGCATCGTACAGACGGGGGATCAGCTGCACCAGACTGGATTTTGCACTGCCGGTGCCGCCGATGATGCCCAGCGTCTCGCCGGGTTGGATGGTAAAGCTGATATCGTTCAGCACCGGCTGGCCGCTGCCGTGCTTATACTTGAAGGTAACATGGTCGAACTGGATGCTGCCGTCTGCCACCTGCTGCACCGGCTGCTTTGCCGGGGGCAGGTCGGTGTGCTCGTCCAGCACCTCCACGATACGCTTGGCAGAAGCGGCGGACATGGCGATCATGACAAAGGCCATGCTCAGCATCATCAGTGCCATAAGGATGTTCATGATATAGCCGAACAGGGCGTTCAGCTGGCCGGTGGTAATGGCACCGTGCAGCACATATTTTGCGCCGAACCAGCTCAGCGCGATGTTGCAGCCGTACACCGCCACCAGCATGGCGGGGTTATTGAAGCTCAGGCGGCTTTCCGCGTTGACGAACTGCTTGTACAGGCTCTCGCAGGCGGCAGTGTATTTTTCGTTCTCGAAGCCCTCGCGCACGAAGCTTTTGACCACGCGGATGGCAGAGACATTCTCCTGCACCGAGGCGTTGAGGTTATCATAGTTCTTGAACACCCGGTCAAAGATGTGGAAGGTGGGGATCATGATGGCAGCCAGCACCGCCACCAGAAAAACCACCGCCACCACGAACACCAGCGACAGCGGGCCGCCGATGACCACAGCCATGAACATGGCAAACACCAGATGCACCGGGGCACGCACGCACATGCGCAGAATCATCTGGAAGGCGTTCTGCACGTTGGTCACGTCGGTAGTCATGCGGGTGACAAGACCTGCCGTGGAGAATTTGTCGATGTTGGAAAAAGAGTAATGCTGGATATTTTCATACATGGCATCGCGCAGATTTCCGGCAAAGCCGGTGGATGCCTCGGCGGCATACTTGCCCGCCAGCACGCCCAGCACCAGCGCAATGGCTGCCACCAGAAAGGTAAGCAGGCCGTAGCGGATGATGGCGTTCATATCGCCCTTTTCAATGCCCTGATCGATGATAAAGGCCATGATGGTGGGCAGCAGCACATCCATAATGGCTTCCAGAGCCGCAAAGAGCGGTGTCTTGATCGAGGCGGCTTTATACTCGCCCAGATGCGACACAAGCTTTTTGATCATCTGAGTTCCCTCCTGTTGAATTTATTTGTTTGTTACAAAACAATTTTATACATAACAATTTAAATGTCAAGACGTTTCGTGAAATGTTCATAATTACTAATTTAACAAGTTCTTTTTCGGCGCTTTGACGAAAAAGGTGGCTGAACTCCCTCAGTCGCCTGCGGCGACAGCTCCCTCGGAGAGGGAGCCTTTGGCATGGTGGGAAATTTTCTTATTGCGTTTAAAGCTTTAGCACTAGATCTAACGGCGTGCGCCCTCTCCGTCACCTGCGGTGACACCTCTCCCAAAGGGAGAGGCAAGGGCACTGCCGTAAACTTTCTCATTATGCCTAATACTTTAGCAACAAACTTTAGACCTTGGCTCCCCCTTCGGGGGAGCTGGCGCGGGAGCGCCTGAGAGGGTTCGCTCCCCTTTATTTCAGTGCCTCCCTCAGCTTGTTCAGCAGCCGCAGCAGCTCTGCGTTCTCCTCCTCGGTCAGCAGTCCGGCCACATAATCGTCGGTCTGGTGGAAGGAAAGCAGGGTCTTTTCGTGCCGTTGGATGCCCTCCTCGGTCAAAACCAGCTGCTTGAGCCGGGCGTCCTGCGGCACGCTCTGCCGCCGGATGTAGCCCTTGCGCTCCATCAGCTGCAAAATGTTCGTCACCGTGGAGCGGGTGATGGAAAATTCCCGCTCGATGTCCCGCTGGAACACCGGCTCGTCCCGGTGGCGGTAAAGATACTCGATGATCCACCCGTGCATGGGGGTGGTCTGCTCTACCCCGTTGGCGCGGGAAAACTGGTTCAGCCTGCGGAAGATCAGGTTATCCACCCGGCGCAGCTGGGCGGGAATGACCTGCGGCCCATCCCACGGCGGGTCCAGCTTGCAGTGCTCTTCAATAGGGTGTTGTGTACACATAATGGTTTTCCTCTGTTTCGGTCAAATTGTTTGATGTGAAACTGTTTGATACAATACACATATTACTCATCTCCCCGCTCAATGTCAAGGGGCGGGGTGCAAAAAAGGCCGCTTCGGAAAATTTTCCGAAGCGGCCTTGATTTTTATGGATACGGGATACGCTTACAGCTTTTTGCCGGTCAGCAGCTCGTAAGCCTCCAGATACTTGGCAATGGTCTTGTCAATGACATCCTGCGGCAGGTCGTAGTTGCTGTCGGGGTTGGCCTTCAGCCAGTCGCGCACGAACTGCTTGTCGAAGGAGGGCTGGCTGTGACCCGGCTCGTAGCCCTCCAGCGGCCAGAAGCGGGAGGAGTCCGGGGTCAGCATCTCATCGCCCAGCACCACGTTGCCGTCCTCGTCCAGACCAAACTCGAACTTGGTGTCGGCAATGATGATGCCGCGGGAAAGTGCGTACTCGGCGCACTTTTTGTACAGAGCGATGGTGTAGTCGCGCAGCTTGGTAGCGTACTCCAGACCGTGGCCGGGGAACTGCTTTTCCAGCACGTCGATGCTCTGCTCGTAGGAGATGTTCTCGTCGTGGTCGCCGATCTCTGCCTTGGTGGAGGGGGTGTAGATGGGCTCAGGCAGCTTATCGGACTCCTTCAGACCCTCGGGCAGCTGGATGCCGCACACCTTGCCGGTCTTTTGGTAGCTGGCCCAGCCGCTGCCGGTGATGTAGCCGCGCACGATGCACTCGATGGGCAGCATGGTCAGCTTGCGGCACATCATGCTGTTGCCGGTGAACTGGGGCTGGCGGAAGAACTCCGGCATATCCTGCACATCCACGCTCAGCATGTGGTTGGGCAGCAGATCGCGGGTGTAATCGAACCAGAACTTGCTCATCTGGGTGAGCACGGTGCCCTTTTTGGTGACCTTGTTTTTCAGGATGACGTCAAACGCAGAAATGCGGTCGGTGGCAACCATGATCAGGCTGTCGCCATTGTCGTAGATCTCGCGGACCTTGCCTTCTTTGATGGGTTTGAACTCTGTCATAATCAAACACTCCATTTTCCATGTTCTCAGCAGCGCAGCAGCGCAGCGCAGTTCTTACCCTATTATTCTACCATACTGCCGCGCGGTTTAAAAGGAACAGAATAAAAGAAAAACAGGCAAGTTTTGTGTTTTTATCGTGAAAAGTGCGCAAAAAACAGCAGGAAATTTCGGCGTTTTGACGATAAAAGTCGTACTTTATCCCCAAATACACCCACCTTTGCAAAATGCAGTCATGGACAAGCGCCGCCGGTTGCGGTATCATAGTAGTATGAGTATATCTGCGCTCCGCAGGGGCGCAAAAGTAAACAAGGAGGTAAAGAGTATGGGCAAATTTCCCAAGGGCTTTTTGTGGGGCGGCGCTACTGCCGCCAACCAGTGCGAGGGTGCATGGCAGGCAGACGGCAAGGGTCTGGCAACGGTGGACGTGACCCCCTTCGGCCCGGACCGTTTTCCGGTGGCAACGGGCGATATGGAGATGCTGGGCTGCGATGACGCACATTTCTACCCCAGCCACGAGGCTATTGACCTGTATCACCATTATAAAGAGGATATCGCCCTGTTTGCAGAGATGGGCTTCAAGTGCTTCCGGCTGTCCATTGCATGGACCCGCATCCTGCCCAACGGCGATGACGCTCAGCCCAACGAGGCAGGACTGGCCTTCTACGACAGCATTTTTGACGAGTGCCATAAGTACGGCATCGAACCGCTGGTCACCATCTGCCACTTTGACACTCCCATTGCCCTCATCAAAAAATACGGCGGCTGGAAAGACCGCCGCATGGTGGACGCCTACGTCCACTACTGCGAGGTGCTGTTCGACCGCTTCAAAGGCAAGGTGAAGTACTGGCTCACCTTTAATGAGATCAACATGCTGCTGCACCTGTCCTTTACCGGCGCAGGGCTGGTGTTCTACCCCGGCGAAAATGTGGAGCAGGTCAAGTATCAGGCTGCCCATCACGAGCTGGTGGCCAGCGCAAAGGCGGTAAAGCTGGCGCACGAAAAAATGCCGGACGCCATGGTGGGCTGTATGCTGGCGGCAGGGCAGTTCTACCCCCGCACCTGCGCCCCGGAGGATGTGCGGGCAGCGCAGGAGGCAGACCGAGACAACTACTTCTTTACCGATGTACAGGTGCGCGGCGCTTACCCCGTGTGGGCTAAAAAGCGGATGGAGCGCGCCGGGGTGCAGCTGCACACACAACCCGAGGACGACCGCACGCTGCAGGAGGGCACCGTGGATTTTGTATCCTTCAGCTACTATTCCAGCCGCTGCATCACGGCGGATAAGGAACTGATGGCGGCAGAGAATGCGGATGGCAACGCCGTGTCCGCATCGGTGAAGAACCCCTACCTGAAAGTCAGCGAGTGGGGCTGGGCCATCGACCCGGTGGGTCTGCGGGTGACCCTGAACACCATTTACGACCGGTACGAAAAGCCCATGTTCATCGTGGAGAACGGTCTGGGCGCGGTGGATACCGTAGAGCCGGACGGCTCCATCCACGACAGCTACCGCATCGACTATCTGCGGGCGCACATCGAAGAGATGGAAAAGGCCATCAACGAGGACGGTCTGCCCCTGATGGGCTACACCACATGGGGCCCCATCGACCTTGTAAGCGCCTCCACCGGCGAGATGAAAAAGCGGTACGGCTTTATCTATGTGGACAAGGACAACGACGGCAACGGCACCCTTGCCCGCAGCCGGAAGGACAGCTTTTACTGGTATAAAAAGGTCATTGCCTCGGACGGCGAGGACTTGGCTTGAGCAAGCGCCCCGGCACTGTTTGCGGTATGGCAGCGCCGGGGCGTAAACGTGTGAGGACGAACCGATAACGGAGAAAATTTATGACACCACAGATCATTGCACACCGCGGTGCTTCCTATCTTGCACCGGAAAACACCCTGACAGCCTTTAAGAAAGCCATGGAGATTGGCGCGGACGGCGTAGAGATGGACGTACAGCAGACCATTGACGCCGGGCTTGTGATCCACCACGACTATATGATCGATCTGCACACGGATATTTCCGGCAAGATCTACGATATGACCATGGGCGATCTGAAAGAGCTGGATTTCGGCAGCTGGAAGGACGCCATCTTTCAGGACGAGAAGATCGCCACCCTGCAGGAGGCCATGGAGCTGTGCAAACAGATGCCGGGATGCACCGTGCATCTGGAACTGAAATCCACCATGGACAACGACCCGGACTTTGTGCCCCGGGTGTTGGAAGTGCTGCAGCAGACCGAGATGGTAGAACAGGTGATCCTTGTTTCCTTCAACCACGCGCTGCTGCGGCAGGCAAAGCAGCTGCTGCCCGAACTGCGGGTGGGTGCGCTGGTATACGGCGAGCTGGAAAGCATGCTGCTGCCGCCGCCCATCATCTGGAAGGATCTGGGACTGACCAACGGCATGGAGGACATGGAAGCCATGGATGCCGCCCTGCCGGAGAGCGCAGCCGACGAGGAAAACTGCAGCTGGATGACCCGCTGGATGAGTGATAAGGTAAGCATGCTGCGGGCAAGCTTTCCCGGCGAGAGCCTGAACGAGATCTACAAAAACCTGATGGCGCAGCGGGATCTGCCCGGCTACATCCGCAGTCTGGACTTTGTGCCGGAGTGGGTCAGCTGCGAGTACCACACCGCCTACAAAAACGCCGGTTTCATTGACAAACTGCACGAGATGGGCATCAAGGTGTCTTTGTGGACGGTGGATACGGAAGATTCCGTCCGCAGCCTGTTGCGCACCAGCGCCGATGCCTACATCACCAACCGCCCCGACCGTGTGCGGGAGTGGATGGAGAAGGAGCAGGCGGCGACCGCCCCAACAGAAACCGCCACGGCAGAGTCTGCCCCCACTGCTGAAGCAGACGCCGGGACAGCCGCCGCAGAGTAAGCCAGCTTGGAATAAGCACAAATAACCCCAACAAAAAAGAGATAGCCGATTCCTTCCGGGAACGTCTATCTCTTTTTGCATTTGTTTTTATTCTGCTGCTTCGGTCAGCACAAAGGTCAGCTCTGCGGTGACGGCGCACTTGCCGTCCACCCATGCCGAGGCCTTGCCTACGCCCACAGCGCCGTGCTGCTGTACCAGCTCGCAGTGCAGGGTGAGCACGTCCCCGGGGACGACCTGCTTGCGGAAGCGGGCACTCTTGATGCCGCCGAACAGCGCCAGCTTGCCCTTATTTTCCGGCAGGCTCAGCGCCGCCACAGCGCCGGTCTGTGCCAGCGCCTCCAGCAGCAGCACGCCGGGCATGACCGGCTGTGCCGGGAAGTGGCCGTTGAAAAATTCCTCATTGCGGGTGACGCACTTGCGGCCGATGGCCCACTGCCCCGGCTCGTAGTCCAGAACACGATCCACGAGGGCAAAGGGGTAGCGGTGGGGCAGAATTTCTGCGATCTGCACACTGCTCAGGGTGTTGGCGTTTTCACGCACGGTACGGGGCTCTGCCATGGGTCAGTCCTCCCATCTGCGCAGGGCGATGCAGGCGTTGTGGCCGCCAAAGCCCAAGCTGTTGCTCAGCGCATACTGCATTTCCTGCTGCCGCCCGGTGTTGGGCACATAATCCAGATCACACTCCGGGTCAGGCTGAGCGTAGTGGATGGTGGGCGGTGCAAACTGATCCCGCAGTGCCAGCGCGGTAAACACGGCCTCGATGCCGCCCGCACCGCCCAGCAGATGGCCGGTCATGCTCTTGGTGCTGACCACGGTCATCTCCTTGGCGTGTGCGCCGAACACTGCGTGAATGGCAGCAGTCTCGCAGGCATCATTCATGTGGGTGCCGGTGCCGTGAGCGTTGATGTGGTCCACCTGCTCCGGTGCAAGTCCGGCGTCCGCCAAGGTCAGCTTCATGCAGTCGATGGCACCTGCGCCGCCGGGTGCGGGCGCAGTAAAGTGGTAGGCATCGCAGTTGGCACCGTAGCCCACCACCTCGGCATAGATGTGTGCGCCGCGCGCTCTTGCGTGCTCCAGCTCCTCCAGCACCAGCACACCGCTGCCCTCGCCCATGACAAAGCCGCCGCGGCGGGCGTCAAAGGGCAGGCTGGCAGCGTCCGGGTCGGTGGCGGTGGAAAGCGCCTTCATGCTGGTAAAGCCGCCGATGCCCAAGGGGCTGATGCAGCTCTCCGCGCCGCCGCAGACCATCACCGGCTCGTAGCCGTCCCGGATGCGGTGGAAGGCGTCGCCCACGGCGTTGGTGCCGCCGGCGCAGGCCGTGACCGGGCAGGTGCACATCCCCTTCAGGCCGAAGCGGATAGCCACCTGCGCCGCTGCCATGTTGGCAATGGCCATGGGCACAAAGTAGGGGCTTACCTTCTCCATGCCCTTTTCCTCGCCGCGGGCGTGCTGCTCCTCGATCGTGGGCAGACCGCCGATGCCGCTGGACAGGATGACGCCGATGTCCTTGCCCTCGGCCTCGGTATCAAGGCCGCTGTCTGCAATGGCTTCGGCGGCAGCTCCCAGTGCCAGCAGGGTAAAGCGTGCCATCTTGCGGACTTCCTTTTTGTCCACCACGGTCTCGGGGGCAAAATCCTTTACCTCACCGGCCAGCTTGCACTTGAAGTCGGTGGTGTCGAACTGGGTGATGGGGCCGATGCCGCATTTACCGGCACGGGCTGCTGCCCAGCTGTCGGCCACATTGTTGCCCAGCGGGTTCACCGTGCCAAGGCCGGTGATCACAACTCTGCGTTTTTCCATAAGGGTTCTCCTTTACATTGCCATGCCGCCGTCCACACAGAGCACCTGCCCGGTGAGATAGCTGCTTTGTTCTGCGGCAAAAAACGCCACTGCCTGTGCCACATCCTCCGGCTGGCCTGCATGGCCTGCGGGGATGCCCTGCGTCATGCCGGTGCGCACAGCTTCCGGCAGCACGGCAGTCATGTCGGTGTCGATAAAGCCGGGTGCTACCGCGTTCACGGTCACGTTCCGCGCGGCCAATTCCCGGGCAAGGCTCTTGGTCAGGCCAATGAGCCCCGCCTTGCTGGCGGCGTAGTTGGTCTGCCCGGCGTTGCCCCGCAGCGCCACCACGCTGGAAAGGTTCACGATGCGGCCATAGCGCTGGCGCACCATGCGGCGGGCGGCCTCCTTGCAGCAGAGAAAGGCGCTTTTCAGGTTGGTGTCCAGCACCGCGTCAAAATCCTGCTCGGTCAGGCGCAAAATCAGGTTGTCCCGGGTGATGCCCGCGTTGTTCACCAGCACATCCACCCGGCCAAAAGCCTCGGCGGCGGCATCGAACAGCGCCTTGCAGCCCTCGGCGGTGGATACATCCGCCTGCACGGTCACCGCCTGCACGCCCTCGGCGCGGCAGAGCGCTGCCGTCTGCTCCGCAGGCTCTGCGCCGTGGCAGTAATTCACCACCACATTGCAGCCCTGCTTTGCCAGTGCCACGCACACTGCGCGGCCAATGCCCCGGCTGCCGCCGGTAACAATGGCGGCGCGGGTCAGCTTTTCTTCACTCATTCTGCATCCTTCCATGCGGTCAGCACCGCATCCAGCTGTTCCGGGGTCTCCACTGCGGTGCAGACCACCCCGGGCAGGGTCTTTTTCACAAAACCGCTCAGGGCGTTGCCGGGGCCGACTTCCAGAATGTGGTCCACACCCAGCTCGCCCAGACGGCGCAGGGTATCTTCCATGTAGACACTGCTCTGCACCTGCTTTACCAGCAGCTGCGGGATGCTGTCGGTCTCGGCCTTTTCATGCCCCAGACAGTTGAACAGCACCGGCGTCTCCATGGTGCCGAAGTTTTCGCCCGCAAAGCGCTGTGCCAGCGCATCCCCTGCGGGAGCCATCAGCTTCGTGTGGAAGGGGCCGCTGACCTTCAGCGGGATACAGCGGCGGGCACCGGCTTCCTTTGCCAGCGCGGCAGCCTGCTCCACAGCGGCTTTTTCACCGCCGATGACCAGCTGCCCCGGGCAGTTGTAGTTGCAGATCTGCACACAGCCCGTCTCTGCCGCCTGTTCGCAGCAGACAGACAGTTTTTCTCTGTCCAGCCCCAGCACGGCGGTCATGCCGCAGTCAAGGCCCTTTGCGGCCTCGGCCATGGCCTTGCCCCGGAAGGCGGTCAGCTCGATGGCCTGCTTTGCGGTGAACACCCCAGCTGCCTGCAGCGCGGAGTATTCGCCCAGCGAAAGCCCCGCCAGATAGGCGGGCTTTACGCCCTTTTCGGCCAGCACAGCGGTCACGCCGCAGGCAAAGGCCACCATGCAGGGCTGGGTGTATTCGGTCTGATTCAAAACGCCGTCCGGGTCCTCAAAGCAGACGCGGTGCAGGTCAAAATCCAGCGCTGCGCTGTCAAAGGCCGCCCGGAAGGCGGGAGATGCTTCGTAAAATTCCTTGCCCATGCCGGGGTGCTGCGCACCCTGACCGGCGTAAAGTACGGCAAGCTTCATAAATTCTGCCTCCATTCGGTCACAAGTTCGTCCATCAGCTCGCGCACGGTGCGCATCCGGTCCAGCCTGCCCACGTTTTCGCCGCAGAAGAAGAGCCCTTCCTCCACGTTGCCCTTCACCGCCTCGATGAGGGCGTGGGTGATGCAGTAGGGCACGGCGGCGGGGTCGCAGGTCTTGAGACACCGGGCGCAGTGCTTGGGCGGGAAGCGCTTGCCCTCGGCCAGCGCCTGCACCAGCGGGGTGTTCAGCGCGCGGCCGGGCATTCCCACCGGGCTGTGGATGATGCGCACATCCTCCGGCTTTGCCGCCAGCAGCACGTCCTTGTAGGTCTGGGAGGCGTCGCACTCGTAGGTGGGGATAAAGCGGGTGGCAAGCTGCACACCCGCAGCGCCAAGCTTTGTAAAGTGTGCCATGTCGGCACCGGTGTACACGCCGCCCGCCACAAATACCGGGATGGCGTGGCCGTATTGCTCCTCGTAGGGTTTTACCTCCGCCAGCACCCCGGGCAGAATTTCGTCCAAGGTCTGGCAGCGGTCTGCCAGCAGGTCCTCCTCGGCAAAGCCGAGATGTCCGCCCGCCTTGCAGCCCTCGATGACCACAAAATCGGCGGTGCGGTCAAAGCCCTTTGCCCAGCGGCGCAGGATGAGCTTTGCCGCCCGGGCGCTGGATACGATGGGCGCAATGGCCACCTCTTTGGTGCCCACGATGCCCGGCAGTTCCAGCGGCAGACCCGCACCGGAGACCACGGCATCCACCCCCGCCGCCACGGCGGTGCGGATGGCGTCGGCATAGTCCCGGGTGGCTACCATGGCGTTGATGGCCACCAGACCCATGCCTTCGGCAATGGCCTTGGCCTTTTGAATTTCTGCGGTCAGGGCGCGGTGATTGGCTGCCGCCGGGTCGCGGGCAAAATCCGGCTCGCGGTAGCCTGCATCGGCGGTGGAGATGCACCCCATGCCGCCGCAGGCTGCTACTGCACCGGCCAGCCCGCCCAGCGAGACGCCTACGCCCATGCCGCCCTGCAAAATGGGTACTTGCAGGGGCTTACCGCCAAGGGTCAGCATTCGGCGTTCAGCGCGGCGATGCGCTGCCTCCCGCCCTGCCACAGGTCGGCAAGGATGTCCGCCACGGGGCGTACCTCGTGCAGCATTCCGGCCACCTGACCGGCCATCAGGCTGCCGCTTACCGTGTCGCCCTCAAAGACGGCGCGGCGCAGGCTGCCCAGCGTGTATTTTTCCAGTTCCATCTTGTCCGCGCCCGCCTTTTCCTGACGGACATACTCGCGGCTCATGCGGTTTTTCAGCACACGCACCGGCGCACCCACGGTGCGTCCGGTGACGATAGTGTCACTGTCCCCAGCCTTGAGCAGTGCGGCCTTGTAGTTAGGGTGGATGGGGCACTCCTCGCTTGCCAGCAGGCAGGTACCCACCTGCACACCGCAAGCGCCCAGTGCCAGCGCAGCCGCCAGCTGACGGCCATCTGCAATGCCGCCTGCGGCGATGACCGGCACGCTGACCGCGTCCACCACCTGCGGCACCAGTGCCATGGTGGTCATCTCGCCCACATGGCCGCCGCTCTCGGTGCCCTCGGCGATGACGGCGTCGATGCCCAGCGGCTCCAGATGCCGTGCCAGTACGGCAGCCGCCACCACCGGGATCACCTTGATGCCGGCAGCTTTCCACATGGGAACGTATTTTCCCGGGTTGCCTGCGCCGGTGGTGACCACGGCGACTTTTTCCTCCACCACGATCTGGGCAAACTCATCTGCCTGCGGGTGCATAAGCATGATGTTTACACCAAAGGGCTTGTCAGTCAGCTCCCGGCAGCGGCGGACGTTCTGGCGCAGGGTATCGGCATTCATGCCGCCCGCACCGATGATGCCCAGTGCACCGGCGTTGGAGCAGGCGGCGGCAAACTCGCCGGTGGCAATGTTTGCCATGCCGCCCTGAATGATGGGGTATTTCGTCCCCAAGATCTCGTTTAAAAGTTTCATGGTCTTTATCCTTTATACTCCACGATCATGCCGCCCCATGTCAGGCCGCCGCCAAAGCCGATGCAGGCAAGGGTCTGGCCGGAGTGCAGCTGGCCGCTCTCAGCCAGCTCGTTCAGTGCCACCGGGATGCTGGCAGCACTGGTGTTGCCGTGGCGATCCATGTTTTTGTAGAACTTTGCACCGTCGGCGTGCAGCGCCTTGACGCAGTGGTCGATGATGCGGCTGTTGGCCTGATGACAGACCACCCAGTCCAGATTGTCCAGCGTAAGGCCGGTCTCGTCCAGTACGTTGTGCAGGCATTTGGGCAGGGCATCCACCGCAAAGCGGAACACCGCCCTGCCGTCCATGCTGATGGGTGCCGAGCCTGCGCGGCTGGGGCCGCCGGCATGGATGGCGGCATCGCCCCGGGCACCCAGCGTGATGGCAAAGGGCACGGAGGTGTCGGTCAGTTCAAACACTGCCGCACCGGCACCATCGCCGAACAGTACGCAGGTGGAGCGGTCGGCGGGGTCCATCAGGCGGGAGAGCGCCTCTGTGCCGATGACCAGCGCGTACTGTCCACCCAGCGTAGCCAGCAGGCCGCGCGCCACCGCCGTGCCATACAAAAAGCCGGAGCAGGCGGCGTTCACGTCCAGTGCAGGGCGGTTTTCCGGCAGCGCCAGCGCCGCCTGCACCTGACAGGCCACACTTGGGGTGGCATCCGGCGCGGAAAGGGTGGCGCAGACGCAGCAGGCAATGTCTGCCGGGGCAAGGCCGCTGCGCTGCAGCGCCTGCTTTGCGGCAGCAATGGCCAGTGTGGCGGCGTTTTCGCCCTCGGTGCAGTAGTGCCGGGTGCGGATGCCGGTGCGGGTGGTGATCCACTCGTCGCTGGTATCCACGGTGCGGCTCAGCTCTTCGTTGGTGACCGTGCGGCCGGGCAAAGCCCCGCCGGTGGCGATCAGACGCAAACCCTTCATGCTTTCCTCATTTCTCCGATCTGACGGAATTTCTGGTAGCGCTGCTCGGCCAGCTGACGGCCGTTCATGCGGGCAAGGCTGCGCAGCTGACGCCGCAGTGCCTCGTCCAGATCACCAAACAGTACCCCGTGGGCGCGCTGTGCGCCGCCCACCGGCTCCGGGATGATCTCCTCCACGATGCCGTCCTTGTACAGATCCTGCGCGGTCAGCTTCATGATCTCGCAGGCTTCGCCGCTGCGGGAGGAATCCTTCCACAGGATGCTGGCAAAGCCCTCGGGGCTCAGCACCGAGTAGACGGCGTTTTCCAGCATGAGGATGCGGTTTGCCACACCCAGCGCCAGTGCTCCGCCGGAGGAGCCCTCGCCGGTGACCACTGCGATCACCGGCACAGTCAGGCCGCTCATCTCCATCAGGTTGCGGGCAATGGCTTCGCCCTGTCCGCGCTCCTCGGCGTCCTTGCCGGGGTATGCGCCCGGGGTGTCGATGAAGGTAATGATGGGACGGTCAAATTTTTCGGCCTGCTTCATCAGGCGCAGCGCCTTGCGGTAGCCCTCCGGCCCGGGCATGCCAAAGTTGCAGCGCAGGTTTTCTTCCAGCGTGCCGCCCTTGCGGTGGCCGATGACCGTGACCGGCTGGCCGTGGAACAGTGCCACACCGCCCAGAATGGCGGCATCTTCCTTGCACTGACGGTCGCCACACTGCTCAAAAAAGTCGGTGAACAGTGCATCCACGATCTCATCGATGTGGGGGCGCTCCGGGTGACGTGCCAGAAAAACTCTGTCCTCTGCGGTCAGTGCCCCGCAGCCGGACAGCAAAGCGTCCTCCTGTGCGGAAAGCTCTGCCAGCTCGGCAGCGTGGTTGGTGATATCGGTCATGTTCTCGTCCGCCGGGTCGCCGCGCAGGGCGGCGATCTTTTCATCCAGCGGTGCGAGCTGTTGTAAGATGTCCTTGATCATAAGGCGCTCCCTCCTCAGGCGTGCAGACGCAGCAGCTGCGCCAGTGTTTCGCGCATTTCGGTACGGGGCACTACCTTGTCCACAAAGCCGTGCTCGTACTGGAACTCGCTGCGCTGGAAGCCTGCGGGCAGCTTTTCGCCGATGGTCTGTTCAATGACCCGGGGGCCCGCAAAGCCGATCAGCGCCCCGGGCTCTGCCAGCATAATATCGCCAAGGCTGGCAAAGCTTGCGGTCACGCCGCCGGTGGTGGGGTGGGTCAGCACGCTGATGTACAGCCCGCCCCGGGCAGAGAACCGCTCGATGGCGGCAGAGGTCTTTGCCATCTGCATCAGGCTGAAAATGCCCTCCTGCATCCGGGCGCCGCCGCTGGCCGAGAAGATGATCAGCGGCAGGTGCTTTGCGGTGGCGTGCTCCACGGCGCGGGTGATCTTTTCACCCACGGTGGTGCTCATGCTGCCCATAAAGAACCGGCTGTCCAGCACTGCTGCCACAACCGGGGTGCCCTCGATGCGCCCCGTGGCGGTGATCACAGCTTCCTTCAGGCCGGTCTTGCCGGTCTGTGCTTCCAGCTTTTCCGGGTAGCCGGGAAACTGCAGCACATCCTGCGGTGCAAGGTCGGCATCCAATTCCCGGAAGCTGCCCTTGTCCAAAATCAGGCTCAGGCGGTAATACCCGCCGATGGGCAGGTGCACCCCGCAGTTGGGGCAGACGTACTGCGCCTTGTTCCAGATCTGACGGGTGGCGCGGCGTCCGCACTTTTTGCATTCCACGAACTGCGGGTCGTTCCACACGGCACCCGCATCCCGCCGGGCTTTCAGCTGGAAGGTGCGCTCCCGCATGCTGCCCGGCAGCAGGTCTTTGATACTGTTCATCGCGTTTCGCCTCGGTCAGCCTCAGACATGGGCATTGATGTAGTTGAAGATATCGCCCACGGTCTTGAGGGTTGCCAGCTCCTCATCGGGGATGGACACGCCGCAGGCCTCCTCCAGTGCCATGTTCAGCTCCACAGCGTCCAGGCTGTCGGCCTCCAGATCCTCGGTCAGGCTGGCCTCCATGGTCACCTTGTCCTCATCGCAGCTCAGGGTATCGACAACGATCTTCTTCATTTCCTCGAAAGTCATGGTAGTATTCTCCTTTATGTTGTATGATTGTATTGATTATTTACCTAAAATTTGTGAGGTATCGAACACGACCATTATAATCAAACCGTTGGATAAGTCAATGGTTTTAGTTAAATATTTTTATCTTTTACATTTCTGTCACAGTTTGCTTCCTTTTTATATAGGGGCTCCCAAAGGGCACAAAAAGGCCGCTGCACAGTAACCCTCTCAGTCAAAGCCTTTCGGCTTTGCCAGCTCCCCCGAAAGGGGGAGCTTTTTAGCATCTACCGGTCAGCAGCAATAAAGCTCTCCCTTCGGGAGAGCTGGCGCGCAGCACCTGAGAGGGTTCATTCTCGTGAAAAACAAATGAATCTTCAACAAAAATCCACGATTTCCCCATAAAAACAAAACACCGAAGCATCCGCAGACGCTCCGGTGTTCCTGAATCCAACTATTCTTTTTTTCTTATTCCAGTCCGATCTGCTGGGCGTATTCTTCCAGCAGTTCCCGCTCAAGGAAGGGGGTCTTGACGCCCTCGCGGTCGCGGTAGGTCTCGTGACCCTTTCCGATAACGGCGATCAGATCGCCCTCCTGTGCGTGATCCACTGCGTAGTGCAGCGCGTCCAGACGGTCGGGGATCTCCACGAACTTTGCGTCCGGGTTGCCCTTGTTCATGCCTTCGCGGATGTCCGCAAGGATGTCCTCCACCTTTTCAAAGCGGTTGTTGTCCTCGGTGAGGATGGAGAAATCGGCCATCTTGGCGCAGATCTCGCCCATGCCGTAGCGGCGCAGCTTGGAGCGGTTGCCGCCGCAGCCGAACACCACCACCAGACGGTGGGGCTTGTAGGCGCGCAGGGTGGTAAGCAGGCTCTCGGTGGATACCTCGTTGTGGGCGTAGTCCAGCAGAATGGTGAACTTTTTGCTGATAGGCACCAGCTCCACACGGCCCTTCACCACGCACTTGCCCAGACCGTCGTGGATGGCGGCATCCGGCAGACCCAGCACCTTGCCTACAGCCAGCGCAGCCAGCGCGTTGTACACGCTGAACTCGCCGGGCATATTCACCTTGACGTCCATCTCGTCCTTGCCAGTAACGTGGAAGGCAACGCCCAGAAAATCGTGGGTGCGCAGCAGCTCGTAGCCGGTCTCGCGGTAGTCGGCCTTTTCATCGCGGCCATAGGTCACCAGCTTGCAGGTGTGGCCCTCCAGCAGGGCAGCGGTGTTCTCGTCGTCGATGTTCACCACGCCCACGTCGCAGCGCTTGAACAGCTGTCCCTTCCAGCTGCGGTACTCCTCAAAGGTCTTGTGCTCACCGGGGCCGATGTGATCCGGCGAAAGGTTGGTGAACACACCCACATCGTAGTGCACGCCCGCCACGCGATCCATCATCAGACCCTGACTGGACACCTCCATCAGCGCGGTGTCGCAGCCGGCATCCAGAAATTCCCGGAAGGTCTTTTGCAGCTCGTAGCTTTCCGGGGTGGTGTTGGCGGTGTCCTTGTGGCGTCCCATATAGTAGATGCCGTTGGTGCCGATCATGCCCACCTTGCGGCCTGCGGCCTCCAGCACGCTTTTGATCATGTGGGTGGTGGTGGTCTTGCCCTTGGTACCGGTGACGCCGATCATGGTCATCTGGCGGGCAGGGTTGCCGAAGAGATTGGCGCTCATCAGCGCCATGGCATAGCGGCTGTTCTCCACCTTGACCACGGTCACCCCGGGCATGGCGGAAAGGTCGATGTCGTGCTGGATAACCAGCGCGCTGACCCCCTTGGCAGCGCAGTCAGCGGCAAACGCGTGGCTGTCCCGCTGGGTGCCCACGATGCACACGAACAAAAGCCCCGGGGCAGCCTTGCGGCTGTCATAGATGATATCTGCGATCTCAGTATCCAGACTGCCCTGCACAAGGGTAAAGGGCACGCCTTCCATCAGTTGTTCCAGCTTCATACAGTCTCCTCCAAAAAGCTTCTTTACATGGGGTTTTCTTCTTCGTTGGCCGTCATGCGGTCAGGGTGGGTCAGGGGCAGCTGCTCGGTGTCCGCGTCAGCTGCCGGTTCGGTGGTGTCGGCAGCATCCGCGCTTTCCGTGCTTTCCGTGCTGTCGGCGGCGTCCTCTGCCGGGGCGGGTTCCTCGGCCTTGGGCGGCACCACATAGCCGGAGGGCAGAGTAGGTTCGCCCTGTGCAAAATAGATCTTGCGGGTGCTGCTGGCGCTGGTATGGCTGAAATCCAGCCGCCCGGTATCGGTGGGGCCGCAGCCCTTACCGTCGGCGTTGGTCAGCACATAGCGGGCGCGGTCCAGCTTATAATCCAGATCGTTCAGCGTACCCAGCAGCACGCTGATGCGATCCTGATACAAAAATGCGAGCTGCTCGGTGTCTGCCACTTCCAGCCGCGTCACGTCCTGCGACAGGCCGTATTCCTCCAGCTTGCTGCGCAGTGTGCGCAGGGCTTCCATGCGGGCGGTTTCGGTGCTCACCGTGCTTTCACTTTCGGCGGTTTCCGACCCGGAGGCGCTTGCCGCGTCCGCATCCTCCACGAACCAGAAGCCCTGTCCCGGAGTGGTGTCCTGCAGCTTGCCGCCGTACAGGGTGCAAAGCCCCTCGGGCTGGGTGCTTTCCTCGGACAGGATCTTCCATTTGTCCGAGATCACAAGCCATTTATTGCCGTTTTGCACCGCGTAGGCGGGCACGGCCTCGGTCACCTGCACCACCACGGTGTTGGGGTAGTCCCGGATCACCTTGATGGAGCCCAGCAGTGGGAAATTCTGCTCCAGCACAGCGGCCTTTTCGCCGGGTTCAAAGCTGAAGATGTTCTCTTCCAGCTGCACGCCCATCCGCTGCAAAATGCTGTCTGCGGTATAGCCCGCGATCTCGGTCACCTGCTTGCCGTCCGGGGTCTGCACCTGAATGGAATTGATGCGGAACAGCATGGTCATGGTCAGGTAGATGCCTGCACCAATGACGCACAGCAGCATGGCAAAGGCGGTCAGGCGGCGCAGCATCCGGCGGCGACGCAGGGTAGCGCGGGTCACCTTGCGCTTTTTGCGCATTTCCCGCCGGGCAGGGCTTTGCTGCGGGGCGCTTTGCGCCGGGCGCAGACGCTGGCTCTGGCTGGCTGCCGGGTGCTGCCGGTTCGGATGGTTTTGCGCGTTCTGGTTTTTCCGGTTGTTCTGCCCGCTGCGGGCATTGTTTGCCGGGCGGCGCTGCTTGCCGCCAGACTTCGCGTTTTTGGGTCTGCTGCCCGCCGGGCGGCTGCCAGAGGGGTACTGGGTGGTATTGCTCCCCTGCCCCTGCGCCGGGCGGCGGGTCTGGGACTGGGTGGGGAACTGGATGCTGTTATCTGCCCGGGAGGAGCGCACACTGCCGTTGGCGCTGCGGGAGGGCGGGCGGCTGAGCGGCTCGCCGTTGTAGCCGTAGCGGCTGCTGCCGGTGCTCCGGGGCGTATGATCCTGCGAAGGCGCAGAGGTGCGCGCTACATCCCGGTTCAGATCATAGGGTCTGGTGTTCCGGGGTCTGCCGTTGCGGTCACGGTTCTGCTGCATCATTCGCACCTTCTTTCCTGTTTATTCCACGTCTGCATCACGGGGTCTTGACCAGCTTGAGCAGCGCCGCAGTGATGCGGTCCAGACTGTCGTCCACCGACAGGCTGCGGGCGTTTTTGCCCATTTCGGCCAGCTTGCCGGGCTGTGCCAGCATAGTAGAAACAGTCTGCACCAGCTTTTCGCCGGTCAGGTCTTTTTCTTCAATGACCACAGCCGCCCCGGCCTTTTGCAGCTCCATGGCGTTGTAGTACTGGTGGTTCTCCGCCACATTGGGGCTGGGGATCAGTACAGCGGCACGTCCCACGGCTTCCAGCTCGGCCAGCGTCAGCGCACCGGCGCGGCTGATGACGAGGTCTGCCGCAGCCAACAGCTCCGGCATATTGTTGATGTATTCCTTTACCACAAGGCTGTCGCCGGGGGCAAAGCCCTTCTGCTTTTGCAGCTGCTCAAACAGCTGCACCCCGTACTGCCCGGTGGCGTGCAGGTGCAGCACCGGCTTGTGCTCGTGCTGCTCCCATGCGCACAGGTCTGCCACCACCTCGTTGACCCGGCGTGCGCCCAAGCTGCCGCCGAAGGACAGGATGACGGTGCGGTCGCCCGCACCCAGCTGTACACGGATGGCCTCTCGATTCGCGGCCTGTACAAACACCTCCGGCCGCACGGGATTGCCTACCACAAGGGTCTTGTCCGGTGCGCCCAGCTTTTCCACAGCGGCGGGCACAGCGGCAAACACGATATCCACATCCGGGGCTAGCAGCTTGTTGGTCACACCGGGAAAAGCGTTCTGCTCGTGCAAAGCGGTGTGGATGCCCATTTTGGCGGCGCAGCGCACCACCGGGCCGGACACATAGCCGCCGCAGCCGATGACAAGATCCGGCTTTACCTCTTTCATCATGGCCTTGGCCTTGGGGCCGGAGAGAGCCAGATTCCACAGGGTAATGATATTGCGCTTGATGTTGTGCAGGCTGAGCTTGCGCTGAAAACCGGTGATCTCGATGTGGTGGAAGGGGTAGCCCGCCTGTGTGACCAAACGGTACTCCATGCCCTCCTTACGGCCTGCAAAGTGGATCTCGGCGGTAGGGTCAGCCTTTTTCAGAGCACCGGCAATGGCCAGTGCAGGGTTGATATGTCCGGCGGTGCCGCCGGCTGCGATGAGAACACGCATGGTGATTCCTCCTTATAAACGCCCAGCCTGCGGCCGGGCGGGCTTGCAGTTTGTTTTACTGTTCTGTACGAGCTGCACGGGCAGAAGCCAAGTCAATGGTCTTGCGGGCAAGCTCTGCTTCCCGCTCAGCGCGGGCGGCTTCCCGCTGGGCACGCATCTGCTCCCGCTGCTGCGCCACCCGCTCGCCGTTGCGGCCTATGTTCACCATCACGCCCATTTCTGCCAGCAGCAAAATCAGGCTTGTGCCGCCGGAGGAGAAGAAGGGCAGGCTGATGCCGGTGTTGGGCAGGGTGTTGGTGACCACGGCGATATTGCAGAACACCTGCCACGCGATCTGTGCCATGATGCCGATGCCCACCATGGTGCAGTACAGGTTCTCGGCCTTATAGGCGATGAGTAACCCCTGCACGATGAACAGCACGAACAACACGATAATGAGCACTGCGCCGATGAAGCCCAGCTCCTCGCACACCACGCTGAAGATGAAGTCGTTGGTGCTTTCCGGCAGCCAGAGTTGCTTTTCCACGCTGTTGCCCAGCCCCAGCCCCTTCAGCCCGCCGGAGCCGATGGCGTAAAGGCTCTGCACGGTCTGGTCGGTCATCTTGCTCAGATCCTGCGTCCAGCCGTCCAGACGCTTTTGCAGGTAGGGGATGGAGTCCACATGGGAGAGCAGGGTCTCCAGCAGGGCACCCGCCGTGATGGCACCCGCCCATGTCAGCACACCGCCGCTGCCGGACAGCAGCAGGATGGTGCCCACCACCGCCACCGTCAGCACGATGCCGGACATGTGCGGCTCCATCGCCAGCAGGATGACCACCGGTATAAGGGGCAGCACCGGCACCACCAGCTGCTTCCACACCCGCACCCGCAGCCACTCCCGGGGGGTAAGCAGGATGCGGCGCTCCGGGTCCAGCCGCTCCACCTGCGGCGCTTTTGCCGCAAGATGGGAGCTGAACAGAATCATTTCAAACTTTGCCACCTCGGAAGATTGCAGTGTAAGCCCGCCGAAGCGGATCCAGCGGCGGCAGCCGTTCAGAGGGGCCATGGTCAGGGTGACGGCCAGCATGGCCAGCACGATGATGTAGCCCGGCACCACCATCTTGCGCAAAAAGCGGTGATCCATATAACTCATCAGGAACATACAGGCCAGCCCGAGCATCATGCACAGCGCCTGCTGCTTGATGTAGTGGAAGCTGTCGCCCATGCGCAGGTAGCCTGTGGTGTAGCTGGCGCTGAACAGCATCACCAGCCCAAAGATCATAATAACAGCCAGCGTAGCCAGCCAGTCGATCAGCAGCCGGGACCACGGGCCCGGGTCTCGCTGGAACACCGACACCGGCGCTCTGTGTTTTTTGCGGATAGTCGCCATCTGCGCTCCCTTCCCTCTCTGTGCCCGGTCAGCACCAGCGCAGCAGCGCCAGCGCCAGCACATAGCCGACAGCGCTCAGCGCAAAGCTGCACAGGAACACCGTCTCCGGGCTCATTTTATGCTTTTTTACCCAGCAGCGCAAGGGCTTGCCGGTGCGCTTTGCACACAGCAGCTGCGCTGCCAAAAGACCGCCCGCCGCCCAGAAGGGCAGCGCCAGCGGCACAGTCAGGCTGGTCATGTCCAGACTGAGCGGGATGCAGCCGATGGCACCCGCTGCCAGCAGACTGCCGCAGCAGCCCACCCCCAGCCTTGCCGGAGGGAACGCCCACAGCAGCAGCGCCACCAGTGCCCCGGCCAGCGCTCCGGGCAGCACCGCCAGCCCGGAAACGCCCAGACCGGCCTCTACCATCATCAACGCCAGCATGGCCACAAAGGCCGCACCGCACACCGCGCCCTCGTCCCGCTCGGCGATGCGGGCGCACTCGGCCAGTGCCACCATGAGCACCGCCCACAAAAAGGGCACGGCGCTGCCCAGCAGCACATACCCCGCCCCGGGCACGCCCAGCCCCCGGGGCAGACAGCCCGCTGCCCGCAGCAGCAAAAGGACAAAGGCCGCGGCCAGTGCTTCCAGCAAAAGCCGCACGTCCCGCCGCAGCCCCAGCGCCGCCGGGCTGCGCATCCGGGCAAGATCTTCTGCAAGACCCACTGCCCCAAAGGCAAGGCTCCCAGCCAGCGCCGTGAGCAGCCGCGTCATCAACCGGCCCTCGCTGCCCAACAGCTCCGGCTGGCCTACGCAGGCGGCAAGCCAGCCTACGCCCACTGCAGCCACCGTGCCCGCCGCAGCACACAGCCCACCCCACAGCGGGGCGCGCAGGGGTGCAGGCCGGGGCTGCTCAGACTGTACCGGCTGCTGTTGTTGTTCGCGGCGTTCCAGCACCCGCCGCAGCGGCACAAACAGGCTGCACAGGGCTGCCGTAAGGGCAAAGCCCAGCACCACCGCCGCTGCCAAGGCGAAACGCTCCATAGATCAGACACTCCATTTCGCCAAATAGTTATACTTCCGCTTCTTTATGCTCTGCGTAGAAGATATCCAGCACTTTTTCCAGTGCCATGCCGTGGCTGGCCTTTACCAGAACGGCATCGCCGGGCTGCACCCGGCTCAGCAGGGCATCGGCAGCCTCGCGGTAGCTGTCCGCGTGCAGGGTCTCTACCCCCTTGGCCGCAGCCACCACAGCGGTGCGCTTGGCCTGCTCGCCGTAGGTGATCAGGCAGTACAGCCCGCTCTCGGCGGCAAGGCGTCCCAGCTCCTCGTGTGCTTCGCGGCTCAGCTCGCCCAGCTCCAGCATATCGCCCAGCAGGGCAAAGCGGCGCTTGCAGGGGAAATCTTTAAACATCGCCAGCGCAGCCTTCATGCTGTCCGGGTTTGCGTTGTAGCAGTCCTCGATGACGGTCACGCCCTCGCTGTCCACTACCTTCTGGCGGCGTCCGGTCTGCTCAAAGTTGGAAAGACCCCGGATGACCTTCTTGGCGTCGCAGCCCAGACGGGTGGCGGCGCAGTAGGCAGCCAGAGCGTTTGCCACATTATGGCGTCCCATGGCGGGGATGTTCACCACAAAGGTGCCGTGCTCATGATCTTCCAGCACAAAACTCATGCCGTCGGTCTCCTGCCGGATGGACAGGGCGCAGACGTCTGCGTTTTCATCGCTCAGGCTGAACCACACCGGGCGCACATGGGCGGGCAGCACTGCCTTGCGCAGGAAGGGGTCATCGTAGTTCAGCACCAGCGGTGCGCCCTCCGGCAGGCCGTTGCAGATCTCCAGCTTTGCCTTGCAGATATTCTCCTGACTGCCCAGATTGCCGATATGGGACACGCCGATGCAGGTAATGATGCCCACATCCGGGCGTGCCGCCCGCGCCAGACGGTCGATCTCGCCCGCATGGCTCATGCCCATCTCGATGACCGCGTACTCGGTGCTGCTTTCCAGCCGCATCAGGGTGCGGGGCATTCCCAGTTCATTGTTTTGGTTGCCCTCGGTCTTGATGGTCTCGCCAAAACCGCTCAGGGCAGCGTAGGTCATCTGCTTGGTGGTGGTCTTGCCTACGCTGCCGGTCACACCCACCATTTTGGGGTGGTACTGGCTGCGGTAGTTTGCGCCCATCACCATCATGGCGTGGTAGCTGTCCGGGCAAAGGATGGCCTTTTCCTCCGGCACACCGGGCACGGGGTGGTTGACCACCACATACTCCGCGCCCTGCTCCAGCGCACGGGCGGCGAAATCATGGCCGTCGAACCGCTCGCCGGGGAAGGCCACAAAAATGCAGCCGGGTTTTACCTCGCGGCTGTCGGTGGTGACCAGTGCCACCTCCGGGTCACTGGTCAGTTTTCCGGCAGGCACCAGCCCTGCCAGAAGCTTGCTTGCATGGATCTTTTCCATTGTTCTGTCCCCTCTCGTTCTATTGAATGCTGCACCCTCATCCGTCACTGCCTTGCGGCAGTGCTTTATGCTGAAAGCCTTGGTCGAGGATGCCGAAAAAGCTGTTTTACCCAGAGGTCAGGGTGATGATGGTGCCGCGCTGCACGCTGGAGCCGGGCTCGGCGCTTTGCGCCTGCACCGTACCGCTGCCTTCCACCACGCAGTTCAGCCCGGCGGCGCTCAGCATCTGGCGGGCAAAGTCCGGGCTCTTGCCTGTCACATCCGGCACCTCGGTGTGGCTGCCCTCGTAGGTATCGGTATACAGGTAGATGGTGGTGCCGTAGGGCACCTTGCTCCCCGCGTGTGGGTACTGGTAGGTGACCGGGGCAGCAGACTGGCTGCTCTGACTCTCCTGCAGCTGATGCTTCAGGCCCTGAATGTTCAGGCTTACCTGCGCGTTGCTCCACTCGGTGCCCACAAGGTTCGGCACGGTAACGATGGTGCCGCTGCGGTCCTCGCCGTCGGTGGCAATGCCCAGATAGGGAGCCACCTCACTGATGATATTGCCCGCCACAGGGGCTGCAAGGATGGAGGAGTAGTCCGTCCGGGCGTTGTTGGGGTCGTCCAGCATGACGTAGACCAGAATTTCCGGGTCGTTGACGGGCAGCACTGCCACAAAGGAGGCCACCTTTTTATAGTCGCCGTCGGCGCGGCGGTGCATATTCAGCTGCTCGGAGGTACCGGACTTGCCGCCGATGCGGTAGCCGGACACATAGGCGTTTTTACCGCCGCCGGTGCCGTTGCCCACCTCGTACTCCATCATCTCCCGGATGACCTCGCTGGCGCTCTGGCTGATGACCTGACGGCGCACGTTTGCGCCGATCTCCTGAATGACATTGCCGTTGGCATCGGTGATCTTATCCACCACATGGGGGGTGACCAGATACCCGCCGTTGACAGTGGCTGCAATGGCGGTGCACATCTGCAGCGGGGTGATGGCCATGGCCTGACCGAAGGAGGAGGACGCCAGCTGCACCTCGCCCAGCTGGTCGGCGCGGTAGTACTGCATAAAGTTGGTCTCGCTGGGCAGGTCCACCCCGGTACGGGCGGTAAAGCCGAAGGCATCGAAGTAGTTATAGAACTGCTGCGAGCCGACGCGCTGCCCCAGCTGGATGTAGTAGATGTTGCAGCTCTTGCGCAGCGCCTCGGCCATATTGAGCAGGCCGTGCGCCTTGCGTCCGGCGCAGTGGTAGGTCTCCTTGGCTACGCCGTAAGCGCCAGAGCAGGTAAAGGTGGTGTTCATGGTCGCCACGCCGGAGTCAATGCCCATAGCGGAGGTGATGACCTTGAACACAGAGCCCGGGTAGTACAGCTCGGTGATGGCCTTGTTTTTCCACAGGATATCCCGGTAGTAGCCGGAATAGTCCGCTTCCTCGTCCAGAATTTTGTTGCCCTGTTCATCGGTGATGTAGTTGCCGTCGGCGTCCTTTTTATAGACGCCGTAAAGCTCCGGCTCTGCGTGCACCAGCTCGTTGAGGTAGGCCTCGTTGGCGGTGTAGTTCAGCGGGTCGTTGGGGTCAAAGTCCGGCTTGGAGGCCATGGCAAGGATGGCACCGGTCTTAACGTTCATTACAATGGCGCAGCCGCGGTTTTCCACCGTATTGGCTGCAATAGCTTCGTTCAGGTACCGCTCCGCGATCTCCTGCACGTTCACGTCCAGCGACAGCACCAGATTGGAGCCGTCCTTGGCGGCAAAGGTGGTGGCGTTGGCGTCTGCAATGGCGTTGCCCACCGCGTTGCGCTGGGTGATAGTGCGGCCATCCACACCGGCCAAGGTGGACTGGTAGGATTTTTCCAGTCCGTAGGTGCCGACGCCATCCGCATCCGTAAAGCCCAGCACCGCTGCGGCAAAGGCACCGTAGGGGTAGTTGCGCTGGAAGCTCTTTTCCGAGGACACCGAGATGCGCCCCTTGCGGGAGGTGTCGGTAGCCTTTTTGTGCGCCTTGTTGAAGCTGGTGACGTACTTTTCAATGGAAAGCTTCACCGCGTTGTTCACCTTGGTGGCAAGGGTGACGTAGGCAGAATCCAGCCGGGAAAGTGCATCGTAGACGGTCTGGTACTGCTGCTGGTACTCTGCCGAGGAGGTGTCCACGCTGTCCATGCTTTCGCCGTCCCCGGAGAGCAGACGCAACGTCAGCTCCCGGCTCACCTCGGCACACATGGCGGGATCCAGCGTTTTGGTCACGGTGTCGTCATCATTGGTCTTGCTGGTATAAAGGATGCTGCTGTAACTGGGGTCTGCCCAGATGGTCCACACCACGCTGGTGGAGGCAAGGGTGATGCCGGAAGCATCATAGATCTCGCCCCGGGTGGCCTTGATGGTGGTATCCAGCAGCTGCTGCTGGGCGGCGTACTGGCGGTACTCGGCTCCGTGGATGATCTGGATATTATACAGGCTGCGGATGACGATGGCTGCTGCCACCACCACCGCAAGGATGCCCAGACGGCTGCAAATCCGCCGCACCCGGCTGTCCAGCCGATCCCGTCCGGTGGCCGGACGCAGGCGGTAGCCCCTGCTTTTTTTGTTACGGAAAGGTTCTTGCATTGGTTCTCTCCTGCGGGGCGTGCACTGCATTCCGCACGCCCTGCGCTGTTATATTTGTTCAGACTGTGGTGTCCATAAACCGAAAAAAGCGTGCGCTGCCGCACGCTTTTTCCGTTTATCTCACGGTGCCCAGAATGTTCACCGCACCGGTGTACAAAAAGTCGGTCCATTGCCGCACGGTGGATTCCCGGCGCACCAGTGCGCCGCTCTCCCCCAAGCGGATGTAGGTGATCTGGCTGGGGTCTACTTTCATCAGACCCAGCCGCCCTGCGGTCTCCTCCACGCTGGCAATGTTGGTCTTGCTGTTCAGAGTGCTGTTGTAGTAGGTATACTGGCTCTGCTCGCTGACCAGCTGCGCCTTAGTGGATTGGATCTGGTCGTTCAGCTCCACCAGCTGTGCCTCGCTCCACAGCAGGCTGATGGCAAAGCCCACCAGCAGTGCTGCCGCCACCAGATTCATGGCGTTATGTACGGCGGCCTGCAGCGGGTTCAACCGCCGCTTGCCGCCCTTTGCTACCCGCAGGTTTGCTTTGCGCTGGGGCTGCGGTGCCCTGCGGCGGCGCACCGCGTTACGATCATATGCTGGCTGACCCATGATTCCTCTCCTCCTCACGATGCCGGTGCTTCCGGCATCTCAGCATTTTTCCAGTACACGCAGGTGGGCAGAACGGCTGCGCCGGTTCTCCTCCAGCTCCTGCGTATCAGCTTCAATGGGTTTGCGGGTGATAAGCTTTGCCTTTGCCTTGCCGCCGCATACACACACCGGAAACTCCGGCGGGCAGGTACAGGCTGTGGACCAGCGGCGGAATTTGTTCTTGACCAGCCGGTCCTCCAGAGAGTGGAAGGTGATCACGCACAACCGGCCGCCCGGTGCAAGGTGATCGAAAATGGTATCCAAACCCTCTTCCAGCGCGTCCAGTTCGTGGTTCACTGCAATGCGCAGTGCCTGAAAGGTGCGGCGGGAGGGGTTCTTGTTTTTGCGGCGCTCTGCCGGAGGCATGGCGCTTGCTACAATGTCTGCCAGCTGCAGGGTGGTCAGGATGGGAGCAGTTTCCCGCGCCTCCACGATCTTTCCTGCGATCTGCCACGCATAGGGTTCCTCGCCGTAATCCCGCAGGATGCGGGCCAGTTCCTCGCGGCTTTCGGTGTTCACAAGGTCCGCGGCGGTCTCGCCCTGCTGGCTCATGCGCATATCCAGTGGTGCATCTGCCCGGTAGGAAAAGCCCCGGGCGGCATCGTCCAGCTGGTGGCTGGAAACGCCAAGATCCAGCAGTGCACCGTTGATCTTTTCAATGCCCAGCCGCTCCAGCGCCTGTCCCGCATAGCGGAAATTGATCTGTACCACGGTAGCAGGCAGCCCGGCAAGGCGGGCGCGCGCGGTCTGCACCGCGTCCGGGTCCTGATCCAGCGAGATGAGCCTGCCGCCCTTGGCGGCGTCCAGCCGCAAAGCGATCTGGCGGGAATGTCCCGCGCCGCCAGCGGTGCCGTCCAGATAGGTGCCCGCCGGGTCGATGGCAAGCCCTGTCAGGCACTCGTTCAGCAAAACGGGGATATGCTCAAACGAGGCCGGGTCAAAGGGCTGCTGTTCTTCAAAGGCCATTGGCACGGCCTCCTTTCTCGGTTTTAGTTTTTTGCATCAGAGGTGCAGCTTGCGCAGCCGCTCGGCGCGCTGGTCGTTGGTCACGGCAGCGCGGCGAGCGTTCCAGACCTCGGTGGCCCAGATCTCGGCGTGGTTGCGGTTGCCGATGATGGTCACGTCCTTTTCCAGTCCGGCGTAGGCGCGCAGCTCGGCGGGCAGCAGGATGCGTCCCTGCTTGTCCGGCGCTACCTCGCAGGCGGTGCTGAACAGATCGCCGGAGATGGCCCAGCTGTCCATCAGCTCATCGCTTTCCAGCTTGTCCGCCAGCCGCTCCACTTCTTCCATGGGCAGCGCGAACAGGCAGTTGTCCACCCATTCCAGCACCACAAAGCTCTCGCCCATGGCGTCGCGGAATTTTGCGGGGAAGTTCAGCCGCCCCTTGGCGTCGATGGTGTAATCATAACGGCCAAAAAACACGCGCTGCTCCCCCTTTCAGGGGCGTTTGCAGGGCGTGTGCCCTACTTTTACCCACTTTGCCCCACCGATACATGTTTATTGTAGCAAATCAAGTTCGTGAATGCAAGGGTTTTCGGGCGGCTTTTGGCCGCAAAAATCCACAAAAAAAGTCCCTGTGAGCCGTCATTTTTGCTCACAGGGACTGCATTTTCCGCAATGTGTGGAATTTGTGTGGAAAGTTGACCGTTATCAGCCGTTTTTCTTGGCGTTCTGGCGCAGGCTGTTACGGATGTTTTTGACCTGTGCGGCGTTTTCCACCATGGTATCCTCGGTGGTGCGCAGCATATTCTCGCAGTAGTCGGTCACGGTCTGGCGCAGGGTGCGTGCCTCGGTCTGGGCTGCGGAGGTGATCTCAGAAGCACGCTGCTGGGCGGCCTTGACGATCTCGGCGTCGCTGACCAGAATGCGGGCGCGCTCCTCGGCCTTTTTCACAATGGCCTGTGCCTGTGCGTTGGCGCTGTCCACGATCTGTGCCCGGTCGTTCACGATCTGCTGCGCCTGCCGCAGTTCGCCGGGCAGCGCGGCCCGCACCTCGTCCAGATAATCCCGGATCTGCTCCACATCCACGATGCGCTTGCCGCCGGAAAGGGGCACATTTGCGCTTTCTTCCAGTGCATCCTCAATGGTATCCAAAAGTTCGTTCACGTTCATAAGGCTTCTCCCTCCTGCTCAGCGGCGGGCTGCATGGGCTTTGTGTACTTCCACAGCAGCACCTTGCCGTATTTATACTGTTTTTGCAGGGTCAGACTGCCCGCCTGCGCGGGCAGCACGATGCCTGTTTCGCTCTCGCACAGCACGATGCCGCCGGGGGCAACGCACTTTTCCACGGCCGGCAGGATCTTTTCCAGCGTGCCGCCGCGGAAGGGCGGGTCCAGCAGCACCAGATCGAACTGCTCCCGGCAGGCCGACAAAAACCGCGCAGCATCGCCGATATTCACCCGGCTGCGGTCAAACACGCCGCAGGCCTTGCAGTTGCGCATCACGATGCTTACCGCCTCCCGGCTCTCGTCCAGAAAGACGCACCGGGCCGCACCCCGGCTGAGCGCCTCGATGCCCAGCTGGCCGCTGCCGGCATACAGATCCAGCACCCGTGCCCCGGGCAGGTCAAACTGTACGATGCTGAACATCGCCTCCTTCACCTGCGAGAGGGTGGGGCGGGTGACATCGGTGCCGGGCAGTGCTTCCAGCCTGCGGCCCCGGGCTTCTCCTGCGATCACGCGCATGATGTTACCTCCTTGCCGTAGCTGCCGCCCCCGCGGCAGCCAGTTTGAACTCTTTCGTATCCTTTATTATCTCCCAACTGCATAGCATTGTCAAGAGCCCGCATTGCGCTGCGGGCGGCTTTGTGCTACAATCATAGCAGCAATCTTGCGCATTTTACGGCGCATTTCAGCAAAGGAGAGTATACAGCATGAAAGTTCTGCTCATCAACGGCAGCCCCCACGAGAAGGGCTGCACCTACACCGCCCTTTCCCTCATCGCCGGGGAGTTGAAGGCACAGGGCATCGAAACCGAGATCCTGCACGTCGGCGGCCAGCCCGTGGGCGGCTGCATCGGCTGCGGCGGCTGCCGCAGCGGCAACGGGTGCGTGTTCGGCGGCGTGGTCAACGAAGCCATTGAGAAGGCCAAGACCGCCGACGCCTTTGTGTTCGGCAGCCCGGTGCACTACGCCTCCGCTGCGGGTAACATGGCCAGCTTTATGGACCGTCTGGCCTACGCGGGCGGCAAGTATCTGGCCTACAAGCCCGCCGCCATCTGCTGCTCTGCCCGCCGCGCCGGTACCACCTCCACCCTTGACCAGCTGGTCAAATACCCCCAGTTCTTCCACATGCCGCTGGTCAACGGCTCCTACTGGGCGATGGTACATGGCTCCAACCCCGAGCAGGTGCTGCAGGACGCCGAGGGCTGCGCCGTGATGCAGGAGCTGGGCCGCAACATGGCATGGCTGCTCCGATGCATCAAAGCGGGCCGGGCCGCCGGCATCGACCACCCGGAGAACCCCCGCCGCCCGATGACGAATTTTATCCGATAAACCCTCTCAGGCGCTGACGCGCCAGATTCCCCTTTTTGTCGCTTACGCGACATCTTCCCCCGACCGGGGGAAGTCTTTCCTCAGAGGGAGAGCCATTGGCAGGCCGGGACACACTGTTCTGCCTGCTGAAGGCTTATCTTCACGCAAAATCGATAGCCCCGCTTGCGGGGGCAGCAGGGCACTCCCGTGTCCGAAAAATTTGACCCTCTCGTCTCGTTTCAACTTATCCGACACGCCAGTGGCTCCCCCTTTGGGGGAGCTGGCGAGCGGATGCGAGACTGAGAGGGTCAATTTTTATTCCAAAACCGATAAAAACCGGTCCGGATTCTTTTTTCGTTCATAACTTTGTGGTAGCATAAGAGCAAAAGTATTCTTTGCCACGGAGAGCATTTGTGATGGAACACTACGATTGGAATGACGGCTGGCAGTTCACCCCGGTCTTCGACCCCGCCATCGTGCGGCCGGAGTCCCCGGAGCTGGAGCTGGAAGAGGTGCGCCTGCCCCACACGGTCAAGGCCCTGCCCTACAATTACTGCAACGAGAAC
>ENA-UOJM01000707-UOJM01000707.1-human-gut-metagenome-genome-assembly--contig:-P116-NODE-707-length-39901-cov-8.483737_pt1 | contig 39901 bp, 35 predicted proteins | sample MGYA00242349_ERZ723896 | MGnify/ENA metagenome assembly ERZ723896 | reverse complement strand
TGGGATTTCCTCCTTTTGAATTTCTCCCTTTGCGGGAGTTTGTTTTTGCAAGTCAGGCTTTCGCGTTCCGCCCCGATTTACATATCGTGGCTAGCCTACCCAATATCTGAATCGGGGCTTGGGGCTATGCCCTTCTTGCAGTTTATACTTTAGCACGGCTTTTTTCGACTGTAAATAGGTTTTGGGGTTCTGTAACAAAACCGTAATGAGAACGGGGGTTTTGCGGAAGGTTGACGGCGAGTTGTTGCGGAAGGGTGATGTTATGGGGTATTTTCCGGCAGACGGTAACGCTTCCCTACCAATTTTAGCTCTCCCCTGTCCACCATTCCTTTTAATATATGTGTGGCCTGCTTGGGGTCGATCCGCAGCTGCTCCGCAAGGGCCTGACGGCCCGCCGTGCCCTCCTTTTGGAGGTAGGAGCGGAGAATAGGCAGGTAATCCGCCTCCGCCACGGCGTTTCCGGCGGGATAGTAGCGGACGCCCACGCGGGTGAGCCGTCCGGCCTTGCTCAGGCGGTTCAGGTGCTCCCACGCCGTTCCGGGCGCAACATGGAGCAAAGCGGCCGCCGTGTCCCGGAGGAGGTAGCCCTGTTCCTCCGCGGCGCGGAGAAGCACGTCCTCCAGCTGCTTGTTGTGGGCCCAGACGGAGAGAGAACGGAGGCTGAAGCCCTCCAAGCCGCCCCGGATCATGACGGTGCGGCACAGAACGGACAGGCGGGACTGGTCGATGGGGTTGCCGGTGGCGGGGGCGATGAACACCCGATTGGTGGGGGCGTCCTTCTGCCGTGCCCGGACGTCGGACAAAAGGCGCTGTGTCCGGGCGCCCATGTCGACATCGTGGTCGGGAAAACGGATCAGGCCGGTTTGCAGGTCGATCTGATCCCATGTCAGGGAGAGGATCTCCCCCGGCTGCATCTGGAGCTTCCAGCACATCCAGATGGCAAGGCCCGCCGTGGAGCTGCCCTCCTGCTGGACGATGCGCCAAAGGCTGTATTCCGTATCGTCGCCGCCGGTTTGCGGAACGTCCGGCTGGGGGGCGTCCTCCCAGAGGGCGGCGGGGAAAATGCCCCGGAGACTGCCCACGGCCATGCCGCTGACACGGGCGGCGCAGGCCCAGCCGCTGGCCTTGATCTGGCGGACGATCCAGTCCCGGCGGAGATCTTTCAGGGATACGTCCTGCCCCTCGCTGTCCAAGACGATCTTCGCCAGACGGGAGACATTTTCCGGCGTCATGGGCTTTTTGCCGCGATCCGCGATGAGGACACGGTTGGACAGCTTGCCATACCGGGCGTAGCGCTCCCGCAGGCAATCCGCCACGGAGGGCTCCAAGGGGACGGTGCGGTCCGGGAGCAGGAGGCTGCCGCCGTCCAAGTCCACCTGATCCCAGGTGAGTTCGTTGAGTTCCTTGCGGCTCAGGCCCTCTTGCCACGCAAGGCGGAGGATGACGCCCTCCGGGCTGTATGGGTGTCGGGCGAGGATGCGGAACATAGCCGCTTCGTCCGGTCGTTTCAGTTCTTCTGCTGGCATGGATACCTCCTGTTGCGCCGAGGGAAAGTCGGCGTGAGTCTCACGTGAGTTTTGTCCGAAATCAGCCCTCCATAAAGCAGGAGAAGGCCGGATAGTAGCGAAGGGAAATGGGCTGGCCCAAGGCTGCAGAGCGGTTTTTGAGGATCTTCAGCTCCAGTTCCCGGGGGTCTTTCCGCTTTTCCTCGTCGATCTGGAAGCCGGGTCGTCCCGCGCCACGGGCCTGCAAACCCAGCAGCACGTCGGCGGAATAGTCGATGCCGCCGGATTCCTTGAAGGCGTTCATGGAGACCTCAAGGTTGTAGTTCTCCCGGTTGAAGGATGAGATGGCGAACACGGTCAATTCGTACTGCCGGGACATTTTTTTCAGAGCGCAGACGATGCGGTCCAGGTTTTGCTTGTCGGTGAAGTGGACGTCCACCGGGGCGATGATCTGGAGGTAGTCGATGAGGACTACCGGCTTTTCGCCGGTCTCGGCGATGTGGCGGGCCACCTCGCTCTGGATGTAGTCGAGGCCGGTCTCGTGGTCCCCCTCCCGGAAGTAGATGTGTCCGGCGTAGGCGGCGTAGGCGTCCCGGGCGGCGTCCAAGTGGGCCTTTTCCTGGGTGGTGTACTGGCTCCAGCGCCGGCCGTCCAGCACGCCCCGGGCGGTCTTGGCCATGCGCCGCCGGGCGGAGGTGTCCAGCAGGAAGCTCTCCCGGGAGATGGAGCGGGCCATCAGCTCCCACGCCATCATTTCAAGGGAGAACACCAGAACGTCCCTCCCCTGCTGGGCCAGCTGATCCGCCATCTGCATACAGAAGGCGGTCTTGCCCAGAGAGCTGACCGCGCCGATGACGTAAAGGCCGTCGTATAAGCCGCCGTCCAAGGCTTCGTCGATCTTTGGGAAGCCGGTTTTCAGCGGCGGGCGGGCGGCCTGTTTCCGGATGTAGGCGAGGAAATCCTCCATCCGGCCTGCCGCCGAGGTCTCCTTGTAGGGGGGCGGCTGCTGTGCCGCCCAGTCGGCGGCGCACTGGGCGAGAAAGCGGGCGGTCTCGTCCCGGTCATGGCAGAGGGATTCGTTGAGATCCTTGCCGTAGGGTACGGGGGGACAGCGGTAGAGCCACGGAAATTCTGCCGTCAGCGCCGCGGCCCACGTCTCCCCTGCCGGATCGCTGTCCGTCAGCAAAAGGATGGGGGCGGGCTTGGGCAGGGTGCGCAGGAGGGCGGCGACCTTCTCCCGGTTGCCGGAGCCGTTGAGGGCGGCGGCGTGATAGCCCAATTCCTCGGCGGAAAGGGCGTCGAAGGTGCCCTCAAGGAGGAAGATGATGTCCCCCTCCCCTGCCCCGGTCAGCAGCTCCGGCTGAAACAGCGGCGAGGGGCGGCCCTTTTCGTTGAGGTAGCGCTTTTCGGAGACGGCCCGGCGGACGCAGCGGCCGTCCTCGCAGGGAAGCACCACGCAGTCATGCCTGGGATCGTAGCCTAAGCGAAAGCGGGTGACGGTGTCCGCCGACAGGCCTCGCTGGGCGAAGTAGGGGGTCTCGTCCCGGTGGGCGAAGCAGTCGGAGAGATAGGAGGAAGAAAGAGGCTCTTCGCAGAACGAACACGGGGCGCAGCCCCCGATCCCCCCCTCCCCCCCGTGAGGAGCGGCCCGCTCCGCGGGATGGTTCGTTATGCGGGAGGATTCGGCGGCGCTGAAGGAGACGGAACGCCTTGCGGAGCCGTCCCCGTACCGTTCGCTGGCAAGAGAAAGGGCGTCCGCCGGGGAGGAAAGGTTGTTGTCGAGGGCGAGGAGGTCAAAGAGGTCGTAGTCCGCGCCACAGGCGAAGCAGTGGACCTTGTTGCGCTTTGGGTCGAAGCCCATGGAGGGGTCACGGTCCAGATGGGACGGGTTCAGACAGCGGAACCGCTTGCGGGGGTCAATGCCCCGGTCATAGAGGTAATCGATGATCCGGGGACGAAGAGAGTCGAAGGTGTCGGGCATGGGAACGTCTCCTTTCTGGGTCTGATCAGGAGTATTGTAGCATACCGCCCCGGAGACCGGCGAAGCGGTCCGGGGCAGTAGTATATCTTAATATATCAATAAGGGGAAAACGGGAGAAAAAGGTGAGGCGGGAAAAAGTTAGAAAAATTGGGAATAAAAAGTTAATCGATCCCCAAAATGTGGGTATAGAAGTGAACGAAAATGGGAAAAATGGGAGGGGCGGAGGGAGTGAGTTTGCACGGAGGCAGGTTGGGAATTGCACGGGTCGAAGTCGGCGCTGCACGGGGGGAAGTTGGAATCGGACAGGGAGAATGGGGGAATTGTGGACGGTTTTCTCCACGGTGAGGGCGTTTTGCGGCTGTTTTTCAGGGAAATCAGCCCGAAAATGGGTTCCCTGTGGAGAAGTGGGCGGCGGCTTCTGCACAATGTCCCGGAACGGGCCGTTTTTCGGAGGAGAGTTCAGACGTGGTTTCGTGCAGGCCGTCCCGGTCAGGTTTCCGCTTCCGGCGTTTTTTTGCGGGAGGTCTTCCCTTTCAGCTGCTTGGCCGTCCGGGTCTTGTCCAGCTTCTTGATGTAATCCCAGAGGGTCTGGTCGATGCCTACGTTCATGCGGCCCGCCAGAAAGGTGTTGATGTCGTCATAGTCGAAGTCCATATGGATGGAGCCGTTGGAAATGCTCTCGATCTCCTCTACCGCCTTATTGAAGGGGCGAATGATGGCTTCGTCGTAGTTGCGGTTCTTGACCTCATCCTTGGTGGGCAGGCCGATGTAGTGGATGATGTCGTCGATCTTGATGCGGAAGGAGCCGTTTTCGTCGATGGGGGCTTTTCTGGCCCGGTAGAACAGGTAGAAGGCCAGACGGTAGCTGTTTTCCGAAAGGTGGCCCATCCAGTCCGGGATCAGCTGGTAATATTGGGTCAGGAAGTGGCGCACGTTCTCCGCGAAGGAGATATGCACCTCGCCGGTGTACTTTTTGATGTAGGCTTCCGTGGCGAGGTGGGTGATGTAGAAGGATTCAAAGTATTTTTTGAAGGATTCGGCGGTGATCTTCATGCCGGTGATGGCCTGCATGTCTTTTTTCAGCTGGCGGTAGGCCGCGTCCCGGCTTTTCAGGCCCGCCCACGCCATGTATTCCTCGATGGAGAAGGTGGCGGTGTTGTTCCGCCAGTTGTCGGCGTTGCCCCGCATGAGGGTGTAGATCAGCAGGCGGTGGGCCGTCCAGCTGAGGTTCTTCGTGTAGGCTTCCACCGCTTCGAAGATGAGGGTCATCTCGTAGTCCTTGTTGCGGTAGCGGATGTTCTGGTTGCCGTAGGCGTCCGGCTGATCGTAGGTGACGGTGATGCCGTTGGATGCCGGGTGGAACTCCCTCCCCCGCTTCATGTTGGCCCACACGCCGCAGATGAAGTAGGTGGCGGGGCTGTTGCCCAGGACGTCATATTCCTGCACCCGCTCTGCCACCGTGGTCTCGAAGATATCCAGCAGCGTGGAGGCGAAGGCCACGCTCTCCGGCGCGCCTTCCGCGATAACGGCGGACACGGCTTCCGGAGCGGAGAGAGCGCGCTCTTGCAGGTAGGTGTCCATAATGGGGTAGATGTCGGAGAAATCGTAGGTGTTCAGCTGGTTGCGGAATTTGCGGGGGTTTTCCTGCTCAAGGGGCTTGAGCTTGCGGTAGACGGACAGCATTTCCTGAAACTGCTCCGTTTCCAGAAAACGCAGCGGCTCGCCCCGGAGCTGGTCCATGGGGGCGGGATCCTGAGGCATGGCAAGGCCCTCCTTTGAAAGAGATGTTTTTTCGAGAATAGTTTAGCATAAAAGGGGGAAAAAGCAAAGAAAAAGTTCGTTTGTTACAAAAATGTAAAGATAAGGAAGGGCGATGGCTGCTCCCCTGCTCCGCGCGGGGCGAACGACAGGGCGATGTGCGGACAAAACTCACGTGAGTTTTGTCCAATTTTAAGTGCGGGTGCCGTTGATGATCTTGCGGATCTGCCGCTCGCTGAGACGGAACTGAGCCGCCAAAGCACGGTAGTTGCAGCCGTTGAACCGGGCCCGGATGTCCCGGTCCCGCGCGTTGCGCTCTAATGATTCCCGTTTGGGGATGTAGAGGCTCTGTCCGCCGCACAGCAGCGTCAGCTGGGTGAAGGCCTCAAGGCCGATGGTCTCGGCAATGTCCCGGTATTCCTCGGGAATGTCGCTCATGGGGACGGGACGGGCGGTGTTTAAGTAAGGAATGGTCATAGATGGTCTCCTTTCATTCGCAGCTAATCATTTGGACAAATCTCACGTGAGTTTTTGCCGGGTGCGCCGCTGGGGGCGCTCCCCTGTTTGCGGACGGGCCGGACAAAACTCACGTGAGTTTTTTACAGGTGCAGGCCGGAGAGGTTCGCCGTCCGGGACTGCTTGCGGGCCAGCGTGCGGGCGCCCTCCAGCGCATCCGGGCCGTCATCGTGGGCGCCCAGAGGAAACTGGGAAAGCTGCTGCAAAAGCAGCGTCTGATCCCGGCGAAAGAGGATATAGCCGTTTTTCACGTCCGGCTGTAAAGTCTCCACCCGCATGGTCTTATCCTCCGTGGAGCGGATGCCCTGAATGGGCAGATACAGGCCCTGACAGGCGGATTCCCGGGCAAGCTGTTCCTTTAAGAACCACTGGAACTGGTTGGTCTCCGCGCCGAAGAGGGCGTAGCCCCGGCCGGTCTCCCGGCGGAGCAGGCGCTCCTTTTCCAGAATGTCGGCGATGATGCGGTCCGGGTGACGGCGCTGGATGTCCGCGTCCCAGACGTAGGAAAGGCCCGTGTTCCGATCCACCGCCAAGGTGACGATGGCGGAATAGTCGCTGGAGGCGGTGCGGCCCAGAGAGGGGTCGCAGTAGCCGTAAAACCGAAAGTCGGCGGCGCGGAAGTCCACCTCGGCGGGGTTGTAGTACCGGAACCACTGGGCGGAGAACAGACAGGCGGCTGGGTCGATGGGCTGATTCTGCATTTCCGAATTGAAGGCCGCGTCCCCCTCCGTCAGCCGCATGAGCCGCAGATCGTAGTAGTTGAGTTTTTCCGGCCAGAGGACTTTGGAGCCTGCCAGCATTTCCTTGCGGTGCTTGAAATAGAAGGCGTGGGCGGTTTTTTCCCGGTCGGGGTCGGTGAGGTCCGAGGCGAGGCGTTCCCAGTCCGTCCACAGGGGGGAGGGCGCATCGGACAGAACGGCCCGGTATTTCCGGCTCTGGAAACCGGGGTTTTCCAGCAGGCCCGCCAGAAGGGAATCGTGGTGCAGGATGGTGCCGATGACGAGGATGTCCGTGTAGCTGTCGCCGGACTTGCAGACCGCCTTCCAGAACCAGTCGGCGGTCTTTTGCCGCTGCTCCGCCGTGCGGACGCCCTCGTCGTTTTCGATGTCGTCGCAGAGGATGAGATCCGGGCGGCGCTCGTAGTTGCGCCGTCCCCGCAGCTTCTGACCGCTGCCTACGGCGTCGATCCGACAGCCGTTGGAGAGCAGGATGGAGCCGGTCTTCCAGGTTTTGCCTGGCTGCTCGCCGAAGTCCGCTAAGATGCGCTCGTTGGTCTCCAGCTCGTTTTTGATGGCGTCTAAAAAGCTGACCGCCTGGGCTTCGGTGTCGGAGACCAGCAGGATGTAGCGCTTGTAGCCGAACAGGGCGGCGTGGAGGACGTTTTGCAGGCTCATGACGGTGCTTTTGGCGTGGCCCCGGGGGGCGGCGATGGCGCTGCGGGTGCCCTTTTCCGTCAGCATGGCGGCGCAGTCCGAGACCGGGTCACGGTTTTTCATCACCCGGCGGCGCCACAGGGCGGACAGCTGGCGGTGAAAGGGGGGCGAGCGGCGGGTGAAGTAGTGCGAGAGGTAGTAGCTGCCGAACTCCGCCGGGTCCCGGGCCGCTTTCCGAAATGTTTCCGTGGTCAACAAGAGAAAAATGCTCCTTTCGTAGATTTGAGAGCACCGTATCACCGGCGCGGGATGGGCGCTTGTGAAGGAGTTCTTCGGAAAAGCCGTTCTGTCCATGGCGGCTCAGGACGGTTTGTTGCATGGGGCCGTGCAGCAGACGGAGAAAAACTTTTTTTCAGCGGAGGGCGGGACGTGGGGGCGGATGGGAGGAAACCCTGTCATTGCAAGGGATACAGGGTTCGGCGGCGCAAAGAGGGGCGGTCCAGAAAAGCGGCGGCGTGTTGGGGCGGGCAGATTGTAGTTGCGAAGCGGATGAAATTATGTTAACCTAAGAAACAAGACTTTCCGAGCGGAGCGGGGCGCGGGCCGGTGGGGGCGGCGCTCCGGCGGTGTCGGGGGCTTTTTTGCGGGCGGCATGGCCGGGTTCGTGAGGAATGGTTGCAAAATAAAAAAAAGACGCGCCGAATGGCGCGGGATGGGACATACATGATTTTTGGCGAGAGCGTATTGGGAAAGCTGGCCATGACTTTTTTGATGGCCATGGTTCCGGTGGTGGAGCTGCGGGGGGCGATTCCGCTGGGGGTGGCCGCCGGACTGCCGCCCGCCGTGGCCGCCGTCACGGCGATGGCGGGGAATCTGACGCCGGTACCCTGCATTTTGCTGCTGCTGCGGCGGGTGTTCGCCCTGATGCGGAAAAGCACGTGGCTGGGGCCGAAGGTGGATCGTCTGGAGCGGCGGGCGCATTTGAAAGGACGGAAGGTGCGGAAGTACCGGACGCTGGGACTGGTGCTGCTGGTGGCGATCCCCCTGCCGGGGACCGGTGCGTGGACCGGGGCGTTGGTGGCGGACGTGCTGGATATTCGGATGCGCACCGCTCTGCCGGCCATTGCCGCAGGCGTTGTGATTGCCGGGTGCATCACCACGGCTGTGACCTGCGGTGTGGCGGGGCTGATGTGAGGAGCGGCACAAAGAGCGAATTATCAGGACTTATTACTATTAAAAATGGATCATGATAAAAAGGGATCTTCTTCCGGGGACGGAGGGAGGTTCTTTTTTTGCGGGTGGGGGAGCGGAGACGAAGGATGTTTGGCGGGGGCGTGAGGGTAGAGGGAGTGTGTCTGGGGGGAGCGGATGGGAGGGCTACGAGGGATTGGCGGGGAGATCGTGAGGGATATGGAGACGGATGGGGCGTCGCGCTTTTGGGAAACGGTTCCCGAGGCGGGGCGTTTTTTTTGCGCTATTGTGGGGTTATAGGGTCTGAAAGCCCCAGAATTTGAATACCGGAGGTATAATTATGGCATTTGATTACGCAAAGGCATATCAGCAGTTCATCGACGAGGAGTTTGCGGCGGCCTCCGCTACCGCGTGGATGATCCCCGAGGCGGGGAAGGTCCGCTTCACGGGGGGCCGGGACATTGAGATCTCCACCCTGTCCACCACGGGTCTCGGCAACTATGACGCGGGCAAGGCCGACGGCTCCGCTTACCCTCAGGGCACCGTGACCAACAGCTGGAAAAGCTACACCCTGTCCATGGACCGCGGCGTGAAGTTCTCTCTGGACCGCACCGACCCCAACGACACCGGTTTTCTGGTCACCGCCGAGAACGTCATCCGTGAGTTCGCCCGCAACGCTCTGGTGAAGGAGCAGGATACTTACCGCATCCACCGCCTGTACGAGCTGGCCAACGGCGACACGGCCCACAATACCACCCATATCGTCTCCGCCGCTCTGACCAAGACCAACGCCATCGCCACCGTCAGCGCTCTTTTGCAGACCGTCCGTGACGACGCGGAGGAGATGGACGGCTATGTGGCCCTCATCAGCCACAAGCACAAGACCGCCTTTTTGGAGGCCGCCAACGGCACCTATCACGACATTTCCTTCGGCAACGCCGTGTCCATCAACGGCGTGACCTATGAGAATGTGATGATGCTGGACGATCTGCCCTGCGTGTTCGTGCCCCAGAGCCGCATGAAAACCGTTATCACCGTCCAGAGCGGCGACAGCGATCAGGGCGGCATCGTGGCGGGGGAGAACGCCAAGGACATCGCCTGTCTCATCACCCACTGCGAGACGCCGCTGGCCGTGAGCAAGCTGGACGCCATCAAGCAGTTCGGCCCCCAGGAGAACCAGCTGTTTGACGGCACTTCCATTCAGGCCCGCTATCTCTACGATCTGTTCGTGCCCGGCAAGCGTCTGGCATCCATCGGCGCTGTGGTGGCTCCCTGATGACCGGCGCGGATAAGGCGGCCGCCATTCGGGAGAAGGCGGAGCGTCTGGCGGGCCGCAGTCTCGGTGAGAACGGGGACGCACTGACGGAAATGGCCATGGAGCGGGCCTGCGCGTGGTGCGGACGGGAGGACATCCCGGAGGCCATGGAGCAGGCCGTGGCGGCGCTGATCCTCGACATGGAGGGCCGGGAGGCCGCCGTGAAGAGCGTTACCCGGGGCGACACCGCCGTGACCTACGCCGTTGCTGACGGGCAGTCCGACGCGCTGGCGGGGCTGGCCCCGTGGCGCAGGCTGGGGCGGCTGAAGGAGGGGTGAACCGTGACGGACAAAGCCTTGGCGGACATTCTCGCCCGGACGTATACCCACCGTGTCACGGCGTTCCGTCCGCTGGCAGAGGGGGAGGAACGGCTCTGCGAGGCCGCGCCCTGCGCACTGAGCCGCTCGGAGCACACCAGCGCCCCCATGCCGCCGTCCCTTTCCGCCCCTTGGCCGGAGGCGCTGTACCGGCTGACGTTGTACACCCGCCCGGAGCTGGCATTTCAGCTGGGCGACCGGGTGGAGGTGACGGACGAGGGGGGAAGCGTCTGGATGGGGCGCACCTCCGACAGCTTTCGGTATGACAGCCATTGCGTGACGGTGGTGGAGATCAGTCATGTGGGGGCCCCCGGCGGAACCCAGCAAAGCGGTTCCGCTGGGGAGAGGAGGAGCAGCGAAATGAGTGCGCTTTCGGCGGCAGCCGGAAGCGAGGGATATGCAGCTTGCTCCGACGACGGACAAGTCTCACGTGAGACAGGAAAGGAGGGGCAGGCGTGAAGGCTGTTCAGGACAGCGTGGCGGCGTATTTGCAGGCGTGTACGGGCGTCCGCACCGTGGCGGACCGGACGAGAGCGCGGGGGGAATACCCCCTGCTGGCGGTATCCGTCCGGGAGGACGGGACGGTACTGGTGGACGGCGGACGGCAGGCGGAGCACACCTACCGGGTGACGGTCTCCGCCGCATCCGACCGGGAGCGGGAGGTCAACACCGCTCTGCTTTCCTCCCTGACGCCGGTTTTGCTCCGGGGCGTTCCCATGGGGGAGCGGACGCTGCACCCATTGGAACTGAAAACCGAGGGCGAGACGCTGACGTTCACGGTGGAACTGTGCGTACCGCTGGCCCAGCCGGAGAAGCCCGCCATGGAGCCGTCGGGACGCATGGCGACTCTCAATTTGGACATTTGACAAGGAAATCTTTGAAATTTGGAGGTATTTATGGGTCTTCCTGAAATTTTTATCAGCTTTCAGACGGCGGCTGTGTCCGCCATCACCCGTTCCGCCCGGGGCGTGCTGGCGGTGGCGGTGAAGGACGCCACCGAGGGCGGCGCGGCAGAGGCCGCGTACAAAAGTCTGGCGGAGGTGCCGGAGGACAAGTTCTCCCCCGAGAACTACCGTCTGCTGAAGCTGGCTTTTTTAGCCGCCCCCACCAAGGTCTGGGTGCTGCGTGTGGGCGAGGACGCCGAGAAAACCTATCAGACGCTGGAGCGTCTGCGCTTTGACTGGCTGGCGGCGCCCGGTCTGGAGGACGCGCGGGTGATGTCCTTTATCAAGACCCTCCGAAACGGCGGGCGGGGCGTGAAGGCCGTGGTCGCCAACGCCACGGCCCCCGACTGCGAGGGCATCGTGAACCTGTGCGTGTCCGGCCTGACGCTGGAGGACGGCGCGATGGAGGCAAAGGATTACGCCGTCCGCGTGGCGGCGCTGCTGGCGGCGCTGCCCCTGACCCGCTCCGCCACCTACGTCAACCTGCCGGAGGTGGTGGGCTGCGACGCGCTGGCCGAGCCGGACGAGGATGTGGACGCGGGCAAGCTCATCATCGTCCCCGGCCGGGAGGGCTACCGTTTGGGCCGCGCGGTGAACTCCCTGACCACGCTGACCCCGGACAAGGCCGCGCCCTTCCAGAAGATCAAGATCGTGGAGGGCATCGACCTGATCCGCGGGGACATCGCCAAGGCCTTCGAGAGCGGCTATGTGGGTAAGGTGCTCAACGATTACGACAACAAGCTGCTTCTGGTGACGGCCATCAACGCCTATCTCAAGGGGTTGGAGGGGGATGTGCTGGACAAGACCGCCGACAACCGGTGCTTTGTGTCTCTGTCCGGGCAGAGAAGCTATCTGGAATCCAGAGGGACCGACACCTCCGAGATGAAGGACACCGACATTCTGAAAGCCAACACCGGCAGTCAGGTGTTTTTGGAGGCCAAGCTGACCTTCTGCGACGCCATGGAGGATCTGGCGCTGGTCATCTCCATGTGACCATCGGACGAACGTGAAATAGGAGGAACGTATGAGTAATTTACAGGCAAACCGCACCCTCTCCGGCTCCTTTGCCGAGGTCTGGGTGGACGGCGCGCGCATCGCCGAGCTGTCCCAGCTGACGCTGACCGTCAAGGTTCAGCGGGAGAAAGTCCAGTTCGGCATGGACGTGGATTCCAAGATCACCGGCTACGCCGGAGAGGGCACCATGACCCTCAAGCAGGTCTACACCCGGTTCTACGAGGTGCTGGAACAGGCCAAGCGCGGCCTTGACAAGCGCTGTACCATCACCACCGCCCTGAAAGACCCGGACGCCGCCGACGGCGGCGAGGAGCGGTACAGCATCGACAACGTGGCGTTTACCGAGCTGCCCTTCATGAACTACAAGATGGGCGAGGTGAACCAGCAGAAGCTGCCCTTTACCTTCCGGCCCTCCGATCTGGTGTGCCTGGACAGCATCCGGGTCGCTGACTGATGGCGCTGGCGGACGTCCTGCGGGAGCGTGTCTCCCGCAGGGGCCTCACCGCTGAGGTGGCGTGCGGTCTGCTGGGGACGGTGACGGTAGAGGCTCTGCCGCCCAGAGAGTGCGCCGCCCTCGGACGGCGGGACGGCGGGCGGGCGCTGTTTTACGCCGCCTGCCGGGACTTGCAGACTGCCGGGGAGACCTTGCGCCGGGAGGGGCGGCTGTTCACCCCTGCCGAGGTGACGGCCTATGTGTCCGACGAGGAGGCGGCGGCCGCCGTACGGACAGTCCTAGCGCTCAGCGGCGTGACGGCGGACGGAGACAGCCCATCGACAAAAAGCGAGGAAGTCCGACTTGGTGACGTGCAGAAGAACGGGGCGCATTTGGCGGTCGAAGCGCCGTCCGAAAAGGAAATCCGACTTGGTGACGTGCGGGAAAACACGGAATTCCGACTTGAGAACGTGCGGAACGATGGGCCTTATTTTGCGGCAAAAGCGCCGTCTGCGGGGGAATTCCGACTTGCTGACGTGCAGGAAAACGGGAATCTTACGGGAAAAGTCCGACATGAGGACGTGCGGAAAAAGGCGGTTCAAAAGGCGGTTCAAAAGGCGGAAATCCGACTTGAGGACGTGCGGAAACCGGACGGTACGGCAGAAGATGGACAAGTCTCACATGAGTTTTTCGGCGGGGACGGTTCTGACCGGACAGACCCTATCTTGGGTGGTGTTTCCGATTTTGTACCACAAAATCTTGCGTTGTCCGAGGAAAATGACCGGTTTTCAGCACCTTTGGAACTGTCCGGGAACACTGAGGAAGTGTCCGGGCGAGGGTCGAATCTGCACGAAAGCAAGTCGGAAGTCGGGGAACCGGTGCACGAAAAGAAGTCGGAATCTGCGGCGGCGAGACGGGAGGGCTTGCACGAAAGCAAGTCGGAAGTCCGGGAAGCGGTGCACGAAAGCAAGTCGGATTTGACGGCGGAGAGACGAGAGGGCTTGCACGAAAGCAAGTCGGAAGCCGGAGAAGCGGTGCACGAAACGAAGTCGGAATCTGCGGCGGCGAGACAAGAGGGCTTGCACGAAAGCAGGTCGGAAGTCCGGGAAGCGGTGCACGAAACGAAGTCGGAATCGGTGGAGCGGTTCGCCGAGGGACTGCTGGAGGGCCTGCGCCGTGCCGCCGCTGTGAGATAGGGGGTTTTTTATGAACACCAGAACCGTTTTGCTCTGGCACAACAACGGTGAGGAGCGCATCTACTTTACAGTCAATCCCGCCCGGCTCACCGTCACCCGGCCCAATGAGAACCAGGTGCGGAGCCTTGCCATGGGCGGGACTGTGAATATCTGGGGCGGCCGGGGTCTGCGGGAGGTCAGGCTGACCACGTTCCTGCCCAGCGCCTACTCGCCTTTTTTTGACGGAAAGGAGCCGGAAAGCGTCCTCGCCATGCTGAAAAGCTGGCAGGATTCCGGAGACCCGGTGCGGCTCATCATCTCCGGCAGCGATATCAACGATGCGTTCCTCATCGAGGATGTGTCCGAGACGCTGGCGGAGGGGGACAGGGACGTGGGGCTGACTGTGACACTGCGGGAGTATAAATTCAAGTCGGCGCTGGCGGCTCTGGCCGGGGGGAGCGGCGGGAGCGGCTCCGCCCCTGTCCGCAAGCGGACGGACGAGCGGGTCACGCCCCAGACCTACACCGTCAAAAAGGGGGACACCCTTTGGGACATCGCCTGCCGCTTTTACGGCGACGGGACGAAGTGGGGGCGCATCGCCGCCAAAAACGGCGTGACGAATCCTCGGAAACTGCAAATCGGAAAGGTGCTGACGCTGTGAAACTGCTGATCGGACAACAGATGGTCATGCCCGCGCTGGAATCGGTGCGGCTGGGCAAGACCCGGAACGAGGCGGCGGCGTGTCTCACCGCCACGGTGCTCATCGCCCCGGCGGACACCTACTTTTTGAAGCTGTCCGTGGCGGTGGGGGATGTGGTGCGGCTGCTGGATGACGGCGGGAAGGAGATCTTCCTCGGCAGCGTCCATGGGCTTGACCGGGATCCGGACGCCGTGACCCTGACGGCCTATGACCGGGGGGTGTATCTGACCCGGAACGAGCTGTACGGCGTGTACGCCGGGACAGGGCGGAAAATCGCCGGGAAGATCGCCGGGGAACTGGGCGTTCCGCTGGGGGCCGTGGAGGACGACGGCCTGTATCGAACCATCGTCACCGGGCCGGGGGAATCCGCGTTCTCCATCCTGCGCAGAGCCGTGGGGGAGGGGCGGGAGATCGCCGTCCGGGACGGGGCGCTGACCGTGACGAAGGGGGGCGGCGGGGCCGTTCCCCTGCCCCCGGAGCGAGTGTTGGAGGTCTCCGGGCGGGCGTCCATGGGAAATATGGTGAACCGGGCCGTGGTGACGGGCCGGAACGGGCGTATCCTCGCCGCCGCCCAGAATACCGGGGACATCACCGCCTGCGGGCGGTTTCAGCGGGTGATGGGAAAGAGCGGCGATCCGCAGGCGCAGGCCAAGGCCGCGCTGCGGCGGCGCAGCCTGTCCGCAAGGGTGACTGTGCTGGGGGATCTGTCTCTGCGGTGCGGCGGGCGGGTGGAGGCCCACCGGCCCCAATGGGGGTTGGAGGGGGTCTATGACATCACCGCCCACGAGCACCGCTGGGAAAAGGGCGTGTTTACCACGTCGCTGAGTTTGGAGGGAGTTGAGGGATGAACGTTTACAGTGAACTGCTGGAACTGCTGACGCCGGAGCGGAAGGACGCCCCGGCGGGGCTGTTCGGCACGCTGACGGCGGTTTCGCCGCTGACCGTTACCGTCCGGGGGACGGCGCTGACCGAGGGGCTGTTTTATCTCCAAGGGACGGTGTTCCGCAGGGAGGACATCGGTAAGGAACTGGCGCTGCTGTCCTGCGAGGAGGGCTTTTGGATCCTCGGCTTTGTGGGAGGTGGGGGCGCATGATCTTTCCCGACTGGGGCACGGCCCCCGACACCGCGCCGGAGGAGGCGCTGCCGCTGTTCCGGGAGTGGGCCGTGGACTGGGAGAACGGATGCTTCGCCCTGCGCCGGGGAGAGCCGTATTTAGTCAGCGGCGATGAGGCTTTGAAGATCTGGGCGGCACGGGCGCTGCGGCCGGAAAGCCAGCGGTTCCGCTATACCGCGTGGTCGGCGGATTACGGCAACGAGCTGACGCTGCTGCTGGGCGGCTGCGTGGATCAGGGGATTCTGGAAAGTCAGGTGCGGCAGTATGTGCGGGACGCGCTGATGGCGTGTCCCTATATCCGGGAGGTGGACGGGTTCTCCTTTTCAAAGAAGGGGAGCCGGGTGGAGGCCCGGTTCACCGTGCACACCGTCTATGAGGAGTTTACCCAGAAAACGGAGGTTTCGATCAGATGACCAAGGAAGAAATGCTGCGGCTGCTGACAGCCGCCTACACCGGCCCCGGCAGCGCCGCCGAGGGCACCTTTGCCGGAGACGTGCTCCGTGCCTGCGCCGACGGAATGGCACAGCTTTGGAGTATGGAGATCGACGGACTGGAACGGCGGGCCTTTGTGTCCTCCGCTGTGGGGGAGTGGCTCACCGCCGTGTGCGCCGACCGGGGGTGCGTCCGCAAGGAGGGGGAGACGGACGAAGAACTGCGCGCCCGGACGCTGGCGGCGCTGGCCGCGACCCCCGCCTCCGGCAACGCCGACCACTACGCCGCGTGGTGCGGACAGGTGGCGGACATCCTGCGGGTGAAGGTGCTGCCGCTGGCAAGAGGAAACGGCACCGTGGACATCGTGGCGGTGGGCCGGGAGGGGAAAGCCCCCGGCGGGGCCGCCATCCGGGAGGCCCAGGCCATCGTGGACCGGGAGCGGCCCGTGGGCGCGGACGCGAGGGTCATTGCCGCTGCTGAGACGGCGGTGAACGTGGCGGCGTCCGTGACGCTGATGGACGGCGGCAGCTTGGAGGGCGTGAAAACCGCCTTTTCTCAGGGCTTGACCGCCTTTTTCCGGGACAACGCCCTGCGGACGCGGGTGGTCAGCCACGGCAAGGCCCTGCGTCTGCTGCTGGACTGCGCGGGCGTGGCGGATGTGTCCGGCTTCACCATGAATGGCAGCGGCGACAGCCTGACGCTGCAAGAGGGCGCTGTGCCTGTGGTGGGCACGCTGACGCTGACGGAGGTGAAGGCATGAGACTGCCGGAGTTTTTGACGGAGCTTTCCCCTGTCCGGGAGACCTTGACGGCGCTGGAACAGGGGGAGAACGCCATGGCGGAGGCCGTGGCGGAGAAGAACGGGCAGGTGTGCGTGGAAACCGCCACCGGGGGGCTGACCCTGTGGGAGCGGGACTACGGCCTGCCCGTCCGGGAGGGGGCCTCGTTGGAGGATCGCCGTGCCGCCGTCCGTGCCGCCATGCTGGGAGGGCGCACCCTGACCCCCGCCTTTTTGAAGGAGCTGTGCGTCACGCTGGGCGGCGGCAAGCGTGCCGAGGTGGAGGAGGACTTCGCCCATTGGAGCGTCACGGCGCTGGCGGTGAGCGCGGGCCGTGTTCCGGCGGACGTTCCGGCCCTGAAACGGGCGGTGGAGCGGCTGAAACCCGCCCACCTGTCGGTGACGGTGCTGCCCACGGCGGACCTGACGGCCCACCGCTGGGAGGCGGTCACCGGCGGCGTGATGATGGAGGTCTGGGGGTAAGGAAACAGGCGAAGCGCCGCCAATGGGGATTTCCGCGACGGTAGGGTAGGGCAGCCGTTAGCGGCTGCGCCGCTTTACGGATGCCGCATAGAAAAACCTTCTATTGCAGCTTTATGCTGCAATAGAAGGTTTTGTCCATTTTTAGTGAGTAGGCCAATCCAATGGGCATGTCCTATTCGGTTCATTTTTCAGAAGCTTCTCTTATTACGGTTGGTTGGCGACTGCGAAAGCTCTCAACATTTGACAGATGGAGCTGCATCATATGAGCGGCAAGTACCGGATCGTGGTCAGCAATAGCATCCACGATGGCCAAATGCTCGTTTATCGTCGTTGGAAGGCATCCCATAGCAAATATGCTTTCAGTGAGGCTCTTATATGCTTTCCGGATAGAATTGAACATGACGATAAGAAGCTCGTTATGAGTCATCTTCATCAAATAGGCGTGAAATTCAAAGTCATACTGCGAAAGAGCAACAGAATCATCAGGGACTTCCTCCATTTTTTTTAGAATCTCCCTTAGGCATGCGACATTCTTTTCTGTTGCACATTTTGCAGCCAATTGGATGGCGCCTATTTCAAATATCTGGCGATACTCAGCAAGGTTTTTTACATCGGTCTGCTTCGCAATTGCCTCAAAGTTCATCGCATTTTGGTAAATATCCAAGTCATTTACATATGTCCCGGATTTGCTGCGGGTGATTAGTTTCAAGGTTTCCAGAGGCGAATAGGCTTCCCGGAGACTGCTTCGGCCGATATTTAACTTTTTGCAGAGTTCGTTTTCATTCGGGAATACATAACCCGGAGGAAGTTCACCGCTGATGATAGCATCTCGGATTCGCCGAAAAATCACATCGGAAATATTACGGCGCTCACTGGCTGCCAGATCATCCAAAAAAGTTAACTGTTGCAGTGCGGATGTACTTTTATCATTAGAAAGTGACATTAAAAAAAAGTCTCCTTTAGATTAAATAATTTGTAAGTTTACAGCATTAGCTTCGATTTAAGAGGGCGCTGCCTATTTGTCTGAAACTTTTAGGAGCTGATGATCTTTATGAAAAGATTAGAAAAAAATAACTTTTCTTTATTTTATTTAATTTTTGGATAGAAGTCAATGCTTTCTCGCTAAAAAATATGACATCAGACAATGAGAATTAAGAAGAGCAAGCTTGTAGTTTGATTGGCTTTGAGATTTTATGAAGTATATACTTACGGTTTTTACGCATTTTTAGCGAAATCTGAACTATAACACCGAAAAATGTTTGATCAACCAAATTTTGAAGCCTATTTTGTGCAAGTTCGCACAATTGACAAACGTGTATAGCTTTGCTATGATTTCTGTAGGATGTAGGACAACATATATGATGCGTGATCCTAAATTATTACACTACCATACAAGGAGGATAAGACAATGACGAATCAAGTGCCTAAGACTGATGGACGCGGCTTCCCTTCTGGTGCCTACTTAAACCAGAACCACCCAATGGATCGGACTCAGTGGCTGGAGGACACTTTTCCTGAGTGGGGCAGTTTCTTAAATCAGGAGATTGAGAACTACGAAGTACCCAAGGGGCAGGTCAGCCTTTGGTGGTGCGGCGGCCCCTCCTGGGTTTTGAAGACCGATGAAGGCGGCGTCTTTATGATTGACCAGTACTGCGGTCCCTCTATGTATACAGAACTGTACTACTGTGGTGTGTGCAAGCAGGCCGGCGCTGACAGCATCAACTGGATCCGCCTGAATCCTCAGGTAATTGATCCTTGGAAGTTCAACCATATCGATGGTATTTTCTGCACCCATGCCCACCAGGATCACTGTGACCTGTATGCTGTGAAGGCTATGACGGCCACTACTGACGCTCCGTTCTATGCGCCTCCTGTGGCTGTGAAGAAGTTGCAGGGCTTCGGCGTCCCCGATGACCGCATCGTGGTCGCCAAGGTCGGCGAATCTGTCAAGGTGAAGGGAGCTGAGGTGGATTTCCTGATCTGCTACGATCAGACCGCCATTAAGACCGGTGAAGGCGATGTACTGCTGCCCTTCGAGGAAGCTGCCTGCTGCTATCTGTTCAAGACCAGCGCCGGCAACATCCTCTTTATGGGCGATACCTGGTATCATGACGGCTATGTGGCAATTGCGCAGAAGTATGACATCGATGTGGCGATTTTCGATATGGGCTGCAACGCTCCCGGCGCCACCGATAAGATGACGCCGTATGACTGCGCCCGTGTTGGCCAGACTCTGAAAGCCAAGCTGCTGATCCCCGATCACTATGACAACTGGGCAAACACTGCCGGTGACCCTGAGCTGCTGGTGAATCAGTTCACTCGCATCGTCAGCGAGAACACCCCTGAGATTAAGACCATGATTATGCGCTGCGGCGGCCGCTTCAACTATCCCGCAGACAAGGATAAGGGACGTTACCGTTATCCCGATGGAAGCGAGAATTACGATTTCAGCAAGTCCACTTTTGCCAAGAAATGATTTCCGCTTTGGCGGTCAAAAAAGAAAGGGAGAAAGAACATGAAAAAAATTACAGCTCTTGCTCTGGCACTGATCCTTACGCTTTCCCTCTCCTCCTGCGGCAACAACGGCACGTCTTCCAACGATAATTCCGGCAGCAACTCCGGTGACTCTGCCGGAGAAAAACAGACCATCAAGCTTGTCATCGGCGCGGGTCATACGGTAGGCTCCATGGAATATCTGGATAGCTTGGAAAATTTCTTCAAGCCTGAGGTTGCCAAGCGCGTCTCCGAGAACACCGATTATGAGATCGAATGGACGGATGCGTACGGAACTGTGGCCGGCCTGTCCGAAACAGTGACCGCCACACAGGATGGCCTGCTGGATTTGTGTGTCATCACTGCCTCCCCGGTTTCCGGCCAGCTTCCCTATCATCAGTACAGCATTTACCTCCCCTTCTGCACGGGTGACAACGCCCTGCTCCAGAAAGTATCTGATCAGCTGTATGAGGAGTTCTCCGATGAACTGGTGACTTCCTTCGAGACCAAGTACAACCAGAAGCTGCTGGCCAAGATGGTTTTGGACTCCTATGAGATTTTCTCCTCTGCGCCTATTGAGAAGTTTTCTGACTTGAGCGGCAAGAAGATTGGCGGCTCCGGACGTAACCTGCTGTGGCTGGAGAATACCGGCGCTGTTGGTATTCAGTCCAACATGGGTGATGGCTACACCTCTCTGCAGACCGGCCTGATCAGCGGCCAGTTCGCCGCTCCCCATTGGGCTGTGAAGGCAAACTATCAGGACATCTGCAAATACGCGACCGACATTGGTCTGGATTCCACCATGGGCGAGCTGCTGACTGTGAACCTGACGAAGTGGAACTCTCTTCCCACTGAGGTGCAGGATATCATCCTGGAAGTCAGCAAAGAGCTGGAGCAGTATCACTTGGAGTACACCAACGAGTGCCGTTCCAAGGCATACGATGCTTTCAAGGAAGCTGGCGGCACCATCGTGAAAATGAGCGATGAGGAGAAGGCTGCTTGGCTGAACGCTCTGCCCAATATTCCCGATACCGCTACCGAACTTGGCCCCACTGGCTTAAAGATCCTGGAGCGCTATGTAGAGCTGCTGAAGGAGAACGGTGTTAATATTCCTCGCGACTGGCAGTTCAAGTATTGATTCCGGGACAGCTGCATTTAACTGACAGACCCGCGCATATAGCGGGGAATTCCTAAAAGTGCCGCAGGCTTGGCTCGTTGAACATAGGTCAAGTCTGCGGCCTTTTTCCTCTCTGTGTAGAAAAGAAAGGAATGAGAAAATTTACCATGAAAGTGCTGAAGTCTATCAATAACACCCTGATACTTATTTCAAAATTTCTATGTTTGCTGGGCGGTATCATGCTGATTGCCATGATGTTGATTACCTCTGTGGATGTAGGGCTGCGCACCTTTGTCCACTCCGCTTTTAATGGCGCTTCCGTAATCGTTCGCAACTTGCTGGTAGTCGCCATGTTCCTTGGACTGCCCTATGTGACGTTTGTAGCAGGCCACACCCGGTCTGAATTCTTATATGCGCGGGCTTCCTCCAAAGCGAAACTTATCTTGGACCTGATTGCTGAGGGCATCGGTACAGTTCTGTTTCTGCTCATGGCTTACGCTATGATTAAGCCGACACTCCAATCCTTTGCAACCAATCAGTTTGACTCCGAGGGCACATTTCTGATGTCTATGGGCCCATTCTATGTCTTAACACTGTTCGGCGCATGGTTTACATTCTATGCGGCTATTTACAACTTTATTAAATTGATCGTGAAAGCTCTGAAAAAGGAGGGGAAGGCGGAATGAATACGAGCATTGCCATTGCCTTGGTTACTGTTGCATTGCTGTTTGTCTTTGTGTTTGCCGGTGTCCATATTTCGTTCACCCTGATGTCCCTGAGTTTTGTAGGACTGTTTTTGGTCACCAGTAATTTCTCTACGGCACTGAGTGTGCTCTCCACCACGGCATTTAACGCGATTCGAACATATACATACTGCGTGATCCCCCTTTTCATGCTCATGGGCACTATCATGGCGGTCTCTGGCTCGGCAGGCGACCTGTTCAAGTGGGCGCACAAGATGTTAGAAAAGGTTCCCGGTGGCCTGGCTGCCGCCACCGTTATCGGCAACGCTGTGTTTGCGGCTGTAACCGGTGTCAGCGTGGCATCTGCTACCGTATTTAGCCAGGTGGCTATCCCCGAGATGCGCAAGTATAAATATGATCCGAACTTTGCGACCGGCATCGTTTGCGGCTCATCCAATCTTGGTATGATCATCCCGCCCAGCCTGTTCTTTATCGTTTACGGTACTGTGGCACAGGTGTCCATTGGTCAACTGTTCGTTGGCGGTGTTCTGCCTGGCATCCTGATGTCTGCCATCTTCATCATCTATACATCGATCTATGGCACCAGACATCCTGCCGCCATCGGCTTGGATCCTGTGACCCGCAAGCCGCTCTATGAGGATCCTGATCCCAAGGGCAAGCTGGAGTCTACCCTGCATGCACTGCCCATCGTGCTCTTGATTGTCGTAGTGCTGGGCGGTATCTGGGGAGGCTATGTCACCCCCACGGAAGCCAGTGCTATTGGCTGCTTGGGTGCATTTATCATTGCCCTGTGCAAGCGTTCCCTGACTTGGAAGGGTACGGGTTCCATCCTGCTGGATACCAGCAAGGGTAGCGCCGGCATCCTCCTGCTGTTGGTTTCTGCCCAGATGTATAGCCGCCTGCTGAGCGTCAGCGGTGCTGTCAAGTGGGTTTCCGCTAGCATCCTCAGCGCAAATCTCCCCGGCTGGGCGCTCATCGGTGTGTTTTTGCTGCTGGTCCTGGCACTAGGCTGCGTTATCGACGGCAACTCCATTATTCTGTTGACAACTCCCGTTATTCAGCCGGTGATTCAGGCCATGGGCTACAATCAGGTCTGGTGGGGCGTTATTCTGGTGATGGCTGTCTGCATTGGTCAGATTACACCGCCCTTTGGCACGATCGTATTCGCCTGCAAAGGTGTTCTGGGCGACATCGTGGATGTGGCTACCATCTTCAAACATGCGGTTCCCTACATCTTCCTGATGCTGCTGACCATTGCCGTTTGCATGGCTTTCCCGCAGATTGTCCTGTTCCTGCCCAATATGATGATGTCTTAAGGCGATTTACAGCGTTTGGGCAAAGGTATCGTACCATATTCAAGTGTCAGAGAATGAAAGGAGTTATCGACGATGCAGAAAGAGTACTATGTGGGTGATCATGTGGTAACCCCCCATCACACGGCTTTTTTTGTGGCAAATCTCGAAGAGAGCGTGCAGTTTTATCAGGAGGTCTTTGGCTTTGAGGTGATGTATTACGGTGTGGTAGAAGTGGCCCATGAGCGGCTGGCCATGCTGAGACTTGGCAATTTCACATTGGAGCTTCTGTGGGTACCCACGCACACGCTCGAAGAGCTCCGGGAGAAGTATCTTCAGGTGGATCATCATTTTGCCATCCTGGTGGATGATATCCACGCGGTGAAGGAGAAGCTGTTAAAGCACCCCAAGGTGACCTGTGAGGAAGCCGAAATTCGTAATGTGCCAAATCTGGGCGATATGGACCTGTTGGTAACCTTCTTCCGGGGAATCAACGGTGAACGGTTTGAGATTATGCAGAATATCAAGGAACAAAACTAAGGCCTGGAGTTATAGAAAGGACAGGTAATGATGTTACATCAAAAAGACATCCACAAGGTATTGCTAGCTGGCGCTGGTGTAATGGGCTCGTCTTTCGCTCAGATCTTTGCCAAGCATGGCTATGAGGTCATCCTTTACGATATTGCCGAAAAGAGCCTTGAAAAGGCACGGGGCGTGATTTCCGTCAACCAGGAGGCAGAGGTAGCGAGTGGCGAACTGATCGCAGAGGAATCTGCCGCTTTGGTGGACCGCATTACTATGACGACCTCTAAAGAATATTTTTCTCAGGCGGATTTTGTCTTGGAATCCACCGTGGAGAATATGGAGCTGCGCCACGCTTTTTGGCGCGAGGCATCTGAGTTGGTGCGGCCGGAGATTGTAGTATGCACCAATACCTCCGGAATGTCCATCACGGAAATTGCCAAGGCGGTGAAGGATCCCACCAGATTTACAGGGATGCATTGGGTCAATCCGCCCCACTTGATCCCTTTGGTCGAAGTCATCGCCGGAGAGAAAAGCTCTGATGATGCGCTGCAGATCGTGTACGATGTTGCGCTCAGTTTGGATCAGAAGCCCGTTCGGGTGTATAAGGATCCCACCGGCTTCATCCTAAACCGCCTGCAGTATGCCATCGTTCGTGAGGCGTGCCACTGTGTCGAAGAAGGGTATGCCAGTCTTGAGGACGTGGATAATGTTGTGAAATATGGCTTGGGTATGCGGTATGCAGTTGTGGGTCCTTTTGAAACAATGGACTTTGGCGGTATCGATATTTTCAACCATGTGGGAAGCTATATGTTTGACAGTCTCTGTAATGATGGCGGAGTTCCTCCTATTCTGAAGAAAGCCTATGAAGAAGGAAAATACGGCCTAAAAAACGGAAAGGGCTTCTATGATTACAGCGGTGATAAGGCTGAGAAAGCATTCCTCCACCGCGACCAGGGATTCATCGCTGTGGCACATAGCTTGAAGGCACTGGAAAAGAGTGAGTAACTGACCAAACGAAACAGCTCAGGAAGCAGCGAAGATTCGATACGCTCTGGCTGCTTCCTTGACTAAAACAAGCATACAAGGAGGAGATCACTATGCAACGGATCATAAACGATCCTGACAATATTGTGGACGAGATGTTGGAAGGCTTTTTGAAAACGCATTCCGACCTTGTGGAGAGGAGCGAGAATGGCCGTGTAGTGAAATCCATACATATGGAGCCAGAGCGTACCGGCGTTGTGACGGGCGGCGGCAGCGGTCATAAGCCAGCTTTCATTGGCTATGTGGGCGAAGGAATGTGCGATGCGGTCGCCGTGGGCGAGATATGCTCTTCTCCCACTGCCGCTGCGTTTTTGAGTGCCTTCCGTGCGGCAGACCGCGGGCAGGGCGTTGCTTGTCTATACGGAAATTATTCTGGGGACAACATGAATGTCAAAATGGCTGTAAAGATGGCTGCTAAGGAGGGACTGGAGGTAAAGACCGTTGTCGCCAACGATGATGTAGCCAGTGCCCCCAAGGAGCAGGCTGAAAAACGTCGGGGCGTAGCAGGTGAGATCTTCATGTGGAAAATTGGCGGTGCTCGGGCGGCGGCTGGCGGAAGTCTGGACGAGGTGATTGCCAGCGCGCAGAAAGCAATTGACCATTGCCGCAGTGTGGGCATTGGGCTTTCTCCTTGCACTCTGCCGGCTGTAGGCCATCCTAATTTTGAAATTAAGCCGGGGACCATGGAGGTCGGTATTGGCCATCATGGAGAACCGGGCGTGGAAGTATGTCCCATAGAATCTGCAGAGCAGATGGCAAAGCGCATGACAGATATCGTACTCCCGGACTATCCTTTTGCCGCCGGAGACGAGGTTGCGGTGTTGGTATCTGGTTTGGGTGCAACTCCTGTAATGGAATTGTATGTACTTTACAATGAAGTCGAAAAAATTCTCTCTGCCAAAAACATGAAAGTACACCGTTCCTATGTGGGGAACTATTTTACTTCTCTGGATATGATGGGTGCAACACTGACGGTGATGAAGTTGGACGAGGAGCTCAAGACCCTGCTAGACGCCCCAGCCTGGACTGTTGGTCTGCAGCAGAAGTGAGAGGAGGCAGAAATGGAAACGTTTAAAAATGCAGCGGGAAAGCCTATCCTCTTACACATGGTAAAAGCCATCCAAGAGAACAAGGCATTTTTAGGTGAGGTAGATGGCCTCATCGGTGACGGCGATCATGGGATGAATATGGCGAAGGGGTTCACCCTGTTTGAAAAGCGAATTCCGGAAGAAGTCTCTTTCTCTGACGGTTTAGACCAGTTAGGAACCATTCTGTTTTCGGAGATCGGCGGCTCTATGGGTCCTATTTACGGCACAATTTTTATGGATATGGCCGCTGCGGCAGAGGAGGCGGAAGATATCAGTCTTCCTTTGCTGGCAGACATGATGGAATCAGGACTGACTGGCCTGCAGGAGATTGTAGAGGCCAAGGTTGGTGATAAAACTCTGGTAGATACACTCTCACCTGCGGTAGATGCATTGAAGCATGGGGCTGAAGGTGCTGCCCCGTTCGCGGATACACTGAAAATTATGAAGACCGCTGCGGAATGCGGTCGGGATTCTACAAAGGATATGGTTGCGAAATTCGGACGTTCCAGCCGCTTGGGCGAACGCTCCAGGGGTGTTTTGGATGCCGGAGCTGCATCCTGCTGCATCCTGCTGCAGGCTATGGCGGATGGAATGCTAGGATTGTTGGAGGGAGAAAGCGCATGAAACTGGCAATCGGATGCGATGAGGCAGCATATCGCCTGAAGACAATTATCATGGAGCATCTGGAAGAAAAGCATCCGGAAATTGAAGTCGCGGACTTTGGCGCTGCCCAAGGAGATACGGTGCTCTACCCGGATGTGGCATACACTGTGGCAGATGCTGTGGCATCCGGTGAGTTCCAGCGGGGCATTCTGCTGTGCGGCACAGGCATTGGTATGTGCATTTGTGCAAACAAGGTGCCGGGGATCCGTGCGGCAGTGTGCCATGATCCCTATTCTGCGGAACGAAGCCGCAAGAGTAATAACGCTCAGATTATGTGCATGGGTGAGAGAGTTATTGGCGCAGAGCTGGCGAAAACTCTGGTGGATACCTGGCTCCCATGCGAGTTTGCCGGTGGCGGCAGTGCCCCCAAGGTGGCGGAAATCGACCGCTTGGAACAAGAGCACATCCGGAATGCTGCGGCACAGTGAGACAATATCAGATGCTCTGTACGAGGTGAAGAGTTTGATGCTTGATGTAAAGAAAACAGTCCTGGCAAGCGGAATTCCGTTTTTGTACGCTGCTGCACAGGTTACCATAGATGGCAAACGCTACTATGCAGCTTCTTCTGAGAACCCCGGAGGAAAAGCAATTTTGATTGACGCGGAAACAGAAGAGCGTTTTCCTCTGCCGGATGGCCCCGGCGGCGTGATGACCTTTATCCCCGTGCCTGGAGAAAGTGCTATGCTTTCTATCGAGGAATTCTATCCTGTCTTTTCTTCCGCTTCGGCGAAAATCATCAAAACAGAGCTTCACCGACAGGATGGGGTTATAAATGCGAAAAGAAGCGTTTTGGCAGAGGTACCCTATGTGCACCGCATCTCCTTGCTGCAGGAAGCGGATGGACTCTATCTGGCGGCAGGTATTCTTTGCCGCCGGAAAACCTGCAGCGATGACTGGTCAACACCTGGCAGCCTGAGGATCGGTAAGTATGAACCCGATGCCAGACATATCGAATTCGAGACTGTGCAGGATGGAATTTTCAAACACCATGCTATGCAGGTTAAGCCTGGAGCGGATGGCTTTGATGAATTGTACTTCGGTGGAACAGAAGGCTGTTTCCGCACAGTACGGCAAAATGAACGGTGGATCACGGAACGGCTGCTGGATGTCAACACCAGTGACATTGCGCTATGGGATCTGGATGGTGACGGTCAGGAAGAATTGGCGATCATCGAAGGATTCCACGGCAACAACGTAGCTGTTTTTAAAAAAGAAACAGGACGCTACGTCCGAGCTTTGGATCTCCCTGCTTCGTTTGGTCACGTCCTCTGGACAGGCTCTATTCTTGGGGGACCTGCGTTGATTGCAGGCAGCCGAGCAGAGCGAAAAGAGCTCGCTTTATACCGTCTGCGGGCGGTAGGCGACAAAAAGCTGTCTGTAGAGCAGCGGATAGAGTTGGATCAGGGGCAAGCCCCGGCTCAGATTGTCGTGCTGGGAGATGGGCGGACACTGCTGACTACGAATCACGATGCGGGTGAACTGGCAAAGTATACTCTTTCTTACAAGGACTCACCTGCAGATGCGACAAAAGGAGAGAGGTAAGAAATGGAACGCAGTGAAAAGATTTTAAAAGGACTGGGCAACCAGTATTACAGGGCCACTTTAAAGTCTATGGGGTTTACCACGGATGATCTGAAGCGGCCGGTTATCGGCATCGCTAACGCGTGGAGCGAATGTGTACCCGGCCACTATAATCTCCGTCAGGTGGCGCAGCGGGTAAAAGATGGTATCTACCGCGCCGGCGGTACACCGATTGAATTTGGTGTCATCGGCGGTTGCGACGGCATGGCCAACGGCCACGGCGGCATGCATTATATCCTGCCATCCCGGGAGCTGATCGCCAGTTCTATCGAGACAATGGCCCAGATCAACCTGTTCGACGCTCTGGTGCTGCTGGGATCTTGTGACAAGATCGTCCCCGGCATGCTGATGGCGGCGGCCCGGCTGGACATCCCCTGCATTCTGCTGCCCGGCGGCCCCATGGAGGGCGGTGTAGAGTTCGACGGCCGCCAGTCCGACCAGACCTCCGCCACGGAGGCCTACGGCATGCTCTCCGCCGGCAAGATCACGAAGGCGGAATATGTGGCCCTGGAGGACACCGCATGCCCCGGCTGCGGCTCCTGCTCCTATCTGGGTACGGCCAATACCATGTGCGCCCTGTCTGAAGCGCTGGGCATGACCCTGCCGGACGGCGGCACGGCACCGGCAGTTTCCGCCGCCCGGCTGGCCAAGGGCGAAGAGACCGGCATCAAGATTATGGAACTGGTGGAAAAGCAGATCACGGCCCGGAAGGTCATCACCGAAGCCTCTATCCGCAATGCCATCAAGGCCTGCCTTGCCATGAGCGGCTCCACAAATGCCGTTATGCACCTGACAGCCATTGCCCACGAGGCACAGATCGACATGGACGTACTCAGCGAGTTCGACAGCCTCTCCCGCACCACCCCCCAGCTGGCCAAGATGAACCCCGCCTGCAAGTATAACATCGTGGACTTCTACAGGGATGGCGGTGTGCCCCGCCTGATGGAAAACCTGCAGACCCTGCTGGATACCGGCGTCATGACCGTGACTGGCCAAACGCTGGCAGAGAACATCAAAACGCACAGCTACCTTTATCCTGCTACGGGCCTTGTAAACCACGCTTTGGACGATCCCTTCGGCTATTCCGGCGGCGTGGCGGTGCTGCGGGGCAATTTGGCGCCGGATACTGGCGTGACGAAGCCCGGCGCCTTTGACAAGAGCCTGCACCACTTTGAGGGAGAGGCCATCTGCTTCGACTCCGAGGAGGAGGCCGAGGAGGCCATTTTGGCCGGTAAGGTCCACGAGGGACATGTAGTGGTCATCCGCTACGAGGGCCCCAAGGGCGGCCCCGGCATGCGGGAGATGTACAAGGCCATGAAGTACCTCTACGGCCGCGGCCTGTCCAAGAGCACCGCCCTCATCACCGACGGCCGGTTCTCCGGCACCAACAACGGCTGCTTTGTGGGCCATATCTCTCCCGAAGCCGCCGAGGGCGGCCCCATTGCCATCGTAAGGGACGGAGATCGGATTTGTATTGATGTCGAGAAACGCCAGCTGGACTTGCTGGTCTCTCAGGAAGAAATTGAAGCCCGCTTGAAAGACTGGAAGCGCCCCGCACCGAAGTTTACCCGCGGCTGGCTAGGCCTGTACTGCAAGCTGGCGGCCTCCGGCTCCAAGGGTGCCATTATGGATCTGAATAAACTGAAGGATCTGTAACCTGCCGGAAATCAAAAAACGGAGAAGGAAAGAACATGAGCAAGAAAATCGAGATCATGGACGGCAACCAGGCGGCGGCATATATCTCTTACGCCTTTACGGAAGTTGCGGGGATTTTTCCCATCACGCCGTCCTCTCCTATGGCAGAGCATGTAGACGAATGGGCTGCCAACGGTAAAAAGAATCTGTTCGGTCAGCCGGTACAGGTCGTGGAGATGCAGTCTGAGGGCGGCGCTGCCGGTACAGTCCACGGCGCCCTGCAGTCCGGCGCCCTGACCACCACCTATACAGCTTCTCAGGGCCTGCTGCTGATGATCCCCAATATGTATAAGATCGCAGGCGAAATGCTCCCCGGCGTATTCCACGTCTCTGCCCGGACACTCAGTGTTCACGCACTGAGCATCTTCGGTGACCATAGCGACGTCATGGGCGTCCGTCAGACCGGCTTCGCCCTGCTGGCATCCTCCTCTCCCCAGGAGGCTATGGATCTGGGTGCCGTGGCACACCTGACCGCCATTCACAGCCGTATGCCTTTCCTGCACTTCTTCGACGGCTTCCGTACCTCTCATGAGATCCAGAAGATCGAAGCACTGGACTATGAGGATCTCCGGCCTCTGGTGGACATGGATGCTCTGCGGGCCTTCCGCGCCAATTCCCTGAATCCTGAGCATCCCGCTACCCGCGGTACCACGGTGAATCCCGACATCTTCTTCCAGTGCCGCGAGGCCTGCAACCAGAAGGTGGATGCCATCCCCGAAGCTACGGAGAAATACATGGCCGAGATCAGCAAGCTCACCGGCCGGGAGTATCATCTCTTCAATTATTACGGTGCCCCCGACGCGGAACGCGTCATCATCTTGATGGGTTCTGCTGCCGAGACTGCCAAGGAGACCGTAGATTACCTCACCGCAAAGGGTGAAAAGGTCGGTCTCATTAATGTCCATCTGTATCGGCCCTTCTCTGTGGAGCATTTCCTGGCAGCCGTGCCTGCTGCCTGCAAGCGTCTGGCCGTGCTGGACCGCACTAAGGAGCCCGGCTCCGCAGGTGAACCCCTGTATCAGGATATTTGCACCGTTTACCAGGAAAAGGGGATCCCCATGGAGATCGTGAGCGGCCGTTACGGCCTTTCCTCCAAGGACACTACCCCCGGCCAGATTTTGGCTGTGTTTGAGAATCTGAAGCAAGAGACACCCAAGAACCACTTTACGGTGGGTATTGTGGATGACGTGACCTTCACCTCTCTGCCGGTGCTTCAGGAGATCAACACCACTCCCGCCGGTCAGACCGACGCGGAGATCTGGGGCATGGGCTCCGACGGTACTGTGGGCGCTAATAAGAACTCCATTAAGATTATCGGCCATGCCACGGATCTGTACTGTCAGGCATACTTTGTGTATGACTCCAAAAAATCCGGCGGTCTGACCCAGAGCCATCTGCGCTTCGGCAAATCCCCCATCCGTGCGCCTTATCTGGTGACTGCCGCGGACTTTGTAGCCTGCCACACGCCGTCCTATGTTCACAAGTACGACATGGTCAAGGATCTGAAGGAGGGCGGCACCTTCCTGCTGAACTGCCCGTGGGATCTGGACGGCCTGGAGAAAAACCTGCCTGCATCCATGAAGCGGGCACTGGCCAAAAAGCACGCTGAGCTCTACACCATCGACGCCATTTCCATCGCCCGTAAGCTGGGGCTGGGCAGCCGCACCAATACCATTTTGCAGGCCGCCTTCTTCACCCTCACCGGTGTGATCCCTATCGATCAGGCCGTGGCTGAGATGAAAGACGCCATCTATAAGACTTACTACAAGAAGAAGGGGCAGGCCGTTGTTGACATGAACAACGCCTCAATCGATCACGGCATCAACGAACTGGTATCTGTTGATATCCCCGAAAGCTGGCTCACCGTTGAGGATACCCCTGTCCAGCAGGAGAAGCCCGCCTTCATTCGGGACGTTGTGGATGTTATGAAGCGTCAGGAGGGCAACAGCCTGCCTGTATCCACCTTGGTGAAGTACGGTCTGGCTGACGGCACCTGGCCCGCAGGCACCTCCAAGTTTGAAAAGCGCGGCGCAGCCGTGGAAGTCCCCGCATGGGACTCCTCCAAGTGCCTGCAGTGCAACCAGTGCGCACTGGTCTGCCCCCATGCCGCTATCCGTCCCATTTTGCTGGACGAGGCTGAGGAATCTGCCAAGCCCGCCGAATTTGAGACTGTTGCCGCTAAGGGCATGAACGGCAAGTACACCTACCGGCTTCAGGTCTCTCCCTATGACTGCACCGGCTGCGGCAGCTGTGTGAATGTCTGTCTGGCCAAGGATACTGCCATCACCATGCAGAGCTTGGAAAGCCAGGTCAAGGAAGCGGAGAACTGGACCTATGCCGTGGAAGAAGTCACTATCAAGAAGGATGCTGTCAGTGATAAGAATGTAAAATCTTCCCAGTTCGCCAAGCCCTACTTTGAATTCTCCGGCGCCTGCGCCGGCTGCGGCGAGACCCCTTATATCAAGCTGGTGAGCCAACTGTTTGGTGACCGTATGTACATCACCAATGCCTCCGGCTGCTCCTCCGCTTACGGCGGCTCTACGCCTTCCTCCCCCTACTGCACAGATAAGAAGGGCCACGGTCCCGCATGGGCTATGAGTCTGTTTGAGGACAATGCCGAATACGCCTACGGTTATCTGCTGGGTCAGGATGCCATCCAGAAGCAGTTGATTGCCGCTGTGTCCGCTTTGGCAGCAGATGGCATCGCTAAGGAAGCCTGCGAAGCTTATCTGGAAAACGGTAATAATGCCGCACAGTCCCGGGCAGTCAGCGATGCCCTGCTGGCCGCTATCGAAAATGACAGCAGTGACAATGCCGTATTTATTCGCAACAACAAGGAATTCCTGACCAAGAAGTCCGTCTGGGCCTTCGGCGGTGACGGCTGGGCCTATGATATCGGCTATGGCGGCCTGGATCACGTTTTGGCCTCCGGCAAGGATATCAATGTTCTCGTGCTGGATACCGAAGTGTACTCCAACACCGGCGGTCAGGCTTCCAAGTCCACGGCGGCCGGCGCCATCGCCAAGTTTGCTGCCGGCGGCAAGAACACCAAGAAGAAAGATCTGGGCATGATGGCCATGAGCTATGGCTATGTGTATGTGGCACAGGTGGCCATGGGTGCCGATCCCGCTCAGACTCTGAAGGCTATCCGTGAAGCAGAAGCCTATCCCGGCCCCTCCCTGGTCATCGCATATTGTCCCTGCATTGAGCATGGCATGAAGTGCGGCATGGGCCTGAGCCAGTTGGAAGAAAAGAAGGCTGTGGAATGCGGTTACTGGCACCTCTACCGCTATGATCCCCGTCTGAAGCAGGAGGGGAAGAATCCCTTCACGCTGGATTCCAAGGAACCCACCGGTGACTTCCAGCAATTCCTCATGGGACAGAACCGTTACGCCTCTTTGAAGCTCTCCTTCCCCGAAAAGGCACAGGAGCTCTATGATAAGGCCACTCAGGATGCACAGGAGCGTTACAGCGGTTACCGCCGTCTGGCCGATCAGCATTGATCGTATCAAAAGGGAGTGGGGGAGGAGATTCCTCATAAATATAGTGGGATGTTCCGGAGGGTGATATGCTCTCTATTGGGAATAATTCCATTGTACTCTACAGATGTTTAAGATTGACTACTTTATAAACCAGAGCAAGCGCCCGGTGCAAAGAACGCACCGGGCGCAGCTCGATTTGTAGAAGGGGAGGGCTTTGTGTTCGGTTGTGTTCCTCTAGAAGAAGATGACGGGGCGGCATGGGCGATTTTACTAAGAAAGAACCGCTTTTCGCCGGGATTCGTAAAATTTCTTCCGAAGTTCAAAAAAGTTCTTGCATTGTACTCCGGTGTACGGTGTATAATTTTATTGCGAAAAAAGAGACAAATGGCATGTTGGACGGAGCCGCTCTGATGACATTTCACGTCGAAAAAAGGATGTTTCATGCAGACGGCCTCGCAAGGCGTGGAAAAGCTGTTACAATAGATCCGTGAACCTGTAAAAGATGCCCAAGGGGAGCGTTCCCCTCGGGAGATCCTCTGCCCGGGGGAGACCGTCCCGGACGGAGACGAAACAGAAGGAGGGACCCTATGAAGAAGCGTTTTTTGAGCTGTTTCATGGCGCTGGCACTGTGCCTGACCGTGGTGCCCACGGCAGCGCTGGCGGAGGAGACGGAGGGGACGGCGCAGACGCCCCCGGCCGTGGAGGAAGCGGCAGACCCGGCAAACGGGGAAGCGAAGCAGGAGAGCCAGCCTGCGGCTCCTGAGCAGGAAAATCAGTCTGCGGAACAGGAAGAACAGCAGGAGGACTCGACTGTAAAGCAGGCCGTGGCCGCCGTCCAGGCGTTGATCGACGCTCTGCCTGACGCGGAAGCGCTGGACGGCATGGACGACGAGGATGCCATGGCGGTCTACGAGGCGTTTCAGACCGCCTGCGGCGCGTATTATGAAACCCTGACCGAGGAACAGCAGGCACAGCTGAAAAACACGGAGAAGCTGGCGGCGCTGTCCGACTGGTTCAGCCAGCCTGCGGCGCTGGCGGATAGCGAATATATCCACCCGGATACGGTTGATGCAGATGGCAACATTATAAGGCATACCGGTTGGAGCCGAAGCGGCCCTATTTATGAAGGCAGCGATAGGGACGCAGCCTTTACCGACGACAAATTCTATGTGATTAAAAAAGACACCAGTGTAACCATTCAAGGGAATCTGACTGTTGGTACGGAAAAAGGCGGCCTGATTCTCTGCCAGGGCGCGACGCTGACGGTGGAAGGCGCTTTGATCTGTAATGGCAACTATTCTATTTACGGGCAATCAGACAAGAGTAAAAACGCCGGACAGCTGGTTATCGAAAATTCCAAGGGCGGCGGCGCGGCAATCCGGTCGTCTGAAAATGGGGCTCCAACCCTTTCAATTTACAGCGGCGAGCTGGAAATCCATGGGAATGGCCAGAAGCTCATTGACGGGGTCAATCTGTCCAGCACAAGCCATATCCACCAGGGCACCCTTGACGGCACGGAGGTATCCCCCGAGGTGTGGGGCGCAGACTCGCTGAAAGGCGGGACGCTTACCCTTGCATACTGCGATCATTACAACGGCACATATGTGTCTGTCAACCAGACACAGCATAGAAAGCACTGCCCGGATTGCGGATTTGTTGGAACTGCTGTGGCCTGCGGGACCAATGGCACGGTCGGCTATGTGTCGGACGGTGCCAATGGGCACTATCGGAAATGCCCATGCGGGAACAAGGTTGGCGATTTGATCCTGCATGACGGAAATGGCTACGTGCTGACGGGCAGCAACCATGAACACATTTTGGGATGCGGGACCTGTGGCTATAAAAACGGTACGGGAGAAGCGCACACCTGGGTAGACGGTGTATGTAGCGTGTGCGGCTTTGATCCTGTAGCCGTGGGTGACTATGGCTGGATCTTCGACTCAGTACAGGAGGCGCTGGATGCGGTCGCTAATGGCGATACGATAAATGCGGGACTGTATTCTGCGAAAACGGACACCACGGAGATCGCCGAGGAGGTCGAATTCGATCATCCGGGCAAGACAGTCGAACTCCAGATGAATGGCTATACTCTGACCCATGCAGGGAATCCGGCTTTGACGGTCGAGGCCGGTACGCTGAAGCTCACCGGGGATGCAACCATCAGCAATTCGACCGGCACTGCCGTTTCCGTCACCGGCGGTGCGCTGGATATGCAGGGCAAGGTGACGCTGACCGGCGGGCTGAAGCTGTCCGGGAGCGGGACCCTCGTGACCAAGCTCAAGGCGGGCGATGCGCTCAACGGCGGCGTCTCCGTGGATGGCAGCACCACCTATGCGAATGTCAACGCCCTGCTGGGCGAAAACCTCGCCTTCGCGAAAAAGGACGATACCTCCACCATCGTCAAGGGCGATGTTACGTCCATCACCGGGGGCGTGACGGTGGTGGCGCATACGCACAGCTTCACGCTGAATAGCGGGAAGTACACCTGCGTCTGCGGCTATACCTGCCCGCATAACGATTTTAAGGACGGGAAATGCACGATCTGCGGCAAGGGGTGCGCGCACACGAGCGTGGGCGATGACGGCGTATGCCGGGACTGCAGGACGCAGATGCTCGTGAAGAGCGAAACAGGCGGGACCGTGACCTACGGCACAGACTTTAAGGCGGCGATGAAGGCGGCAGAGGACGGCACAACTGTCACGCTGCTGGCGGATATTGAATTGGGCACGACTCCTCAATCCAGAGCGGCTATTACCGGAGATGGTAAAATTGTTACGCTGGATCTGAATGGACACAAGATCACAAGCGGATGGCTTGATGTTGGGGGCAAAGATACGAATGGGACTTATACGGCCTGCACCTTGAAAATTATCGGCAAAGGCAGTTATGAACCTCCGATGTATGGCGGCATTATCACTGTTGATATGAAAGCTACGCTGGATTTGAGCGAGTGGGAAGGCGGTACGATCAGCTCGATCAATATATCGGATAACTCGAACTATGAAGCAGCAACGCGGGAAGCCGCAGTGATCGTAGGGCCGAAGGCAGGTACGATCGGAAATCTGTCGTTCGGGAATAATCAACTTGCCAAACTGAAAAAGACTAAACTGAGCGGCGGCAAGTTTAATGAGATTTGGGTAGCTGGTTTTGGGCCGGTCAAGCTTGGCGAACTGCTTGCAGATGGCTATGCGTACCAGAAGGCAGATGGGTCGTATGTGGAGTACGGAACGACACTTCAGGGCGCGTCTATCTACAGCGTCAAGGTCGTGCGCTGCCCCCACGCCGACGCGAAGGACGGCACATGCCTGTACTGCGGTCAGACCGGCATCCTGGCAAGGGTGGGCGATACGACCTATGATGATGTCGGTAAGGCGGTCAAGGGTTGGCTGGCCAACGGCGGCACGCTGACGCTGTTTGACGACTACGGCGAAGGCTTCAACGCGAATGCCCTTGATCTCATCAGCGCAAAGGCCAAAGGACTCGCCATTGACCTGAACGGTCACGGCTTCTATAAAGACTGCCAAGGTGATATCAAGCTGGGCGGCGGCAAGAGCCTGACCATCACGGATTCCAAGGAAAAGACCGGCAGTCAGGGTGCGTTCGGCCCCATCATCGCCGACAACGGCAGACTGACGCTGGAAAGCGGCCATCTTCAGGGTCTGAGAGTGCCCAGCAGCAGTTCTGCCACGATCCTCCTGTGGGGCGGCAAGGTGACCAGCATCTCGTGTCCCGTCCCCGTTTTCAACCTGCTGCCGAACGGATATGCGCTGATGGATGACAGCGGCCTCTCCGTAGACCCGACAATAACGATCTACGATTCCAAAACTTATACAGTGAAGGACTCTACCAATCTGCATATCGGTTCACAAAAGGAAGGCAGCGCCGCCATCGGCAGCGATACGATCCCCTTTGCGCTTTCGCTGAAAACGGCCGACAGCGAAATTGGACAGATGGGCTTTACGTGGTACATCGTGAAGGAGGACGGTACGACGCAGAAGCTCGCGGCCTCCACAAGCGATGTGACACCCGGCACGAACGGTGTTTACACTTGCGATGCCGCCAATATGACGGTCGATCCCAATGGCTGGACTGACTTGATAGTCGGTAAGACCTACAATGTCCTCTGTGTGGTCAGCGGAAAGGCACCTGACGGCGCTTACCGTTGGCAGACGCCCATGCGGGGCTTTACGCTGCAAACGCTCCCGCCCAGCCTTGAGAACGCGGAGATCAGATTCGCCGCCGGATGGCAAGAGAGGACTTTCTGGCCCGATCGTGACAACCACAGTGTCGGCAAGACCGAAATACCGAGTGGTATGGGCGCCTATACCGTGACGCTTAACGGCAAAAAACTTACGGAGGATAGAGACTATCGGGTTATCAGCGGCAACGTCGCCACCGGGATCGGCACATATGACCTGACGATCGAGGGCATAGCCCCGAACTACAGCGGCACAAAGACGGCTCAATGGACGGTCGTACCGCGTCCGTTGGGTACATTTAAGATCAGCCCAACCAAAAAGCAGTATGACGGTACGGCTGCCCTGCCGGACGGAGCATTCCCCGGAAAATTTTTCCCCATGGATCCTTCCCTTCCTGATATCACCTTGCGAGAGGGAACGGACTACGTAGTGACCGATGCCCGCTTTGATACGCCGGACGCAAGCAATGAGAATAAGGTCTATCGTTATACGGTAGAGCTGAAAAATCACAATTATGTCTTCGCGAATGGCACAAAGGTACAAACGTGGGTTTATGGTGTAGACGTCAACGCGACCATCGAAATCACCAAGGCGGATGCCCCCACGGCGCGGGAGGGCGCGCTGGAGGTCATCAACAATCATGCGGATACCTATACGGTCGATCTGTCCGCGCTGCTGCCAAAACTGGAAAGCCCCAGGGAATACGGAGAAATCGAGTATTCGCAGCCCACCGTGCAGCTGGCCTCCGGTTATTACACGGACGGTAATGCGAAGGTCGAAAACGGCAAGCTGATCCTGACCATCGACAAGAATCCCGTCACGACGACTGGCTCCATCGGCACTGTCACCGTCAATGTCTCTACGACCAACTACCATGACTTCGACCTGACCATCAACGTCAATGCTGCCAACAAGATCGTCCCCACCGGTACGCCCACCCTGAGCAAAACCACGCTGGCTTGGGGCGAGCAGCTTAGCACCATCACCCTTTCCGGCACGATGAAGGACGGCGATACCGAGGTCAAGGGCACATTTGCATGGACGAGTCCCGAGACAACGCCGGACAGCATGAGCGATTTTGCGGCAGAGTGGAAGTTTACGCCCGAAAATACCGATGTCTATGCGGAAATCACTGATGCGGTGACGATCACCGTTACCAAGGCGACCCCCACCGGCGCGCCCAAGTACACCGCCATCAACGCTTCCGGCAAGACGCTTGCCGATGCGGCGTTGACCGTCAATGAAAAATGGCCGGAGGGCACGGTGCAGTGGGTGGACGAGAAAGGCGTGGAGCTGGATGTGAGCACCGAGGTCAAGGCCAACACGGCTTACCGCTGGCGCTTTGTCCCCACGGACGCTGAACACTATAACGAAGCCAGCGGCGCTATCACCCTCTACACCGTTTCCCACAGCGGTGGCGGCGGGTCTTCCTCCGGTGGTTCCGACAGCAATCCGATCATCAAGACGGAGACGAAGAACCATGCCGACGGCTCTACCACCAAGACCGAGACCAAGAAGGACGGCACGGTGATCGAGACCACCACCGGCAAGGACGGCAGCGTTTCCAAGACCGAGACCAAGCCTGACGGCAGTTCCGTCACCGAAAACAAGGCCGCTGACGGCTCCACCGGCACGGTGAAAACCGACAAGAACGGCCAGACCGAAGCGAAAACTGCCCTCAGCGGCAAGGCCATCGAGGACGCGAAGAAGAACGGCGAGGCGGTGAAGGCCCCCGTGGAGGTTCAGGCCACCAAGAACAGCAGCACCGCTCCCGTGGTGAAGGTGAATCTGCCCAGAAATTCCGGCGAAACGAAGGTGGAAATTCCCGTTTCCAATGTGAAGCCCGGCACCGTGGCCGTCCTCGTCCACCCCGACGGCACCGAGGAGATCTTGAAGGACTCCATTCCCACCGAGGACGGCATCCAACTCACCGTGAACGACGGCGCGACCGTCAAAATCGTTGATAATTCTAAGGATTTTGCCGACACCCAAAACCACTGGGCCAAGGACGCCATCGACTTCGTCAGCGCCCGTGAGTTGGTGAACGGCATAAGCGCCACGCGCTACGCGCCCGACGCCACCGCCACCCGCGCCCAGCTGTGGACGATCCTGGCCCGGCAGAACGACACGGATCTTTCCGGCGGCGCCAACTGGTACGAAAAGGCGCAGCTGTGGTCCAAGGATAAGGGCATTTCCGACGGTACGAACCCCAACGCCGCCATCAACCGCGCCCAGATGGTCACCATGCTGTGGCGCACCATGGGTCAGCCCGCGGCGGGCGGCAGCGCCAGCTTTGCTGACGTTCCCGCTGACAGCTACTACGCGCAGGCCGTGGCCTGGGCCATCGAAAACGGCATCACCGCCGGTGTTGGCGGCGGCCGCTTCGACCCCAACGCCACCTGCACAAGAGCACAGATCGCAACCTTCCTGGCGCGATCCATGAAGTAAGCGAAGGGGAGAAAGACCGAACTGCATTGATAATGGCAGGCACGAATGTGCCTGCCATTATTTTGCGGAAAAGTGAGATCAAAACCTCTTATAAAAGCCCTTCCCGGCCTTTTGGCCGGGGAAGATAAGCGTAACGGAACGTTGTGAAACGGTAACCGTCAAAGCTAATGGCGAATAGACTCCTACGAGATAATAGTAGTGGAACGTTTCGCAACGTTCCACCACTATTAACGTCAGGGGGGATACGCCATGACATCCACAGAGCTAAAGCATCAGGCACGGCTGCAGGAATGGGCGGTGGCAATTCAGAATTGCAGAAGCAGCGGATTGTCAGTCAGGCAGTGGTGCAGGGAGAGAGGAACCACACCAACTACATATCCTTCCCACAAAAAAGATTTCACCCGAGGACCTCTGACGTGAGGCCCTCGGGCATCTTCTTTTTACCGGGTGGTTTGAGCACTTACCATGAAGCGGTACACATCCGCCTTGGAAAATTCCTCCGGGGCTTTTCCATTCCGCAGGGCCGTTATTGGCCTCCGGAT
>ENA-UOJM01000702-UOJM01000702.1-human-gut-metagenome-genome-assembly--contig:-P116-NODE-702-length-40172-cov-16.417604_pt1 | contig 40172 bp, 35 predicted proteins | sample MGYA00242349_ERZ723896 | MGnify/ENA metagenome assembly ERZ723896 | reverse complement strand
TATTGTTCCAATTTATTTGTTTTTTTTTAATTACGCTTTACCCTCCAACGGTGCGGGGGGCGTCACAGCCTCTGTCGCCCCCGCCGCTCTGCTTTTTCAGCGGTCAAAGTTTCAGATAACGATACGGTTCCAGTCGTGCCATTATTGAGCGCTTACCTTGGCGGCAGGCGGCTGCTTCGTCCGCCTCGCGCTCACAGTTGCGCGAGGCACAGCTCATCAATCTCTCGATAGGGGATCTCCTGTTTCTTCCGTGGGAAGGGATTTTCACCCAGCAGCGCCATGAACTGCGCCGCCATCTCACTCCGCCTAAGCTCCGCTGCGTCGATCAGGTGATACTGCTCCTCTCCTACGCATGCGCTTTGAAACACACAGCGCGCCTGCTTCTCGCCTCCCGCCAGCTTGTCCAAAATCCATGGAGTGCTCGTCCTACCCTCTTAGGGGCAACAGGCGTCCAGCAGCCACCCCGCAACGCGAAGAGAGCGCAGGTCAGACAGCGTATGAAACCACCCGCTTTCCCCATCTTACCACGCCGAGATACTTCTTTAAGTTCTTATCCACCCACGGCGTATTCTGCGCGGTGGCGTAGAAGTCGGTCAGGAACATATTGACCACCATGAGGATAGCCACCTCTCGTTTTTTCACCTGCATGGACAGATCTTTATAGTAATTTTGAAACTTGTCCACCGAGGTATCATAATTCGTATCTGTCCTTCTCCTTCTTCATTCCTTAAGGAAGTCCTCCCTGCACGGGGGAGAAAGATGCCTTTTTCAATAATTGTGACAGCGGCGATGCTTGCTCATGACTCCGCCACAGCCTTCTACATGTATTGACTTCATCTCTCCATCTATCCAGTGACTGCTGTCCGCTTCTCTCGGGCCTTCTGAATAAAATAAATCAGAAGGATAATGCCGATTCCTGCAATATCCGTCAGCGTCCCTGGATCGATCAGCAGCAATCCGCTGGCTATCAGCACGATGCGCTCCAAAAGGTTGCACGGAGCCTTGAAGAAGCCGGAAGATCCGGAAGCAAGACCGACCATTCCGATAAACGCCGTTACAACAGCCTTGATCGCCATAAGAACAAAAACACCTGTCGAAAGATTGTTCACATTAACAAGGACCAAGATCGGGTTCAGAACAAACATATACGGCACGATATATGCTGCGATCCCGAGACGTGTCGCCGTAAAGCCGGTCTTCATCGGATTGGAGCCGGCAATACCGGAGCCTGCGAACGCGGCCAGCGCAACGGGCGGGGTGATGTCCGCAACGATGCCAAAGTAGAACACGAACATATGCGCGGCGAGCTTAGGCACACCGAGGGCAACCAGCGCGGGCGCAGAGATCGTAGCCTGAATGATGTAGTTCGCGGTGGTGGGAACGCCCATACCGAGAACGATAGAGCAAAGCATGGTGAAAATCATAGTAAGCCAAAGACTGCCGCCGGCCATCGCAACAAGACCGTTCGCCATCTTCAGGCCAAGACCGGTCATCGTAACGACACCAACTATAATACCGGCGCAGCCGCACGTAATGGCAACAGAGATCGCGCTCTGCGCACTATCTGCCAAGCCCTGAACAAACATCTTGGCAAACTTTGCAGCATCGAACTTCTTCTCCTCGCGGACAATGTTGATGATCCAAATAAACAGGCAGGAAATAATGCCCCAGATGGCAGCCTTCATTGCAGAGCTTCCCGTGCAGAGCAACGCAACGATCACGATCACCGGAAGGATCATGTACCAGCCGTCCTTGATGAGCTGCTTAGCAACGGGACGCTGCTCCTTCGGCAGGCCAAGAAGACCACGCTTGAGCGCCTCAAAGTGAACGTTCGTGAAGATGCCGGTAAAATACAGCAGCGCAGGAATACAGGCCGCCAGCGCTATCGTTCCGTACGAGCAGCCGATGTACTCGGTCATGATGAACGCGGCCGCGCCCATAACAGGCGGCATGATCTGCCCGCCGGTAGATGCTGTCGCTTCCACCGCTCCGGCAAAGTAGGGGGGGTATCCGGTCTTTTTCATCAGCGGGATCGTGATCGAGCCGGTAGAAACAACGTTTGCCACGGAGGAGCCGCTGACCGTTCCCTGCAGGGCGCTTGCCACAACAGCCGCCTTTGCCGGACCGCCGACGCTACCGCCGCAGGTAGCGGTGGCAAGACCGGTCATCCAGTCGCCGACGCCACTGGCCTTCAGGAATGTTGCAAAGACCATGAACAGGAAAATGAATGTCGAGGAGACATAGATGGGAGAGCCCAAAATTCCCTCCGTGCTAAGCCATTCCGTGCAGACCACGCGTTTAAATGTGAATTTAGCGTGGAAGAGGAAAATATTTCTGGGGATCAGGTTTCCGAGGAATGCATAGAGCAGAAATACAACGCCAATGCTCACAACGACCATGCCGGCAACGCGGCGCGCAGCCTCAAGCAGCAGCAGGATCGCAATGCAGCTGACAACAATATCCACTTTTGTGAACGCGCCGGCACGCAGCAGCAGGTCGTCATAGAAAATGATATGATAAAGACCGACGCCAACGCTGGCAAGCGCTAAGATATAGTCATAAACGGGAATATGATTGGTCGGCTTGATCGACTTTCCCGAGATAGGATAAAGCAGATAGACCAAGGTCATCGCAGCCGCCAAGTGCGGTGCTCGCTGGAGCGTCGAGGGGAAGGTTCCGAACAAACCTGTATAAAGCTGGAAAACAGACCACGCAACGCAAAGGAAAAAGACGAGCTTTGAGGGAAAACCGGTCAAACGACGGTAGGCCGACTCTTTGTCATATTTCGCCATCAATTCATCGGCGTCGATCGCAGCCGATTCAACGACGGGGTTGTACTGTTCTTCGCTCATATAGGGTCCTCCTGTGTATCAGTATGGGGTAAGAAAGCGTCAACACACACAATCTGAAATGAGATGCCGAGGGGGCAGACCCCGATATAAGAGCCTGCCCCCTGCCCTATTTCATGAATTCGTTATGAAATCAGCATCGTGTTGTTTCAGCCGTTGTCGGGAACGGTGATGCCCATCTCCTTATAGTAGCGCGCAGCGCCGGGATGGATCGGCGTGGTAATGCCTTCGAGGCAGCCCTCGAGCTGCACTTCCTTGCCGGTGGCATGCGCCGCCGCGATTACGTCGCCGCTCTCATAGAACGCCTTTGTGATCTGATAGACCGTTTCCTCATCCAGATCCGCGCGGCAATACAGCGCAGCCTTGCAGGTAATGGTATTGATATCCTCAGTCTGTCCGTCATAGGTGCCGGCGGGAATGACCTTACGAACAAAGTAGGGCTCTGTCGCCTGAAGCGTCTCCAGAATGTCATCGCTGATGTTGACATAGGCGAGCTTCATCGAGGTGGTCATTTCGATGATGGAGGAGGCAGGAACGGCAAGCACGTTGCACGCTGCATCAATGTGACCATCCTGCATCTTGGTCGCGGCATCACCGAAGCTGTCGCTCTGGGGCTGAATGTCTTTGTTGGGGTCCAGACCAGCAGCGGTAAAGATCTTCTGGGACAGGCCGAGCGTGCCTGAGCCGGCGGGACCGATGGCAACCTTCTTGCCCTTGAGGTCCTCTACGTTCTTCGCGCCGGTCGCCGCGTTCGCAACGATCTGATAAACCTCGTTATACACCACGCCGATGGAGGAAACGTTCGTAACGGGTGAGCTGAACGCACCAGCGCCATCAAACGCATTGGCTGCAACGTTGTTCATCGCAATGCCGAGATCCATTTCTCCGGCGTTGATCAGGTTCATGTTCTCAACGGAGGCACCAGTAGACTGCGCAGTGATTGTGATCTTCTTGTCGGCGAGCTTGTCGTTGATCGCATTCGCCATCGCGCCGCCGAGCGCGAAGTAAGTGCCGCCGGTCGAGCCGGTACCCATCACGAGGTCCTGAGGTACGATGGTCTGGCTGGGATTCTGGGGGCCCTGATGGTCCTGCTGCTTCTCTCCGCAAGCAGCAAGAGAGAGGACCAACAGGGTCGCAAGAAGCAATGATAAGAACTTTTTCATTTCATATCCTCCATACCCATAAATATATTGTTATATTGTTTTTTATTATTGAAAACGGGTTACGCTTACTTATCGCCGAGGCAGACGACCTTGCCGTCCTTGACGATCAGGGTCTCGCGGTCGGTGCCCTCGTCGAAGATGACGGTGGGGTTGTACTGCACCATGTCGATATGGACGGTGGAGCGGGCGGGCTGACCGTAGTAATAGCCGTTACCCATCGCGATGTGGCAGGTGCCGCGCGCCTTCTTCTCTTCCTCGAAGTCGCCGTTGAACAGGCACGCCGGATTCAGGCCGAGACCGATTTCCGCGATGTTGTCGGAATCCTTGACCTCCGCGATCTGACGGCGGATCTCCTTGCAGATCTTTGCGTCGCCGCCGACGACCTCAACGATACGACCCTTTTCAATGCGCAGCTCGACCGGAATAGTCGGGCAGCCATAGTAGCAGATGGGGCCGTCGATGACCAGCTTGCCGTGGGTCGTGTCGATCACAGGGCCGAGGGAGACCTCACCGTCGGACCATGCCATCGCATCGCCCGGGTTGCGCGCGATGCCGCACTCGATGATCGGCTCCATGTCGTTCATCTCCATGTAGAGATCCGTGCCGGCTGGCGTGGTGATGTGCGCCATCTTGTGTCCGCGCCAAATCGCCTGCAGCTTCTCGCCGTCAGCGTAGACCGCCTCATAGTCAGCCAACGCACCGCCGCGGGTGAAGTTGTCAATGCTGCGCAGGCAGATGGAGACCTCGCGCAGCTTCTTCTGATTGATCAGCTCCTTGAGGTGGTTGTTGTAGATGGCCGCGCCGGAGCCCGTCGTCATGCCGACGAAAACGGTGCATGCGTCCATGCCTAACTCAAGGGACTTGGGGAAAATGGTGGCCTGATCCTTGCCGCGAACAGGCATCTGATAAATACCATACTCCGCGCCCAGGCTCTTGGCGGCACCCGCCATGGCATTTGCCATGCGGCGGTCTGTCTGATCGTCGATAACGATAAGTACCTCGTCCTTCTCGGTAACAGCCATCAGATTGCCTAAAATATAATTTGCGCGCTCGATACATTCAATGATACGATTGTCTTCCATGTTAGTACCCTTCCTTTTCACAGATTTCTCCGCTTACTTCGCTCTTTATTTGGAGCATTTTTACAATACCACCATTTCAGGATTTTTTCCACCATTTTATTTCTTTTGCCGGATTTTCTACTTCTTGCACATATGCCTCCCGCTTCCATTGTCGGCTTGCATAGATATTTGCACCTTAAGAATTCAAAATATGTAGAAGCTGATTACATTTATATCAAGCAGCCCTGCATAAAGGACAGCCTCTTATGACCGAGGGGGACCATGTCTGCCCATGAGTCTTTTCATTCTTCAAGCTGCACCACCCAACTACTCTCGCCTGCACACCTCCTGCCATAGGATACTGCCGCTTCCATTGAAGCAGGCAATCAGACAACTGAACGCGTTCAGCGCCACCGCCAGAAAGATCAGAACTCTTCCAACAGATCCCGCATAGCGCTCTGCCAGAGAAGGAAGCTGCACCATCTTTCTTGTGCGAAAGGCAGCTTCTGCCACATAATACATCGGGAATAATGTGGTAACTCCCGATACTATGAGCCAAAATGTGATGACAGGAAAACCTGCCTGCCGTGCAGAATATGCTGTCCCTAAACATCCAGAACCGATTCCACAGCCGACGACGATGAAAACTACCTCCATAAAAGTAAGCTTTCGAACTTTGAGTGCACCCTCCACATACGGACTTTCATCTACTTTGGTAATAAGATTCTTGTTCATCAGAAGTCTCTCCTAACTCTCCATATCGCGATCTTTTACATTTGAATCAATACCTCTTCAATGCTTCCATACTGAATGTGTCCTCCTTGAAATCGTTGATATAAGGAATACGGCTACGGATTTCCAATATCTCCCCCAAATCGATCTCATGCACAAGCAGCTCCTCTTCCGTGCGCGAAGCCATTGCTCTGATTTCTCCATCAGGACCTACAATCATGGAGCTTCCACACAGATTCTCACCAATGGTGTTGCACCCCACCACATACAGCAAGTTAAACAATGCGTTACCTGCCAGATCCACATGCCAGCGTCGTTCTGCGGGCACGCTCCACACGGAACAGTCCACGATAATTTCAGCGCCCTTCAGCGTCTCAATTCGGGATGGCTCAGGGTACTCTATATCATAGCAGATCAGCATCCCTACATTGCCAAATTTTGTCTTAACCACGGGATACCGCTTGCCCTCAGCAAAAACAAGCTTTTCTTTCCCCCATGCATACACCTTCCGCATATTTTCTATGACATTGCCATCGTCATCAATAAAGATACAGGAGTTGTAAAGTCTTCCTGTGATATCCCCTGCCTCAGGATATCCCGCAATAATGTGAATGCTCTTATCCTTCGCTTTTTCCCTCAAAGCCTGAACAAAAGGCCCGTCCTGTTTCTCTGCACATTGCTGCATCTGGTAGGAAGTGCAAAAATACCCAGAATAGGCTAATTCCGGAAAGACTATCAAGTCTGCTCCACTCTCAGCAGCTTGATCTGTCATTGTCAGCATCTTATTCAGATTCTGCTGGGTTTCCCCATGAATAGACGCAAACTGACCAAGGGCTATCTTTACTATTCTTTTTTTCATGCTTTCCTCCTAAAGGTCAAAAAAGTTAGACTTCCTTCATGCTCAAGGAACTTTCCGTATTTTTATATTATACATGCAAATACGGATACTCACCATTTATTATATTAAAAATACGGATTTTCTCCTCCTTGCACATTCGCTCTCATGTATTCCTCAACCTGATACCACAAAATCAGCTCATTTCCTTCGAAGATTTGTCTATATTATCTAACACTGTCTGAATATCTGGTGCCACCTGTAATAGGAGAATGCTTGCATTTTCCTCCAAAAAATGATATATCTTATTTTGCCTATATGGAAAGGATGGGGAGCAATGTCTGAGAGTTACTATAATAGCGTACTAATGCCACTTGATCGTATCCGCTCTGCTATGACTGGTATGAGTAAGACTCACAAGAAGATTGCGGAGTATCTTCTTTCGAACTACGAATCTGCCGCTTTTTTAACCTCTATTGTGCTTGCACGAAACTGTGGAGTTAGCGAGTCCAGCGTGATCCGCTTTTCAATGATGCTCGGATATTCAGGCTTTACAGAGATGCAACAGGGACTTCAGGATGTAATTCGCAGTCAGCTTTCCATGCAAAAGAGATTAGAGATGGTTCAATCTCAAATGTCCGACAACGGCAGCATTTTGGATATGATTCTGAAGAAGAACATAGAAGGGATCCAACGGACTTTTCTTGGATTGGATAAGGATTTGTTTCAAAGAGCTGTCAAGCTTCTTGCTGAGGCAGAAAGAGTCTTTTTATTTGGCTCCCGAAGCTCTTCATACCTCGCTTCTTTTATGGGACTCGAGCTTTGCTGGATAAGAGAAAATGTGTTTACACTTAATGTTCAAAGTCCCGAGTTCGATAGTCTTTCGCATCTGAAGCAGGGGGATGTCTTTTTTGCCATCAGTATGCCGCGATATCTCAAGGCAACAACAAGAGCAGCCCAAATTGCAAAGGAGGCAGGAATCCCCGTCATAGCAATTACAGACAGAGTGACTTCTCCGCTATATCAACACGCTACCGTTCCCTTACTCGTCGATAATGAAATCTTTTCATATTCTGACAATGTTGTTCCCATTGTGAGTGTAATTACAGCTCTACTCAACGCAGTCGGTGTAGCGCTTCAGCCGAAGAGCAATCTCTCCCTCGAGCAAAACGAAAAGAATTGGGATAGATTCGATTTGTATTTCCGCTAAATAAAGGACACCTCTCACCTTCTTCGGAGATCCTTCAATATAGAAAAAACATGGCAAGCGGAAGGATGCCGATTTATCGGAGCCCTTCTGCTTGCCGTGTTTTTTAACTCTATTCAGCCTTCCATTATAGCCCCTTCTATATCTTGCCGAGGGTTTACTCTGTCAATTTTTTAGGGTTGAGCAAAACGCGAGTTTTGCAAAGCCGAGTCACAATATATAGGTTTCAAACAAGTTGGACGGCACTATTTATTGTATAGTCTCATGAGCAAATCGGAGTTTTGCTCATCCCTATCAATTTTTATTACAAGAGGTGATTTTATGAAAAGCATTTACTTGCTGGGAGTTTTTCTTGCTGCTATTTTTATGCTTGCACCATGGGCATTGCTCGTCATCCTGCAAAAGGAATCCAATATAGGAGCCCGCATTTTTCTCTTTTTATTCATTCACCCAATGGCCTCCATTTTGATTGGATTCCTTGCTGGAAAGCGCATTCACCCTCCATGGCCCCTGCCATTTCTTTCGGCCCTTCTTTTTTTCCTTGGAACCCGAATGGTATCCGATGATTTGCCTTTGAGCATCATGTTTGCGATGTCATATCTCTCCCTTGGATGTGCAGCGGTTTCATTTGCTCTTCTCAAAGGGTCTTTGCTGCGTCGAGCGTCTGTCTGTGCATCCGGAGCTCTTTCTGCCGTTGCAATGTGGGCCTATCTGATTCTTCTTTATACGGAGATTTTTCCTGCTGCGGTTGTCTGCGCTCTCATATTTGCAGTTTCGCTCCTTCTGTCATCATATCTCTATTTGACCGAGGCACTTTGACTTCATAAAGCCGGCGCGGAAATCTTCCGCGCGAAGCGTTCGAAGCCGAATCTTATCAACACTCTCCTGTGCAAACAATGTCTCACTGAGGTGACGGAATTTAAGTGATTTTACGGTATAATGGTACATAAACTCTATCTGAGCGCCATCCTCGACCTTTGCGACCGGCGCATCGTGTCCTATGTGCTCAGCAAACGCAATAACAATCCACTGGTTTACAAAACCTTTGAAAATGCCGTGAAAGCCAATCCAGACGCGCACCCCCTGTTCCATAGCGACAGAGGGTTCCAGTATACCAACCGGACATTTCACCACAAGTTCGTGCAGGCAGGAATGACGCAGAGCATGTCCCGCGCGGCGCACTGCATTGATAACGGTCCCATGGCGGGCTTCTGGGCCATTTAACATGTACAGGCCTGCACTTTCTCTAACTTTGTTCCGTAAAATTGACAATAAGGCATATTTCTCTATTATCCCGGTCAACAGTCAAGCGCTGTTGGCTGTTATTTTGCGGCAAGGCAAAGGTTGTGTATTCCCGTCGTCGCCAGAACACCCAGATTGCGCGTTCAGTGGTGTACAACAAATGACGAGCAATGAAACGGAACACGCAAAAGCGGTCAAGAGCCGATAAAAATCGAATACAGCAAACAGAAACGCCCCGGACGAGGAATGTATCGCCGGAGCGTTTTCTGTTCGAAAATCTGCATTTTCTTCAAGTACTCCCGGCAGAAGGAGGATCAGGTGGGAGCTATTGATGTTCGCGCCGATCTTGTTGACCGCGGCGGCAAGTTTCTTCTGCTCGGTGTAGTCCACCTTTCTTGATTGTGCTGTTCATTAGAATTGTTCGATAACCCTCCCGAATTGTAAATGAGAATGCCGATTCCATCGCCATTTTCATACTCTGAAGTCGGGTTATCAAACAGGTCTATTCTCTTTCCGAAAAGAGTGTGTCCACATTTGCAGGAGTCCTTTCAACAGAAAAGAGCAAAAACACCGAGATACGCGAGAATTTGCAGCCGACTCCACAACAAACGTCCGCTTTGCTTCTTAACTTATGATTTCGTCTGGTTTGTTCGAACCTCTCCCTAAGTGTCAGTTTTTCACGATATCAAAAGAGCCTACCACAGGAAGAATATATTTTTCCAGATAATCTTCTTCACCGGATCCGTCTTTGAATTTATAATGATACGCATCTATCAAAATGATGTCAGTTTCATCGACAGTGACAAAAAACTTATAGTGCCTGGCAGTCTGTCCCTTTCTTATCTCAACATCCATATAATATACGCGATAGGTGAATCCGCTCTCCGTCTTTTTGCCGTTCAAAGTTTCAACTTCATTGTACTGCGCGTTTTCATCCGACAAGGATTTGAGATAATCCTCTGCTGTCGTATTTTCAAGAAGACTGAATCTGATGTATTCTTCATTCGAACCGTCATACAGAACATTGTCCTTCAACGTCATCTGGCGATCCGCCGCCACACTTATTTCAATATTCTCAGATTGTGTTTTCTGCTTTATGGTAAAGACCGATGTTGACAGAGGATAATCCGCCGATGTGTCCAAGGTGAACCTGATCGGTGCGTTTACAAGATTCTGGTATTTATCAAGGCTTGAGTCGGTGATGTTCAGAGAAATCTCTTTCTTTCCGGTGTCGGTATTGAGAACATCCACCGTGAAAGAAAGCTGTAATTTGGTATCCCGAAGCGCGTCACTGAGCTCGGCGTGGAAGACCTCTTCGTTGTCAATGGTATATGTGCCGGAGAAGGTGTTTTCCCCTTCGCTTTCATAATATCCGATACTCCATTCCATTTTATCGGATGAAGGGTAGAAAAGCAATGAATAGAATTTTTTGTCGTCTCCATCCATGAAATAGCTGTACCAATGCGGACTTGAAAGCGAAAGAAAGTCAATCAGCTCTCCGTTCGTCATGCTTATCGGAGCATTGTTGTCGACTTCCGAAACGGCTTTTGTGGTTTCCGAATCTCTTTCGGTATCCGTCATATTATTTTCTGTCAGTGTTGCTTCTCTGCCGCTCTGATGAGATTCTTTCATGTCGGGATTTCCCATACAACCGATCTGAAGCAAAAGGCACAGGCACAGCAGAATGATCATCAATATTTTCATAAATATGACCACCTTTCCGCTACGCTTCAAGGTACAAACAAGAGATGAAACGCGTTTGTACTGTACGCAGCATGGTTAAATTTGATATAATTCACTTGAGAGAGCAGGCACACTACAGAGCACGTAGAGGTGAGTGGATACGATTGTGTTCAATCGTTCCGCATAAATATGTGTGCCGGATCCCCTTTCAAGCACAAACAAGTAGGGCTTAGAACCCTGTAAACTTATCTTTGGAGAGACAGACTACTCAATCTTTCAGTGGGTGTCCAGTCCCTGCCTGTTCCCTCAATCTTTATTTTGAGGGGATGAGCTATGCTTAAAATTGTTTACCCGATTTGCTGTGGAATGGATGTTCACAAGTCGTTTCTTGTTGCCTGCATTGCATCCACGAATGAGTGCGGCGTAACGACTTACAAGAGTCGGCGTTTTTCCACCTTCACAAAGGACTTGAGATTGTGCGCAGATTGGCTTAGTGCCAACAACTGTAAAGATGTCTGCATGGAGTCCACCGGCAAATACTGGATTCCCATTTACAACATCCTTGAGGCATCTTGCAAAATTGTCCTTGCACACCCAAAATATGTGAAGGCTATTCGCGGCAAGAAAACCGACAAGAAAGATGCCAAATGGATTGCGGACATTTTTAAGCACGACCTTGTTAGTGGTAGTTTTATTCCTCCGGCAGATATCCGACAACTTCGGGATTTGGTTCGCTACCGTTGGAAGCTCAATAACTTTATTGTTGGAGAAAAGAACCGCGCACAGAATTGCCTTACTGTTTCCAACTACAAACTGGATGATGTTTTCTCAGATGTCTTTGGCAAGGCTGCCACCCAAATCACTTCTTACCTGCTGGAACATCTAAACGAGCCTCTGTCGGATGTTTCTAATTTTCGTACAAAAGGGATGAAAGCTACCGACGCGGAAATCCGCGATGCTGCTGACGGAAACATCTGCGCGGAGCAAGCAGAAAAATACACTTCTCAACTCAGTCTTGTTATGTCGGTGCCGGGTATCCAGACCTTTTCCGCTATCTCTGTGATTGCTGAAATTGGTGTAGATATGTCCGTGTTTCCCTCCTCGAAGCATTTATGCTCCTAGGCTGGGCTTACTCCGCAGAACAATGAGAGTGCCGGGAAGAAAAAGACTACCAGAATTTCAAGAGCAGGCGCTTACATTAAGCCTTTGCTGGTTCAATGTGCTCTGTGCGCGATTCGCGCCAAGCGCAACCCGGAAATCCGCAATCGGTATCTTTCTATTAAAAAGCGCAGAGGTCACAAGAAAGCTATTATCGCTATTGCACGAATGCTGCTGACTGCCATCTACAACATTTTGAAGAAGAACGAGCCTTACAATGCTGAGCTCTCCCACAAAGTAGATGTTCCTCCGGCTCACCGTTCTGTTACGATAGAGGAAGCAGTTTTTATCCTGCAACGGCAAGGGTATCTTATTACGCCCTGCACTTCTTAATTTAATAGAGTTGCTCCCTTACGGGGGCTGGCTTTTCTGCGCCCTTTTTTCAAGGCTGCTTACTGTAGGTTGTTTCAAACTTCTCCTTTGGAGCCTCAAATTAAGCCAATTGTGTGAATTCAACTTAATTTGAGGCTCCGTTTACGGTGCGGTATTGAGGTTGTAGTATGTTCGTACTCGGTACAAGCAACATCAGATGTTTATACTCCATTAGTCCCAAAATTCATGACAGCTTGTTGTAAAAGGGCGAGCATACTTTACGGCAACAATTCATTGCGATGCTGCCGTCAGCGTAAAGACGTCATCTTTCATTTCAAGATGATTTCAGGGTCGAAGAATCCGCTTGTTGTATACCCATCGGAAGATGTGTATGCAGTATTCCTTGCTTGTATCCCAAAGTGCAGATGTACACCTGTAGAGTTTCCGGTTGTACCCATGTATCCTAACAACGTGCCGGTGGTCACTGGATCTCCAACACTTACCAGTGGCTTTGAATTGAAGTGCATATACAAGTGTCTGATATACGCACCTGTAGTGATCGCTGTCGTGTTGGGATTGCTCGAATTTATCCAGACACTGTTCCCAAAGTCGGCGTGTTTCTCATAGACCTTGACAACTGTTCCGGCGCAGATCGGATAAATTGGATCGCCAGGAGCATTTCTCTGATCGGAGCATTGGTAATACGAATCCCTGTCTATTCCGTAGTGCGGAGTGGATGGATTGTAGCCGCGAGCCCCTGTTTTTTTGTAGCAGGGCCAAATAAATGGTGTCACAGTTGAGTCTTGCCTTGACGGAAGATATCTACCGTGTCCAGAGTACATGTTGGCGGTATGGGAAGTCTTTATCTTCCATATCTGTTCAGGGCTTCCGGTGTAGGGCTTCCACGTAACCCTTGCCGATGTAGATGTCAAATTCGTCGGTGCGGTTAATGTGTATACATTCTTCCCATGAGCAGTCAGGTAGATATAGTAGCAATCAGACACTCCCTCGCCACATGCTTCGATTGAGACCTGAGAGTCATTATCATTGTTCAAAAGCGTGTAAAGTGTACATGGATTATCGCCAGAGCGATAAACGTTCAACCCCAAGGACGTGTTGCCGTTCATGGCGATTCTTTGCTTGTTGTTTACAGTGACCAGTTTGAACTTTTGGTCATCGGATGCAGCATCATACAGCGAAAACTGTTGATTGACTGCATATGCACCACTTCCGTATCTGTTCAACGGAAGACCTGCTCCATAATGAGAGATCAAATAGAAAGCGGTTGTTGGAAGAGCCATCTCGTTTTCTCCTTTCATTTTTATAGGTTTAACGCTCCTTGAAAAATAGAAAGCGCATAGAGTGATTCGCAGGAATAGCAACCATCCTACGGCTCAACCTATGCGCTGATATGAATGCGTTTCATTGGATATAGTACTGTCTGGATCAGATGATGTTTCTCCGACGCATTAGGCATAGGAGGAGCATGCATGCTCTCGAACACGGCGCGTTCGTAGCACTGGAATAATACCATATCGGTCACCTCCATTCATGAAATTCCACCTGATCGTTTCGAAGAGAAGTGCCTGATAGAGTATTTCTCTATCTGCCGTATATAGCATAGCATATATCCCCTGATTTTTCAATAGAAATCCTTTATCCCACAACTTTTATGATTGACCCAAATTTTTTTGTTTTTTGATAGGTTTTAACAGCATAATACATTTCATCATATACTGCACAGCCTTGTGTATGATAAATAAGTTGCCACGGTAATTTATTTGCTTAAATTTCAACTTGCATTTTTGATTTTTACTTAATTTGTATTGATAACATAGTACTCATACGCCGAAGAATAAATTTTGTTGTTGCGGTCATTGGTATGGGCCGTGTATCTTCTGGTTATAGTATCGTTCAGCGTACAAAGCGTTACATGGCCACTATCTGTGTAAACTACATTTCCTGCATTACAGGCAGCAAATGTAGAGTTATCCCAATAACCGTTGTTAGTCATATAGGTTTTAAGCCCACCTGTATTGTGCCAAGCGTAGGTAGGGTTTCCATCCGTGGGGAATTCCCAACCATTTTGACCTTCTGTTGTGGGGATACCACCCGCGACCAAGCATTGAGACACAAAGCAAGCACAGTCATTATGGCAATGCCCCCAAGCTAAACAAGTATCAATCGGATAGTCCGTGTCGTTCCAATAATTGCGATCAACGTAGTAGCCATGCCCGCAATTATTTGGCGCAAGCCATCCGTCTTCATCAGGATTATTCGTATTTACGCCATATCCCGGATAGGTATGCTCCCATGCATAATTCCTTGCGGCTATACGATCATAAGTAGAAAGACCTCTCGTTCTTGCGCTTGGCATTTGAGATGACTCACTGCTCAAATAGTTGCTGATGTCCGTCCTCGCCTGTGCTCGCATTTGGTTGGTGGTTTGAGGAATTAACGCAGTCGCATTAGCGGTAGCATTGCCGTCATGGGACTCAAGCAAAGTGATTTGGGAAAGGGTACCATCGACATAGGTAGCCCCAAAAATCAAGTCCATTGTGAGCACTGTTCCAACGCCAATGCACTCAGCAGCATCCACGTATGCATCTGCAATGTGCGTAGAAAGGTTTGCCGCCTGCGCCTCCGTGATAGGCATATCCAAACTGTCCACAATATTTTCCGCCACCATCTGAGGCGTCAAAATACTACGCTGGGTATTTGCATCCAAAGATAGTCGGGTGGTGGATTGGGATGTGGCAAACTCTACGGACTTCTGTAATTCACTTGCGGCGATAGCGCTTTGTTGGGTAACGTACTCGACGGGGATAACCTCGGCCAAACTGTTGATTTGAAGGCTGTCTTTAATACCTTCCATATAAGGCAATTCTTCCACGGAGTTGTATTTCAACGTAGTGACAGCACAAGCCGCAATTTCTGCATAAATCTCTGCGCCACTTTGTTGAAAATTGTTTACGCTGGCCTCGTAGTCTGAAATGTCGTAATGCTCGGAAAAATTGTCCGTAAACCAATCTTCCGTGTACGCAAGGATTTGGCCTTTGATTGTGGCTTCATTGCTACCAGTTTCCGCCGAAGCCATCCCCATCAGCGATAGCGAAAAGCACATGAGCAAGAAAATAGAAATTGTCTTTTTCATTTCAATGTCCTCCTTCATTGATGCGTGTACTTGACGTTGTTGAATACGGATATATCACTGTTTGGGCGCTACAAGGCAAGTTAAGTCATTTGCAACACTCCCTTCAGTTGTTGTGTCATTGGATATTTTGTAGATTGCCAAAAGAAATTGTCACAGCATCACGAACCTTTTTATATTCGCTGTATTCTTCTGGGGAACGCCATTGAACGTCTGTTGGCTCGTAAACGAAGTAATAATTTTTACCGTCTGTGGCTTCAAAGCTTATGCCGTCGCCGCCGTTTTCAAGGATTGATTGCATTTGCTCCTGATTGCATCGCTTGATGGAAAATAGCAAGCCGAAATCGGTGTGGAACTCATAGGCAGGTCTGTAATATAGCGCAATCACTTGATGCATCCATTCGTCGTTGTTCACATTATCTACAACAACTAATTCGTGGTATTCTGTCGGAATAGATATGGTCACATGTTCAACGGTGTATGTATCATACCTACTTTTCGGATTTGTTAACAATCCAAAGCATACCGCCACAACAATGATTGCCGCCGTTGCGGTAGCCAATAATGCAGACTTTTTATAGGCCATTACATTTTTTATGCGCCCTTTCACGCTACCTTCTCCAAAGGAGAGCGGTACACCTGCAATTATTTTTTTACCTGTGGCAAGCCCGAGTAGCGATGCGGAATATTCCTGACAAATGTCTGATCCCAGTTGTTTTATCACGCTTTCGTCACAGGTCATTTCCATATCCTTGCCCGCAAAAAAGAACGCAACCCATACAAAAGGATTGAACCAATGAATTGTCAAGGCAAAGAACGCCAAAATTTTTATAATATAATCAAAGTGCCGAATATGCATCTGCTCGTGTAAAATAATATAGCCACGTTCTCTCTCTGACAATGTTGATGGGAGATAGATTTTGGGACTAATCAAGCCAAATACAAACGGTGTCGTTATATGATCGACAAGGTAAATATTGTGCTGCAACCTAACTGCACCGATTAGTTTTTGACGTAACCGCATCAAAGAGGCTACACTATGACCAATCAGCAGAGCCATGCCAGCAAGCCAAACAATTTCACCAACAAATATCCATATCTGCAACGGGTTGCTACTGGCGGTGGCACTTGGAACTGGCAAAATTGAATGAATTGCATGATCAAATGCTGTGATTCCTGTGCTAATTTGCGGAGATTCCGAGTAAATTGTTGCTATCGGAACTGGGGCCACATTTATTGGCAATAGGCTAAAGGTGCTTTCAAAGGACACTGGACAAATAAGTCGAAACAGTACAACACTCCATAAGGTATAAGAAAATACCTTGGGAACTTTTTTTAAGATCAATCTTGCAAATAGCACAAATATAATGGCAAAACTAGACGCAAAACTCATATTCAAGATTTGAAAAAACACTTTATCAATCATCGTGCCACCTCCTATTTTGGTCGATAAGTCTTTGAAGTTCGTTAATTTCCGTATCAGTTAGCTTTTTTCTTCCAGCAAATGCCGTCAAAAATTGAGGCAAAGAACCGCTAAATGTTTCCTCAATAAACATCTCACTTTGCAGTGCTTGAAATTCTTGCTTTGAAAGGATTGCCGTCACCATGCCATCTTTGTTTTGAAAAATATTCCGCTGGCAAAGTCGGCGCAACATGGTATAGGTTGTCGATTTTTTCCATTCCAGTTCTCTTTCGCACAGTTTAACCAGTTCGCCGGAAGTTATCGGCTCTCTATTCCAAATTAACTCTGCAAATCTTGTTTCCATAATGCCTAACTTATAATCTACCACTACATACACTCCTTGATGGTTTAATGCCATTAGATTTATTATGAGTTTAACATTATTAAACCATTTTGTCAACACTAATATAAATTAAACTTAGGTGGGTCTATTTCAAAACTTAATACGGTTTCCAATCCACGTGGTTTATATCAGCAAGCAATCACCTCACTCCCGCTTTGGCTCTATGCTAAGGTGATGCTCGAGTGTCTGTACAATATAGCCTATATAGCGATCTCGAACATTACCGCAACTCTCCACCTGCGCCGGTTCTGGTGCAAGAGGTGTCTTTTGATGGCAAAGTACGCTTAAAAGCAAACTCAGACTCCTCACCGCCTGTGAGCAGGAAAAAAAGCCGCCAAAGCTGGCGACTTACATCAAATTAATTATATCAGAAGAATTCGTGTCTTACAAGCAATTTCAACTAAATATGCAAAAATCCATGTTTTACATCGTGTCGCTTTGTTGATTTTGTTGATTTTGCCGCTTGCCAATAAAGGCTTTCTCTGGTATGCTTTAAGTACAGAAAGGGTGAGTCCAATGAAGAGTTAAGTTCCTCTGTTGGAAGCTGATCCGATAGGGAAGATGGCTCCGAAGGTGTCAATGAGCCGCACTCTTAACCATGCAGCGTCACTCACGCAGAAGACCGTAACACGGCACTTGAAGAACGTAAGAGTGAAAAATGGAGCAGGTGGCATTCGGCGTCATGGCAAACCAAGACCCGCCCACGCAAAACGATCCAAGGAGAACTGAATATGAGAGATCCCAATATTCACGAAGGCTGACCCCCTGATCGCAGTACCACAGAAACGCGATCGGGGGTCAGTCGTTTTTTATCGTCATGAGCACTGCACGGCCACGTACAAAAAGTTACGGACATCCTCGGATGTCCGTAACTTCTTCGTAATTATATCGATTACTTATTCCTGCTCAGAGGGTGTAGCGTCCTGTGCTTCCCTATAAAAAGCGAGGTAGCGATCCAGATAGACCTTATTGACTACTGCTGTTATCGTATTGCGGAGAAGATCCTTCTCGTCGGACTCCGTTTCCCCAATTCCCTGCATCGCAGGCGCAACTCCAAATGCCGCACCGAGCATATTCTCAAACTCATCGCAGAAATAATCGTAGGCAGTTTGGATTTCATAGTTTTCCGCTTGAATGCTGAACATCAGTCGAAGCCCGTCCAATGGAACGACCGGTTTCACCGCCGCAATGAACATCAAGCGCGCAAGCTGCTCTGCCGAGTAGAGTTTTTTCCGGGGGGCGGGAAGCAGCTTATGCTTGACGTAATTACTTGCCATGGATGCCGTCAGCTCCACCTCCCCCAACGGCGCAAGGAAAGAATTGACGTAGCGAACTGTCTGCTCCAGGTACAGCCCCACATCAGGGATCTGCTCATAACGCGGCAGACGGAATCCGGAGATATCCTCCCTCATTCTGTTTTTCAGTTCCTTTTTCATGCTGCTATTATATATCGCCAACAAAGAGAATTCAACAGCTATTCAAAACATATTTATAAGTTATTGAAAAACCGTTGACAATAGTTTGATAATCTGATAGTCTCGTTTACATCGGTTTTTCAAAAACCGATAACAAGTTTTCAACAACTACGGAGGAAACCATATGAACAGGATTCGAATCGTTGCAGACTCGAGCTGCGATCTTATCACCTTGGATGAAGTGAGTTTTGTCAGCGTGCCGCTTACCATCCGCACGGAAACGCAAGAATTTCGCGATGATGCTTCGCTTGACGTTGAAACAATGGTAGATACCCTTCGCAGCACAAAGGGGCGCTCCTATAGCGCCTGTCCGAGTGTTGCTGACTGGGAGCGGGCCTTTGGAGAAGACGATGATGTTCTTGCCTTTACGATCACCAGCGGGCTCTCAGGAAGCTTTCGAGCGGCCTGCGCCGCAAAACTGAACTGCGAGGAACACAGCCCGTCCCGGAGGATTTGCATCATAGACTCCCTATCGACCGGCCCGGAAATCGTTCTCCTCATCGAAAAGGCTGTTTCTGAATTATCGGCTGGGGCGGACTTTGATGCCGTGTGCCGTTCTGTGCAGGACTATCAGCATCGCACGCACCTGATTTTCGCACTGGAGTCCCTGCACAATCTTGCGCAGAACGGGCGCGTGGGCAAGCTTGCAGCCGTGGCGGCAGGGATGCTCGGCATCCGCGCCGTGGGAACGACAAGTGATGAGGGAACGCTTGATCTGCTGGCAAGTGCCGCGGCAGGAAAAGAACGGCGGAATTCCTTCAGGAAGAAATGGAACGGCTCGGATATACAGGCGGCCGCGTCCGAATCGGGCATTGCAGAAACGCAGACTCCACGGAAAATCTTCGCGCAGCGATTATCCGCCGCTTTCCGGATGCAAATATCCGGAGTTATCCTCTTCGGGGGCTTTGCAGCTACTATGCGGAGTGCGGCGGTGTTCTTGTCGGATTTGAAGCTTGAACATGGCGACAGAACAGCAGTCGATCTCAAAAAAGCAAAAAAGCGGGAATGAAAAGTCTCTCTTGAAAAGGTCCTTATTGTCATGTATAATAGAAGCATAAAAAAACTCTGGATAAAGCACAGCAAGGACTATTGACAGAAAGGGGGATGCCGCCATGTATATTATTGATTGCATCACGTCCGGCTTTGCGCGAACGCGATATTGGCACAGCCTCCATGGGAGAAGCTGGCAAAATCGAACCTGTTTTAGAGGCGCGTAAGCTGGACCGAACGGTCTGCTTGCGCGCTTTTTCTATCCTCTCACCAGAGATGTATCCAAAAGCGTGCTCTCGTCAGAACGAGAAAATCAAACTGCACCGCCCATCACTTTTTTCATTGAGATCAGGCAGCGCGAAGGAGGCAGAAAATGCAGACGGCATGACATCAGAAAATGCCAGTCACAAGAACAGCGGAGCGCTCGAAAATCTATCATCGTTTCTATTGCCGCCTTACCACAGCAGCGGCGCCTTTGGGACGGTGATGCCCCCTCATACAGTTCCGCTGTATCAAACACATAGAATGCTATAGAAGCCCTCCCTGCTCCGTTCATGCCTGTCCTTTTCTCGAAGGGAAAAGTGCGGACATACAAAAGAGGACAAGGAGGGCTGATTTTATGAAAATTGCCATAGGAATGATCGTGCGGGATCTACTGTCCGCGCATCCGCTGACAGACTTTCTGGACAACGCGGAGAAACACGGGCACGCTCTTGACTGTGTGATTATTGTATATTCTCATCAGGCGGATCCCGGGGCCGTTGAGGCACTGCGGAGCAGGACAAACCTCTCTTTGATCAAGCTCCAGAGCAATGAGCGGGCGCATCTGATCATGAAGGAGATTGGCGTCCGGCATTCTTCCATCCATCAGCTTTTGTACTGCCCTCTGATCGATGCCCACGGTCTGATCCCCTATGGATTCAACCGGAATCAGGCACTGATGGAGGCGATGTTCACAGGCACGGACTATCTGATTTTTGTGGACTCCGATGTGCGGCCGGAGGTGCTGCGCAAGACGCCGGACGGGGCGGTTCAGTCCGAGGAGATCGACTTTATCGGCGCACATCTGCATGGATTGTCTCTGGGAGCTGATGTTACCAGCAGCGATTACAGCGGCTATAACATCCTGCCTCCGGCTTCGTTCGACGGTATGAAGGACCTGCTCTGGGGACTTCATAAGGAAACCATGACTGACTTCTGGCAAAACAGTGAGGCTCATCGCGGACTTGTTATTCAAGAAGCTCAAAACGCCGAGCCGCAGCCCACCACAAAGGTTCTTGGTGGGAATCTCGGTATCCGTATGAGCGCGCTGACAACGCTGCCGCCGTTTTTCTCCCCCTACTATTTCTACAACAGGACGCCGCTTCTTGCCCGGGGAGAAGATACCCTCATGGGAATGGCCGCGTCCCAGAGCCATATCAGATGTCTGGACATCCAGACACCTATCTTCCATGACACCTACGGAGATTATCCCAAGGTTCCGGATCTCCGGAATGACAGCCGTGTCCGGGACAGGCTCTACTATGCCTGTACCGGCTGGATTGGGCGCAACGTATTTTTCCGCTGGAAGACCGGACATACCCCCTCTGAGTTTACCCAGAGAAACCGCCAGCTGGCAGCAGGCGCAAAGGCACTGGCCCGCTATACAAACGACAGGCGGTTTTTGTATCTTCCGGATATTCAGTCCGCGGCGGAATCGTGGCTGCCGGATATGATCGGACAGTATCAGAAGTCGAAGGAGGCATGGAACGAACTGACAGAAAGGTGGTTTGGACGATGAAAGTATTGCTGATCAACCATTTTCCTCTGGAGGGCTCCGGAAGCGGCACCTACACCAAAAACATCGCGCTGCATCTGCGTAAGCGTGGGCACGAGGTCTGCGTCATCTTTCCGGAAAACCGGCCGGTGCTGATGCTTCCCGGCATCCGTATGTTTCCCGTGATGTTTTCAACGGGAAAAGCGTCGTGGAGCTCGCTGCCCTTCAATTTTCCCTGTTTTACCACCCATCCCCAGAGCCGGACTACCTTCGCGGATCTCAGCAGCGGCGAACTGGCGCAGTATCTTACGATCTTTTCCTCTGTCCTGCGGCAGGCGGTGCGGGAGTTTCAGCCGGACGTCATTCATGCCCAGCACGCATGGTGTCTTTCCTGGCTTGCCTCTCTGTGCGATATTCCGCTGGTTGTCACCATCCACGGGACAGACCTCATGGGCTGCAGAAAATGGCCGGTCTTCCGCGGCTTTGCGGAGGAGGCGATTGCGGGCAGCGCAAAGGTGCTTGCCATTTCACAGGACAACCGGGATCTTGCCCTTTCCGTGCTGCCCTCCTGCGCGAACAAGCTGTTGCTGCTGCCCAACGGCTATAACGAGGACATCTTCTATCCGGAAGAAGTAGACAGAGAATCGCTTTTTGACTCGCTGGGTCTGCCTTACCGCGGGGAATACATTGTATTGTTTGCCGGAAAACTGGCGGAATTCAAAGGTGTGGATACACTGCTGCGGGTGGCACACCGTTATGAGCGACTGACGGAACGGGAGATCGTCACCCTGATTGCCGGAGACGGCGAGGAACGGGAAAAGCTGTCGGATCTCCACAAGCTGCTGGGTCTGCGGCATACCTTCTTTCTTGGAAATCAGAAGCAGGATGAGTTGCGGAGACTCTACAACGCGGCGGACGTGTTCGTCATGCCCTCCCGCCGCGAGCCTTTCGGCCTTGTCGCTTTAGAGGCCATGGCCTGCGGGCTGCCTGTCATAGGCTCCAACGAGGGCGGACTGCCGGAATTTATCAACAGTTCTGTAGGCACACTGGTTTCATCGAATGACGAGGACGCCTTCTGCGGCGCGATTTTAGAGGAGCTGGCTCACAGCAGAGAAGACCCGGAGCGGCGGGCGTTTATCGCCCGGTATGCCCGCGAGAACTTCGCACAGGAGCTCTTTGTGGCAAAGCTGGAGGATGTCTATGCTTCCGTGCTTTCCTAATACGCGCAGGAGGAGCGAAACAGTATGAGAAAAACCATGATCATTCCCACCTACTGGTGCCGCAGAACCGGCGAGCTGTGGCGGGAGGGGGATGCGGTCTATGACCATCCCACGCCGGTGGATCAGGAGGGGACGCTGGAACGCACCCTGCTCAGCATGAAGCAGTTCCATGAAAAGGACTTCAAGCTGGTGATCCTGATCTGCCCCACCACGCCGGAGGTGGAGGAGGAAGCCTACGGGCAGGTGCTCCGCATCGTACGCAGGGCGCATCTGAACGCGGAAACCTATCTTTTCACGGCAGGCGACCTGCGGGAAATAACCGACATTCTGCACACAACAGGGCTGACTGACCAGGGAGCGAAGCTCCTGTCCATGTTTGGTTACTCCAATGTGCGCAACATCTGCCTGCTGGCGGCCTCCATTCTGACGGCGGACGCCACGCTGCTGATCGATGATGACGAGGTGTTTGAACTGCCGGACTTCGTGCCGCGCTCTCTGGAGTTTCTGGGAAGGCGGGTCTACGGCGACATTGTCCACGGCGTGGCGGGCTACTACCTCAACAGCAAAGGGCAGTATTATGATGATGTGAAGCCGGAGCCGTGGATGACCTATTGGGACCGCTTCGGCTGCAAGGCACGGGCCTTTGACCAGATCATCGGCAGCGGGCCGCGGCTCAAGCGCACGCCCTTTGCCTTCGGCGGCGCAATGATCCTGCACCGGGAGCTTTTTGAGTGCGTCCCCTTCGACCCGCTTGTGACCCGCGGCGAGGATGTGGACTACCTGATCAACAGCAAAATGTTCGGCTTCAGCTTCTTTCTGGATAATACCCTTTCCATCAGGCATTTGCCGCAGCCCAAGTCCCACCCCCAGTGGAAACGTCTGCGGGAGGATATCTACCGCTTTGTGTACCAGCGCGCAAAAATGGCAGGGCAGAGAACAACGGGGAATCTGGTTCACGTCAGCCCGGAGGACTTTGATCCCTATCCGGGGGAATTTCTCAAGCCGGATTTGGCGGAGAAGATCTACCGAAGCAGCATGATGCTCTCCGCACAGTACCTTGCGGAGGGCGATTCTGACGCCGCCATGGAGGCCATGCGCAACGTCTATCTTGCCCGGTATGACGCCCCGCCCGCCCTTGACGCCTTCCGCGCCTATCTGGAAACGCAGGCGCAGTGGGAGAAGCTCATCCATCTTGTGCGGCAGGAGCGGTACGCCGTCCGGGCTGTGCTGGAACGGCACAACGTCTCCGCGCCGGAGATCCATCTGGACAGGGAGCGCCGCCGGAAGCTCACGCAGGAAGAGCTGTTGACTGTACTGGCAAAGCTTCCTGTATTTTCCGTTTTTACGGAACAGGAGCGCGCGATCCTCCATGATTACTGCCATGTGAAAACCTACTATGAGCATGAAACGGTTTTTACCAGCGGGGATCATAATGAGGAGGTCTGTCTGGTGCTCAAGGGAAAGCTCCGGCTGGTGGCCAACCGGGAAGCAAACAGCAGCTCCGCGCCGCTGGAGATTGCGTACCTCACACGAGGGAGCTTTCTGGGGGAAAATTGCCTTTCCCAAAGCGTGTTCCGCCTCAGCGGAACGGCGGAGGAATTCACCGAGCTGCTATGCATTTCCAAGGCGCGGTTAAAGCGCCTTCTGAACGAGCATCCTGCCATCGGCGTCAAGCTCCTTCAGTGCTTTCTTGCGAGCCTGTCCGAAAAGATCAACCGCTCCAACGATCTTAGGAAGGAAACGGCCGCATACGACTACAACGCAGTTGATATGCCCGCAGATGTCTGAATTCATTGGGTCCTGTGGGAACAGCACTTTGGGAACTTTTCCCTGTATGTTCTCGTCTTATCTGATGAAAGATCGGCCCACATATGATTTGAAAAGAGGTGCAAAAAATGAGAAGACAGATCTCTATCCTGCTGGCAGCACTCCTGCTCCTTACTCTGCTTGTCGGCTGCGGCGGCTCGGGCTCCGCAAAGCCCGCGGCAGCAGAGTATAACGGCTACGCCTAAGCTGGCGCTCATTGTCAGCGATCTCGGCCTTCAGTTCGGGGATGGTTTTCTGTTTCGGCATAGTACATGACCTCCTTTTGATGGGATGGATAGGATAGATGGGACAAAAAAGACCGCCCACATTTTCAGTAGACGGTCTGGCTGACAGTATGGGAGTTTCAGACTTTGCGGCGGGGACTGTCTGCTGAAAGCAGATTATTCCCTCCGCAAAGTCCGCAGGGATAGCCGCAAAAGCGGCGCAAGGGGCGCAGCTCCTTGTACGGAACGAAGTGACGCAAAACAGCCCGGACTTTCAGGTGTCCGGGCTGTCTGCCTCGCAGAGCGCACATACAGGGCTTGCCCCTGTATAGAAATGCGCCTTTAGTTCCAAAGGGATGTTCCGTTAATCAGTAATCTGTAAGAGCAAATTCATAGCTTCAGTTTCATCGGAAGAAAGTTCATAGTACCCATCTCCACAAATGAATGTGCAAATGGACGGGAAATAATCAATCGTTAGTCGATATCCTTTCACCGTTGTGATCTTAATCACACGCTCCCCCTTTGACCAAAGTTCATGCGCTTTATCATAAACGGAGGTATTGTGTGCGGAATTTTGTACGACTGTGTTTCCTTCGTTGTCTGTGTATGTGATTGGTTCTTCGTCAGAGGGGTTCTCCCGATACATACAATGTCCGTACGCTTCACTGTAGTACACATCATCGTTGCCATAAGCATCATACCACGCTTGTGCAAAGCGCCGTTCATTTGCTTCCTGACCGCTGTTGGTTTTTCCGGAGAGAATGTTAAAGATGGATTCAATAATAGCTGCATCTTCAATATCCGTTATATGCCCAAAATCAGGGGTAAGGAGTTCCATCTTTTCAAGCGAAGCCGGCAGATCGTATGCTGACAAAAGCACATCCGAGCTTGCGCCAATCTCATTTCCAACATTCAGCCAGCTGCCAACGTAGAAAGCATAACCGCTTGGTGTATCTACAATACAGATAGAATCCTTTGCCGGGTATTTGGCAAAATGGTAAACGTTACAACTGTTTAGCGCTTCGTAACCACAGTCCGTTACAATGCCCATCAGATCGCCAAGATCAGCTTCCGTGATTTTATAGATATTATTCTTGCTCAGACCGACTGCATCATCTGGAACAAGTTCATACTGTCGACGTTCTTCAAAAGAGATTGGAAAATACAGGACAGTATGGTTCCCATTAAGATAGAAACCGTATGCAGCGGATTCTGTATCTGTGTCATTTTCTTCTGTGCCTGCCAGTGGCTTAAATATTCCTGCCTGATATGCGGCAAATCCGCCAATTACCAAACAAAGACACGCCGCCATAGCTCCCAATTTAACCCAAATATTTTTCTTTCCTTTCGGCTTTGCGTCTGCCGCTTCAACATAGGCGAGATCAATAAGTTCCATCTTATCCAAAAACTCATTTCCTCTCATAAAATGTAACCCTCCTTTTCAAGATGCTCTCGAAGCTGATTACGGCAACGGAAGAGCATAGTTTTCACTTTGCTTTCGGACAAGGCAAAGCGTTCGGAGATGGCAGCGATGGAATCCAGATACCAGTACCGGCGAATGAAAATGTTTCTTTTTTCCTTATCCAGCTTGCTGAGGAATCTGTTGATTACGTCACTCAATGCTATATCATCTATGCGGCACTCAACATCATCGGGTGCAGGAATGCATTGCTCCAACTCTGCGCTGAGTTCGCATATAAATGCGCTGCGTTTCAATCGGTTGCGGTCACGGCAGCAATTCAAAGAAATGTGACGAGTGATCCGAGCAAGGAACGCATACAAATAGCTTCTTGGCTCATGAGGTGGAATGGTGTTCCACGCTTCCATGTAAGTATCGTTTTCACATTCTTCGGCTGTCTGCTGGTCATTGACTATTCCACAAGCCAGAGAGCGCAAGCGACTACCATATTTTCTGTGGTCTGTTTGATTGCTGTTTCATCACGCAGCAAATATAATTCAACGATTCTGTTATCGTCCAAGGCTTTCATCTCCTTTCTTACCGTATTGAAAGGCCTTCACCCTAATAAGCACCGTTTAGGATTGCGAGGTTACACTTTTCAAAAAATTATAACAAAGATTTTTGAACATTTCGACATCAGCCTTTGATTCCATTCTTCTTCGCCCATTCACTCGCTGCCTGTTTCCGTTCCTCGCTGTACGGTGCAGTCAGACGGATAAAAAGGTAGAGATGGATTTTCGGAAGCGGCTGCCGATACTGAGCCTATGTGTTTAGCAAAGATAGCGCCCACAAGTCTGTTGCTTTTAGCAAAATGGGGACAAGCATTTATAGCCTGTCCCCATTTTCTATGGCTTGAACGAGTCATGTTTTGATTAGTTTCCCCTGCGCTGCTTGGAATCGGAATTTTGAGTTGTTTCCGGCACAATCTCGGACTCCTGACGGGAAAACCAGTCGGTTTTCTTCCCGATAATATCCCCGGATACTGCATCGACCTTGTAGGAATACGCACACTTGTCCGTGTAGAACTCCAGAATGTAGCAAGGCTTGCCCGAATTGCGGCTCAGCTCTTCCCTGGTGAATACGATTTTCTGCGCTGTTTCGTCCAGCCCCGCATCCTTCAGGGCGATCTGCTTTGCTTTTTCCAAGCCGATGAACTCGGGTGCAGGGGAGACGATCTTATCGTAGGTCTTATCCATGATGCTGCCCAGAACGGCGTCGATTTTGTAAGTCCAGCGAGCGGTGTCGCTTTCAAAGGCGAAGGAATAGTAGGGCGACTTGATGCCGCCGGCAACCAGAGTTTCCTCGGTAAAGGTGACTTTTTCGCTGACGCCGGCATCGTCCAGTGCGATTTTCTTCGCGTCCGCCAGAAGAATGAAGTGGTAAGCCTCCATGATGCTGCCATTCTTGGCGTCAACCTTATAAGAATACTGCTTCTTCGCGGTGTAGAACTCCAGAATGTAGCAGGGCTTGCCTGAATTGCGGTTCAGCTCCTCTCGGGTGAACACGATCTTTTGTGTGGCTTCATCAAGTCCGGCATCCTTCAGGGCGATCTCCTTCGCATCCTCCAGAGAGATGAAGTCCGTTGCCACGATCTCTTTCTGCTGCTTCTCCAACACAGTGCCCAGCACCGCATCAATGCGGTATGTCCACTGTGTTTTCGTATCGGCAAAGACAAACCGATAGTAAGGCGTTTTGATGCCGCCGGCAATCAGTGTTTCCTCGGTAAAGGTGACCTTTTCGCTTACCCCGGCATCGTCCAGTGCGATTTTCTTCGCGTCCGCCAGAAGAATGAAGTGGTAAGCCTCGATGATGCTGCCGTCCTTGGCATCCACCTTGTAAGAATACTGCTTCTTCGCGGTGTAGAACTCCAGGATGTAGCAGGGCTTTCCCTGATTGCGGCTCAGCTCCTCTCGGGTGAACACGATTTTTTGCGCGGCCTCATCAAGTCCCGCGTCCTTCAGGGCGATCTGTTTTGCCTCCTCTAGAGAGATGAAGTCCGTTGTCACGATCTCTTTCTGCTGCTTCTCCAACACAGTGCCTAGCACCGCATCAATGCGGTATGTCCACTGTGTTTTCGTATCGGCAAAGACGAACCGGTAGTAAGGCGTTTTGATGCCGCCGGCAACCAGCTCTTCTGTCGTGAAGACCACCTTCACATTGACCCCGGCATCGTCCAGTGCGATTTTCTTCGCGTCCGCCAGAAGAATGAAGTGGTAAGCCTCCATGATGCTGCCATTCTTGGCGTCAACCTTATAAGAATACTGCTTCTTCGCGGTGTAGAACTCCAGAATGTAGCAGGGCTTGCCTGAATTGCGGTTCAGCTCCTCTCGGGTGAACACGATCTTTTGTGTGGCTTCATCAAGTCCCGCGTCTTTCAGGGCGATCTTCTTTGCTTCTTCCAAAGAGATGAAATCTGCAGTGTCGATTTCCGTTGCGGCGGTCTCTTTCTGCTTTTTCTCCAGAACGATGCCCAGCACCGCATCAATGCGGTATGTCCACTGTGTTTTTGCATCGGCAAAGACGAGCCGGTAGTAAGGCGTTTTGATGCCGCCGCTCACAAGGGTTTCCTCGGTAAAGCCGACTTTATCCTTGCATCCGGCATCATCCAGAGCGATTTTCTTCGCTTCGGAAAGAGTGATAAATTTCCCGGCGTAAATAATGCTGCCGCTCTTTGCGTCGATTTGGTAGAAATATTGATTCGTCCCGGTGTAGAACTCCAGCAGGTAGCAGGGCTTGCCCTGATTGCGGCTCAGCTCCTCTCGGGTGAACACGATCTTCTGCGCCAGCTCATCAAGCTTCGCGTCCTTCAGTGCAATCTTCTTTGCTTCCTCCAAGGAGATGAACTTCGATACACTGACAGAAGAAATGCCGGAGACCTCTTGGAATTTAAGAAGCTCGTCCAACGACATGCGGGCGATCTCGTCCGTGGGCAGCCCGGTTTTGTTTGCTGCGGTAAGGATCCAGTCGGCGCGGCCAAGGGAGACATGGAATTCCTCGGCGATCTTTGCTGCTTCGGCATTTTCCGTCAGTTCGGAGTGGAAAACCAGCGTGCCGACGGCATCGGTCTGCTCCAGGGTCTGCTGGATCTCCGCAGAGAGCGATGCCTTTAGCTCGGCGTTCGCATCAAGACGGGAATCAAAAGAGATCAGAACAGTCGCTTCGCCGTTTTCCATATATCCGCAGGCCTCGTAGGCGGCGACCGTGCGCGTTAGAGCGGTCTCGACACTCTGCTTTCCCAGTGCAACATCGCTGAGCGCATTTTCCGCATCGCTGTTCAAGCAGCGGATGCTCTTGACGGCGCCGCTCTTGGCAATCGTATATTCCACGCTGGGGTTGACATCCATTGTGAAGGTGCCTGCTGTCGCATTGCTTCGGATGGCATGTGTGGCGATGCCAGTACAGAGAACCAGTGCAAGGCAGGCAGCCATTGTTCCAAGCTTGGCCCAACCGGGCTTTCTTTTGGTATTTGCTTCGCTTTCCGCGTCAGCGATAAGCTCGTCATTGATCTTTCCGATCGAACGAAGAAGAACTTCGGTTTTCATAGCATAATTCCCTCCTTTTCAAGAAATCGTCTTAATTCGTTTCTCATACGGAAAAGCAAAGACGTCACCTTGCTCTCGCTCATTCCGTATGCGTCCGCAATATCCCGTATTGCGTAGAGGTGATAGTATCTGCGGACAAAAATGTTACGGTTCAGCTTGGGCTTTGCATACAGGAAGCGGTCAATGGCGGCAGCCAACTCATTCTCTTCGATGGTCTGCTCCACAGTCGTTTCCGAAGGAACGCAGGCTTCCAGTTCAGACAGCGCGAGGACTACTTGTCCGTGTCCGCGTTTTTCGGCAGTATACCGCTTATAACGGTTCAGAGCGAGGTTGCGCGTGATTTTCCCTAAGTAGATCGACAAACGGTTCGGACGCTGCGGCGGAATTGAATTCCATGCGCCAAGGTATGTATCGTTGGCACATTCCTCCGCATCCTCTTTGCTATGCAGTATGTTATATGCAATCGTATGGCAGTAGCTCCCGTACTTTTCTGCGGTGGCGGTAATCGCGCTCTCGTTACGCACCCAGTACAATTCTATGATCTCGCGGTCTTTCATTTTGCCCTCCCTTCTTTCCGTGTAAAGGCCTTTCACTTATATAGACAACAAAAATCGTCTTTCATTGCGCGGACGGGAAAACTTTTTACAAATTTATCATATCATGCCGGAGCGGCGATTTCTACCGGCCTTAGACCAAGAATCACAGCATGGGCATTGAAAAAGCTAATGCAGTCAACACTCATCTATCGGGTATCTGGTGTTGCAGGTTATAAAAGGAAGAAATACGCAGTTTGCGGCAAAGGCAGAGCTGAATTGCCAGAGCCAGATTTCGCCTGCCGCTCATTCCGTCCCGTCGGAATCTTGTTGGGGAGTGCCTTCCCCAAACCCTGCTTTATTCTGCGGCTCCTTATCGGTAGCCGCTTCCCAAAATCTCTCCGTGCTTCTTTATTAACCGTGTGCATTTCATGCGGGTTCCTTACAGAGATCCGGGTAGTTTCATGCTCCGTTTGTCAGTTACCTTTGTTCACCCTGAGACACTTGTTGGTGTTGAAAACAGAAGAATTTTTGGATACTATATAGGTGAGAACGGCAAAAAAGCGGTACTTTTATTCGTGCAATAGGGGCGCTGGTATGATAAAAGGAGTTGGCAACAAGGAGTATCGCTAAAATGAGAGCGTTTCGGTAAACGATCTCGTTGGCATTGACTGCGGGCATATCTCGAATTACACCTATTGCCGAAGCCCAGAAGCGTCCCGCTTTCGCGGACTCGGTACGCCTTCCGCAAACCTGACTATTATAGCGCCCATAGCGGGGATTGCCCGCGTATGCGCACAGCCAGCATGGCTGTGCGCATTTTTCTATTTCTGCCGAGCTCCTCCGTTTTTTGAAAAATGGTTTTACCAAATCTTTCAGAAACGGAGGGCTAAAAATGTACTTTGATCAGGTCAAATTCGGGAACCGACTAAGAAATCTGCGAAAGCAGCGTGGGAAGACACAGGAACAGTTAGCCGCAGCAGTGAATATCGGCACGGTACATCTTGGAAATATTGAACTGGGTAAACGGGGTCTGTCCATCGACTTAATGATTGAGCTGTCCAATGTTCTGAATGTATCTCTGGATTATCTTATCATCGGACGAGAGCGCACCTCTCCGCAGGTAAGAGAATTCATTAGAAAAGCCCATGACATCCTTGACGAACTGGACGTTCTAACCCAAAATCCATGCTGACAGGCTGGATTTTACTTAAAAACCCAGCCTGCAACGCTATAAAAAATCTGATCGCACAGAGTTACAATGAACACAAGCCAAAGACGACGGCTTGCCGGCACCTTGAAAAACACTGCCTACGGCAGTCATATCCGGCGACGAATAACGTCGGCTGACGGCCCCCTGACGAGGGGGAACAGCGATGCGGCGGGTGCGCGAAGACCACCTGCATCGGACAATCGTCCGATGTCAACGAACGGCCTTTAAGGTGCAGAGCGATACTCACCCAGCCAAAAGCAGATGCGGCGATCTGTCTTGCAATGATCCCGTCAGCCCTGAACAAACAGCCTGTCCAGCCACAGATGCAAGCAATGGGGGCAGCTCGAGAGATCCTCGGGAGGTGAGAGTCCTGCTGGGCGCTGCCAAGCGCCGGTTCGTTCAGCCGCCCGCAGTCCGGGGAGTAGTGTCGAATAGGACTGAGCAAAAGATTATCTCAAAACAGCGAGAGCCGCCCGCAATATGTGGCAATGCATCATGCCGCCAAAACCATGCGCGGCGGCTCCCGCTTTCACAAATATGAGGAAAACATTATGAATGCCAATATAGACTATCTGGGCCTGCTGACCCTTCTTCGCCACTTGCTGGCATTGGGGCTGGTTAGCGATTCAGAGACGAAGAAAATCGCCGCGCGGCTGCACGTGGATATGGACGCAGACATTGCAATTTTTCTCTGATTTTCCTTCCATTTTGGTATGGATATTTTCAGACTTCAATGGTATTGTGTGTTGCTGAACAGGGGGGGGTGAGAGAGGAATGAGCAGCAAGGAAAAAGCGAAAGGCTCGCTGGCGCTGGCAACGCCGAGAGTTATTACGATCCCTGCAAATGTTCCGGGAATTGGACGAAAGCTCCGCGTGGCGGCCTACGCCCGCGTCAGCTCTAATTCCGACGATCAGACGCATTCCTTCGCGGCGCAGAATGCCTACTTCTCCAAGCTCATCGCAGGAAATCCAAATTGGGAATTGGCAGATATCTACGCTGACAAGGGCATCACCGGCACTTCCATCGACAAGCGGGAGGACTTCTTGCGGATGATGGAGGACTGCAGAAAGGGACGCATCGACCGCATCCTTGTAAAGTCCATCTCCCGCTTCGGTCGCAACACAAGAGAGAGCCTGGAAGCAGTGCGGGAACTGGCGGGGCTCGGCGTCAGCGTCCTGTTCGAGGAACAGAAGATCGATACGGCAGAGAGCACCGGCGAGATGCTTACCGCCATCTTCGCAACGCTGGCGCAGAAGGAAAGCGAATCCATCTCCGAGAAAATGCGGTGGAGCTACCGGATGCGGATGCGGTCGGGAACGTTCCTGCCTTCCTCGATGCCATACGGATACAACATCAAAGATAAACAAATCAGAATCTGTCCGGAGGAAGCTGAGACCATAAAAGGTATATTTTCGAGTTATCTTGCAGGACAGAGTATGCAGGCAATTGCGAACAGGCTGAATCTGGAAAGCATCCCTCGGCGAGTATCTTCCAAGACACAGTGCTGGAGAATCAGTACAATAGAGTACATCCTATCCAACGAGCGATATGTTGGGGATTCATTATGGCAGAAAACCTATCAGACCAGAGAACTGCCCCATCGAGCCAAAAAGAATAAAGGAGAATTGGAGCAGTATTTTCTGCCCGATACACATCTGCCCATCATTGACAGGGAAACCTTCATGAAAGCAAAACAGCTGCGTTTATCCCGCAAGCAATGTCCGGCAAGGATCTGCGAGGGTGATATACTTCGCAAACGGCTGCGCTGCGGTATCTGCGGCGGTCCGTTCAGAAGCATATACGGCAGAAACACCCATTCTTATGAGTGTCAGGCAAAGAACAGAGGCAGCAAAAAATGTACATCGCTCCGCACTTCGGAGACGCAGCTCCAGCAAGCCTTCCTCCGCCTGTACTTCAAGCTCAAGCGCCACGGCGAGAGCGTGCTCACGCAGCTTATCACGGATCTTCGCACCGCCAGAAACGGAAGCCTTCTCTGGAGCGAGGGCGTCGTGGAGCTGAACAAACAAATCACAGACATTGCCGGCCAGGAACGACTTCTTCTCCTGCTCAAGCAGCAGGGCGCGGTCGATCCAGACCTTTTCCTATCCCGCAGCGATCAGCTGGCTGAACAGCGCCGCACAGCAAAATTGAAGAAAGAACGCCTTCTGCGCTCTGAGGAAGACCATACTATCCAACGCACACAGGATCTGCTGGACTACCTACGCAGTGGGCCGGACACGCTGAGCTTCTTCGACGAGGCGCTGTTCAGCGAGCTGGTCGAAAAGATCATCGTAACAAACAATAAGGCCCTACGCTTCCGGCTCATCAACGGGCTGGAGCTGACAGAATCCATCGAAAGGACGAAACGGTAATGGGAAATCGAAAGCTGCCCTTCGGTTATCAGATGCGCTTCGGAGACGTGATCCCACACCCCGACGAGGCGGAAGCAGTGCAGAAAATCTATCAAAACTACCTCGCCGGAGCTTCCTTTCGGCAGATAGCGGAAGGGCTTCAAGCGCAGGGTATCCCCTACGATGGGGCCAAGCCGTGGAACAAGAATATGGTGGCACGGATACTGGAAAATGAACGATATACCGGCATCGGCCCATTTCCGGCGCTTGTTCCGGCAGAGCTGTTCCGAGCAGTGCAGGACCGCCGAATACAGACCGCACCAGAGAGAACGCAGACACCGGCAGAGAAGGAGCTGCGAAAGCTCTGCGGCGGCGTACCGCCAGGGTATGTGGAACGACAGGTGCTGGGCATTCTGAACCGGCTGATCCATGACCCGCAGCTCATTGCATATACGCCAAAGGACAACAGCCGCGTCCTTGCAGAGCAGCGGCAGGCATTGAATGAACTTCTCCGTAGCCCACCGGTGGATGAGGAGCAGGCACGAAAGCTGGCGCTGGACCGCGCCGGCGCCGCACTGGACAGCATCGGGCCGGAGGAGTATGAAACGGAGCGGCTGCGGAAACTGTTCGGAGAGAAGCATCTCTTAAGCGAATTGGATGCAGAGCTACTGCGGCAGAGCGTCCGGCAGATCACATATACCGGCAAAGAGGTCAAAATACGGCTGAAAAACAACCAGTGGATGGAGGGATAAGCTCATGGTCGAGACAAGACCGGAGAGAAAGGTCATTGTAATTCCCGCAAGGGAAAAGACACCGGAGGAGCAGGAACGGAAGAAAAACCTGCGGGTGGCGGCGTACTGCCGCGTGTCCACCAACAGCGAGGAGCAACTGTCCAGTTACGAAAACCAGCTTGCCTACTACACGGAAAAGATCATGAAAAATCCAGAATGGACCATGATGGAGGTATTCGCCGACGAGGGCATCACCGGCACCTCCACCAGTAAGCGCAAGAACTTCCTGCGTATGATCCGCCAATGCCGTCAGGGTAAAATCGACCTGATCCTCACCAAATCCATCTCCCGCTTTGCAAGGAATACCGTGGACACGCTCAACTATACCCGCGAGCTGCGGAGTCTTGGTATTCCGGTCATCTTCGAGGAGCATGGCCTCAACTCCATCTACCCGGAAAGCGAGTTCCTCATCACCATCTTCGGCGCGCAGGCGCAGGCGGAGAGCGAGTCCACATCCTCCCGTGTCAGGTGGGGCGTTCAGCAGTCCATGCGGGACGGCAGGGCCAGCATCCAGTATAAGTACCTGCTGGGCTACCGGAAAGGTGCGGACGGTCAGATGGAGATCGTGCCGGAGGAGGCTGAGACCGTCCGGCAGATCTATCGGATGTATCTGGCGGGACAGCCTCTTCGAAATATCCGGACGAGCCTTGTGTCCGAGGGACGCAGGAACGCCCTCGGTACGACGGAGTGGACCACCAGCAATCTCCAAACCATCCTGACGGACGAGAAGTACTGCGGCGATGTGCTGCGGCAGAAAACCTTCATTCAGGACTGCATCAGCAAGAAGGCGATACGGAATACGGGACAGTTGCCCAAATACCTCATTCAGAATCATCACGACGCCATCATCGACCGTGCACAGTTTGACGCAGTGCAGATGGAGCTGGCACGGCGCAGGGCGCAGCGGGGCAGCACGAGAAAGAGCGCACCCAGCGGTCTTGGCCGCTACAGCGGGAAATACGCCCTCAGCGGTCTGCTGTTCTGCGGCGAGTGCGGCACGGCCTACCGCCGCGTGGTGTGGACACAGCACGGCGAGAAGCGCACCGTGTGGCGCTGCTGCAGCCGTCTGGATTACGGGAAGAAATACTGTGAGCATTCCCCCACGCTGGACGAAGCGCCGCTCCAACAGGCAATCCTGAACGCGGTCAACGCCTCCATGTCCGACCACGGCACGCTGTCCGCGCGGCTGATGAGCGCCATGGAGCAGGAGCTGGCGCCTATCCCCGGCGAGAGCATGAGCCTGGGCGATATCGACCGGGCTATGGAGGAACTCGGAAAGCAGTTCGATAAGCTCCTTGGGGAAGCTGCCAACGCCGATGACGCAGAGACGTACGTGGAGCGGTTTCAGAGTCTGTCCGAAGGGATGGAAGATCTCAAGCGGCGAAAAGCAGGCATTCTTCAAATCCGTCAGGAGCAGGATGCGGTAAGCCGCAGATTGCAGGCGTCCGCGGCGGCGCTGGATGCGGTCAGCGCGCAGATCACGGAGTGGGACGAAAAAACGGTTTACCAACTGCTGGAGAAGGTCACGGTGATGGAGGGCTTCAAAATCAGGGTGACCTTCCGGAACGGACAGGAAATCGAACAGAGCATAGATCAACCGAAACGGAGGAAAAGGATATGATATGGGCAACGGGCGACTGCCACGGAAACTTTGAACGGTTCCGGCCGGAATACTTTCCGGAGCAGGCACAGATGACGAAGGACGATGTGGTCGTGGTCACAGGGGACTTTGGCGGCATATGGTTCGGAGATGCACGGGACGATGAAGCATTGGGCTGCCTGGAAAGTCTGCCCTTCACGCTGGCGTTCGTGGACGGCAACCATGAAAACTATGATGCGTTGGCAAGCTATCCTGCAGAGAAATGGCAGGGCGGTAAAATACACCGCATCCGTCCGCATGTGCTGCATCTGATGCGGGGGCAGATATACGAGCTGGAGGGATATCGCTTCTTCACCATGGGCGGAGCCAAAAGCCACGACATTGAAGATGGCATTCTTGATCCGGACGATCCAAACTTTGGGCGGAAGTTCCTGATGCTGCAGCGGAGACCGAGATCCAGATACCGCATCAACCATATTTCATGGTGGGCGCAGGAGCTTCCCTCCGATGAGGAATATGACCAGGCGCGGCGAAGCCTTGACGCGGCCGGCTGGCAGGTGGACTACATCATCACCCACTGCGCCCCCACCAGCATCGCCCTCGCGGGGACCCGTCACAACGAGGCGGATCGGCTCACGGACTTCCTGCAAGAGGTACGGGAAAGAGCAAAATACCACTACTGGCTGTTCGGCCATTATCACGACAACCGAGCCATTGATGAAAAGCACATCCTTCTGTGGGAGCAGATCGTGCGGGTCATCTGAAGCAAGTCAAAGCAGAGAAAAACACGGCGGTGTCACCGTGCTTTTCTCTGCTTTGAGCGTTGATCAGGCGCATTGCGCCGGAAAGGAGAAATCCCATGAATATCCGCAAGCCAACAGATTACGCCGCCATGCTTGCCGCGCTGGACACCGCTGTTGCGGCGCAGCTCCCGCAGATGGAGCTGTACTGCGAAATCGGCCGAGTGGTCAGCGGCAGAGCGGAGAAAGGCGCAGCTGTCGCGGCGTCGGAATACCTGCAAGCGGCATATCCTGCGGCCGAAGGCTTTTCTCCCCGCAATCTGCGCCGTATGCGGGACTTCTACCGGATGTACGGTGATACGCCGGAATTGCTGGCAGCAGCAATGCGTCTGAACTGGACACAAAATGTGGTCATCATGGAGGCCAAATTGACCGTGGACGAGAGGTGCTGGTACATTCGGAAGGCTACCGAAAGCGGCTTATCCAAAACGGAGCTGCTGCGGATGATTGAGAGAGCCGAACATTCGAAAATTGCTCTTGGCGAAAATGAGGATACCTGTTATACTGTAGAAAATGATGAGTTTTCGGAGAAGAACCAGTATGAAGAATATCCTGTTTATCTGCCACGGCAACATCTGCCGCAGCCCGATGGCGGAGTTTGTGATGAAGGACTTGGTCAAAAAAGCTGGGCTTGCTTCACGATTCCATATCGAGTCAGCGGCCACCAGCCGGGAGGAGATCGGCAACCCGGTCTATCCTCCGGCGCAGCGCAAGCTGGCGGAGCATGGGATCTCCTGCGACGGCCACGCGGCGCGGCAGCTTACCAATCAGGATTACGACAAATACGACCTGCTGATCGGCATGGACAGCGCGAATCTGCGGAATATGTACCGCATCTGCGGCGGCGACTTTGCTGGCAAGCTGCACCTCCTGATGGACTACACCGACCACCCCGGCGATGTTGCCGACCCGTGGTACACCGACGACTTTGAGGAGACGTGGCGGGATGTGCTGGAGGGGTGTCAGGGATTACTTGATTCCATAATCAGAAAAGAGGAATAATATGGAAGCAACAAAAAAGACAACATCTATAACTGTTCAGGATGTTCCCGTGACGATTATGAATGTTGATCAGCGGGACTACATCAGCCTGACCGATATGGCAAGAGCCCGTACCGATGCAGGACGTGCCGCCGATGTCATTAAAAACTGGCTCCGCGCCAGATCCACGCTGGAATTCCTCGGAACGTGGGAGATCATGTACAACCCGAATTTCAAAGTGGTCGAATTCGACCACTTTAAGAGTGAGGCTGGCTTGCACACTTTTACGCTCAGTGCGAAAGAATGGATTGAAAAAACAAATGCAGTCGGTATCTATGTGCAGGCAGGGCGCTACGGCGGAACCTATGCCCATAAAGATATTGCATTTGAGTTCGGCTCCGCAATCAGTCCGGTATTCAAACTTTATCTGCTGAAAGAGTATCAGCGACTGAAAGATGCGGAAAACGACCGACTCAAACTGGAGTGGAGCGCAAAGCGTTTCCTTTCAAAAAACAATTACCTAATCCACACGGATGCTGTGAAAAATTATGTCCTGCCGCAAAGCAACTACACGAAAAACACGGAATGGCTGGCATATGCGGATGAGGCAGACTTGCTGAATGTGGCGCTGTTTGGCTGCACGGCGAAAGCGTGGCGTGAAGCCAATCCAACGCTGGCGAAAAACAGCAACATCCGTGATTACGCATCCATTGCCGAATTGACCGTTCTCTCCAATCTGGAGACACATAATGCGGAGCTGATCAAGAGTAGAATGGAGAAGAAAGAGCGGTTTGAAGCGCTGCGGCAAATCGCTCAGTATCAGCTCCGAGTCCTGGCTGAAGCGGAGAAAATCAAGGAATTGCCCACACTTGAAGATAAGTCCTGATATGCCGGCTAAACCAGTAATCAGATGAAAATGAGATTTCATCGTAGACATGAAACCGAAAACTGTTGTATTGCCGACGAGTGAAGAAAAATATCCGAATTGATGCCGCCTGACAGCGACCGACCTGCATTTTGTGATAAAAATGCAGGTCGGTTGCTATTGTTACTTCAGTAAAAATACTTGTTTTTTATATCTGTATTTTTTCCATCACCAGTTCGTCGACTTCCTGCTCCAATCTCAAAATTTCTTTCTGCAAAGTCAAACAGTGGGCATCGAGGACTGGTTTCCTCAATGCCCACTGTTTTTGCAACTGTGTGACCTTTTTCAGTTCGGCTGCATACTGTTCCCGCAGCTTTTTCGCGTGATCCCAAACGGCTTTATCCAAAACCTCCTCGTGAATCCGGTGAGAGCTGCAATAACCTTTCCCGTTCCGTTGGTATCCCCGGCAGACGTATTCCACACGGCGGCTGCCGTTCCAGTAACGGATCATGGGACTGAATACGTTCCCACATTCCTGACAGGTCAGTAGCCCGGCATAACGGTGCTTTGTACGATTGTTGACCGCCGGACGCGCCTGCTGTTTCAGCCGCGTCTGGACTTGCTGCCAGATTGCTTTTTCAATGATAACCGGATAGAAATTCTCGTGACGAAGCCAGTCCGCTTCGCAGACAGCTCGCGCTTTGCCGCCGAGATATTCCCTGCGGTGATTGACCAGAACGCCGGTATAGGCTTCCTCCGCCAGCACGTTTTTCACACTGGCATATGTCCATAGGAACTGACCGTCACGGGTTTTGTGCGTATGCCGGACTTCTTTGCCGCACCATTCAGCCCGGAGCTGCGCCGGTGTTTTTCGCCCCTCAGTATTAAGCCACCGGGTGATCTCTTTCTGTCCGCAGCCCTGTAAATACAGAGCGTAGATAAGCTGTACCGTCTCCGCCGCTTCCGGATACACCAAAACCTGATTTGTATTTCGATCCTTCCAGTATCCGAAGGGCGGCGTGATCACCAGCCCCTCTTGTTGCTTCTGACGGTATCCTGCTCGAATCTTTTTGCCAATATCCTTCGCGTAATAATCATTCATCAATCCGCGGACACCGATCATGAGATCGTCTTCTTCGCAGAAAGTATCCACACCTTCCGTTGCGGAGATGACCCGCACTTGCTGCTGTCTCAGGAAGTCGATAAACAATGCGGTTTGGGTTCGGTGACGACCCAGCCTTGAAAGGTCTTTCACGAGAACTGCATCAACCTGTTTTGCCTGAACCGCCGCTGTGAGCATATCCAGCCCACGGCGGCTGAAATTCATGCCGCTGATGTTATTATCGGCAGAACTGCCGACGATCGTC
>ENA-UOJM01000671-UOJM01000671.1-human-gut-metagenome-genome-assembly--contig:-P116-NODE-671-length-41673-cov-60.786727_pt1 | contig 41673 bp, 32 predicted proteins | sample MGYA00242349_ERZ723896 | MGnify/ENA metagenome assembly ERZ723896 | reverse complement strand
CCGCACCTCGCTCGCCGTATCGGCACTTAGAATTATGCGGTATTGCCTTAAAAAAATTATACTTCCAAAATGTTTGCCAGTTTCCCCAAATCCGTATAATCTCCAATCACTGCATCCACACCCAGCGTTTCCAACTCGGCGGGCTTTTTCATGGAAGCAATGCCGACCACCTTTCTGTATGGAGGTCAGCGCTTGCCGCCGCGCTTTAAGCGCTGGTCGGTGCCAAAAAACTTGAAGATCTGGCAGCTGCCCAAAATGCGGCTGGCTACTTTTTCGGTGTAGCGGGCTTCAAAAATGGAACTATCCACAATGTTGGAAGTGTAAATGGTGGGCCGGTGGCAGAGCATACGGGTGTTGATCAGCTCATACAATACGCTGATGGTCAGCTGGCTGATGTACTCGGTGCCCAGGTCGTCCAGAATCAGCAGGTCGGCCTCCTTGCAGGCATCCAGCCAGGGGTCTTCGGCGGCACGGTCAAAGTGTTCGTGCCCCAGCTGAGCGGCCAGCGCGGCGGAGCTGGTGTACAGCACATCAAACCCGCGGTTCAAAACTGTGTCTGCAATGGCAAGTGCCATGTGGGTTTTTCCCAGCCCGGCACTGCCAATGAACATCAGGCCGCGGCTTTCCGGCGTAAAGCTGTTGGCGTACCGCTGGCAGTAGGCCAGCACTTTGCCCATGTAGTCCCGCGGGGTGCCACCCAGCTCCGGCTCCGGCTCGGCGGGGTAGCGGTCCAGTTCGAAGGTATCAAAGCTGCACAGGGCCAGCGGGCTTGCGGCGTTGATCTCCTCCCGCCGCAGGGTGCGGGCTGCTTCGGCCACGCAGCTGCAGGGACGACCGTTCACCATGCCGGTATCCTTGCAGGTGGGGCAGGTGTAATGCGGAACAAAACCCTCCGGCCCAAGGCCCAGCGTGGCATAAGCAGCTGTCAAGCGCTCGTCTGCCGTTTTCAGTGCTGCGGCTGCGGCGGTCTGGTCCGCGCCGCGGGCGGCAGCCAGCGTCAGGGTCAGCCCGGCGTGGGTGCGGGCGTCCTCGGCGGCGCGCAGCTCCGGGTGGGCAGCCAGCGCTGCGGCACGGTCACGCTCGGCTGCTGTTACGGCCTGCTGGCGGCGGGCCGCAATGTGGCGCAGTGCTTCGCGGAAGAGTTCATCTTTGGTGCGCATGGCTTATCCCTCCGTGTCATCGTCAAAAACATCATTCCAGTTGGTCTGGAACAAATCGGTTTTGGGGGCGGCTGGCTTTGCCCCGGTGGTCAGAATGTTGCTGCCCGCCAGCTGGCCCTGACCGCGCACCGCCGATACCGTGGTTAGTCCCTGCGCGTACCAGGAGCGCAGAATGCCGTCCACATAGCGCACCGTGCGGTGATTGTCCGCCCGCAGCAGGGCTTCCTCTATCATGTCCGCGCCAAAACACCAGTCCTCGTGCCAGCGGGCAATGGCCCCGCGCTCCCAGCGGCTGAGCTGCGCAGGGGCGATGCCAAACAGGGCGGCAGACTCGATGCACCAGCTTTCCCGCTGGGCCTGCTGCTTTAAGTAACGTTCGGCGTCCTCGCCGGTTTCCACCCCGGCATCCCGCCATTTCAAAAGTTCGCGGCTCAGCGCACCAACGGTGCGGCGGCCCTGGCGGGCAACTTCGGCGCAGCAAAGCAGCACAACATCCGGCTGCCAGCCATCATTCAGATACAGGCTGACCAGCCGCTGCATCTCGGTCCGGCTGAGTGCCTTGCCGAATGCGGTCTGCGCTTCCTCGCATAGGACCGAAACATAAGGGTCGTTCAGGGTGGTCAGGTCGATGGCGGAAGCTTTCTGCATTTCGGTTTTGGGCAGGGGCGCATCCCGGTCACTGACCAGCAGCCCGGCACCGGCCCAATACTGCATGGCGCGCTTGGCGGCCTCAATGCTGGGCATGCCAAGATCCCGCGCCATGGTGCGGGGGTCGGTTCCGCCGCCGCCCAAAAGATACAACGCGGCGCGGATGGTATCGCCGTCTGCGCGGGCCAGGTGCGCGAACACCAGCCGCGGCACGGCAACACTTTCCCCATTTTGTTCCGCCAGCCTGTAACCCATGGCGTCAGATCCCCCTTTTACCCCAGTATAATATTAAATATTATACCATTGGCAGGGTAGGGTGTAAAGCGGCAAAACAAGACAGCAAAAACGCAAAAAATAGCAGTTCAACCAAATTGCAGCCCGGCATTTTGTACGGAATTGCCACCAAAAAGCTCTTGCATATGGGGATGTTTTACAATAAAATAAAAGAAAGAGAGCGATTTATCGGTTGAAATGACAGAACAGGAGTGAGACACATGGCAATCAATATGGTCAAATTACCCACCCAAAAACAGGATCTTGTACTGCGCGTGGCAAAGGGGCACTTTGCCACAAGCCACAGCCATATCAATTATTACATTGACGTTACCATGCAAAAGACCCGCCTTTCCGAAGCGCGCGCCGTGGCACTGGAACTGGTCAGCTCTTATACCCACACCACCATCGTGGATACCATCCTCTGCCTGGACGGCACCGAGGTGATCGGCGCCTGCATGGCCAGCGAGTTGACCCGCGACGGCTATGTAAACATGAACGCCCACCAGACCATCTATGTGGTCACGCCGGAACACACCACCGGCAGCCAGTTGCTGTTCCGCGAAAATACCTCCCCCATGATCGCGGGCAAGCATGTGCTGATCCTGGCGGCATCTGTTACCACCGGTTATACCGCGCAGGCTGCTGTGGAAGCGATCAACTATTACGGCGGCCAAGTGGTTGGCATTGGCGCAATCTTTGCCACCCAGACAGAGTGCGCAGGCTACCCCGTTACTTCCATCTTTAACCCCAACGACCTTGGCGATTACCAGAGCTATGATTCCCGCGACTGCCCGTGGTGCAAACAGGGCAAACGCATTGACGCACTGGTCAACAGCTTTGGCTATTCCAGCCTGTAACATAAAAAAATATACAGCCTGTGGTGGAACTGCGCCTGCAATCCGCCGCAGGCTTTTGTGTTGCTAAAGTTAGGGCAACACCGCACAATTCCCGCCTTACGGCTTAAGCACCGCTCCGGCGGTTGCGGCACGGCATCTGCGTTGCCAAAATGCTCGATAAGACATCCAGTATTATCTGCGCTTTTGGCTTAGCATCTGCCGCACCTCGCTCGCCGTATCGGCACTTAGAATTATGCGGTATTGCCTTATGAAAATTTTTATGAAAACCTCTTGACTCTGACGCTGCGTAATAGAGTACGCTGGAATTGCCGCAAGGGAAGGAGGGAAAACCCATGATGACCGTAAGTGAAGTAAGCCGCCTGACCGGCGTGAGTATACGCACCCTGCAATATTACGATAAAATCGGCTTGCTGCACCCAAACGGGCACACCGAAGCGGGCTACCGCCTGTATGACGATACAGCGCTGGCAGCTTTGCAGCAGATCCTGCTGTTCCGGGAGATGGAATTCCCCTTAAAAGATATCAGACAGATCATGACCCAGCCGGGGTTTGACCGCGAAAAGGCGCTGACACAGCAAATGGAGCTGCTGACGCTGAAAAAGCAGCGCCTGGAAAACCTGATCGACCTTGCCCGCAGGATGCAGCAGACAGGAGGAAAACCAATGGATTTTACCGCATTTGATACCACAAAACTGGAAGAATATGCCCATCAGGCAAAACAGGCGTGGGGCACAACTCCGGAGTACCAGGAATTTGAGGGAAAAAGCGCCAAACGTACCCCACAAGAAAGCAATACCATCAACGCCCAGTTGATGGCCATTGTGGCGGCGTTCGGCACTTTGCAGACCCGCCCAGCCCAGGACCCGGCGGTGCAGGCACAGGTGAAAACACTGAAGGATTTCATCACACGGCACTATTACACCTGCAATAAGCAGATTTTGGCCCAGCTGGGGCAGATGTACGCGGCGGGCGGTGAGTTTACCAAAAACATCAACGCCGCAGGCGGCCCCGGTGCGGCAGAATTTGCCGCCAGGGCGATTGAATATTATTGCAGGGGAGAAGAAACATAGGAAACAGAGCGGCACCCGGTAATATGGGTGCCGCTTTTGCTGTCACAAAATGTGGGGACGGCGTGTTAGAGAAGTGAAAGGCCTTTCTGAATAAAGGAAAAAGGAGGGAGAAGAGAATGTTCTCGGCAGATACCTTGCAGCAGGCATTGGTGCAGGATTATGGCCGCCTGTGTACATTGGCAAATAAAATTTTGCAGGACAGCCATCTGGCGCAGGATGCTGTGCAGGAAAGCTGGCTGCGGCTGAACCGGGCACGGCCAGATACGACCGATGCGGAAAAGCTGCGCCATTTGCTGCTGGTCACGGTGCGCCATACGGCCCTGAACATGCGGCGGAGCCGGCGGGCCGAACCGGCAGAAGATGCAGTATTTGCCGCCCTGCCGGATGCTGGCCCGTTGCCGCAGGAAAAGCTGGAACGCAGCGAGGCCGTGCGCTGCCTGCTGGCGGCAATGCAGGCGCTGGAAGAAACCGACCGCGCCATCTTGCAGCTGCAATATGGGCAGGGCATGACCGGGGCACAAATTGCGGCAGCGCTGGGGCTGCACGCCGCTACGGTGCGCCAGCGCAGCCGCCGCGCCCGGCAAAAGCTGAAACAATTACTGGAACAGGAGGGCCTGACCTTATGAAAGAACCATTGGATGAACTGCTGGTGCAGGCGTGCGCCGCCCAGCAACGCGCGGATCTGGCGGCGCTGGAACAGCTGGAACCAGCCAATGTGCCAATGCCATTTGTGCCGCAGGTGCGCCGCACACCCCGGCGGCTGCTGAAAGCGGCAATGATAGCCGCCGTCTGCGCAGCATTGGTTACCACCGTGTATGCCTTTTGGCCTGAAGTTGCCGTAATACTGGAGGGCAGCCGGGCATACCTTGCCGTGCAGGAAGCGCCGCAGACCGACATCCCCATGGAACAAATGCAGCTGACCTATGTTCCGGAAGGATGTACCGTGGCATGGGACGACAGCACCTATCAGAAATACGGCGTGTACTCCTGCCTGATTGATAATGGCAAACAGGGCAGGGAACAGCAGCTGCTGGGGATTGCCCAAATGCCGCTGGAAAGCAAAGTCAATATCCAAGGAAGCGGACCGGATGATGCAATCACAGAGGAAGATGAAGAAAACATTGCACAGCAGTTCGTGCTTGTGGATGATATTGCAGCTTTGACGGCAGAAGAGATTCAGGAACGCAGCGTAGTGACATGGGCAGCAGGGGACAGCTACTATGTGGCATCGGTGTACCGTTGGCAGGATAAAGACGAACTGGTGAAGATTTTGCAGGGAATACGATGACAGCAGATGCACGATATATAAAATGCGATGGGGTAAATAAACATGGAGACAAGACTTATACAGTGATTAGAGAGGCAGATTACTATTGGTGGATAGATAATAATATGAAACGTGTATACCAGCGTATAGTATATTGCGCTTATTGCAATGTCCAAATAAGTTGTGAAGATTTCGTATACTAAACGGATGTAGAAAACATAAATAATGAACGCATTTTAAGCAATATATACTGACAAAAATCCGCCCCTTTTTTGCAAAAGGAGCGGATTTTTTAGCTTAGTTCAGTTTTAGGCGCTTGAGCTGGAATATAGGTGCAATTACAGCAAGCCTTCGTTGCCCAGAACTTCCTTGGTGTCGCGGGCAATCATCAGCTCTTCGTTGGTCTCGATGACCAGGGTGCGAACCTTGGCACCCCAAGCGGTGATTTCCACAACATCTTTGTTCTGCTTGTGGGCGTTGGCGTTCTTGTCGGTATCCACGCGGATGCCCAGCCAATCCATGTGGTGGCAGATCTTGGCACGGGAGTCAGCGTCATGCTCGCCGATACCGCCGGTGAACACGATGGCGTCAACACCGCCCATAGCGGCAATGTAGCTGCCGATGGTCTTTTTGATCTGGTAGTTCAGCATATCGCTGGCCAGCTGTGCGCGCGGGTTGCCGGCGGCTGCTGCTGCCTCAACGTCACGCTTGTCGCTGGAAACGCCGGAGACACCCAGCAGGCCGGACTTCTTGTTCAGAATCTCGTCCAGCTGGTGGCCGGTGATGTTCAGGGTGTACTTCAGGTAGTTGACCACAGAAGGGTCGATATCGCCGCAGCGGGTGCCCATCATCAGGCCGGCCAGCGGGGTCATGCCCATAGAGGTATCCACAACCTTGCCCTGGTCAACTGCAGCAATGGAAGAACCATTGCCCAGATGGCAGGTGATCAGCTTCAGGCGGTCGATGGGCTCTTCCAGATATTCGGCAGCGCGGTAGCTGACGTACTTGTGGCTGGTGCCGTGGAAGCCGTAACGGCGCACGCCGTACTTCTCGTAATATTCATACGGGATGGCGTACATGAAAGCCTTCGGCGGCATGGTGGAATGGAAAGCGGTATCAAACACGGCAACATTGGGGATATCGCCAAAGACCTTTTTGGCGGCCTCGATACCCAGGATGCCGGCAGGGTTGTGCAGCGGGGCCAGGGGGCTCAGCTCGCGCAGGGTCTCGATCACTTCGGGGGTGATCAGGCAGCTGGCCTGGAACTTTTCGCCGCCGTGGACCACGCGGTGGCCGATGGCGTTGATCTCGCTGACATCATCAATGACCTTGCCATCGCCGGTGGTCATCTTCTTCACAACCTCAGCAAATGCTTCGGTGTGGGTGGGGAAGATGGCCGGGGTGGTGGCTTTATTGCCGTTGGCTTCATGGGTAATCATGCTGCTTTCCATGCCAATGCGCTCGCACAGGCCCTTGCACAGCACCTTCTCGCCTTGCATATCAATGAGCTGATATTTCAGGCTGGAAGAACCACAGTTGATAACAAGGATCTTCATTGGATTTGTCCTCCTTCAAAATTTAAGAACCATGCCGGGCGGGACCCGGTTTTTGTATTGGCCCTTTTGTATCAGACAAATTTATTATATAATGAAGCAGAAAACATTGCAAGGCTCTTTTCGGCATAAGCGAACAGAATTTGCAGAGAATCAGGGGTAGACGATATGAATTTTGTCGGCATCATTGCAGAGTATGACCCGTTCCACAGCGGCCACGCATTGCAGCTGCGCATGCTGCGGCAGCGGGGGGCCAGTACCATCGCGGTGTGTATGAGCACCGGCGTTGTGCAGCGCGGTGGGGTACCCATCCTGCCGGAAGCTGTGCGGGTGCGCGCAGCGCTGGCTGCCGGGGCGGACCTGGTGGTGGCGCTGCCTGCGCCCTATGCCAACGCCAGCGCAGAACAGTTTGCCGCTGCCGGGGTACATCTGCTGGCCGCGCTGGGGTGCGATACCCTTGCGTTCGGTGCCGAAACCCCGGAGCCCACCCCCTTGCAGGCAACGGCTGCCGCGCTGTGCAGTGCGGCGTTCCCGGCGGCGCTGCGCAGCCAGCTGGAAAGCGGCCTGCCCTTTGCCGCCGCCCGTGCCGCAGCCGCCGAAACATTGTGCCCCGGTGCTGCGGATTTGCTGCAAACGCCCAACAACATTTTGGGAATCGAATACTGCAAGGCCATTCTGCGGCAGGGGGCAGCCATGCAGTTGCTGCCCCTGCCGCGTCTGGGCGCAGCCCATGGCACCGCCCAGACCGGCCAGGTGCAGGGGCAGGCACTGGCTTCGGCTTCCCATATCCGGCAGTTGGTGCATACGCAAGGAATCAAGGCTGCCAGCCCCTTTGTGCCGCAGACAGCCATGGAGCTGTACCGCCAGGCCGCGGAACAAGGTCAGCTGGCGGACCCGGAAAAGTTCAGCACCGCAGTGCTGACTTTGCTGCGCACCAAAACGCCGGAGCAGCTGAGTACTTTACGCGGCGCGGGCGAAGGGCTGGAAAACCGCCTGTATGCCGCAGCCCGCGAAGCAGAAACGGTAAATGATCTGTATGACCGACTGAAAACCAAGCGCTACCCCACGGCCCGCCTGCGGCGACTGGTACTGGATGCTGTGCTGGATGTGCCCGCCGCGGGCCTGCCCGCGCTGCCGCCGTACCTGTTGGTGCTGGGGGCAAAGCGCAGCGCGCTGCCGCTGTTAAAGCACGCAAAAATTCCGGCGGGCACCAGCCTTGCGGGTTTGGCGGGGCAGGACCAAAAACTGCAAATTGCTGCTGATATGCACAGCAAAGCGGTTGATTTTTCGTTACTTTGCCGGTACAAAATACAGCCCATGGGGCTTGCGTACACGGCGCATGTAGTGCTATTATGATATAATTATGGATAAAAAGTGCGCTGAGTTGAAACTTTGTTGCGCTTTTAACGCGCAAAATCGTTGCGAAATAAGGAAAAACAATGGCACTACATGTCATGGACGAAGCCAACCAGTGTCTGGGCTGCAAAAAGCCGCGCTGCCAGCAGGGGTGCCCCATCCAGACCAATATCCCCGAAGTGATCCGCTTGTTGAAAGCCAACAAGCTGGACGAAGCAGGCCGCATGCTGCCGGAGCGGTGCTTAAGCCGCAAGGCGGGAATTGTGCGGTGTTGCCTTAAGGATAGGGGATAAGGGGGCGTTATTCTGTTCCACACAGCTCAAATTCGTTTTTGCGGCAGCGGATCAGCCCATCGTCCCGCATTTTGCCCAGCTCCTTGGAAAGTGCGCTGCGGTCCAGGTTCAGGTAGTCCGCCAGCTGTTGGCGGTCAAACGGGATGGAAAAATGCGTGCTGCCCGCCCGCACTGCCTGCGCGGAAAGGTAGGTCAGCAGCCGCCCACGCGCACTTTTTGGTGTGGTGCACCGGATGCGTTGGGAGAGCGCCAGGTTTTTCTGCATAGAAAGCAGTAACAGGTTGTGCAAAAACTTGGGGTACCAGCTGGCGGCAGTGTTTTGCTGCTGTAGCATGGGTACAAGATCCAGCCATAAAATTTCGCACGGCTCCGCGGCGGCCACATCCACCATCAGCGGCTCGCCGCACAGGGCATAAGTTTCGGCAAACGCCTGCCCGGCTTCCACATGGCTCAAAATGCTTTTGTTGCCCCACAGGTCGTTGGATTCTACGTTTACGCTGCCGCTTTGCACAATGCCGATCTCATGCACCACACGGCCCGCATGGTAGATCAGAGCGTTTTTGTCATAACGCTGCACACGGATGCAGTGGGCGGCGCGCAGGGCGGCAAGTTCGTCCGCCGTCATGCCACGGAAAAGCTGGATGGGGGTGCTGGCTGTTTTTTCCATGGGATTCCTCGCTTTTTGTGGTTATAACCACAGATTTATTGGCCTGATGGCATTATAATACAAGCACAGCAAAAAGAAAAGAGCAGCGCGCCGCACAGCAATGCACGGCATTGAACGGCGCGGAGAAAGGAACACCCTCTATGATTCGCAAAATTATCCAGATCGATACCGATAAATGCAACGGCTGCGGTGCCTGCGCCAATGCCTGCCACGAAGGTGCTATCGCCATGGTCAACGGCAAGGCCAAACTGATGCGGGATGACTACTGCGATGGCTTCGGCGACTGCCTGCCCCATTGCCCCACCGGCGCTATCACCTTTGTGGAGCGCGAAGCCGCCGCTTATGATGAAAAGGCTGTGGAGGAAAACAAGCGCCAGAAAGCCGCAGCCGCCCAAAAGCCGCGGGGCGGCTGCCCCGGCAGCGCGGCCCGCAGCGTGTTCCACCAGCCTGTGCCGCAAATGCACCACGGCTGCCCCGGCAGCCAGATGCGCCAGATGCAGCATAAGCCGGAACCGGCAGGGGAGGACATGCCAGCACTGCGGTCTCAGCTTTCCCAATGGCCGGTGCAGATCAAACTGGTTCCGGTCAATGCCCCCTACTTTGATGAGGCCAAACTGCTGATTGCAGCGGACTGCACGGCCTATGCTTACGCTAACTTCCATCAAAAGTTCATCCGCGGCCATATCACGCTGGTGGGCTGCCCCAAGCTGGACGATGTGGATTACAGCGAAAAGCTGACCCAGATCATCCGCGAAAACAACATCCAGAGCGTGACGGTGGTGCGGATGGAAGTGCCCTGCTGCGGCGGGCTGGAACGCGCCGCCAAGTCGGCCTTGCAGAACAGCGGCAAGTTCATCCCGTGGCAGGTCATCACCATCTCCATTGACGGCAATATCCTCAGCGAGCTGTGAGATAAGCCCGCTTTTGACAAAAAACAAATTGGATAAAAATAAAACTGCCTGGATCGTTTGCACACTGCAAACAGGTTCAGGCAGCTTTTCTATTCTTTTCAGATACACCCTCGTGTTACCGGCGGGCAGACGACCGGCAGAGGCTTGCCCTTTGCGGGAAACAGCGCTGCGGGCAGCAGCAGAATGAACGGGTCGGCGGAGAACAAAAAGCATTTGTTTTCCATCAAAAAGTAAACCAGGATCACCGTCAAAAACAAAGTTTCGCCCGTGCAGCGGTTTTGGCACAGCCGCCACATCAACAGCAAAAAGATGACCCCAATCACCACGGCCCCCAGCACACCCTTGTTCATCGGGATGGCAAGGAAAGAGTTATCAATGGCGTGGTGCTCGTCTCCATCAGTGGCAAGGCCACCCAAAAGGGTAACGGCCTTGGGCATGGCATCATGGTACCAGCCGGGCACCCCGTCCTGCTCCGGGTGGTAGAGGGGATACCCCCAGAACACATGGTGCCAGATCTCGAACCGGCCGGAAAGCAGGCCGTTCAGTTTGTCCAGCAGCGGGGTGGCGGTGGGATGATCCGGGTCAAACAGCCGCCCGGCCAACAGGCTGAACCCCAGCGCCAGCGGTGCGGCAGCCAGAGCCATGCCGTGCCAGATGCGGCTTTCAAAAAAGGCGGGCAAGGCACGCTGCAGCAAAAACAAAACCAGCAGCAGTACCATGGCAATGCCTGCCCCGCGGCAGCCGGGCACCAGCAGCGTGTAGGCTGCCAGGGCAGCCAGGCCGCCCCAGTCCCACCAGCGCAGGCGCGGCCAACGTAGCCAGCCCCAGGCAAAAAACACACCGGCCAGCCGGGCACCGTACCCGTTGTAATGGCCATAGCCGTAATCCCAGTTGCGGCAGTAGTACAGGTAGGGCACCAGCGGCGTTGCGGCGTGCAGCAGCTGCACCGCCAGCAGCCCGCCAGCCGCTGCGGCAAGGTAGACCTGCAGCACCCGGCGCAAATCAACATCCTTGGCACCAATGCCAAGCAAAACGGCAAACAAAAACCATTGGTCGTGCCCGTATGCGGTGGTAAGCACCGCAAAAGCGGCCAACGCGGCAGCCGTCAGCGCCTGTTGTTTGGTATGCCACTGGGTCAGCAGCAGGCTTTTGGCAACCAGCAGCACCGCCGCCGTAACGGTTAAGGCAATGCGGCACACATGGCTGAATGTGGGCAGTGTGTTTTGAATGTTGGAGCTGAATACCTCCGATAAAACCAGCAGCAGCGCCACGGCAGCGCAGAACACACGCTCGCCCTTGGCCTGTGCTGCTGGGCTGACCGGGCGGAAAAGCCGATCAGGTGGTTGTGTGGTCATCAAACCGGCCTCCTTTCCGCATTGGTTCGGTTTGAATTTTGTGTATAGGCAATACCGCATAATTCTAAGTGCCGATACGGCGAGCGAAGTGCGGCAGATGCCAAGCCAAAAGCGCAGATAATACTGGATGCTGCAAAGGTGAGCGCCGCCAGTGGCGGAAACAGCGAACCGAAGCAGGGGCAGCGGTCGCAGAGTGCGAGGGGCTTTTGCCCCCGAAGCACGATGCGGGTACCGCAACCCGACATTATCGAGCATTTTGGCAACGCAGATGCCGTGCCGCAGCCGCCGGAGCGGTGCTTAAGCCGTCAGGCGGGAATTGTGCGGTGTTGCCTATACTTTTTAGCATACACAAACAGTATACCATAGTTTTGTGCAAAAGAAAAGCAGGGCCGTGCCGCTTTTGCCGCAAAGCAGCAAAAGGCAAAGCATAGCCCTGCAAAATTGCTTATTCTACCCCAGTTTCAGCGGCGTACTCTTCAATCAGCTCGCGCTCCAAAAACGGCGTTTTAACACCCTCGCGGTCACGGTAGGCTTCGTGGCCTTTGCCAATTACGGCAATCAGGTCGCCCTCCTGCGCGTGGTCAATGGCGTAATGCAGGGCATCCAGCCGGTCGGGAATTTCCACATACTTGGCGTCCGGGTTGCCCTTGGCCATGCCGGTTTTGATGTCCGCGATAATATCTTCCACTTTTTCAAAGCGGTTGTTGTCTTCGGTCAGGATGCTGAAATCCGCCAACTTGGCGCACACTTCGCCCATGCCGTAACGGCGCAGCTTGCTGCGGTTGCCGCCGCAGCCGAACACCACGACCAGGCGGTTGGGGTTGTACTCCCGCAGGGTTTCAATCAGGCTTTCGGTGGCGGCTTCGTTGTGGGCATAGTCGATCAGGATGGTGAACTTGTGGCTGATGGGCACCAGCTCCACACGGCCTTTGACGAGCGCCTTTTTCAGTCCCTCATGGATGGGGGCATCCGCAAGGCCCAGCACCTTGCCCACGCCGATGGTGGCCAGGGCGTTGTAAATACTGAACAGCCCCGGCATGCCCACCTGTACGTCCAGTGTGTGGCCGTCCGGCTCGGTCAGGGTGAACTCAACGCCCAGCATCTCTTTATTGCGCAGCAGGCGGTACTGCTCGCTGGCACGGTAGTCCACCTTGGGGGCGTGGATGCCATAGGTAACCAGCCTGCAGGTGTGGCCTTCCAGCAATGCTTCGGTGTTGGGGTCATCGGCGTTTACCACGCCGACATCACAGCGCTGGAACAGCTTGCCCTTCCAGCTGCGGTATTCCTCAAAGCTGGAATGTTCGCCGGGGCCGATGTGGTCCGGGTACAGGTTGGTGAACACGCCCACTTTATAATGGATGCCCGCCACGCGGTCCATCATAATGCCCTGGCTGGAAACTTCCATCACGCAGGCATCGCACCCGGCATCCGCCAGCTGGCGCAGGATCTTTTGCAGCTCATAGCTCTCGGGGGTGGTGTTGTTCAGGTCGTAGTGGTGGCCGGGGTAATACACGCCGTTGGTGCCGACCATGCCGACCTTGTGACCTGCGGCTTCCAGCACAGCCTTGATCATGTGGGTGGTGGTGGTTTTGCCCTTGGTGCCGGTCACGCCAACCATCGTCATTTCCAGCGCGGGACGGCCAAAATAGGCGGTGGAAAGCAGCGCCATGGCGTAACGGGTACTCTCGAACTTGACCACGGTCACATCCGGCAAAGCGGCCAGCACCTCGGCGGGCAGGTCGTGCTGGATGGCCAGCACGGCGGCGCCTTTGGCGGCAACGTCCGCGGCGTAATCATGGCTGTCCCGCTGGGTGCCGACGATGCAGACAAACAGACCGCCCGGCGTTACCTTGCGGGAATCATAGTAAATGTCAGTCACTTCGGTATTCAGGCAGCCCTGAACAAGTGTATAGTCCAGATTTTTCAGCAGTTGTTTTAACAGCATGTTGTTATCACCTCAGCGTTTTACAAAGTATTCATCGTACCAGACTAAGAACATAAAAATGCACCAGATCTGCCGCCAGTTATCCCGCTTGCCGGAAATATGCTGGTCCAGCATGGCATTCAGCTCTTTTGTGCGGAAAAACTGCTCCGCGGCGGGGGTGTTAAATGCCTTGCGCACAATACCCGCATACTGCTCATCCCGCAGCCAGGCGCGTACCGGAACAGGGAAGCCGAGCTTCTTTTTGTCTGCCGTTTTGGCGGGAATGGTCTTTTCTGCCGCACCGCGCATCGCAATCTTGGTCTGGGTGGCGTTCACCTTGCACTTGGTCGGAATATGACTTGCCAGTTCAAATACTTTGCGGTCCAGGAACGGCACGCGCAGCTCCAGGCTGTTGGCCATGCTCATCTTGTCGGCTTTCAGCAGAATATCGCCCACCATCCACAGGTTCAGGTCGCAGGTTTCCATCTGGGTCACAGCGTCCTGCCCTTTGGAAAGCTCAAAGTACGGGCGGGATAGGTCGGTGGGCAGCTTGCCGGGGTGGTAGTTTTTCAGCAGCTTTTTCTTGCGGTGCTCATCCATCAGGTTGGTGTTGCCGATGTAACGCTCCGCCAGCGGCTTGCCGCGGCGCACCAAAAAGTTGATGCCATGCACCGGTGGCAGCAGGTCCGCCACCGCGCCGATGGCCCGGCGGATGGGCAGGGGAATCTTGTCATACCAGGTTACGGTAAACGGCTCTTTATAAATGTTGTACCCGCCGAAAAATTCATCGGCGCCCTCGCCGGACAGGCAGACCTTGACCTGCTTGGATGCTTCGCGGTTGACAAAGTACAGCGCGACCGAAGCGGCATCCGCCAGAGGCTCATCCATGTGGTACTGGATCTTGCCCAGGTTGGCCCAGTATTCCTCCGGCGTAATGCGGTAAGCGTAATTCTTGACCCCGATGTGCTTGGAAAACTCCTGTGCATAGTCGGTTTCGTCATATTGCTTGTTGGCAAAGCCAACGGTGAATGTTTTGTCCACATGGGCCAGCGCGGCCATGTAGCTGGAATCCACGCCGGAAGAAAGGAAGCTGCCAACCTCAACATCGGCGATCTTGTGTGCCTGCACGCTCTCTTTCATCGCCGCGCTGATCTCGTCCTCCCACTCTTCCAGTGTGCGGGAATCATCGGGGTCAAACTTGGGCTGCCAGTAGCGCTGCACCGTCAGCTGCCCGGCTTTCCATTCCAGCCAGTGGGCGGGCATCAGCTTTTTGACGCCCTTGAAGAAGGTATCCTCCCCGGGGGAATACTGGTAGGAAAGATACAGCGGCAGCTGCTCTTCGTTCAGCTCTTTCTTGAAGCCGGGGTGGGCCAAAAAGCTTTTGATCTCGCTGCCAAACAGCAGCTCTCCGGCATCGTTTTGGTAATAATAGAACGGCTTGATGCCAAAATGGTCGCGCGCGCAGAACAACGTTTCGTTCTTGCGGTCCCAGATGGCAAAAGTGAACATGCCGCGCAGCTTTTGCAGCATCTCCTTGCCCCACTGCTCGTACCCGTGCAGCAAAACTTCGGTGTCGGACCGGGTGGCGAAGGTGTGCCCGGCGCGCATCAATTCGGCGGTCAACTCCTGGAAGTTGTAGATCTCGCCGTTAAAGATGACGGCGAGGTTCTGGTCCTCATTGAACATGGGCTGTTTGCCGCCCTCCAGGTCAATGATGGAAAGGCGGCGCTGGCCAAGGGCTGCCGGGCCTTCAATAAACTGGCCCTGGCCATCGGGGCCGCGGTGGGCGATGGCATCCATCATGCCCTGCAAAATTTCCTGCATGTCGGCGCGTGCGCCGACAAAGCCAACAATTCCACACATGGTTATAATCCTCAACTGGCTGCGGAGTTAAAAACAAACCGCAGGTTATTACTTTCTTGCCCCGGCGGGAACCGGTACTGTTTGTACGATATGCCCTATTATACACGGTTCGCGCCGTAAAGAAAAGCATTTTGCGGCGAATGCTGCTGGAATTTTCGCCCGCGCAGACAAAAAACGCCGTGCCCGCACCCCCAAAGCAGGCGATATTGCCGTTTGACATGTGGTGGCAATGGCGGTAAAATAAAGGATAACCAAAATGGGAAAGGTTTGGTATTATGTCTGATTTTTTACCGGTACTTCTTGGCAGCGATGCCAATGTTTATGGTATGGCACGCAGCTTTTACCAGCAGTATGGCGTGCGCAGCGTGGCCATCTGCAAGGGTGCGCTCGTTGCAACTTCCAACACCAATCTTGTAAAAATTGCCGTGCTGGAACCTGATTTGGAAAACGATGAAACGTTTGTAAAAACGCTGACCGATTACGCAAAAGCCCATGCGGACAAGCCGCTGGTGCTGGTTTCCTGCGCGGACGGTTACACCGTGTTGATGGGCCGCCACCGCGATGCCCTGAAACCCTATTACCACTTTGCCTGCCCGGAACTGCAAACCGTGCTGGACCTGGATATTAAGGAAAACTTTTACCGTGCCTGCGAAGCACACGGCCTGAGCTACCCCAAAACGGCAACCTGCAATGCGCAGAACTATAAAAATATAGAACTGCCGTTTGCGTTCCCCGTTATCATCAAGGCGAGCAATTCCCCGGCGTATTGGAACTGCACCTTCCCCCACAAGAAAAAGGTGTTCCTTGCCAATAACCGCGAAGAATTTGACGCCATCACCGCCGCCATTTACGGCAGCAGCTACCAGGACGAATTGATTCTGCAGGAGTATATTCCCGGCGATGACAACTGCATGCGTGTGCTGAACGCCTACTGCGGCCTGGACCACAAAGTCAAGCTGATGGCTTTGGGCCGCCCCCTGCTGGAAGAGCAGACCCCCGAAGGCATCGGCAACTATGCGGCCATCTTGTCTGACCCCGAATACAATGATGCTGCCCTGCTGGAAAAGCTGAAAAACTTTTTGGAAGATATGCAGTGGGAAGGCTTTGCCAATATGGACATCAAGTACGACGCCCGCACCGGCGAGTACAAGATGTTTGAGATGAACCCCCGTCAGGGCCGTTCCAGCTACTTTGTCACCGCGGCAGGGTATAACCTGTCCAAGTGGCTGGTGGAGGATGTGCTGGAGCACAAGGAACTTGGCCTGACCATTGCCGATACCAAGAGCCTGTGGATGATTGCCCCCTACGGCGTGATCAAAAAATACCTGAAGGACCAGGATCTGCTGGCCCGTGCGGATAAGCTGAAAAAAGAGGGCAAATGTGCCCACCAGCTGTTCTGCAAAGAGGATTGGAACCTGAAGCGCTGGCTCTGGTACATCCGCAGCCAGCTGAACTACTACCGCAAAACCGCCCGCTACTATGGCAATAAGGGTCTGCGGGATTGATGATAGAATAAAAGCTATCACACACTATAAATAAAATCGCTGGCCCCCGTAGGGGCGCACATTGTGCACCCGCCGCCCTTTTGGCAATCATAGAAACGCCAGCCTGTAACAAAACAAACCATTATAATATAGAGAGGGGAAAGCGCCTATGTGTGGCATTACCGGCTTTGCTGAGCGCAACCATAAAGCGGAAACCGCCCGCCGCATTGTAAAAGGAATGGCGGACCTGATCACCTACCGCGGCCCGGACGGCGAAGGCTACTATGTGGACGACCAGGTAGCCCTGGGCCACCGCCGCCTTTCCATCATTGACCTGGAGGGCGGCAAGCAGCCCATGTTCAATGAGGATGGCAGTCTTGTCTGCATTTTTAACGGCGAGATCTATAACTTCCAGACCCTGCGCGAGGAACTGATCGCCGCAGGCCATACCTTTGCCACCCGGTCCGATACCGAGGTGCTGCTGCATGGCTATGAGCAGTGGGGCAATCAGCTGCCCGGCAAACTGCGCGGCATGTTCACCTTCGTGATCTGGGACCAGAAAACCAAAACCATGTTTGGTGCGCGGGATATCTTCGGTATCAAACCGTTCTATTATTATAATCAGGATGGTCTGTTCCTGTTTGGCAGCGAGATCAAAAGCTTTCTGGCTCATCCCGGTTTCAAAAAGGAACTAAACGAGGAACGCCTGCCGGAATATTTGAGCATTGAGTATATCCCCAATGAGGAAACCATGTTCAAAAATGTCTACAAGCTGCCCAGCGGATGTATGTTCACCTGGGAAAATGGCGAGCTGACAGTGGAACGCTACTATGAGATCAAGTACCATGTGGACGATTCCAAGAGCCTGGAAGAGTGGGAAAAAATCATCACCGATACCTTTGCCGAAAGCGTTGCCGCCCACCAGATTGCCGATGTTGAGGTTGGCTGCTTCCTTTCTTCCGGTGTGGATTCCAGCTTTGTGGTCAACGAGGTTGCTAAAGGTACTCCGCATGTCAAGAGCTTCTCGGTCGGCTATGCGGAGGAAAAATACTCCGAGCTGCCGTATGCCCAGGAGTTCAGTAAGGAAATCGGTGTGCCCAGCATTGCCAATAAGGTGGATGCCGAACAGTTCTTTGAAGCCAACCGCCTGATCCAGTGGTACCTGGATGAACCCATGCCCAACCCGGCGGAAGTTCCGCTTTACTTTTTGGCCCAGAACGCCCGCAAGTACGTCAAGGTCGTGCTTTCCGGCGAAGGTGCCGATGAACTGTTTGGCGGCTACCCCATGTACTGCCAGGCGGTTCACTTTATGGATTACGAGCATAAGGTGCCCAAAGCGCTGCGTAAGGCCGCAGGCGCAGTGGCATCCAAACTGCCGGACTTTAAGGGCAAGCACTTCCTGGTGCGCGGCGCAGAAGAACCCTGGCAGCGCTATATGCGCGCCAACTATGTTTTCCTGGACCCGGCTGAACGTGACCGCTGCCTGAAAAAGAACTACCACAGCCCCCGCCCGGAACAGTTCTTTAAGCCTTATTTTGATAAAGTGCAGGGCCTGGATGAACCCACCCAGCTGCAGTGGGTGGATATGCACACCTGGATGCTGTATGATATCCTGCTGAAAGCCGACCGCATGAGCATGGCCAACAGCCTGGAACTGCGCGTGCCTTTCCTGGACCGCAACATGCTGGATGTGGCACTGTCCATCCCCCAGAAATACCGCTCCGGCAAAGAGTCCACCAAGATCGCTCTGCGCGGTGCCGCCATGAAGCAGCTGCCGGAAAGCGTTGCCCATCGCAAAAAGCTGGGCTTCCCCGTGCCGCTGAACGACTGGCTGCGGGAAGATAAGTACTATAATATGGTAAAGGAAAAGTTCGCTGGCCCCGTTGCCGAAAAGTTCTTTAATGTGGACGAAATCATGCGCCTGCTGGATGATCATAAGGCGGGCAAGGCCAAGAACATGACCAAGATTTGGAGCTTCTATTCCTTTATTTTGTGGTACGAGCTGTATTTCGTAAACACCCAGGCCCCGGCAGGAATCTATTAAAAGCCGGGCAGAAAGCCCCGATAAAAACACAAATAAAAAAGTTCAAAAAAATTGGACTTTACTATTGACACAATGCGCCCCATGTGATATTATAATTCTCGCAGCATGTTCCCAGACAACAGGAACTGACCCGTGCGCGCCCGTAGCTCAGGTGGATAGAGCAACTGCCTTCTAAGCAGTGGGCCAGGGGTTCAAGTCCCTTCGGGCGCATTCTATGGTGCCTATGGCGCAGTTGGTTAGCGCGCCAGATTGTGGCTCTGGAGGCCGAGAGTTCGAATCTCTCTAGGCACCCCACCAAAGACCGCACAGTGATTATGCTGCGCGGTCTTTTCTTTTGCTGGGCCGTCGCCAAGCGGTAAGGCAGAGGACTTTGACTCCTCCATTGCGTCGGTTCAAATCCGGCCGGCCCAACCAAGATGCAACCTCGCAGGGGGGGCATCTTTTTATTTGTAATAAACGGCGGCGGGAGAACATAGGCCGAATTTGAACAGCCCGTGCCCGGCGTCCCACGTCCCGCCGGGTAAAAACAGTCCAGCGGACTGTTTTTAGGGCGCGGCTTGCCAAATCCGGCCGGCCCAACCAAAATCGCTCATAAATTTAACGCGAAAACGTTGAATTTATGAGCGATTTCTTTTTAGCAGTATAAAGGCCGCAAGCCTGCCCAGCTGCCGACGGATTTTGATGCTCTGTACGCCCGCTACCAGTGCCGTGAGATGAATAAAACCCAGCTGGCCGCCGCTGTTGGCGTATCCCGCCCCACACAGGAACGGTTATTGCGTGACTATTTGGCCTGATAGTACGATTATTCACCCCATAAAAACACAAAAAGCTGCTGCACCGGGAAAGCCAGGTGCGGCAGCTTTTTGCATAGAAAGGCAGCAGCAAGCAAAGCAGCGGACCTCTATTCCGCTGTCTACACAATGACGACGAAATGTGCAAAATAAATCAACTTGAACTTGATTTTTTGTGCATTTAACGCTATGATTAAACCAATGGAAACCATGTTGCCAGGATGGATTTTTGCATCCTGAATGACCAATACAACTGGGAGGTAGTTATGCTGGATGTAGCAATCATTGGCTGTGGTGTGGTTGGTGCAGCTGCAGCGTATGAACTGTCGCACTATCCGCTGCATGTGGCAGTGCTGGAAGCAGAAAACGATGTGGCGGATGGAACAACGAAGGCAAACAGCGCCATCCTGCACGCCGGGTATGACCCGGAACCGGGCACCCAAATGGCCCGCCTGAATGTGCAGGGCGTGGCGCTGGCAAAGGAAATCTGCGCCCGGCTGGATGTGCCCTACCGCCAGTGCGGCAGCCTGGTGCTGGCGCTGAGCCAGGCAGAGCTGCCCCACCTGAAAAAGCTGTACGCGAACGGCGTGGCAAACGGCGTGCCGGGCATCCGGCTGCTGACAGCGGAGGAAACCCTGGCGATGGAGCCGCAGCTTGCCCCTACAGCGGCCGGGGCGCTGTTTGCCCCCAGCGCAGCCATCGTCAGTCCGTGGGAGTTTGCGCTGGCCATGGCGGAGGTGGCGGTGCGCAACGGGGTAGAGCTGTACCGCAGCACTCCTGTAACCAACATTGAAAAGATTGACGGCGGCTGGCAGCTGACCACGCCAAACGGCAGCTTTGCGGCCCGCTATGTGGTCAATGCGGCGGGACTGAACGCCCAGGCCATCCATGAGATGGCCGCGCCGCACACCTTTACGCTGGAACCTACCCGCGGGGAATACTATCTGCTGGACAAAAGCGAAGGCAACCGCGTAAACCATGTGATCTTCCAGTGCCCGAACGAGAACGGCAAAGGGGTGCTGGTAACGCCCACCGTACACGGCAACCTGCTGGTGGGGCCGAACGCCCAGCCGGTAGCGGGGGATGATACCGCCTGCACGGCAGACGGCCTTGCCTTTGTGGCGGCAACGGCCAGGCGCAGTGTGCCGGGGATCCGCTTTGGCGAGTCCATCCGCAACTTTGCCGGTGTGCGCGCCAACGTGGATACCGGGGACTTCGTGATCGGCGAAACGGACGGCGCGCCGGGCTTTATTGACCTGGCAGGCATGAAATCGCCGGGGCTTTCCAGTGCACCGGCTGTGGCAAAAGAGGTAACTAAAATTCTGGCAGCCCACAACGACCTGCCGGAGCCAAAGACGGAGTATAAGGATGGCCGTACCCGCGTGCGGTTCAAGGAGCTGCCGCCGGAGCAAAAGGCGGAGCTGATTGCCAAAAATCCCGCCTATGGCCGCGTGATCTGCCGGTGTGAGACGATCACCGAGGGCGAGATTCTGGATGCCTTGCAGAGCGAGATCCCAGCCGTGAGCATTGATGGTGTAAAGCGGCGGTGCAACGCGGGCATGGGCCGCTGTCAGGGCGGCTTTTGCGGGCCGCGCGTGCTGGAACTGATCAGCAAAACACTAGGCATTGACCCATTGGATGTATTGCAGGACAAAGCCGGCACCAATGTACTGCTGTGTGAAACCAAAACCGGAAGGGGGTGCAACCATGGTTGAACTTGTTATCATCGGCGGCGGCCCGGCGGGCCTGGCGGCGGCGTACAGCGCGTGGCAGCATGGCCTGCGCGATATTTTGATTTTGGAACGCGATGCAGAGCTGGGCGGTATTTTGAACCAGTGCATCCACAACGGGTTTGGCCTGCATCGGTTTGGCCAGCAGCTTACCGGCCCGGAATACGCCGGGCGCTATATCGAGATGCTGCGCACAACCGGCGTGCGGGTGAAACTGGGCACCATGGTGCTGGAAGTGACCCCCGATAAGCAGGTACACTGCGTCAGCCGCAGCAAGGGCTACCAGATCATTCAGGCCAAAAGCATTATCCTGTGCATGGGCTGCCGCGAGCGCACCCGCGGGGCCATCGGCACCCCCGGCACCCGCCCGGCGGGAATTTATACCGCCGGTGCAGCCCAGCGCTATGTAAATATGGAAGGCTACCTGGTGGGCAGACGGGTATTGATTTTGGGCAGCGGCGATATCGGCCTGATCATGGCGCGCCGTATGACGCTGGAGGGAGCCAAAGTACTCGCCTGCGTGGAAGTGATGCCTTATTCCGGCGGGTTGACCCGCAACATTGTGCAGTGCTTGCAGGATTTTGATATTCCGCTGTACTTATCCCACACCATTGTGGAAATTCAGGGCAAAAAGCGAGTGGAAAAAGCCATCGTTGCCAAGGTGGATGAAAACCGCCGCCCTATCCCTGGAACCGAGATGGAGTTTGATGTGGATACCATCCTGCTCAGTGTGGGGTTGATCCCCGAAAACGAGTTGACCCGCCAGGCAGGTATTGCCATGGACCCCCACACCAAGGGGGCCGTGGTATATGAAAATATGGAAACCGAGATCCCCGGTGTATTTGCCTGCGGCAACGTGGTGCATGTGCACGATCTGGTGGATTTTGTTTCCGGCGAAAGCGAAACCGCCGGTGCAGCCGCGGCAGCCTATGTACAAAATGGCGAGATAGAAACCGAAACCGTTCTGCCGCTGGCAGCGGGGGAGGGCATTGGCTACACCGTGCCGCAGCATATCCGGCTGGACGGCGTGCAGAAAAGCGTGAGCGTATCGTTCCGTGTGCGGCGCAATTATGGGCCCAGCACCATAACGGTGCGCTGCGGACCAAACAAAATTGCCGCCTTTAAGCGGGAACGCTTGGCACCGGGGGAGATGGAGCACATTACGCTGCCCAAAGCTCTGCTGCAAAAAGCGGACGGCCCGCTGATCGTTGCTGTGGAGGAGGTGCCGCAATCATGACAGAAACAATAAAAGAGTTGATCTGCATCTGCTGCCCCAAGGGGTGCCATCTGCGGGTGGACACCGCAAATGACTATGCCGTGACCGGCAATGCCTGCCCCAACGGCGCTGCATACGGCAAAGAGGAACTGACCCACCCCACCCGCATCATTACCAGCACCGTGCGCATTACGGGTGGGCTGTACCCGCGCTGCCCGGTCAAAACCGCGCAGGCGGTGCCAAAGGAAACGATGTTTTCCGTGATGGCTGCGCTGAATACCGCGGCTCTGCAAGCCCCCGTGCATACCGGGGATGTGGTACTGCCTAACGTGTGCGGCACCGGCGTGGATGTTGTGGCAACGCGTAACATGGAAAAAGTGGAATAAAAACAGCGGGTAGTTAGGGCAACACCGCACAATTCCCGCCTTACGGCTTAAGCACCGCTTCGGCGGCTGCGGCAACGCAGATGCCGTGCCTCGCTCGCCGTATCGGCACTTAGAATTGTGCAGTATTGCCTTAGCCCCGTTACCCATCAACAGGGAGGTTGAAGATGAGCAGATATGTTCTTGCGCTGGATCAGGGTACCACCAGCAGCCGGGCAATCCTGTTTGATAATGAGCAGAATATTATTGCCGTGCGCCAGCGCGAATTTGAGCAGCTATACCCCCAGCAGGGCTGGGTGGAGCACGACCCCATGGAGATATGGTCCAGCCAGTATGGCGTGATGAACGAGGTGGTAGCCCAAAGCGGCGTGGATGCGCATGATATTGCCGCCATCGGCATTACCAACCAGCGCGAAACCACGATTTTGTGGGAAAAAGCGACCGGCCGCCCCATTTATAACGCCATTGTGTGGCAATGCCGCCGCACTGCACCGTTGGTGGATGAGCTGCTCAGCCAGCCGGGCATGGCAGAGTATATCAAAGAGAATACCGGCCTTGTGCCGGATGCCTACTTTTCCGCAACCAAAATCAAGTGGATTCTGGACTATGTGCCGGGCGCACGGGAGCGCGCACAGGCGGGAGAAATTCTGTTTGGCACGGTGGACAGCTGGCTGGTGTGGAAGCTGACCGGCGGCAAGGTGCATGTAACGGACCGAACCAACGCCAGCCGCACCATGCTGTATAATATCCAGAAGCTGGACTGGGATGATACACTGCTGAACGCGCTGGATATTCCCCGCGCCATGCTGCCGCGTGTGACGGATTCCAGCGAGATTTACGGTTACACCGATCTGTGCGGCGTACAGGTGCCGGTGGCCGGTATTGCGGGCGACCAGCAGGCCGCACTGTTTGGCCAGGGCTGTTTTTCCAAAGGCGAAGCCAAAAACACCTATGGTACCGGCTGCTTTTTGCTGATGAACACCGGCGATACCATCTGCCGCAGCAAAAATGGCCTGCTGACCACCATTGCCATCAGCCTGAACGGCAAGGTGGAGTATGCGCTGGAGGGCAGTGTGTTTGTGGGCGGGGCGGTCATCCAGTGGGTGCGCGATGGCCTGCGCATGATCCAAGAAAGCCGGGATTCGGAGTATTACGCCCAGAAGGTGCCGGATAACGGCGGGGTGTATATTGTTCCGGCCTTTACCGGATTGGGCGCACCCTACTGGGATATGTACGCCCGCGGGGCCATTGTGGGCATTACCCGCGGCACCACCCAGAACCATATCATCCGCGCGGCGGAGGAGTCCATCGCTTATCAGAGTTATGACCTGGTGCACGCGATGGAGTTGGATGTGGGCCAGCCCATCACCGCCCTGAAAGTGGATGGCGGTGCTTCCCGCGACCAGTTTTTGATGCAGTTCCAGGCGGACATCCTGAACAAAACCGTGCTGCGCCCGGCCATCCGCGAAACAACGGCCCTTGGCGCTGCCTACCTGGCGGGCCTTGCCACCGGCGTGTGGAAAGACCGTGGGGAAATCCGCAGCCTGTGGCACTGCAACATGACCTTTACTCCCAACATGGAAGCTCCGGAACGCGAAAAGCTGCTGGCTGGCTGGCACAAAGCCGTGGGCCGAAGCCGCGATTGGGCGGAACACGAGTAGGAGTTAGGAGGTAGGAGTGAGGAGTTGCGGCAGAATTAGGAATAAGAAATTAGGAATTGGAGATGGGAAAAGGCTCCAGGTAGGACGGGGTCACCCGACCCCGCCAGGGGGGCTTGCCACATTGTGTGTGCAAAATTTATTCTGTAGAGGACGATGCTCGCATCGTCCCGGGTGACGGGCTGTATCAAACGTTTCACATGTATCCCCACGATTCAATTTGTGAGCAAATTCCCCGAACCAACTCCAAAACTACTCACATAAAAAACAACTACCAAACAACAACAGGCCCACGCCGCAGGAGAACATCCCGGCGTGGGCCTGTTATTTATCTATGACAATCTGTGACTAAAATGATTTAATTCATGTGCACCAGCTTGGGGTAGACCCGCTGCATATAGGAATCGTCGAAATGCTCGTCCAGCAGGGTATCCAGACTGGTCTGGGCGGCAACGCCCTCCAAACGGGCGTCATAACGAATCAGCGCGGCGGAGCTGACGATCATATTGACTGCCATAAATACCACCAGGCACCAGGTCAAAATGGTACCGCCGCGGCGGGGCAGGCTTTCAATCAAGCGGTCCAACGGCGGGAACAGCACCTTGAACCATGCCACGGCGGCCAGCCCCCAGAAAAAGCAGTACAGCAGATTGATACGCCCGCCCAGGTTGAACGGCAGGGCACTGTAATCCCAGAATACCGCGCCGAACACGATTTCGGTAAACACGCTGCACAGATACTCGTAAGCACCGCCCAACAGGGTGCCCATGCCGAACAGCCAGAATGCCGAACGGTCTTTGTACTTGTACAAAACCTGGGTGACCAGCGCAATGGCAAGGCCCCAAACAATAGAGAAAGGTCCCCACACCAGGCTGGAACGGCTCATCCAATATCCAGCGGTAATGCGGCAGAAAATCGTTTCGGTAATGTCGCCCAGGAACGCGCCGATTACAAACAGCAAAAAGATTTTGTAAAAGCTGCACCCGGCAGCAAACACCGTGCTTTTGGTGCGCTTGGGGCGTATCAGGTCCAGCTGCGGGGCCTTGGTGCGCATGCGGCGCTCGGTGCGGTCAAAAATCCACAACCCCATCCGCAGCGTCAGGTTGGCAAGGCGGTTGTTGACCTCGTCCACTCTGGGCAGCTTGTAGCGCAGGCCGCCCAGGGTCAGCGCGGTGCCCAGCAGATCAATGACCAGCAAAATGGCAAAGATCCACAACAGAACATGCGCAAGCCCGGCGGGTACCAGCTGGTACAAACGCATCAGCAGCGGCACCAGCCACTTGACGGTTACCAGGCCCAGGGCACCCCAGACGATGGAAGCCGAAAGGCAGATGTACCCATCCAGGTTCCATTTGCAGTCAGAGTAATCCCACCAGCGGGTGTGGCTGTAGTGCTCCAGCAAATGCCCGGCAATCCATTCCACCACCGTGGCATACAGCGCGCTGAACAAAAACAGGAAGAACCACCCGCCGCTCAATTCCCGCAGGGCAATGGTGATCAGGCAGCCGGTAATGCCGTAAACCAGGCACAGCGGCCCGTGCAGCACGCCGCGGTCCCGGTACTGGCCCAGCCGCACTGCGGTGGCAGCAACTTCCAGGCACCAGCCCAGGAACGAAAAGGCCAAAAACAGCCAGAATAGTTGGTATAACATAAAAACTCCTCTGTGTGTTGCAGAATCAGCGAACACCACTATTCTACAATACCCAAAGGAGTTATGCAATATTTTGGCGCAGAATGGTTGAAAATAAGAACCTTTACGGCATGCCGCACACCAGCCGCTGGCCGCCACTGCCGCCGCTGACATAGTGGGTGGTGCGGCTGACCTGGTTGTCCACCGGCTGCCCAGCAGCGTACAGCTTGAGGTTATGGATAAAGATTTCTACAATGTTATCCAGTGTTTTGGCTAGGCTGAACCGCCCGGAAATGTGCGGCGTGATGATCACATTCGGTTCGCTCCACAGCGGGTGGTCTGACGGCAGAGGCTCTGGGTCAGTCACATCCAGCGCTGCACCGAACAAATGCCCGCTGTGTACGGCATCGGCCAGGGCAAGGCAGTCCACCGTGGAACCACGGCCCACGTTCAGCAGAATTGCCCCCTGCTTGCAGCGGGCCAGGCGGGCGGCATCAAACATGTGCAGCGTTTCCGGCGTGCCGGGCAGGCTCAGGGCAACCAGGTCCGCTTGCGGCAGCTCGGCGTCCAGTTCGCTTTGGGGTACCACCCGCAGGCAGTAATCGGGGCAGGGGGCACCGGGGCGCATGCTGCGCCGCACGCCGACAACCTCGGCCCCAAGGGCGTGGGCGCGCATGGCAAAGTTAGAGCCGATATCTCCCATGCCAACGCATAACACGCGGGACCCGGCCACCGGCCGCACCTGGCGGGTGATGGCATCCCACTTGTGCTGCGTCTGGCGGTCCCGGTACAAAAACAGATCCTTCTGCAGCCCCAGCCACAAGCCCAGCATCCACTCGCTGATGGCCAGCCCGTAAGCACCGGTGGCGTTGGTCACCAGGCACTGCTCCGGCAGCACGCCCGGCACCAGATAGGTATCCGGTCCCGCAAAGTTGGATTGGAACCATTCCAGATGGTGGTTTTGGCAAATCAGCTCTACCGGCACATTGCCCATGATGATATCTGCCTCCAGCACCTGGGCCAGGGTAACGGTTTCGGTTTGGGCAAAGATAAATTCATATTCCGGCACGCTGGCCTGCAAGGCGCTGCGCTGGGCATCGCTCAATGGCAGAGCCACTAAAACATGTTTTGGCATGAAACATTTCTCCTTGCAATCAAACGCCGCGTTCCTGCTTGCTGAAAATGCAGCCGCAGTAATCCTGCCGGTACAGGCCGTATTCTGCGCTCAAAGCAAGGCTGCGTTTGTAACCGTCCTTTTTGCGGAACTCGCTTTGCAGGTAGTTCAGGCCGTACTGTTGGGCCAGTTCGCAGCCGATGGTGTTCAGCCGCACAGGGTCCTTGACCGGGGAGATGGAAAGGGTGGTGGTGAACCAGTTAAAGCCGTGTGCCCTGGCGTACTGGGCGGCGCGTTCCAGCCGCATGCGGTAACACACGGTGCAGCGCTCGCCGCGCTCCGGCTCGTTTTCCAGCCCTTTTACTGCAGTGTAAAACTCCTGCGGGTCATACGGCAGCTCCACCACCGTGATGCCGCGGGCAGCGTACCCGGCATCGCGCACAAAACGTTCCAGTTCGGCTTCCCGGCGGTGGTATTCCTCCGGTGGGGCAATGTTGGGGTTATAATATAAAATGGTAACGTCAAAATGGTCGGCCAGACGTTCCAACGTGGCGCTGGAACAGGGCGCGCAGCAGGCGTGCAGCAGCAGCTGCGGGCGCTGGCCATCGCGCTCTAATGCGGCGATGGTTTCTTCCATCACGCGCTCATAATTGATTCGGTTTGCCAATGGTGTTTTCCCTCCTGCATGGCAGCGGCTGCTGCCGCAATCTAACCCCATTATAGCGTATTGCTGGGCAAATTTACACCCCGCACAGGAAGAATAACCGCCACAGCCTTTGAAATATGGAAAATTGCGCGGCGCTTTTTGCAAAATGTTGAATTTTTTATCACGAATTGTTCACATCTATCGGGTATTCTATAGTTGTTCCCAAAAGGAACGGTGCTAGGGAACAGGGACCCAAACACCGTTGGGGCATTGCCAAATGCCCAGGGGAACAACGCAGACTTTTTTCATCCACTCCTCTTTCTCTTTTTTCTTCTTTTCAAGGAAAAACCGCCGCACAGGAACAGGGACCTGTGTGGCGGTTTTTCTTTTTGAATTTGGGTTTGATGAAGCAAACTGAATAAAAATGTGATATAATAACAGGCACAAGCAATTTACCACCAACAGGAGGGGAACAACTATGGTACAGGTCGATTTGATCACCGGCTTTCTTGGCTCTGGCAAAACGACTTTTATGCGGCACTATGCCCGCTATATGGTTCAGCAGGGCTGGAATGTCTGCATTTTGGAAAATGACTTTGGCGCGGTCAATGTGGATGTTATGCTGCTGCAGGATATTTTGGGCGACCATTGCGATATGGAAAGCATCAGCGGCGGGTGCGACTGCGATACCCACCAGCGCCGGATGCGCACCAAATTGATCTCGCTGGCCATGCAGGGCTTTGACAGGGTCATTATTGAGCCGAGCGGTATTTTTGATGTAGATGAATTTTTTGACATCCTGCACGACGAACCGCTGGATAAGTGGTACCGTATGGGCAACGTGATTGCTATTGTGGATGCCAAGCAGGAGCAGCAGCTTTCGCCCCAGTCGGCCTACCTGCTGGCGTCCGAAACCGCCAATGCCGGCATGGTGGTGCTGAGCCGCAGCCAGCTGGCTACCCCGGCCGAGATGGATTCCACGGTAAACTACCTGAACCACGCGCTGGAGCAAAACGGCTGCGCCCGACGCTTTGGTACAGATGTACTGCGCAAAAACTGGGAGGACCTGACCCCGCAGGACCTGGCCGCCGTTGCCGCCTGCGGCAGCAAGCAGGCCAGCTATGAAAAAATGCACTTTGACCAGCACGATGTGTTTTCTTCGCTCTATTTTATCGACCGTCACTTACCCCTGCCGCGGCTGAAAGAAGTGGTGAATGAACTGTTTGCCGATGCCTCCTGCGGCCGCATTATGCGCATTAAGGGCTTTACTTCGGATGGAAATGGCTGGCTGGAGCTGAACGCCAGCCGCGACGCCATGACCTTAAAGCCCATTGCCAAAGCGCAGGAAGTGATCATCGTGATCGGTGAGCAGCTGAACCGCGCTGCCATTGAGGCACACTGGAAAGAGGTTTGAAACCACTGAACCTGCTGAACGAAAGCCAAATGCAGGAAAAAGAAAAAGGTTAAGGCAATACCGCATAATTCTAAGTGCCGATACGGCGAGCGAGGTGCGGCAGATGCTAAGCCAAAAGCGCAGATAATACTGGATGTCTTATCGAGCATTTTGGCAACGCAGATGCCGTGCCGCAGCCGCCGGAGCGGTGCTTAAGCCGTCAGGCGGGAATTGTGCGGTATTGCCTTAAATCAAAATTCCCTCACAGTGGTCAATTTCGTGCTGGATGATTTCCGCCGTCCAGCCGGTAAACGTTTTAAGCCGCGTCTGGAATTTTTCATTTTGCCACTGCACTTTGATGACTTTGTGGCGCTTGGTTTTCCGCGTGCCGGTAAGCGATAAGCAGCCTTCGTCCGTTTCATAGGCTCCGGACTGTTTGACGATGACAGGGTTGAACATGACCATGTATTCGCCGTCATTCTCAAAAGCGATGATGCGTTTGTTCACGCCGATCATGTTTGCCGCCATACCCACGCAGCCATCCTTGTGGGCAATCAGAGTTTCCATCAGGTCCTGCGCTACGCCAAGGTCCGCCGCCGTGGCGGGCGCGGCTTTCTGCGCAAGAAAAGTCTCGTCTTTGCAAATTTCACGAATCATTGGGGGATGCTCCTTAACTGTTTTTTCTACATTGTATCAGCCAAGGGAAAAATACACAAGAAAGAAAACGATAACAAAAAATATCTGCCCGCTCTACGATTATATCTGTGCGATAGAACTGGTGCCATCTGAAGAGGAATCTTATGATTTGTGCCTTCAATGCCAGAGGCTTTTTAACGGATCCGGCGATGAAATCGGCCTTTGGGCTTAAGGCAACACCGCACAATTCCCGCCTTGCGGCTTAAGCACCGCTCCGGCAGCTGCAGCACGGCATCTGCGTTGCCAAAATGCTCGATAAGACATCCAGTATTATCTGCGCTTTTGGCTTGGCATCTGCCGCACCTCGCTCGCCGTATCGGCACTTAGAATTATGCGGTATTGCCTAAATAACAAAGCGGATGATAAAACGATCCAAAAACAACTCATATTAAAAAAGATTTCTTATGGTTCATTAAACGGTGCGCTGGTTCCCGATCAGGATAAGGATAAATTTGAAACGTGCTTTGTTTTCAATTCGGAACAGATGGATTCCTTCACCAGCGGAAAACAGCGATCGCGCTCAAATATCATCCAGATGCTGGAACGATGGATGCACGAAAGGAATCGAATCCGGATGTATACAGGGATTTGGTGCACGACTTACAAAGAAAATAGGCAAGTGTGTACTAAAGTGTGTACTAAAGTGTGTATTTGCAAAAGAAAAAGCCGTAGACTCTAACGAATCTACGGCTTTTATTTTGGTCGAGGTGACAGGACTCGAACCTGCGGCCTCGTGGTCCCAAACCACGCGCGCTACCAGCTGCGCAACACCTCGTGAACATTTCTATTATATCTGTTCGCGCCGTGTGCGTCAAGTGCTAAATTTGGGAGATGACAAAGAAGAGGCGGCAGGTGCGCACAATATGCACCTCTGCGGTCTCAATAAGTGCAAGTGCTTTTTGCTGAAACAATAACCCGTTTACACATTTCCCTTGCCGATGCCCCATTTTTTGAAATACCGGCCCATGCTCTTCAACTGCATTTTGAACTTGCCTGCGTCCCGCATGGGGTCGCGGTGCCAGGCGTGGGTGGCGGTGAACTGCGGCAGCAGGTAGACAAGCCCTTGGCGCAAGGCACGCTGGGTCAGGTCGGCATCCTCCACATACATAAAGTATTCGGGGTCAAAACCGCCGATGGTTTTGAACACATCGGTGCGGATGGCGGCAAAGCTGCCGGTGCAAAACTCAATGGGGCGGGGGATCGTCAGGTCCTCATCCTGCATGGTGTAATGTTCGTCAGCTTTTTGCATCACACCGCCAAACCGCGGGGCCAGCTGGCGGGCCAGCAGCAGCCACGGGGTGGGCTTGCGGCGCGGCAGGTTCTGGATGCGCCCATCCGGAAAATAGAGCTGCGGCGTGGCCATCACAACGCCGGGGTGGTCCAGCAGCCATTGCGCCATCTGGGGCAGGATGTCATCGTGAATGATCACATCCGGGTTCAGGATAAAGTGTACATCGCTGGTCAGGCGGTCCATAATGCTGTTGTGGCCCTTGCCGAAGCCGAGGTTCTTGGGCAGGCAGATTACCTGTACGCGTACATCGCCAAAATCTGTCTGCGCCAGGCGGGGGCCGCAGCCATCCGGGCTGGCGTTATCCACCACATACAGGGTAAAGTCATCGCCGGGGGTGTTGGCCAGCGCGCTGCGCACAGCGGCGCACACTTCATCATAATCACAGTATGCCACAATACAGGCACTGATTTTCGGCATACGTCCTCCTCAGGTGCGGGGCGGGTCCACCACGGCTTCCAGATCATCCAGGTCATAGGGGGTGTTCTGGTAGACATAGTAGTTCAGCCAGTTGGTATATAGCAGGTGCGCATGGGCACGCCAGCGGAAAATGGGGTCCTTGTTGGGGTCATCGTCCGGGTAATAGTTGACCGGCACATGAATTTCCTTGCCCGCCTTTACATCGCGGCGGTACTCGGCATCCAAAGTGTACTTGTCGTATTCCGGGTGGCCGATGACAAAAATCTGGCGGCCGGACTCGGTAGAAAGCAGCATGGGGCCGGCAACATCGCTTTCCGCCAGCATGCGCAGCTCCGGGGCGGCATCAATATCGGCGCGGTTCAGCCCGGCCCAGCGGCTGTGCGGGGCATAGAATATTTCGTCAAAGCCGCGCACCAGCGGGTTGGAGGGCCGCACCACGCGGTGCTCGAACACGCCGAACATTTTTTCTGGCAGGTGTACCTTGCGCACGCCGAAGTGGTAATACAGCCCGGCCAGCGCACCCCAGCACAGATGAATGGTGGAATATACGTTTTCGCGGCTGTAATCCATGATCTCGCACAGCTCGTTCCAGTAGTCCACATCCTCATAGTCCAGGTCCTCAATGGGGGCACCGGTGATGATCATACCGTCAAAGCGCTCATTGCGCACCGCATCAAAGGTTTTATAAAACGCCTTCATGTGCTCCTGCGGGGTGTGGGTGGTATCATGGGTCTTGGTCTGCAAAAAGGTCAGCTGCACCTGCAGGGGGCTGTTGGCCAAAAGGCGTGCCAGCTGGGTTTCCGTTACAATTTTGGTGGGCATCAGGTTCAAAATCAGGATGCGCAGGGGACGGATCTGCTGGGTCTGCGCACGCTGCTGGTGCATGACAAACACGTTCTCGCGCGAAAGTTCGCCATAGGCGGGCAGCTCTTTGGGAATGATCAAAGGCATAAACAGTAAACTCCTTAACGGTCAGATCTGGTCAAGTGCCTGGGCAATATCGTGGATCAGGTCGTTCTTATCTTCCAGACCGCAGCTCATGCGCACCAGGTCGGGCTGAACACCGGCGGCAATCAGCTGCTCGTCGTTCATCTGGCGGTGGGTGGAGCTGGCGGGGTGCAGGCAGCAGGTGCGGGCATCGGCCACATGGGTCTCAATGGCGGCAATCTTCAGGTGGCCCATAAAGGCAGCGGCGGCTTCGCGCCCGCCCTTTACGCCAAAGCTGACAACGCCGCAGGAACCATTGGGGAGGTACTTTTCGGCAACAGCATGGTACTTATCGCCCGGCAGGCCGCAGTAGTTCACATAGGCAATCTTCGGGTGGCTGGCCAAAAACTCTGCCACAGCCTGGCCGTTCTCGCAATGGCGGGCCATGCGCACATGCAGGCTTTCCAGGCCAAGGTTGAGCATGTAGGCGTTGATGGGGCTCTGCACGCAGCCAAAGTCACGCATCAGCTGTGCGGTTGCCTTGGTGATGAAAGCGCCCTCCTTGCCAAAGTGCTCGGCATAGGTGATACCGTGGTAGCTGTCATCAGGGGTGCACAAGCCGGGGAACTTATCGGCATGAGCCATCCAGTCGAACTTGCCGCCGTCCACAATGGCACCGCCCAGGGTTGCGCCGTGGCCGTCCATGTACTTGGTGGTGGAATGGGTCACGATATCGGCACCCCATTCAATGGGGCGGCAGTTGACGGAGGTGGCAAAAGTGTTATCCACAATCAGCGGCACACCGTGGGCGTGGGCTGCATTGGCAAACTTTTCAATATCCAGCACCGTCAGGGCGGGGTTGGCAATGGTTTCGCCAAAGACAGCCTTGGTGTTGGGCTGGAACGCGGCGTTCAGCTCTTCCTCGGTACAGTCAGGCGAGACAAAGGTGGCGGTAATGCCCATCTTTGCCATGGTGACGGAGATCAGGTTGAAGGTGCCGCCGTAAATGGAGCTGGAAGAAACGATGTGGTCGCCCGCGTTGCAGATGTTGAACAGGGCAAAGAAGTTGGCTGCCTGGCCGGAACCAGTCAGCATACCGGCGGTGCCGCCCTCCAGTTCGGTAATCTTGGCGGCGACGGTATCGCAGGTGGGGTTTTGCAGGCGGGAATAAAAATAACCGCTGGCCTGCAGGTCAAACAGCTTGCCCATATCGTCGGAGCTATCATATTTGAAGGTGGTGCTCTGCACAATGGGAATCTGGCGGGGTTCGCCGTTGCCGGGGGTATAGCCGCCCTGTACGCACAGGGTATTGATGCTGTATTTGCTGGACTGATCCATGATCTTACTTCCTTTCCGCAAAAGCGGTAATATTTAATCTTATTGTAAAGGTTTTGGTGGGTAAAATCAAGGGCGGCGGGGGATAGTTGCCATAAAACAGGAAAGGAACACAAAAATGCCGCCTGATTTGCGGCAGGCGGCGGGGACGTTTGGGAAAATGCATGGTGTGTGGGGGAGATTGTTTTTTTGAAAGCAAGCAATGCAACAAGGCCCATCCAGCGGGACGATGCAAGCATCGTCCCCTACAAATTGCTGGAGGCGTTGCAGAAATTTAGGGCAATACCGCATAATTCTAAGTGCCGATACGGCGAGCAAGGTGTCGCAGCTGCTAAGCCAAAAGCGCAGATAATACTTTGTGTATTATCGAGCATTTTGGCAACGCAGTTGCCGTGCCGCAGCCGCCGAAGCAGTGCTTAAGCCGTCAGGCGGGAATTATGCGGTATTGCTTTAGCATCGGCTTTCTTGCAGAATAAAAGCGTAGAATTTGGAACAAAATACCCGGCTTAATCCAGCATCCCAACCTCGGTATAATTCGGGGTGCCGGTCAGGTAATCGGCATACGAGATCAGCCCAAAATAGCGGTGGGAGGATTGAATCGTGTAGGGTGCGCCGTCCGTTCCGGTTGTGGTGCGGGTGTATGGCTCCGCACGGCAGAGCACCAGCAGCCGGTCTTGCAGCTGGGCCAGGATGGTGGTGCTGGTGTGGTCGTACCCATTCCAGTTCAGCGGCGGCAGGGCGGGCTTTTCCGCTACGGTGCCGGCGGCAAGGTCAACCAGGTAGACGGGTGTTTTTGCTTCGGCGTTGTCGTCCGTCCAGTCGTTGGAATAGTACTCCACAACCAGCTGGCCGTTCAGGATGCGGGTAATTGTCACATCAAACGCACCGCGCCCCTCATATGGGTCAGGCGGCAGGGCATCGGTTACGGTGCGGGTCTGCCGGTCAGCCAGCCCGGTGGCGGTCAGCTCGCCGGTGGTGTAGTCATATTCATATAAAGTATCGTCCAGCACAGCGGTGCTTATATTAGTGGTGCGCCCGGCGGAAGCGTTGGTGATCGGGTATTCCCGCAGCAGTTCTGCCGCGCCGGCGTCGGCATCTACTAGATACAGGCAGGAAGTCTGTGGCTCACTGCTGTCATAATAAGGAGATACCGAAACCACCAGCTGCCGCCCGGTGCAGCCGATGATGTTGGCGGATTGCCCGCTGGTATCCCCGGCATCAAACAGGGTGGTGATGCCGCCGGTGGACAGATCAAGGCGTTTGATGCGGTCATAGCTGTCCCCGCTGGGGCAGGTGGAAAACCAGAGGGAAGAACCGTCCGTGCAGCAATAGAAACTTGAAATGTAATTGCAGTGGTACAGTACCTGTTCCACGCCGTAATCCTGATTCAGCCGCACGATGGACATGCCGTCGGAATCATATCCATAAACAAAGGAAAGATAAGTGCCGTCCCCAACCGGGCAGGGCAGCGTGACGGGCACGCCGGTAAAAAAGCAGGCCGGGCAGCTTGGGCTGTCATGCGTGCAGCCGGTAATATGGCAGGCCGGGGCCTGGGTACCGGTCTGGTAGTCCGCATAGAGCACCTGCTGGTAATCGCCCGAAGCGGCAGTCATGGAGGTATAATATCCGTTTTCATCCCCCTGGTACAGCGGGCGCAGGCTGGGCAGATCAGGTTTCGCTGCCGGTTCCGCGGCGGCAGGGGAGGGGGACGGCTCCGCCGCAGAACTGCCGGAAGAGCCCGGCACAGCGCTGCAGCCGGAAAAGGCAACACAAACGGCGGGCACAAGCAGCAGTGCAGCCAGGCGTACAACGCACGGCATGGTCTGGTTGAACGTCTTTTTCATGGGGCAAACCTCCTTTATGGCGTAACATCCCCGCGGTAAGCGGCGGCATCCTGCGGGGAGAGTGATGCTGCCGACACCCGCAGCCCTTGCCCGCTGCGGGCCACGCAAAGGTAAAGCTGGGCACTGACGCTGTAGCGTACCGCGCAGGGCTCGTGCAGCTGCAGGGGCAGTGTTTCCCAATCGGTGATCGCATCCCCGCCTAAAAATGCGGCGTAAGCATCCGCTATTTCATCCAGCGCGGAATCCGCAAAGCTACACTGCTCCACCGTAAACCCAACGGGCAGGCCGCTGGCTGTCAGGGTGAGGGTGACATGGTTCTCATCGGATGTAAAAGCATATTCGCTCTGGCCGGTATCGTCAGTGTAGGTAGTACAACTGTCTGTTTGCTGCATGGCGGAAAGAAGCACATCCGCCATGCTGGCAGGCAGCACCCCGGCCGCCTGCAGCTGCTGCACCGCGGCAAGGGTGGGGGCAGTGCTGGCTGGAGTTGAATCAGGCTCCACCATGGTGCGGGATGTATTTTGCCAGGTCATACGCCAGCAGTAAAGCTCCCGTGCGGCAGCACAGCTGCGCCCGGCGGGGCTTAACGCTTCAGCATCCTGCTGCACCGCAATGCTGTGCCCGGCGGCACGGTCCAGCACGGCAAAAACCGGCAGCGGCAGGGCCAAAGCCGCTGCAGAAAGTGCAATAGCCACAGCAGCCAACCGCAGTGCAGGCGGAAAAAACATTTTCATTTCCCTCATGGCTCCACCTCCGGTTGGCTGCCCGCTTTTTGCAGGCAGAAGCTGACCGTGGTTCCCTGGCTGGGCACACTTGCAAATTGCAGCGTTGTGCCGTGCAAGGCGGCAATTCTGGCGCACAGGGCAAGCCCCATGCCGCTGCCGCCCTGCTCCCGTGCACGGGATTTGTCTACCATATAAAACGGCTCGGTAATGCGGGCCAGTTCCTGCGGCGGAATGCCGCAGCCGGTATCCTGTACTCGGATGGTCAGCCGGGTGGGTGTTTCGTCCAGCAGCACTTCCACTTTGCCATCCGCTGGGGTGGCTTTGCGGGCATTCTGGATCAGGTTGTACAGCATATCGCACAACAGTTCCGGCTGGGCCAGCACCACGGCGTCACTGCGGGGTAGGGTGGGCACCGGGCTGCCCTGGGGCAGGGCGCGGCGCAGGCTTTGCAGCACACGGCCCAGGGGTACGGCTTCCAGCTGCGGGGGCTGTTGTTCCAGCCCCATCAGAGCCAACAGGTTCCCGCTCAACGCTTCCAACCGCTTGCTTTCGTGGTAGATATAATCAGCGGCGGTGCGGCGGGTGGCGGGGCTCACCTCGCCGCTGCGCAGGATATCGGCAAAGCCGAGGATGCTCGTCATCGGGGTTTTCAGCTCGTGGGTAAACGCGGCCACAAAATCATCTTTCTGGCGGGCGTTCTGCTGCAAGGTCTGCACGGTGCCCTCCACCGCCTGGGCCATCTCGTCAAAGCTGCGGCTTAAACTGGCAATTTCGTCACTGCCATGGATGGCCGTGCGCTGGCTGTAGGCCCCGGCGGCAATCTGGCGGCTGGCCTGCTCCAGCTGCTCCAGCGGGCGGGTCATGCGGCGGCAGAGCAGCAGAACCAGGCCCCCGGCCAGCACCATGGCCAAAAGTTCTACGATCAGTGCATTTCGGGTGCGGGCCTGCCGCGCCTGCCACACGGGGGCGGCATCCTGCGCAATGACCAAGGTGATGCAGCGTTCCGGCAGAACGACCGTTCCGGCGCACAGCAGGGTATGGTTGTTCGCCAGCACCATGCGCGGCTCGCCATCCTGGGCAAGCAGGGCTTCCACTTCGGATAAGGGAACCGCGGTGGGCAGGGCATAATACAGGGAGGTTCCATCCACACTGTAAGCGGCGCAGGCAAGGCTGTTCTGCTCGGTGATGGCCTGCAAATAGCTGCCCACCCGTGCGGCCAGGCTGCCGCTGGTGGGGGTGACCAAGGTGCGCTGCATGGCGCGGCTTTCCCGCTGCCAGTCTGCAGATAACGTTTCCTGCGCGGTGTGCAGCTCCTGCCGGAACTGCTGCCCGATCAGCACCGTGTTGCACAGCGAAAGCACAACTGCCAGCACCACCAGCAGGGCAAGGGTCAGCTTGTGGGCAAACTTCATGGCAAAACTCCTGCTTTATATAAAAGGATAGGCAAAGCGGCGCTCATTCCCCGCGCTCCAGCACATAACCCACACGGAATACGGTGCGGATCTCGTTCTTCCAGCCCAGCTTTTTGCGCAGCCGCTGGATGTGCAAATCCAGTGTGCGGCTGTCATACTCGGCATCCAGCCCCCACACGCGCTCATAGAGCACTTCGCGGTACAGCACAATGCCGCGGTTGCGCAGCAATACTTCCAGCAGGTCAAATTCCCGCGGGGTCAGGTGCAGCGAGGTGCCGCTGCGCGTTACCCGGCGAGCAGCCGGGTCCAGCACCACATCAAAAGCAGCAAGAGTACCCTGGGCTTTACCACAGCGGCGCAGCACCGCTTCCACCCGCGCCACAAGCTCGGTGGGCTCGAACGGCTTGGTAATGTAATCATCCGCGCCCAGGTGCAGCCCACGCACACGGTCCACCACCGCGGTTTTGGCGGTCAAAAAAATCACCGGGGTCTGCACGCTGCGCAGGTAGTCCAGCAGCTCGTACCCATCGGGGCCGGGCAGCATAATGTCCAGCAGGGCCAGATCATAGGTGTTTGCTTCAATTTTATCGGCGGCCTCGGTGCCGGTGGCAGCTTCGTCACAGGTGTAGCCCGCGCGCTCCAGCGTCAGGCGGATCAGCGCACGGATGGGCGCTTCGTCATCCACAATCAAAATAGGTTTCATGGGCGGATCCTTTGTCGTTTTGGCTTTTTGTGCTTCTTCACTTTCTAATTCTACTGTATACTTGTATCCAAAATCTTGCAAGATGGAAAACGCCCGAAAAAGCAGGAAACTTTTTGACAGTTCATAAATCTTTTTCAATTTACCCTATTGACAACGGTTGGCTATGTGTTACAATATTAGCAGTCGAACAGATAGAGTGCTAATAAAGATAATGCTTCCGCATAACGCCCTTGAACCTGCAAGGATATCAAGCCGCCGGGCACGAAGCAGCACTTGAACCGGTTCGCTGCTAATAGATAGAAAACCATTATCGTTGCCGATAAAGGAGGTTTGCGATATGAATACCAACCAATTTACCCAAAAAACGATGGAAGCCCTGCAGGCTGCCCAGCGTTTGGCAATTGAATATTCCAACCAGGCGTTGGAACAGGAGCACATGCTGGTGGCCCTGACCCAGCAGCAGGATGGCCTGATCCCCCAGCTGCTGACCAAGATGAACGTTGACCCCGGTACCTTTGAAACTGCCGCAGCGGAAAAAGTTTCCCAACTGCCGCATGTGACGGGTTCCGGCCGTGACCCCGATAAAGTCTATATCTCCAATGAGCTGGACCAGGCCCTGACCGCCGCTGAAAAGCAGGCCCAGCAGATGAAGGATGAATATATCAGCGTGGAGCATGTCTTTATGGGCATGCTGCAGCGCCCCGGCCGCGTGGCTGGCGAGCTGTTCAAGCAGTTTGGCATCACACCGGAAAAGTTCATGCAGGTGTTGTCCGCCGTGCGCGGCAACCAGCGCGTGACCACTGATAACCCCGAATCTACCTATGACGCCCTGAAAAAATATGGCCAGGATCTGGTGGAAGCCGCCCGTGCCAACAAGCTGGACCCCGTCATTGGCCGTGATTCCGAGATCCGCAATGTTATCCGCATCCTGTCCCGTAAGCGCAAGAACAACCCTGTGCTGATCGGTGAAGCTGGCGTTGGTAAAACGGCTATCGCTGAGGGCCTTGCCCAGCGTATCGTGCGCGGCGATGTGCCCGAAAACCTGAAAGACCGCACCGTGTTCAGCCTGGATATGGGCGCTCTGGTCGCCGGTGCTAAGTACCGCGGCGAGTTTGAGGAACGTTTGAAGAGCGTTCTGAACGAAGTTAAAAAGAGCGAAGGCAAGATCATCCTGTTCATTGATGAGCTGCACACCATTGTGGGCGCCGGTAAAACCGACGGCGCAATGGATGCCGGCAACATCTTAAAGCCGATGCTGGCCCGCGGTGAGCTGCACTGCATTGGCGCCACCACCTTGGACGAGTACCGCCAGTATATCGAGAAAGACCCCGCTCTGGAACGCCGTTTCCAGCCCGTTATGGTGCAGGAGCCCACGGTGGAGGATACCATCTCCATCCTGCGTGGCCTGAAAGAGCGCTATGAGGTGTACCATGGCGTTAAAATTCAGGATGGCGCTTTGATTGCGGCAGCAACGCTGTCTAACCGTTATATTACCGACCGTTTCCTGCCGGATAAAGCCATCGACCTGGTGGATGAAGCCTGCGCAATGGTCAAGACTGAGCTGGACTCCATGCCCGCAGAGCTGGATGACCTGAACCATAAGATCACCCAGCTGCAGATCGAGCAGGCTTCTTTGCAGAAAGAAACCGATGAAATGTCCAAGCAGCGCCTTGCCGCCATCGAAAAAGAAATGGCCGAACTGCGCGATTCCTTCAATTCCAAGAAAGCTCAGTGGGAGAACGAGAAGAACGCCATCAATAAGGTGCAGAGCCTGCGCGCCGAGGTAGAAACCACCAAGGCCGAAATTGAAAAGGCGACCCGCAACGGCGATTACGCCAAGGCTGGTCAGCTGCAATACGGCAAACTGCCCGACCTGCAGCGCCAGCTGGAAGCCGAAGAAAAGATTGCTGCCGACAAGAAGGAGCAAAGCCTGCTGCGTGACCGCGTGACGGCCGAAGAGATCAGCCGCATTGTGGCCCGCTGGACCGGCATCCCTGTGGAGAAGCTGGTGGAGGGCGAGCGCGAAAAGCTGCTCCGCCTGCCCGAAGTGCTGCATCAGCGCGTGATCGGCCAGGACGAAGCCGTGCAGAAGGTTTCGGACGCTATCCTGCGCTCCCGCGCCGGCATTGCAAACCCGAACCGCCCCATTGGCAGCTTTTTGTTCCTTGGCCCCACGGGCGTTGGCAAGACCGAGCTGGCCAAAGCGCTGGCCCAGGCCCTGTTTGACGATGAAAAGAACATGGTTCGTATCGATATGACGGAATACATGGAGAAATTCAGTGTGTCTCGTCTGATCGGTGCGCCTCCGGGATATGTGGGTTATGAGGAGGGTGGTCAGCTGACCGAGGCTGTGCGCCGCCATCCCTACAGCGTTGTGCTGTTTGATGAGGTGGAAAAAGCCCACCCGGATGTGTTCAACATTCTGCTGCAAGTCCTTGACGATGGCCGTATTACCGACAGCCAGGGCCGTACCGTGGACTTTAAGAACACCATCATCATCCTGACCTCCAACCTTGGCTCTGACATCATTCTGGAAGACCTGGAAAAGAACCGTGCCAACGGCAAGAACGAACTGTCCGCCGAAGCGCGTGACAAGATCGACCTGCTGCTCAAGCGCCAGTTCCGCCCGGAGTTCCTGAACCGTCTGGACGATATTGTCTACTACAAGAGCCTGACCAAGGATGAGATTGGAGGCATTGTGGATCTGATGTTGGCTGACCTGCGCAGCCGCCTGGCTGACAAGCAGCTGAAGCTGGTTGTGACCGATGCAGCCAAGAACGTGATTGTGGATGACGGCTATGACCCCATCTATGGTGCCCGCCCGCTGAAGCGGTATATCCAGGCCAACGTGGAAACCATGATCGCAAAAGAGATCATCGGCGGCAACCATGTGCCCGGCGATACCCTGACCGTGGACGCCGAAAACGGCAAACTGGTCCTGCGCTAAGCGCAAAGCGTTCAGCAATGCTGTACAAATAACCTAAGGCAACACCGCACAATTCCCGCCTTGCGGCTTAAGCACCGCTCCGGCGGC
>ENA-UOJM01000665-UOJM01000665.1-human-gut-metagenome-genome-assembly--contig:-P116-NODE-665-length-42077-cov-19.228833_pt1 | contig 42077 bp, 46 predicted proteins | sample MGYA00242349_ERZ723896 | MGnify/ENA metagenome assembly ERZ723896 | reverse complement strand
AATCGCTATAAAAAAATATTCAAAGAAATTCGGGTTAATCTATTGACATTTGCGCTTTGAAAATGCTACTGTAAAACCCGAAGGGGGCAATCCCCTTTCGGGCTTTATTTTTTACCGAGAAAGGGGGTGTCCTTGATGGCTGGCAAATACCTCACGCTCCAGGACCGCAAGACCATCGCAAAACTGTATCGCCAGGAGGCGCGGGTGCTGGACATCGCAAACAAGGTGGGGTTCCACCCCGCCACCATCTATGAGGAGCTGCGCCGAGGCGACACCGGGAAGCTGGACGAGCGCCAGCGCCCGGAGTACGACCCGGTCCTGGCCCAGAAGAGGGTCCAGGAGGCAATCCGCCGCCGAGGGAACCACCGAGGCGCAGCAACCCAAAAGGACGGGCGGCAGGCCCGGAAAGTATAGGGAGGATAAAACTATGGGAAAGACCATTGAACTGAGCCGGGTACGGCAGGGCGAGCGCTTCACGCTGGACGGCGTAGAGTGGGTGAAGCTGGACGAGACCCACATGGGCGCGTTTGCGGTAGCCGCCGATGCGCTGCCCGACAACTGCCCATTCGAGAGTGACGATGACCGCGAGGATGCCAACAACTTCTGCGGCAGCCACATCGCAAAGGAGATGGAGCGTTGGCTGCGGGACCAGCACAAGCCAATCTTCGATGCCACGTTGGAGCGGCCCATCGACCTGACCACCATGGACGGCATGACAGACTACGGCACGCCTCTGGCCGTTGCCCGCCTGCTGACCATCGACGATTACCGCAAGTACCGCCGCTTCATCCCCTTGGCCTCCCGCCCGTTTTGGCTGGCTACCGGGTGGACCACCAAAAGCTCCCCGTACTCCGATGGCTACAGCGCGTACCGCATCAATACCGGCGGCACCGTGGACTACAACAGCGTCTACATCGCGTACTTCGCCCCGCGTCCCGCTTTGTATCTCAAATCCTCAATCCTTGTATCCATTGAGACCGAGGAGGAGCAGAAGAGCATCCGGGACTACACCGACACAGAGCTGATGGACGAGCTGTACCGGCGGAGGAGGGCGAGCTATGACCCGGACTGAGCGGAGAGAACGGCAGCGCCGCAGAAAGCTCCAGATCGCCCGCCGCGTGGTCTCCGCGCTGCTGGCACTGGTCCTTATCCTGGTTTGCATCCTCCTTTTGACGGGCGGAGGTAAGGCGGACACCCCGGAGCCGGAGGCGGCGGTCACAGGACCGGCGGCCATGCCGGAACCGCAGAGGCCGGAGCCGGAGGCTGTGGACCCCCTGGAGGCGGACAAGATCGCCCTGGCAAAGATGGTATGGGGCGAGGCCCGTGGGTGCTCCACCACCGAACAGGCTGCTATCGTCTGGTGCGTACTGAACCGCTTTGACAGCGGGGACCCCTACTACGCGGGCTGCGACACCATCCGGGAGGTCGTGGCCCAGGAAAGCCAATTTTCCGGGTATGACCCGGCCCACCCCGTCACCGCTGACATCCTGGCCCTGGTGGAGGATGTACTGACCCGCTGGATGGCGGAAAAGGTCTGTGTGGGCGACGTTGGGCGAGTCCTCCCCGCCGAGTACCTGTTCTTCACCGGCGACGGCAGGGAGAACACCTTCACGACGGAGTGGCGAGGCGGGCAGACCTGGGACTGGTCCCTGGAAAGCCCGTATGAGGAGTGACGAATTGTGAGCCTCACCCACCTTTCGCTGTTCTCTGGTATCGGCGGGCTGGACCTGGCTGCTGAATGGGCAGGGTTTGAAACCGTTGGACAATGTGAGTGGGCCGACTACCCTACGAGGGTCCTGGAGCGTCACTGGCCTGGAGTTCCCCGCTGGCGGGACATACGGACCCTGACGAAGGAGAGTTTCTATGAACGAACAGGACTACGAACAGTTGACCTTGTTTCTGGCGGGTTCCCATGCCAGCCATTCTCCAAGGCCGGACAGCGCAGAGGCCAGAAGGATGACCGCTACCTCTGGCCTGAGATGCTGCGAGTTATTGAGGAGCTGCGGCCCTCTTGGGTCATTGGAGAGAATGTTGCTAACATCCTCAATCTGGCGCTCGACGATGTGCTTTCTGACCTGGAAAGCAAAGGCTACTCCACGCGGGCGTTTATGGTTCCAGCTCGCGGCGTCGGCGCTCCACACCAACGATACCGATACGCAATCCTGGCCCACGCCGACAGCGATGGATGCGGCGGGACTGGCCGGACACCTGAGAAAGGATGCGACATCCACCCGGTCCATGCTCCTATCGCAGAAGGTGAGATGTCTTGCGGGGGGGGGCACTGGAAACCTGAACCCGGAGTGGGTCGAGTGGCTGATGGGGTTCCCCGCTGGATGGACCGCGTTAGATGCCTCGGGAACGCCGTGTGCCCACCACAATTCTATCCCTTCTTCTACTACATCAGAGAAATAGAGGAGGCGCTACACGAACCATGAACCGATTGCAGGAAAAACGGCTGGAACTGGGGCTGACGCAGCCCCAGGTGTCGGCCAGGTTGAAGGAAGTCGAGGCCCGGGCTGACGTGGGCATGGTCTCCCGGTATGAAAAGGGCGTATGCCTACCCACCAAGGACCAGCTTGCAGCGCTGGAGGAATTGTACGGCGTGCCGCGCACGGCGCTGTACGACGTGGAGGACCTGGACCTTCTGGAGTTCCCACGGGCCGAGGCCCCGACGGAGGAGAGCGAGCACAATGCCACAGCACCGCCGCCGAGCCACGCAGGACGCTTCCGTAAATGCTACCGCATCAGCCGGGAATTTGCGGAGAGCCTGCCGGACGATCTGCTCCAGGTGTGCGGGTACTCCTCCTGGCAGAGCTGGCACGACGCAGCCCTCAAGAGGCTGCTGGGCGAATATGCGGCCCGGAGCCGCAGCATGAAGAAAAAGGAGGACAAGACAGCATGAGCGAGCAGCTGGACAAGAAAAGCATCCTGGAAATGTCCATGGGTGCCATTCTGGAGCGGGTGGACTATGAGATGGGCAAGGTCATCGACAACATCCTGGACCCCAACACCAAGCCCACCGGGAAACGGAAAATCACCGTGGGGCTGGAGCTTATCCCCAGCGCAGACCGCAAGACCATCACCGTGCAGACCACAGCCAAGAGCACACTGGTTCCCACGGACCCCATCACCACCAGCCTCTATATCACCAATCAGCCGGGCACCGGCGAGATGGTGGTGGCCGAGATGGTGCCCCAGGTCCCCGGGCAGCTGGGGATGGACGGCGGAGAACAGGACCGGCCCAAAGTTCTGAAATTCACCAATATCAAGCAGGCATAACAGAAAGGAGACTACATCATGTTGAAGGAATTTGCTCAGTATCTCGTGTCTCTCAAGGACAACAAGACTTACACCATCCACGGCGACACCTACTCCGACCGGGAGCTGGTGCGTATCGACCCCCATGTAGACCGTCCCCGCCAGATCAGCGTGAGCGGGCTGGACAGCATCGTAAAGCTGCTGCGGAACGAGCTGGATATGTTCGACAACCTGCCTATGTTCGTCCGGGTGGACGGCGCACGGAAGGTCTCTGTGTTCTCCACCTATGACAGCGAGATGTGCCGGGACAGCCTGTATGAGGCGACCTGCGACGTACCTGGGTTCCAGGAGGGCTTCCGGGAGCAGGAGAAGGCCATCATTGAGCTGCGGAGCAAGTTTATGCCCGGAGAGGGCGTGGACTACCTGCTGGACCTGCTCTCCCGCATCAACAAGGAGAACGGCGTCACCACCCGGGACAACGGCGTGAGCCAGGAGGTGGAGGCCCGCCAGGGCATTTCTCTCAAGGCCCTGGTCCAGGTCAAGCCCCGCATCTCCATGCGGCCCTACCGCACCTTCTTGGAGGTGGAGCAGCCGGAGAGCGAGTTCATCCTGCGGCTGGACGAGGACGGCAACGTGGGGCTGTTCGAGGCTGACGGCGGAATGTGGAAGATGCAGGCCAAGGCATCCATCGTGGCGTACTTCGAGGAGAAACTGGCCGACGAGATCAACGCCGGAAAGGTCATCGTGATGATGTGATGGAGCCGCTGGTCATCGTATGCAAGGACCGGGCGGAGTGGCTGGAGGCCCGCAGGGACGGTCTGGGAGCGTCTGACGCTGCCGCCGTCCTGGGCATCTCGCCCTGGAAAACCAATGTGCAGCTCTGGGAAGAAAAATGCAGGCTTGTTCAGCCGGAGGACATTGGAGACAAGCCTGCCGTTCAGTACGGTAACGATGCGGAACCGCTGCTGCGGCAGTTCTTCGCCCTGGACCACCCGGAGTATCGGGTCACCTTCACTCCCTACAAGATCATCAAGCACCCGGCGCTCCCCTTCATCACCTGCACGCCGGATGGAGAGCTGGAGGAGACTGCCACCGGGCGGCGGGGCGGTCTGGAGATCAAGACCACGGAAATCTTGTCTGCCACCGGCTGGCTGCACTGGAAGGACCGCATCCCGGACAACTACTACGCCCAGGTTTGCCACCAGATGCTCGCTACCGGGTGGGAGTTCACGGAGCTGCTGGTGCAAATCAAGTACGTTACCGCGGACGGAGCGGACCGCAAGGAGGTCCGGCACTACAAAATAGAACGGGCGGATGCCCTGGAGGACATCGCCCTTATCCAGCGGGAGGCCCCGGTATTCTGGCGCTGCGTGGAGCAGCGGCGGAGGCCCAACCTGAAACTCCCGCCGATCTGAGGAGGACATTATGAGCATGGAGTTTGTGATGGGCAGCAGCCTGGAGAGCCTGCCCAAGACCATTGATTTCAACTTTGAGGAGCTGAAAACCCAGCTGGCCGAAAGCCTGGAGCTGTACGCGGGCCTGGTGGTGACAGAGGACGGCATCAAGGCCGCCAAAGAGGACCGGGCCAGGCTGAACAAGCTGCGGGAGGCCCTGGAGACCAAGCGCAAGGAGGTCAAGCGTGAGTGCATGGCCCCTTACACCGACTTCGAGGCCAAGGTGAAGGAACTGGTGGGCCTTATCGACCAACCTATTGCCGCCATTGACGGCCAGCTCAAGGCTTATGAGGAGCAGAGGCGGGCCGCCAAGCGCACGGACATCCTGGCTATCTACGAGGAGACCGTGGGCGAGCTGCGGGCGCTGCTGCCCTTCGAGAAGCTGTGGCAGGACGGGTGGTACAACACCGGCGTCTCCATGAAGAAAATCCGGGAGGCCATCGTTGCGGCGGAGGCCAAGGCTGCCGCAGACCTGGAGGTGCTGTCCACGGTGGAGAGCGAGTTTGCTGAGGCGGTGAAACTCAAGTATCTGGAGAACCTGGACCTGCACGCGGCGCTGGCCGAGCGCGCCCGCCTCCAGGAACAGGCGGCGCAGCTTCGGAAGTATGAAGAACAGCTCCGGCCCAAGGAGGCCGACACGGTGCCCGAACCGCACCGCGAGCCGGTGGACGGTCCCATCCCCCAGAGCGATGCTTTTCGGGAGACTCCGCCCCAAGAGACCGAGACCATTTATCGACTGGCCTTTGAGTGCCAGGTCACCATGTCCCAGGCAAAAGAGCTGTCTGCGTGGCTGAAAGCCCGCAACATTCCGTTTAGGAGGGTTTGACTATGAGAGTGAACAATTCCTTGCAGCGGCAGAACAGCAGCAAGCCCAAGTTCTCCGTCGCCATCCAGACCCCGATGTACCAAAAGCTGGTCAATGATACCCTGGGCGACCCGGAACGGGCGCGCCGGTTCGTGGCTTCCATCAGCTCCGCCGTGGCGGTCAACCCGGCCCTCCAGGAGTGCGATGCCGGGACCGTCCTCACCGCCGCCCTGCTGGGCGAAAGCCTGAACCTATCCCCCTCCCCCCAGCTGGGCCAGTATTACATGGTGCCCTACAACGACAAGAAGCGGGGCAAGGTGGCTCAGTTCCAGATCGGCTACAAGGGCTACATTCAGCTGGCGGAGCGCAGCGGCCAGTATCTCGACCTGGATGCGTTCCCGGTGGTGGAGGGCGAGTACAAGGGCCGGGACCGATTTACCCGCCGCCCTATCCTGGAGTTCCTGGAGGATGACGGCGAGCGGGAGAACCGGCCCGTGGTTGGTTACTACGCATACTTCGAGCTGACCAACGGCTTCCGCAAGGTCCTGTACTGGAGCCGTGAAAAGATGCTGGCCCACGCGGACCGCTATTCCCAGGCGTTCTATCTCAATGGGAAAGACGCCCAGGACGCCCGGTACAGCCGGGTCTCCTACGCTGACTTCCTGGCGGGCAACTACCCCCAGGGGGACGACTGGAAGTATTCCTCCTTCTGGTACAAGGATTTCGACGGCATGGCCTGTAAGACGATGCTGCGGCAGCTTATCAGCAAGTGGGGCATCATGTCCATTGACCTCCAGAAAGCCCTTGCAAGCGATGAGGCGGCCATTGGAAACGACGGCACGCCGAACTACCTGGACACACCCACGGAGGACCCCGCACCCGCCCTGGGCGCGCCGGAGAGCGGGGACGAGCAAGCCCCGGAACTGCCGGAGGGCCTGTTCGACGAGGATGGACAGCGCGCCCTTGCATAAGGAGGGCTATCTATGCCTAAGACCAACGAGAAAGACGCCTATTTCTTTTCCCATGACTGCAACGCCCGCAACGACCCGAAAATCCTGGCTCTCCGCTCCATTTATGGGGCGGAGGGCTACGGGGTGTACTTCATGCTCATAGAGATTTTGCGGGAGCAGCCGGAGTACAAACTACCCATTACCAAGTACATCTGGAACACCCTTGCTATGCAAATGCAGATGGAGGCATCCAAGCTGGAGCAGATCATCACGGACTGCTGCACAGAGTTCTCCGACGGAGGCAACAACACACTGCTGGTCAATGACGGTGAGTACCTGTATTCCGCCTCCCTTCTCCGGCGTATGGGCAAGGTGGACGACATCTCCAAACTGCGGCGGGAGGCAGCCAAGAAACGCTGGGAAAATCAGCCTTGCAAGGTTTCGGACGGTTCAGAGGACAGCAACGGCGATGCAAATGCAGAGCAGAAGGTGTCCAAAGAAAAGGAAAGAAAAGAAAACCAAAGCAAAGCAAAGCAGAGTAAAGCAAAGGAAAAGAAAGAAAAAGAGACTATCTTCTCCGACTTCGCCGGAGAAGATGCGGAGATGCTGGCCGCCCTTCGCGGCTTCGAGGAGATGCGGGTCAAGATCAAAAAGCCCATGACGGACCGGGCCAAAAAGCTGATGCTCACGGAGCTGCGCAAGCTGTCCGAGGACCGGGAGGAGCAGATCGCTATTCTCGACCAGAGCGTGAAACGCTCCTGGGCTGGCGTGTTCGCCCTCAAGGACGACCGGGGCTATCAGCAGCCCAGAGGCGGCAGGCAGCAGGCCAGCACCGGGGAGAAAATGGGGGCGCTGCGGAACCTTCACGACGCGTTCTCCGGGGAGGGTGAGCGATGACGAGAGCGGAGACAACGGAAATTTTCGCCCTGCTGATGCTGGCCTACCCCCAGGCGGATATGTTCCGTGCAGAAAGCCAGGCGGCGCTTGAGGCGAAGCTGGCCCCAACGGTGACGCTGTGGGCAACGTGCCTCAAGGACGTGGATTTCTGGACCGCACAGCAGGCGACCATCCTGTTGTGCCAGCGGTGCAAGTTCCCACCGACCATCGCAGAGATGCGAGAGGCGGCGGCGGACGTGGCCGCCAGGACCCGCAGCGAGGTGGAGTGGGCCTACATGACAGCCAGGGGCGAGGTCAATTCCCTGCGGGATGGAGAGGGACTGGAGGTCGCCTATCAGCGGCTCTCGCCCAGGTGCCGCAAGACCATCGACGCCATGGGCGGGATGGAGGCTTTTGCCCCGCCGGACAAGCCCTTTTTCAACATGACGGGCTTTGAGAGTACCTACGAGCGGCTGCTGCGGGCAAACCCCGTGGGCCTGCCAGGACAAAACGCCAAGCAGATCGCTGGTTAGAGATTGGGGGTGGTTGCCGTGGGCTATTCCAACAGGACGTGGGCCTGCCCGTTCTTCAAGTGGGACGAGCGGTGCAAGGTCCACTGCGAGGGTGGGTGCTGCGCCTCCTTCCCGGACCGCAAGACGGCCCAGGAATACGCCACCCGATACTGCGCCAGCGTGGACGGGTGGCGGGCGTGTACCATGGCTGCCGCTCTGCTGCGATATTACGAAAGGACGGATTGACATGGAGAGAAACATCGACAAAATCAAGCGGCTGGAGCATGAACTGGGCCGCTACCAGAAGAAGGTCGCAGATCAGGCAAAGGAGAACGAGGCTATGCGGAGCCGCCTGCTCCAGGCATACGCCGGGAACAGCGAGGCGCAGAAAGCCATGGACGCTATCCTGGCGCAGACGGCCCTCACCTACGGCGAGGCCGTGACGGAGGACGGAACCGGGAAGGAGTTGGGCCATCGGCTCCGGCTGCCGATGTTCCGCGTGGCGGACATTATCACCGGCTACGAAATCCACGCCCGCCGGGACGAGGAGACCATGGAGTACATCATCGGCGTGGTCCCCCGGGAGACCGTGGAGGAGGCGGCAGCGGAATGAAAAAGTCCGGCTATCTCGCCAGGGAGCGCATCGTCCGGCAGGAATACATGAGCGCGACGGAGCGCGTGACCCAGCAACTCATGCTGGACACGCTCCAGGTCACGTTGCACCGGGAGTTTGGGTTTGGCTACGACAGGATAAAGCGGCTGACTGACGCTTGGAGTGCGTGCTACAACCAGTTCCACGACGCGTTAGACGGCGGTGTGGAGGCTGACTATTGGCAAGAGAAGCTGGACAGTCTGCTCCGCGATGTACTGAAAGACCACCAACCCCTAATCCCGTTTCGGGAGCGATACCCGGAGATACGGGAGGTGTCGTATGGTGGGAGGAAGTGAGCTGCGGACTCCGCTGGAGATGGCTTTGAAGCGCGAGGCGGAGGGTGAACTGGCGGGCGGCTGCATCAAGTGTGATTACTGCGTCGTCGTACAGGGGGTCGCATACTGCGGCATCAGCGGAAAGATGCTGCTGCCGCAGTTCATCGACACCCCGATACGCTGCAAAAAACGGACGGAGGCGATGAAAATGGGGCTGACAGGAGCGGACCTGGCACGCCTGGGGCCTGCGGCTCAGCGGCAGGTCCTGGAGAAAGTCGGCATACTGGGCAAGGGCGGCAAGAAGTACCACAACCAGGAGGACATCCGGGGCCGCATCCACTTCGACAGCCGGAAGGAGGCGGCCAGGTACGACGAGCTTGTGCTGCTGCTCCAGGCCGGGAAGATACGGGACCTCAAGCTCCAGCCCCAGTACACCCTCCAGGAGAGTTACATTACGCCGGAGGGCGAGCGGGTCCGGGCTATCAAGTATGTGGCCGACTTCTCCTATGAGCGCCCCACCCTGCCGGACTGCAACGGCGTGGTCCATTGGCTGCCGGTGGTGGAGGACGTGAAAAGCAAGGCCACCAAGACCCAAAAGTATGAGATCAAGAAAAAGCTGATGCGGGAGCGGTTCGGCATCAGCATCACGGAGGTATGAGTATGGAGATCAAGCGCGGGGGCGTCTACTACATCGACAACCCCACATTCACGGGACATGAGATGGCAAAGGACCGGCCCGCCGTGGTGGTGAGCTGCGATGCCATGAACTGCACCTCCAGCGTGGTGAGCGTGGTCTACATGACCGGCAGCAAACCGGCGGACACGCCCTACCGGGTGCGGATAAGCGCTGCGCGGAGCGTCCGCCACGGGGACAGCACAGCCCTGTGCGACCACATCTACACCGTGGACATCAGCCGCGTGGGGAAATACATGGGACAGTGCAGCCAGGAGGAGATGGATGCCATTGACAACGCCCTCCTGATGACGATGGGTCTGGGCGACGGGAAGTACAAGGGGCCGGAAGAAAAGGCCGCTCCGCAGCCTTGCAAGCCCCCACAGCCTGCGCCATATACCGTGCCGGGCAAACCGATTGCCCTGGTCATCGCAGAGACGGAGCGGGACACCTACAAGGGGCTTTATGAGCGGCTGCTGGACAGCATGACAATGGAACGGAGGATTGGAGCATGAAACTCAACAAGTTTACGGAGGAAGTCCACCAGAACGCCGTGGAGCATGGCTGGTGGGACGAGGAGCGGTCTTTCGGGGACATCATCTCCCTTTGCCACAGCGAGCTGAGCGAGGCGCTGGAGGAGTTCCGGGCCAAGCGAGGCATGGTCTGGTACACCTGCACGGCAGGAAACGGGGACGGCCAGCCCTGCAACCCGGATAAATGGCTGGACTGCAAAAACGAGGCCGACTGCACATACAGAAGCGACAAGCCGGAGGGCATCGCCGTGGAGCTGGCAGATTGCGTTATCCGCATCCTGGACTGGTTCGGCAAGGAGGAGCTGGACACGGACGCACTGATCTTGCAGGCCAGGACGACCATCATGTGTGACGTCCCCTGCCGGGTCTACGCCGCGTCCCTGGGAGACTGCATCGCCCGGTGGCACCTGCTCCTTTCCCTGGCGTACTCCTGCTGGTGCCGGGCATCCGGGTCCCACGCCGCAGCTCTGCGAATGGCCCGGTGTGTGGCGGAGATCGCGGAGTGGGCCGAGGCGAAGGGCGTGGACCTGGAGGGCATCCTGGACATCAAGCACGCCTACAACAAGACCCGGCCCTACCGCCACGGAGGGAAAGCGCTGTGAGAGTAGGCGACAAAGTGCTGCGCTGCCCGGAGACCTTCTTTGAGAGGGAAAACGATGGGAAAAGCCCGAAGCGCCCCATCAAGGGCGTGGTGGTATATGTCCACCCGCAGGGGCGGTATCACACCGTAGAGTTTGACCTGCTGGGCGGAAAGGTCCGGGAGAGTTTCATGGGGGTGGATGACTGATGGACAAGCCGAAAGACCTGTGCGGCAGATGCGCCGCGATGCTCCGGGAAGGGTTTGACCTCAAGCGTGTGGCCGGAGGCGTGGACCATAAGGTGACCTGCGCCCACTGCGGCAGGCGGCGGTATGGGGCAAGCTACATCCTGGAAAAGAAAAGCAAAAGCACAGCATAAGCAGAACAACGGAGACCCTGGGCTATGGCCTGGGGTCTCTTACCATTTTCCTGACCTCACGAAAATGGTCCCCCGCTCCAGGGGGAGAGGGAGAGGAAGGGGGGTATGGGGGGATGGAGAGGGAGAGAGGGTCCCCCCACACACGCGCGTATGGCATCAGAAAAATTCCTCCCCGTTTCGGGGCGCAATCCAAACTGCGCTTTGCTACGATAGGTACATACACGTTTGGAACAGGAGGGAACGCACATGGCGAAAAGTAAATACGAGACCCATGTGCTGCCCAACCTGGAGCGCATCGAGACCTGGGCAAGGGACGGAGCCACGGCCAAGGACATCGCAGCAAAGCTCAAGATCGCCTACTCCACCCTGCGGAAGTACATTGACCTGGGCCAGGAGGGGGACGAGCGCTACACGGCGCTTTCTGAGGCTTTCGCGCAGGCGTGCGCGGTGGCTGACGAGCAGGTGGAGGCGGCCTTGTTCAAGCGGGCCTGCGGCTTTGAGTACGTCGAGACCAAGCGGGAGCAAAAGGTGGACCGGGCCGGAAACATCGTGGAGCTGGTCACCACCACGACGAAGATAGTGCCGCCGGACCCGACCAGCGCCATGTTCTGGCTGACCAACCGCGTGCCGGACCGCTGGAAGTACAAGCCGGAGCCTGCCGACGCAGACGAGAGCGAGGGCAGCGGCGTGGTCCTGCTCTCCCCTGTCATGCACAACCCCGGACCGCCGGACGCAGGAGGAGGCGCTGGGGATGGCTAACGTGGTATGGAGACCGCAGCCGCGCCAGGCTGCGCTCATGGCCCGGTTCGAGGACGAGGCCCTGTATGGGGGCGCGGCTGGCGGCGGGAAATCGGACTGCGCCCTGGCCGAGGCTCTGCGCCAGGTGGAGATACCGTACTACCGGGGCCTTATCCTGCGCAAGACCTACCCGCAGCTCACGGAGCTGATGGACCGCTCGACGGAGATATACCGGCGCGCCTACAAAAAGGCCAAGTTCAACGAGAGTAAGCACGTCTGGACCTTCCCCAGCGGCGCGAAAATCTACTTTGGGTCCATGCAGCATACCAAGGACCGGGTGAATTACCAGGGCAAGCGCTATGACTTCATCGACTTTGACGAGCTGACGCAATTTCTGTGGGACGAGTACAGCTACCTGTTCTCCCGGAACCGCCCCAACGGGCCGGGGACCCGCTGCTATATGCGGGCGCAGGCCAACCCCGGGGGCGTGGGCCACGGGTGGGTCAAGGAGCGGTTCATCACGGCGGGCAAACCCATGGAGACGATCTGGGAGCAGGTGAAGGTCAGATACCCGGACGGGCGCGAGGAAACGCGGTGGAAGTCCCGCATCTTCGTCCCCTCCTCTGTGTTTGACAATAAAATCCTGCTGGAGAACGACCCGGACTACATCACCCGGCTGGCCTCTATGCCGGAGCAGGAGCGCAACGCCCTGCTGTATGGCAACTGGGACACTTTCTCCGGCCAGGTCTTTACAGAGTGGCGCAACGACAGCGAGCACTACGCCGACCGCATCAACACCCACGTCATCTCCCCATTCAAGGCCCCGGATAGCTGGACGATCTGGTGTGGGCTGGACTGGGGTTACTCCAGGCCCTTCTCGGTGGGCTGGTATGCTGTGGACCACGACCGGCGGCTCTACCGCATCCGGGAGTATTACGGCTGCACGGGCGCGCCCAACACCGGCGTCAAGATGGAACCGGCGGAGGTAGCCCGGGAGATACGCCGCATCGAGGCAGAGGACCCCAACCTCAAGGGCAAGCGCATCAACCGCGTGGGGGACCCGGCGATCTGGGGCAGCGACGGCACGGAGAGCATCGGGGCGCTGATGGAGCGGGAGCGGGTCTACTTCGAGCGGGGCGACCATGCCCGCATCGACGGAAAGATGCAGGTGCATCACCGGCTGGCCTTTGACGAGGAGGGCTGGCCTATGCTCTATGTGTTCTCTACCTGCAAGCACTTCATCCGCACGGTGCCCAACCTGGTGTACGACGAGAAGAACGTGGAGGACATCGACACCGACGGCGAGGACCACATCTACGACGAGCTGCGGTATGTCTGCATGAAGAACCCCATCTCCCCCAGGCCCAGGAAAGCGCCGCCGCTGGTGGTGTATGACCCTCTGGACCTCCAGGAGCAGCAACAGACCTACGACAGATACGACTTTTACAGGAGGTATTGATTATGGCACTATTCGGACGGAAAGAGGAGGCAGTCCCCGGCGTGAAGCCCGACGGCCTGCCAGGTGTGCAGCGGGACGAGACCATGCCGCCGGAGATGGCTGCGATGCTGTTGTCTCAGCCGGAGGGCGCAAAGCGCATCGGCAAGGAGGAGGTGGCAAAGGCCATCGACATTCTGACCCGATACAAGCAGGGCAAGGCCAACCTGGAGACCCGCATTGTGGAGGACGAGCTGTGGTGGGAGCTGCGCCACTGGGAAGCCATCGGGCGGAAGGACGGCAGCAAGGCCCGGCAGATCGCGGGCAGAGGGGCGGAGCCAACGTCTGCCTGGCTGTTCAATTCCATCACCAACAAGCACGCCGACGCCATGGACAATTACCCGGAGCCGGTGGTGCTGCCCAGGGAGCGCAGCGACGAGGAGAGCGCAAAGACCCTCTCCTCCATCCTGCCGGTTGTGCTGGAGTACAACGAGTTCGAGCAGACCTACTCCGACAACTGGTGGGAGAAGCTGAAACACGGAACGGCGGTATACGGCGTGTTCTGGAACAGCGCCAAGGACAACGGCCTTGGCGACATCGACATCCGCTCCATCGACCTGCTGAAAATCTTCTGGGAACCCGGCATCACCGACATTCAGAAGTCCCGCAACCTGTTTATCGTGGACCTGGTGGACGAGGACCTGCTGGAGCAGCAGTACCCGGAGCACAGAGGGCACCTGGGCGGCAGCGTCATCGACGTGAAGCAGTATATCTACGACGACACCGTGGACATCACAGGCAAGAGCGTGGTGGTGGACTGGTACTACAAGACCACCTCCCCCTCTGGCCGGACGCTGCTGCACTATGCGAAATTCGTAGGCGACACCCTGCTGTTTGCCAGTGAGAACGAGCCGGAATACCGGGAGCGGGGCTGGTATGACGACGGAATGTACCCGGTGGTGTTCGACGTGCTGTTCCCGGAGAAGGGCACGCCGGTGGGCTTCGGCTATGTGGCGGTCTGCAAGGACCCGCAGCTCTACATCGACAAGCTGTTCGGGAACATCCTGGAGAATGCGATGCAGGCCACAAAGCGGCGGTACTTCGCCTCCAACAACACGGGCATCAACGAGGAGGAGTTCCTGGACTGGAGCAAGCCCGTCGTCCATGTGGAGGGCGAGCTGGACGACAGGCGGCTGAAAGAGATCGTCACCCAGCCCCTCTCCGACATCTATGTGCAGGTGGCGCAGCTGAAAATCGAAGAGATGAAGGACACCGCCAGCAACCGGGACGTGAACAGCGGCAGCGCAGGGTCCGGCGTGACTGCTGCTGCGGCCATCGCTGCCCTCCAGGAGGCGGGCAACAAGACCAGCCGGGACATGATCTCCGCCAGCTACCGGGCGGACGCCAAAATCAACTCCATGTCCATTGAGCGCATGAGGCAGTTCTATGACGAGGTGCGGTCCTTCCGCATCACCGGCACGACGCCGGGAAGTTATCGGTTCGTGGACATGAACAACGCAGGACTGCGAGAGCAGCCGATGGGCCAGGACAGCTATGGAAACACGATCTTCCGGCGGCCTGTATTCGACCTGAAAATCAAGGCGCAGAAAAAGAACCCCTTCTCCCGCATGGAGCAGAACGAGCGGGCCAAGGAACTGTACGGGCTGGGCTTCTTCAACCCGGAGCGGGCACAGGAGGCCATGGGCGCGCTGGAGATGATGGAGTTTGAGGGCAAGGAGAAGGTCCTGGAACAGGTGCAGCAGGGCCAGACGCTCCTCAACATCTGCCAGCAGATGTCCCAGCAGCTTGACCAGATGGCGTTCATCATCCAGTCCCTCACTGGGAAGGACATGGGCATCGCAGCGCCACAGGACGGCGGGCAGAGCGCAGGCGGGAAGCAGCCGCCCGCAGGAACGGCAGGCGGCGGGAGCGGGCTTGCAAGCGGCATCATGCAGGCGCAAACACCCATGACGGACTACGGGACCAGGCTTGCGGCCCGCAGCACCCCCAACATGAACGCCAAGAGCAGCGCCGCAGCGCCGCAGAGCTGAGAGGAGGCAAACCATGACAACGGTTTATGCCGAGCGGGACGGAACGCGCTACACGCTGTTTGCCGATGGGCACGCCACGGGCCACCCGGAGGTATGCGCCGCCATCTCCGGCATCCTCTACGCCCTGGGCGGCTATATCAAAAACGCAGAGGGCAGTTCCACGCTTGCCTATGACCAAACCATGGAGAGCGGCAGAGTGGCCTTTCACTTCAACGGTGACTCTGCTGCTGGCGGGGCGTTTGACATGGCGGTTATCGGTCTGAAACAGATCGAGGCCAAGTACCCGGACTGCATCCGCGTGGAGTATCTGGAGGAATAAAAAAATTTTTTCTGTTTTCGGGGCGCAATCGTGAAAAGCGTTTGGTACGCTTATGCTGTCCTCCTGCTTCACCTACGGGGGCAGCGGCCAGAGGCATACGTTCTGCCGCTGCCCTGGTGAAGTACCAGGACCGATGCACGGGGGCGAAACACCCGCGACGAAGAAGGAGGCAATCCTATGAGAGACATTCATTTGCTGGACATCCGGCTGGACCTGTTCGACGGCGGCGCTGCTGCTGGCGGAGCGGGCGCTGGGGCGGCGGCCCCTGCATCCCAGGCTGGTGACGGCACCCAGGGCGGTTCCCAGGCATCCCCCGGTAGCACCCGCCGGGGAAAATCGGGCGAGTTCCAAAATGTCCTGTTCGGCAAGCAGGCGGCACCGGCGGCGGCTGGTGACACCGGCGGCCAGAACGGGCAAGCGCAGTCCTCCGACGCCGGGAGTGACAACAAGCCGGGCGTGCAAACCACGTCCGATACGCTGGAAAGCAGAAGAAAGGCGTTTCTCGACCTTGTGAACGGCGAGTACAAGGACATCTACACCGAGGAGACCCAGCGCATCATCAATCGGCGGTTCCGGGAGACCCAAAACCTGGAGCAGCAGGTGGGCAGCTATCAGCCCCTCGTGGATATGCTGATGCAGCGCTATCACATCGGGGACGGCGACATCGACAAGCTGACCGCCGCCGTTGAGAATGACGATGCGTACTGGTCCGAGGCTGCGGAAGAAGCAGGCATGAGCGTGGAGCAGTACAAGCAGTTCCAGAAACTCCAGCGGGACAACGCAGCACTCCTCAAGGCCCAGCGGATGCGCCAGGGCGAGGAGGCGGCGCAGCGGCAGCTCCAGAGATGGTATGGCGAGGCGGAGCAGGTCAAGAGCCTGTATCCCAGCTTTGACCTGAATGCAGAGGTCAAGGACCAGCGGTTCCTCTCTATGCTGAAAGCTGGCGTTCCCGTCCAGCACGCCTATGAGGTCATCCACATGGAGGAGATCAAGGCGGGCGTGGCCCAGATGCAGGCCCAGGCCACCGAGAAGCAGGTGGTGGCTGGCATCCGCGCCAAGGGAGCGAGGCCCCAGGAGAACGGCACTTCTGCCCAGAGCGCATTTACCGTGAAGGACGACCCCAGCAAGTGGTCCAAGAAGGACCGGGCCGAGGTCGCCCGCAGAGTTGCGCGAGGGGAAACCATCAATCTGTAACGGCTCTCCCCCTCCCGCATGGGAAAGGAGAATAGACTTATGTTTAAGACCAAGAGCGCGGACAAGTTCCTGCTGCTGCCCGTGGTGCTGAACCTGTTCGACGGCAACACCAACGTGACCGGCGACGGCGGGCTGTCCGACGAGATGAAAACCTTCTACTCCGACTATCTCATTGATATGGCGGAGCCGGAGCTGGTGCATGACCAGTTCGCCCAGAAGCACCCCATCCCCAAGAACGGCGGCAAGACCATTGAGTTCCGCAAGTACGACCCCCTGCCCAAGGCGCTCAACCCCCTGACCGAGGGCGTGACCCCCGACGGCCAGAAGCTCAGCATGAGCACCATTACTGCCGAGGTGAAGCAGTACGGCGGCTTCGTGGAGCTGTCCGACATCCTGCTGCTGACTGCCATTGACAACAACCTGGTGCAGGCCACCAAGCTGCTGGGCAGCCAGGCGGGCCGAACCCTGGACACCATCACCCGCGAGGTGCTGAACGGCGGCACCAATGTCCAGTACGCAGAGGGCCAGGTCAAGGCCCGGGCCGAGCTGGTGGGCGGTGCCACCACCGACCTGACCAAGAACCACTACCTGACCGTGGACGCGGTTCGCAAGGCGGTGCGGTTCCTCAAGGTGATGAACGCCCCCAAGATCAACGGCTACTACGCCGGTATCATCCACCCCGACTGCTCCTACGATCTGATGTCCGACCCCAAGTGGGTGAACGTCAAGACCTACTCCGACCCCGACGGCATCTACGAGGGCGAGATCGGGCGCATTGAGGGCGTCCGCTTCGTGGAGACCAGCGAGGCCAAGGTGTGGGAAAAGGCGGGCAAGGATGCCGCCGGGAACGAGGGCAGCCCCCAGGCCAGCAAGCGGGATGTGTACTCCACCCTCATTCTGGGTGCGGATGCCTACGGCGTGACGGAGATCACCGGCGGCGGCCTCCAGCACATCGTCAAGCAGCTGGGCAGCGCCGGTACTGCCGACCCCCTGAACCAGCGCGCGACCGCTGGCTGGAAAGCGACTAAGGTTGCCGAGCGCCTGGTGGAGCCTTACATGGTCCGCATTGAGACCACCTCCACCTTCAACGGTGCAGCCTGATAAACCACCGGGGCCGCCCGCTGCGGCAGGCGGCCCCACACCATGAAGGAGGTATTGACCATGGCTGAGAAAAAGAAGCCCGCAGAGGAGATGCAGGATAAAGCCCCCCAGGTGGATGCCGCTGCCGAGGCGGAGAAAATCCTGGAGGAGGCCCGAGCAAAGGCCGCTGCAATCGTGGCCGACGCAAAGGCGGAAGCGGCGGCGGAGATCAAGGCCGCCAAAGAAACCGCCCAGAAGGATGACACGGCTGCGAAGGAAGCTTCTCCTGCCCATGACCCCTACGACGATATGGTGCCCATTCGCCTGTTCAAGGACAACGGCAAGTACAAGGACGACGTTTTTGTGGCCGTGAACGGCGAGCGGGTCCAGATCAAGCGGGGCGAGACGGTAGAGGTCAAGCGGATGTTTGCCGAAGTCCTGGAGCAGAGCATGAACCAGGACACTGCCACCGCGAACCTCATTGACCAGGAGAGCAACCGCTACGCAGAGGAGGCCAAGGCCCGGGGCGTCTGATGCTCCGGCGCTGGGACAACTGCATACCTACCGCGAATACCCAGGCGGCTGCGACACGGCGCAGCGAGGTTCGGACGGGACCTTTTCCTCCCTCCCCGGCCCCGCTGCGCCGTTTTCATACAGGAAGAAAGGAGGGAACGGAAATGGACAGAACCATCAACATCAATGTCAACGGTGAATTTGTCAAGAAGGACAACAAAAACGCCGGGGTGCAGGGAGAAGCCAACGCGACCAAGCTGCACATCACCATGAGCGCAGACTGGGAGCAGTACAGCAAGCGCATCATCTGGCGGGACCCCATGGGCGAAAAGCCTGTGGCCGTGGTCCTCTACAACAGCGTGGAGGACCTGGTTGCAAAAAAGGACCCGCTCGTGTTTGACACGCCCATCCCGGCGGAGCCGCTGTCCCTCCCTGGCTGGTGCAGCTTCACCATTGAGGGCTACAAGGAAGCGGAACCCTCTGCTGTGTCCATCACGGTGACGGACTACCTGCTGGTGAAGGAAAACGACACCTACAACACACCCAAGGAGCCGACGCCCACCCAGGCGCAGCAGCTCCAGGTGGAAATCGACAAAATTGTACCCCAGGTCTCTGAGCTGGTGAGCAACGCCATCGACGCGCTGGAGCAGGCGGAGGCCGCCGTGAAGGTATGGGAACCCTGGGACGGAGCAAAGACCTACCTCCCGCTCCAGAAGGTCTCCAGGCTGGGCAGCTCCTACATCTGCAAACAGACCAACGCGGGCATCGACCCGTCGGTTGACACAGCGGACGGAGGCGGCGTGGAGGGCGCATACTGGCTGCTTATCGCAAAGAAGGGCGACCAGGGCGACCAGGGTGCTACCGGGCCGCAGGGGTTAACCGGCAAGCAGGGCATCCAAGGTGAGCGGGGCCTGACTGGAGAGCGCGGCGTCCCGGGCATCCAGGGACCCAGAGGCTTGCAGGGTATCCAGGGCGAGACAGGGCCGCACGGCGCAGATGGAGCGCGTGGTCCTCAGGGCATCCAAGGCCCACCGGGGCCGCGCGGCATCGACGGCGTGGCAGTGCAGACCTCCGGCATGGTCACGTTTAACGTGTCTGAGGACGGGCATCTGCTCTGCTCCTATACGGGAGATCAGAGACCCAATTACTACATCAATCCAGAAGGGCATTTGTGCCTGGACATCTGACGGAAGGAGGAAAAACTTATGCCTACTTTTGATCTCGGCCAAGTTGTGGGTCCCCAGGGACCCCAGGGAAAGGACGGCCCCCAGGGCCCGCAGGGCATCCCTGGTGCTACCGGCAAGCAGGGCATCCAAGGTGAGCCGGGACCCCAGGGCGACCCCGGCCCCAAAGGGGACCCGGGCGCGACCGGCAAGCAGGGGCCTGCGGGCGCAGACGGCAGCACCCCCAATATCCAGGTGGGGAACACCGAAACCCTGGCAGCTGGTAGCAAGGCCACGGTGACGCGGCGGGTGGGCAGCCCGGATGCGGCCCCCATTTTTGACTTCGGCATCCCCAAGGGAGCGGACGCGGTGAACCCGGGCGATATGCACAAGGCCACCTACGACCCCACGGGCAAGGCCCGGGACATCTTCGCCTATGCGGACACCAAGATGCCCAAGAGCGGCGGGACCTTCACCGGGACCGTGGGGGGCGTGTCCCCCACCAGCGGCAGCGCCAAGGGCTTCCGCAATATCTACTTCGGCGGCGGCGCTCCGGCATCCGGCCTGGGGGCCAACGGCGACATCTACATCAACATCGGGTAAGGGAGGAACCAACCATGATTAGAGCAGGAAAATACACCGTGGAGGACAGCGGCTTTACTGTGACCACGGAGCGCATCGGTGGTCTGCCCAGGCAGGCCGTGGTGGTGGAACTGTCCGGCGGCATCACCGGCACTACCCTGGATGCGCTGTGCGCCGGTCCCATCGAAGTGCTGAATGAGAAGGGCGAGGTGGTGCAGACCCACACCGGCCCCTTCCGCATTGCGACCCACGGGCTGAAACTGGTCCGGGAGGACCAGAGCGGCGACGTGGCTGCGCTGACTTCCAAGGTCAAATCTCTGGAGGCTGCGCTTGCCAAGGAGACCAGCGAGAAAGAAAGCGCCCAGGACGCGCTTGCAAGCCTCTCCCAGCAAATCGAACTACTCAAGGAGGGCGGCAGCAAGGATGGCACGGGCAGCCTCTCCGAGGGGAAGGCCGACCCCCTGGAGGCGAAAGATGCAAAGGGTAGCCTGTAAGAGCTGCGCGGAGGCGTCCTGCCTGGTGGCGAACCTGCTGGCGGAGCTGGAGCAGCCGTGCCGGGACTGCGGGACGGCGGACTGTGTGGTGTTCACGGGGACCTCCCCTACCGGCGAGCCGGTGACGGTGCGGATGCACCGGGACCTGACGCTGGACGTGGAGGGCAACTGCGGTCTCCTGGAGGAGATCAGAGGAAGAAGGTGCCCGCATGGACCGTAAGCCCACGAAACAGGAAGAAAAGGAGTTCATCCTGGGCAATAAGGCGGCGGACCTCTGGCTGACGATCTGCGACGCGTGCGCCAATGAAAAGGTCATCCCCAAGAAGTACCGCTACACCACCGGCACCGGCCTGATGAACACCGCAGAGAGTATCTGCGGAGACATTGAGGAAGCAAACCTTATCGACCTTCGGGAAGCACCGAGGGACCGGCTTATGCTCCAGAGAAAGGCGCTGCGAGAGTGCAAAAAGCTGGAGCGGAAAATTATCCGCATGAAGGAGAGCGACCAGTACCCAGGCATAAACTCCCACAAGGCGAGCGTCATTTCCAAGGCATCCATGACCGTGCGCTATATGTGCGCGGCCTGGTACGAAAAGGACAAGGCCCGCGCTACGGCCATGAAAACGGATGTAGGACGGTACGGACAGGGGCGGCGATAAGCCATCCTGCACCCTGCTGTCTTTCATTAGGGTATGGCCTGTTCGCGCCGTCAACTGGGGCCTGCGCTCCCCGAACTCCGATGACAACAACGCGTACAACATCAATACCGACGGCACCGTGAACAACAACAACGTCTACAACGCGAACTTCGCCCCGCGTCCCGCTCTGATGGAACACCGCGTACAAGTACCCCGCCCGGGGGAAAGCAGAGGCCCATCATCAAAGGAGGCCATATCCTGTCGCGGCAAGCTGCATGGAGGACGCAGCGAGCCAGGACGAACACATGGTATCGACGCTGACGGACCCGACACCGGGGGAAGGCCCCCGGGCACCTCTATGGAGGGAGGTGCCGCCAGCTATCAGCGATGCCCAGCGCTCCTCCGCATCCAAACCAAGTAAGGATGTGCAACCATGACCTATGAGGAACTATGCTCCTTCGACACCCTATGGGACGCCTATGTGCGGGCCAGACGGTGCAAGCGGAGCAAAGGGAGTACCGCAGCCTTTGAATACAGCGCAATCGAGGAGCTGCTGATACTCTCCAAATCCCTTTTGCAGGGGACCTTTCAGCCGGACCCGCTGGATGCGTTCCTTATCTACGAGCCGAAAAAGCGGCTTATCCAGGCCCCAACATTCCGGGACAAGGTGGTGCAGCACGCACTTACGGATTACGTCGTGTACGACGAGCTATCCCGGAGTCTGACGCGGAACACCTACGCCGCACAGGTCGGGAAAGGGGTACACTTCGGCCTGAAAATGCTGGAGCAGCACATGAGGACCCACTTTCTCCGCAAGAAGGGCGCGGACGAGGCGGCGCGGCGCGCTGCCGGTCTGCCGCACCGCCCGATGGAGGAGTGGGACTACGCCGAGGGCGCGGTCATCAAGGGCGACATCCGGCACTTCTTCCAGAGCATCGGCCACGACCGCCTCAAGGCGGCGCTGGCAAAGCGCTTCCAAGACCGGCGCATCCTGGAGCTGATGTTTCGGTACATCGACGAGGTGAGCGATGGGCTGGCCCTGGGCCACCAGACCAGCCACATCTACGCCGTGTTCTTCGTCTGCTCCATCATGCACTACATCAACGAGGTGCTGCGCCTGCCGCTGGCCGGAATGTATATGGACGACTGGTATGTGATCTGCCCGGACATGGAGACAGCGCGCAGAGCGCTGGCCCTTATCCGGGAACAGTTTGCAAGGCTGGGGCTGGAGCTGAACAACAAGACCAACATCTTTCCCCTGCAAAACGGCATCGACTTCTGCGGGTTCCACACCTACCTGACCAAGAGTGGGAAGGTGGTCAAAAAGCTGCGATATGCCTCCATCAAGCGGATGAAACGACGCATCCGCCTGTGGGAGCGGCAGTATGCAGCCGGTGAGATCACGCGGGAGAAAATCATGGAGTGCTTCGGCTCCTGGGAGGCCCACGCCAAACACGGAGACACGAGGCAGCTCAGAACAGAGATGCGCGCACGGCTGGAGGCGAGCTTGGCGCGTGCAGAGGTCCGGCGGCGGGGGCGGGCGGAACCGGCCCGCTCCCCTGCCACAATCGAAAGGAGATCAAAACGCTATGGGACAGTTACTTTCCAATCTTGCCAACGGCAGCCTGGTCAAGCTGAATGAGAACAGCCAGGGGAAGAAGTTCATCAAGCTGGATAACGACCATTACGGGTCTGGAACCGGCGTCACCATGCTTCGCCAGCAGTGTTTCAACCAGATTGCCTACAACGCGTGCGAAAACACCAGCGGAGTGAACCGCTATATGGGCTGTACGTTGGACAACTTTTGCGACGGCATCTGGCCGCTGAAACTGGACCCGGAAATCCGGGACTGCATCGTGCCGGTGCCCATCGTGGTGGCGGAGGGAAACAACGTGGCTACGCTGCACACCATCTACCGCAAGGGCTTTGCCCTGTCCTGCACAGAGGTGGGGGTGAGCGGCTGGCAGACGGAGGGCAAGAAGTTTGACTACTTCGCGGACAACAACAAGCGCATCGCCAACCTGGACGAGACGGCGACCGCCGTCTTCTGGGGCCTGCGCTCCCCGTACTCCGGTGGCAACTTCGCGTACTACATCATTACCGGCGGCACCGTGGACTACAGCAGCGTCTACAACGCGTACTTCGCCCCGCGTCCCGCTTTTAATCTTAAATCTTCTATCGTTGTATCGGATGCTCCGGGCAGCGATGGTTGCTACACGATTGAGAGCGTACCGGGCAAGACCGGCGGGCTGTATGTGAAGAACAACGGCGTGTGGGTCCAGGCGGCCTAACTCGTCGCAAGCTGCACATCGCTACCCGACCCGCCTGCGGGGCGGCGGCGCTCGTTCCGCTGCTCCTCGTTTTCGGACCGCACCCGCTGTGCTGGGCTGCGGTTCGAGGGGGGACGGGGGATACGGAAAGAAACACACAGGGGGCGGCGGGGGAAATTCCCCCGCCCGGCCCCACACAGAAAGGAGGCGGCGGGATGCCGAGTATCAACGAGGTACTGGAGCGGGTGAACCGGGCGAGGCCGGATGCCATCGACGACGAGACCAAGGCGGCGTGGCTGCTGGAGCTGGACGGGCAGCTCTATCGGGAGGTCATCCTGCGGCACCGGCTGACGAGCGGGAGCGGGCTACACGGACCGGCGGGCGTATGCCCAGTGTGCGGCAGCACGGAAATCTTTTACGACCGCGCTATGGACTGCTCCTCTTGCCAGGCGTGCCGGTGGAGCGAGTTGCCGGAGTACCCCAGGAACTACCCGGAGGACGGGGACAAGCCGCTGCTGGTGCCCGCACCCTACGACGGGCTGTATGACCTGTACCTTATGAGCAAGTCCGACTTCTACCTGCGGGAGCTGGACAACTACAACAACAGTGCCCTGGCCTACAACACGGCGCTGGACGAGTGGAAGAAAGCCTACCACCGCAGCCATGCGCCCATCGGCGCGGGCTATTACAAGAATGTATTTTGACTGGAGGTGAGGAGATGAAGCTACCCTATCTGAACGGGACCAACCGAAAAGCCTCCCGGCAGATCGTCACCTTCGGCGGTGTGAATTACCAGGACAGCGGCGGCGAGGGCGAGCTGGAGGAGAGCGTGAACCTCTCCTCCACACGGTTCCCCTACCTGTGCCAGCGGGACGGGCGGGCCAGCGCCGGAAAGTATCAGGCCCCCACGGGGCTGTATGCCCGGGGGAAGCTGTGCGTGGTGGACGGAAAGGACTTTCTATACGACGGGCGGAAGGTTGGGACCGTCACCGCCGGAGAAAAGCAGTTTGCCACCATCAACACCAAAATCGTGATCTTCCCGGACAAGGTGTACTACGACACCAAGGAGGACAAGTTCGGGAACCTGGCGGCGGAGTACAGCGGATATGCCGGAAACGTCACCTTTACCACCAACACTCTGACCGTGCCGGAGCAGAGTTATATCGACCAGGCGGAGACCGAAAGCTACACCCTGCCCGGGGTGGCGGCAAATACCTCCATCACGGTCTACACCGGGGCCAGCATCGACAAGGGCAACGGAAAGCTGACCATGAGCGGCGGGTCTGCAACCACGCCGGACAAGCTGAAAAATGGGGACCTTATCCAGCACAAGTGCGACACCGCCAAGGAGTACATGGTGGTCCAGAGCAGCGCCAAGCAGAGCGACGGGACCTATCAAATCACCTATATCATGCACGAGGCGCTGCTGCACAAGTACCCGGAGTTCAAGGACGTTTTCAAGGCCGGGGATGCAATCGAGATCACCGGCTGCACGACCTATGCCAGCAACAACGGCAGCCATATCATCCGCTCCCTGTCCGGGCGGACGCTGACCTTTGATAAAGATATTTTCAAGGCCGGGGCCGAGGCGGGTACCGTGCTGATGGAGCGGAAGGTGCCAGACCTCACCTGTATCTGCGAGTGCGACAACCGCATCTGGGGTGCGGAGGGGACCACGATCTGGGCCTCTGCCCTGGGCGACCCGACCAACTTCTACGTCTACGACGGCCTATCCACGGACAGCTACGCCGTGGCGGTTGGTACGGACGGGGCCTTTACCGGGTGCGTGGCCTACGGCAGCACGGTCCTCTTCTGGAAAGAGGACTGCGTGCATAAGGTCCTGGGCAACTATCCGGCCCAGTATGAAATCTACACCTATACCGTGCCCGGCGTGCAGGAGGGCAGCGAGAAAAGCCTGTGCATCATCAATGAGACCCTGTTCTACAAGGGGCGGAGCGGCGTGTACGCCTACACCGGCGGGACGCCGGAGCTTATCAGCGAGAACTTTGGGACCAGGCGCTTCGACGATGCTGTGGCCGGGACAGACGGAGAGCGCTACTACATCTCCATGCGGGACAGCAAGGGAAACTGGAACCTCTATGTGTTCGACACGATGCGGGGCGTGTGGCTGCGGGAGGACGGGACCCACGCAACAGACTTTGCCCTGCTGGACGGCGTGCTGTACTACCTGGACGGCGGGACCGGCAAGCTGATGAAAACCGGGCAGGACTATTCCGAGGAGGGGCGCATCCCGTGGAGCGCCACCCTCTGCAAGATGGACGAGACCACCCACGGGCGGAAGGGCTACTCCAAGCTGTACCTGCGGGCGGACCTGGAGGCCGGGTCCTGGCTCAAGGCGGAGATCAGCGTGGATGACGGACCGTTCCGGCAGGTATTCGCCACCCACAACGAGCGGGCCAAGACCCTGCAAATCCCCATCCTGCCGGTGCGGTGCGACAACTTCCGCATCCGGCTGTCCGGCAAAGGCCCATGTCTTATCAAGAGCCTGGTCCGTGACTTCACGGTGGGCAGCGAATATTAAGAGGGGGCGAGCGCATGGCAACGACACTACCGGGAAACCCGCCGTCCTATGACCGAAACGATGTGGCGGGAACGGTCAAGGCCCTGTGCAGCTACACCAGGAACTTGCAAGAGAACCTGGACTTTATGCTGGGGCAGATCAAAAAGAACCAGGAGACGATGCAGCAAAGCATCTCCTCCCAGGGGGAGCGCGTCGCAACGCTGAGCAGCGCGATGTCCGGCGTGCAGAGCAGCCTTTCCGGCCTGGGGAACGACGTCAACCGCCTGGCCGCCCGCGTTTCGGCGCTGGAGCAGAAGGGCACAACGTAAAGGGGGTAAACGAACATGGCAAGAGGGCCTGATATGTCCCGCGACAAGGACCTGGCGGGCAAGACCGTCTCCAAAGGCGGGTACAACATCACCTATGACGAAAACGGGTACGCCACCAAAGCGACCAACTATAAAAGCGACCACTTTGCCGGTACGGAAAAGAGCAAGGCCGCCCAGAGCGCGGACAGCGTGAAGGGGTCCTCTGACCGTGGCAGTTACGGCGGGTCGTCCTATGACCAGAACTATTTCACCGACGCGGAACTGAAAAACGCGGCGGAGCTGCGGGACATGGCCGCAAGCGGCAAAATCTCCTGGGCGGAGGCCCACGATTATGTGGAGCGGGTGCGCGGGAAGTATGGCTACTCCGGCGGACAGGACGGCAGCAAGTTTATCGCAAGCGACCTCTCCCCCTGGGGCGATGGAGGCGGAGCTGGCGGCGGGCGCGGCGGTTTCTCTTACGGCAGCGCCCCGTCCTACACCAGTCGCTACCAGGGTCAGATCGACGACCTGACGGCGCAGATTTTGGGCCGGGAGGCGTTCACCTATGACCCGGAGAAGGACCCCACCTATCAGCAGTACAAGGAGAGCTACACCCGCAACGGAGAGCGGGCTATGCAGGACACGCTGGGGCAGGTCAGCGCCCGCACTGGCGGCCTTGCAAGCAGCTATGCGAGTAGCGCAGCGCAGCAGACCTACGACGGGTATATGTCCGCCCTGGCAGATAAAATCCCGGAGCTGCGGCAGCTGGCCTACTCCATGTACCAGGACGAGGGGAACGAGATGCGGGCCAACCTGGAAATGCTCATGGCGCTGGAGCAGGGCGACTACGCCAAGTACACGGACCTGCTGGGCCAGTGGAACACGGACCGCAATTTCGATTACGGCGTGCATCGAGACCAGATTTCGGACAACCGCTACAACAACGAGTGGAACTATCAGGTGGGCCGGGACGACATCGCGGACAAGCGGTATGAGGACGAGACCGCCTGGGAGCGCAGCCAGTACACCAGCGAAAAGGAGTATAACCAGGCCCTTGCCAAGGCTCAGACCCTCGCAGCGGCGGGCGACTTCTCCGGGTACAAGGCCCTGGGATATACGGACGCGGAGATCAAGAACCTCAAGACTGCATACGACAAGGCACAGCGCGCCTCTGTGAGCGGAACGCGGAAAGGAAGCAGCTCTTCCTCCGGCGGCGGCAACAAGGGCGGAACCGGCAACAAGGACGTCTACGCCGGGATGTATGACGCGGGCATCCGCAGCGAGGGCGACGCCTATGCCTGGCTGTTGACCGCCGGGTACAACACGACCCAGGCCGGAAAGCTGGCGGACTATTACGCCGAGTGGATGAAGAACAAGGGCGACAGCGACGGCACGGAGGACTACACCATCGAAAACCGCCACGGAGACAGCTGGATTTACATTCCCGGACACGGGCGGTTCAGCTATCAGGAGGTCTACAACTACGTTGAGAGCGGCAAGATCAAGGAGACCATCAACAAAGACGGGACCATCCGCTACACCTGGGCGGACAACAAGAAGTAAGGGAGGGCCATGGTATGGCAAGCAGCTTTCTGAAACGAAAAGCGGAGCAGCAGGCAAAAAAGGCAGACGAGCGCTACGGGGCCGCCTCATACGGCGGCTCCGCCTCCCTGCGTCCATCCGCCGCTGTGCCGGAGCGAGTCACCAATGGAGGCGGAAATGGCGCTCCCGTCACCAGAGCCAGCAATTTCCTGACCAAAAAAGCGGCAGAGCGGGCAGGGGCTATTGACCAGCAGTTCGGAACAAGCGCCTATGGCGGTTCTGATTGGACTGTGCTGGATAAAGAACAGGGCTTTAACCGCTGGCTGGAGGACATGAACGACTTCTCCCGGCGTATGAGCGGAGACTTTGCTGGGCGCGAGGGCGCTTATCAGAGCAAGCAGTCCATGGACAAATACCGTTCTGAGGCTGAGAACAGCATGGAGGTCATGCGCGGGCGGGCCAATATCTACCGCAGCTACTTTGAAAATAACAGGGGCCTCTACGGCGACGAAGCTGTGGAGAGCGTCCTGTCTGCGTTGAACCAGGGCGAAAAGTACATGAGGGACCTCAAGGGCGGGCTGGACAGCGAATACGATTTCTGGTCCCAGTTTGAGGACGAGAAGGACTACGACCACTACAAGCGGGGCAAAGAATATGCCGCGCTGTCCGATGCTGCGGACTTTGCGGAAAAGAGCCGGTATGTCTCTACCTACCAGCCCGGGACGGAGAAATTCAACGCCTGGACGGGCACCTATTCCAACAGTGGCTTCGGGGACATCAACTACGACTACATCAACCGAAACCAGACGGCCCGGGACCGGCAGATGCTTGCCGACATCCAGAGCAACGCGTCCCTCCTGGGGCTGGACAGCAGCGAGCGAGGCGAGATGACGGATGACGAAATTGCCATCTTCAACTATATCTACGCCACGGAAAGCCCGGAAGCTGCGTATGAGTACATCGACTACCTGACATCCGACCTTAACTACCGTCAGCGGGCCAAGGCCGAGGAGGAATGGGCTGCTTACGCCAAGGAGCACCCGGTCGGGTCCTCTGTGTTCAGTGTGGTGGAAAGCCCGCTCAAGGGCCTTTCCTATCTGGGGCAGTTTGCCGACTACACGGCGGACGGGGAAATCGACCAGAACGAGGGCTACAACAAATTCAGCTATATCAACAGCGCCATCCGCAGCCAGGTGAACGACATCGTGGAGCAGAACTGGGGCGGCGTGGGCAGCTTTGCCTACCAGACCGGCATGAGCATGGGCGACTTCTTGTTCAATACCGCCATCACCGGCGGCAACAGTGCGCTGACCCTGGGCATCATGGGGACGGGCGCTGCGGCTGACACCACCATTGCCGCCAAGGACCGGGGTCTCTCCGATGACCAGGCGTTTGCCCTGGGCACCATCGCGGGCGCTGCGGAGATCGTGACGGAAAAGGTAAGCCTGGACGCGCTGCTGGACACAACCTCCCTGGGCAAAAATGCTATGGGGTACCTCCTCAAAAACACCCTGGCCGAGGGCAGCGAGGAAGTGGGGAGCGACCTTATCAACCTGGTGGCTGATGTTCTTATTGCCAAGGATAAGAGCGAGTGGCAGCAGTCTATCGCAGCCTATCAGGAGGCGGGCATGGACGAGAAGTCTGCGTTCCGGCGCGCCCTGCTGGACCAGGTGGAGATGATGGGCCTGGACTTCCTGGGCGGCGCGATCTCCGGCGGCGCGATGTCTGGAGCGGGCATCGGCATCAACGCAGGGCTGAATGAGTACAGCGCACAGCAGACCGGCAAGGACTTCGCTGCCATGGGTGATGATGTTGTACTCGCCACCATCCAGGAGGGACTTGCCAGCGACCCCTCCACCCGGAGTTATCAGCTGGCCCAGCAGCTCCAGCAGAAGCTCGACGCCGGAGAAACCATCACCAACGCGGAGCTGGGGCATCTGTACCAGGCCAACGTGCAGGCCATCGACGCAGAGGAGAACAGCGACGACCTGCTGCTGCGGGCTGCCGACGAAGTTGCCCGAAAGGGCGGCGTGACCAACAGCACAGCCACCGACATTCTGGGCAATCCCAGCGCCGTGCACACCCTGGCCCAGGGCGCGGGACTGTCACTGGCGGACGACATGAGCAAGGCGCAGCGCCGCAAGGCTGTGAAAACCGCTGTCGAGACCCTTGCAAGCCGCAACACGGCCACCATGGAGTCCAGCGTGGAAACGGACATGGAGCAAACTGCCCCCTCCCCCGCTGCGCCCCAGAGCGTCCCTGTGCAGCAGCGGCCTATGGCAGCCCAGGCTTATGACATCCGCCGGGTCCAGAACGCTGCGGCATCCCTGGGTAAGCGCGGGGCCAAGGCGCTGCGGGCGGCCTACGACGGGAGCGTGAGCGCAGACACCTTCTACGCCGGGTTCGCTTCCTACTATGAGGCGGGCGTTTCCGGCATGGACATGGGCAAAGTCCGCAGCGAGTATGGCGCGCAGCTCAGTGCGGCGCAGAAGTATGCGGCCTATGTCGCCGGGCAGAATGACGCAGCGGCATCCCTGGCCGCAGAAAAAGCGGCGGTCCCATCTGCTACCGTGTACGGTGATGAGGCCGGGTTCATCGTGGACAACCACGCCGACACCCTGCCCAAGGCCACCGTCACCTACTACAATAATCTGGCCCGGGCTGTTGGCGTAAAAATCCAGATGTCTGCTGCTACCGGCGCAGGCGGAGCCAACGGCTGGTATGCCAACGGCATCATCCATATTGCGGAGGATGCAGAAAAACCGGGCGCTGTGGTGGCAAAGCATGAGATCACCCATCGGATGCAGGAGCTGGCCCCGGCGGAATATCGAAAGTACCGGGACTACGCCGTTAACGCCCTGGCCGAACGGGACGGCTCCAGCGCATCCCTGATTGAGCAGTACAAAGGGCGGTATGCCGACAGCGGCGTGAACCTCACCACAGAGCAGGCTATGGACGAGATCGCGGCGGACTTCACTGAGGCGCTGACGGAGGACCCGGAACAGTTCCGCAAGCTCGCCAGTGAAAACAAGACCGTGGCCCAGAAACTCTTGAACGCCATCCGGGACTTCATCGCAAAAGTCAAATCGCTGTTCAAGGGGAAAGCTGCACAGAACCAGGCTTCCGCCGATGCGTTTGGTGTGGACCTCTCTACACTGGAGGAGGCTGCGCGGCTGTGGGGCGAGGCGCTGGAGGCTGCGAGTGTGCAGGCGCACGCGCTTACGGAGCAAGAGCAGCGGGTGGAGTTCTCCGACGTAAACACCCGCTACTCCCTGCGCGAAAAGGACCCGCCCAAGAAAACCGGCGTCGCCTACAAGGTGTTCTACGCCAAGAATGGACAGCTTTACCCCCCGATGGTGGCAAACCCCGGCGGTGCTGGGACCCCTGTGGGTGTGTGGCTGGATGCGGATGTTGGACTGGCCGCCCCTCCGTCCAAGACTGGGCGCGCCCAAGTGCAGGCAGGAGGAAAAGGCACCAACGCCGCCAAGGGCAGCCTGGCGTTCCGCCCCGGCTGGCACCTGGGAGATGTTCCGCAGGCAAAGCAGTTTGCCAGAAAGAACCCGGAGACCGGCGTAAAGGACCTGTTCCCCGCCGACTTTGTGTGGGCGGAGTGCGAGTATGCGATGGATGTGGACTACCAGGAGGAGGCCATGTCCTACGGCTATACGGCCAATGGGAAGTTCCGGCACTCCTATGCTGGTCTGCCCAAACTGCCGACCGACGGCTACTACCGATACCGCACGAACCCGAACCCTGACACGGTCCCGTGGGTCATCACCGGCGCTATGCGGGTAAAACGCATCCTCACAGACGCGGAGACGGACGCCATTTGCCGGGAGAACGGTGTGGAACCGATGGCCCGCCAGGGCGGCCCTCTGGACGAGGCGGGGCTGGAGCGCCTGGGACTGGAGGCTGGAGACGTGACCGGGGAGACCCGCTTTTCCATGAAGTCCCCTGTTGAGGAAACCAAGAACCTGATTGCCCTGCATAATCTGACGGAGGAGAAACTGTGGGGCGACCTTCGGCTGGGCGGCTTCCCCATGCCCTCCATCGCTGTTACCCGGATTGACGTGCCCCACACCAATTTCGGGGACATTACGCTGGTCATGGACAAGCGGAGCATCGACCCCAAGGCAAACCGCAAGAACACCGTCTACTCTGCCGACGCATGGACACCGACCTTTCCGCAGGTGGAGTACGCCGCCGACCCGGCGGCAGAGCGCCGCATTTCCGGGCGGCTGCGGGAATTGTCCGGCAAAGTGGACGAGATGTTCAAGCAAGACCTGTATCGCATCACCTATGACATGGAGGACCTTCTGAACCGCTATGGCGGAGAGGAGGGGCTGCTGCGTCAGGTCGTGGATAACTACGGCCTAAAGGCTGCCTATCTGGAGGACGCAGGGCACCACGTTTCTGCGGCCACGGTCCAGCGCGAAGCGGACAAGGGGTACAGCCAGGACCGGGTAGAAAAGTACCGGGCAATCGTCGAAACCCTGGGGACGGATGACCCGGACGAGATCGGCCATATCCCGCTGAAAGAGCTGCGGGACCGATATGGGGACGAGCTGGAGACTGCGTTCCCCGGCATGACTAAATCTACGTTCCGTCTGAGCGGCATTATCCGCCAGGTACAGGCATATCTCCAGGACCAGGGCGGCGAGCCGGTCTATGAGACGGCCACGGACGCCGCCGCCACGCGCCGGGCTATTGATGACGTGCTGGACCGCGACGGGTATGAGCGGTGGGTCCGGGAACTCTACTCCGGCGTCCAGGCGGACAGCGGCATCTACAACAACAAGGAGCGCTTTACCCCCGCCGGGAACCGGCGCACCTTCCAGCAGACCCACTATCCCGTTACCCTGGAAAACATCGTAAAGGCCATGAAGGGTCAGAACGGCGGAAACACCAAGAACGTCTCTGGCTTTTACGGCGTCAAGAGCCTGCGGGCCGGGACCGCCAAGCGCTTCAAGAGTATTGCGGATATGCACAAACTGGAGGGGCGGCTGCAAAACCTGACCGAGGAGCAGACAAAGGCCATCCACGATGAACTGGACCGCCGCCTGATGGATATTACTGAGGCTCTTGCCGAGAAATCCCCCAACGGGAAGGGCAGCTTCGACTATTATCTGGCGGACAGCATCGGGAATATGCTGGTTGAGATCGCGGACAGAGAGGTTTACACCATCGACGCTATCATGGGCAAATTCAATGGAGAGTACGGCTTCCGTATCGGAAACGAACTGGCAGCCCAGGTCCGCGACCTTCTCTTTGACGTGTCCCAGATGCCAGTGAATATCTTCGAGGCAAAGCCGGAGCGGGCGGTGGGCTTTGATGAAGTCCTGGCCGCTGTACTGCCGGACGATGCCAGCGGCGAACTGCGGGACGCCCTTTCTGGTAGGGGCGTAAATGTCCTTACCTACAAAGCCGGAGACGACGCGGACCGCATTGCCAAGGTCAACGGCGTTGAGGGGGCACGGTTCTCACTGAAATCTACGGACAACAAGGGCCGGAAATTGACGGCGGAGCAGCAGGAGTATTTCCAGGATAGCGTCATCCGGGATGACCAAGGGCATCTCATGGTGATGTATCACGGAACACGAAACGGTGGATTTACCGTATTTGATGGTGGGAAGGACTACTTCTACTTCACCAACAACAGGAAGTATGCGTACACATTCGAGGGCAGAAAGGCAAATGGGCAGCTCTATCCATCCACAAAGGCGGATATGGAGGCTGGTCTTATCTCCCCCCAGAGGTATGAAGTATATCTCAATGTCACAAACCCTTTTATCGCAGAACAGGATGTGGTAGAAGATGCCCTGTACTGGGACCGCAGTTTGGCGCAACAGCTACGAGACAGGGGATATGACGCCCTAATGATGGAGGACATGAGCCAGGTCATCGTTCTTTCACCAGAGCAAATCAAAAATGTTACCAATAAGACCCCAACCAGCGACCCGGACATCCGCTACTCTCTCAAGGGCGGCAGTGATATTCAGCGGGAGAACGCTGCACTCCAGGAGGAGAACCGGCTACTTCGGGAGCAGATGAAGGACTATATCGACCTCCAGCGCCGCAACGGGAAGCTCCGGGAGAGCCGGGACTACTGGCAGGGCCAGACCCGGCGCACCAAGCGCGTCACCACCGACAAAAAGGCCGTGTCGGGGGCGGCCCGGGAGCTTATCCGCTCCTATGGCGCGGACCTGGATGCCGGGGACATCACCCAGGACCTCCAGAGCCTTTACGACTACCTTGCAAGCGGCTATGACGGCAAGGACGAGCTGACCTACACCGAGGCCCGCCGCCGGGCGGAGTCCATCGCTGAGAAGCTGGTGGGCAACGCTGTGGCCGTGGACGAGGCCTACGAGCAGTACAGCGACCTGCGGGCGTATCTGCGGTCCACCACCCTGTCCCTCTCTGAGGAGGACAGCAGGGACATCCCGGACTATGGAGACTGGCGCAAGCATCAGATGGGGCGCATGGTCATCCGCAAGGGGCACACCAATATTGACCAGGTGTACCAGGAGATGTCCGAACTGTGGCCTGAGTTTTTCGACGAACAGCGGGAGAACAACCCTGTTGACCAGCTGCTCCGCATCGCGGAGGTCATGGACGGCATCTACAACGTGGAGGAATACAACCCCTTCGGCCCCTATATGCAGCAGGCCATCACCGGCGCGGCCAACGAGATCATGGAGACCTTCTTCGACCTGCCCCAGACGCGAAAGACCTTTGCGGACCAGCAGGCATTGAAGCTGGAGAACGTCAAGGCCAAGGGCCGGGAGCAGGTCCAGAAGGTGCGGGAGCAGTACACCACCCGCCTGGCAGAGCAGAAAGCCCGGAGCGAGGAACGGCTGGACCAAGCCACCCTGGGCGAGAAAATGGCCGGAGGCCGGGAACTTGCCAAGCAGAAGCGTTTGGATGCAGAACGGATGAAGAAGGTGCGGGAGCAAAATGCTGCCCGCCTGGCGGAACTGCGGGAGCAGAACCGGCAGCGGGTACAGAACGCCATCGCCAAGGAGCGGGAGGCCCGCGAGCGGCAGATGGGTGCTCTGAAAGACCGCTATGCAGCCAAGGACGCAGCGGGCCGGGAACGCCGGGCAGCCCGTGAGCTGCGGGCCAAAATCATGCGCCACGCCAGCGCCCTGTCCCAGAAACTCCTCCGACCCAGCGACAAGCAGCACATCCCCGAGAGCTTGCGACAGGCTGTGGCTGCCATGCTGGAGAGCATCAACCTGGAGAGCGCCTACACCACGGACCCGAACACCGGCAATCGGGTGAAGGACGGCTCCGGCACGCCCACCAAGCGTACCGAGGCGTTCCGGGCGCTGCGGCTGGCCTATGTGGAGATCACTAAGGACGGCGGGGACTACACCCTTATCATCGACCCGGACCTGATGGACAACCTCAACGAGCTGGAGGCCATGAAAAACACCCCCATCGCAGAGATGGGAACGGACCAGCTTTCCACCGTATGGGCCACTCTCAAGGCGGTGGAGGCATCCATCCGCACGGCCAATAAGATGTTGGGCACCTCCCGGTTTGAGACGATCTCTGGCTTTGCTGACGGCATCCGCTCCGACAACATCCTCCGGCAGGACCGTGGGGACTACCGGGGTGTTGCTGGCAAGGTTGACCGCCTGGTTAACCTGGATATGCTGACACCGCAGGGCTATTTCCATCGGCTGGGCAAGACCGGCGAGGAGTTGTTCCGCATGATGCGTGCAGCCCAGGACCGCCACATTACCATCATGCAGCAGGCCCAGGAGAAAACGGCGGAGATTGTCGGTAGAGCCGACGTCAACAAGCTGGAACGGGAGAAGCACACCTTCGAGCTGAGCGGTGGTAAGGTGACTATGAGCACAGCTCAGATCATGGGCCTTTACGAGCTGATGAAGCGAAAACAGGCCCAGGACCATATCCTCAAGGGTGGCATCCGACCCGACACCATCAGCAGCGGGCGGGGCCTGCGGGAGGACCGGCGCTCCGACCCCGTGAAGGTGAGCGTGGACGACCTTGCCACCATCACCGGCACACTGACGGAGGAGCAGATCAGGATTGCCGACGGTCTTCAAAAGTTCATGGGAGGAAAGCTGGCGGAGCTGGGCAACGAGGCGAGCATGGCCGTGTACGGCTACCGCAAGTTCACCGAGAAGGACTACTACCCCATCAAAGTGGACAAGAACCAGACTAAGCGGGACATCTCCAAAGAGGCACAGGCGGCCACCATCGCTGGGCGCGGCTTTACCAAGAGCGTGACCCCCAAGGCGAACAACGCTGTCATGGTGGAGAGCATCTTCGACACTTACTCCAGCCATGTCAACGACATGGCGACCTATGCGGCGTGGCTGCCCACCATGGAGAACATCCGCCGCATCCGGGACTTCACGTTCCGGGACGGTGAGGGCAACCGAACGGGAGATGTAAAGTCCATCATCGAACGGGTATTTGGCAAGAACGGAAATGCCTACCTCAACAAGCTGGTGGACGACATCAACCAGGGGGTGCGGCCAAACGGAACCGGCAACTTCACCGACGCCCTGGTGGGCAACTACAAGGCGGCGGCTGTGGCCGCCAACATCCGGGTCATCCTCCAGCAGCCCACGGCTATCCTCCGGGCTATGAGCAGCCTGGACCCCAAGTACCTGCTGGCTGGTACGGTCAAGCGGGGCGACTGGGCCAAGGTCAAGAAGTATGCGCCTATCGCCGTATGGAAGGACTGGGGCTACTTTGACATCAACACGGGCCGCCAGATGAAGGACGTTCTCCTCTCCTCTGACAGTCTGATGGAGAAGGTCAAGCAGGCAGCTATGGCCGGAGCGGGAAAGGCTGACAGCTTTGCGTGGGCGCGGCTTTGGAATGCAGCGGAGGCGGAGACGCGGGACAAGCGGCCCGGCCTCAAGCCCGGCACGGAGGCGTTCTACCAGGCTGTTGGAGCGCGGTTCTCTGAAATCGTGGACCAGACGCAGGTGGTGGACGGACTTCTCCAGCGGTCTCAGATCATGCGTTCCCCCGATGCTCTTACGAAAATGGCGACCTCCTTTATGGCAGAGCCGACCAAGACCTACAATATGTTCGTGAATGCGGTCTACGATCTGCGCCACGCAACAGGAAAGGATGGCCGGAGCAATGCCAAACGTGCCCTTGCAAGGACCTCCGCTGCGCTGGTGGTATCCTTTGCGGTAAACGCGGTCATGCAGTCCATCGTGGACGCGCTGCGGGACGACGATAAGGAACGGGACTATTGGGAAAAATTCCTGACGGCATATACCGGCTTCACCGGCGAGGAGGAGACGGCCCTGGACTATTGGAATAGTTTTTGGGACGGCAACCTGGAGGCGAACTTCAACCCGGCTGGCTACATCCCCTACTTCAAGGACCTGGTCTCCATTATGCAGGGGTATGACGTGTCCCGGATGGATATGGAGCCGGTCAGCAAGGTTCTGGAGGCAGCTGCCAACATGAAAAAAGCCCTCTCTGGGGAGGGCAAGTATTCCGTGGCTGGCGCGTCTGCAAATCTGCTTGCGGAGGTCTCCCGACTGCTGGGCATCCCGGTGGCGAACCTCAAGCGGGACATCCAAGCGGGCATCACTACGGCGGCCATCGAGACGGACAACTACCTGATGCAGTACCGCATCGACAAAGCCATGCTGAACATGGGCTACCAGGGAAACACCAAGAACTTCTACGACATCCTCTACAACGCCAGCATCAATGACCGGGAGGCATACGAGACCATCTATGCCGACATGGCTGCCAGCGGGATGCCGGAGGATAAAATCCGAAACGCCATGGAAAGCCGCATGAAGCGGGACCAGGGCGTGGAGAGCGTTGGAGCCCTGGAGCAGCGGTATCTCTCCCCAAGCCAGGAACGGCGCTACAACAGCACGCGAAACAGCATGGCGGGCAGCTCGGTATGGACCGCTGCCAGCAGGGACCAGCAAGAGGCTGCGGAGAAGGACCTGTACGACCTGACTGTGGGCAACGACAGCGGCGAAAAACTCCAGGAGAAGATTGCTGCCGGTGCCGCCTATGGCATCAGCGAGGCGGACTATCTCCTCTACCGGCTGGCCCTCCATGTGGCTGACCAACCAACGGAGAACGGGAACCTGGGCAGCTATACCGGCGAGGAAGTCCAGACGGCCATTGATATGCTGCCGGGCCTTGATGACGAGGCCAGGGCGTATCTGTGGGAGGCCGCAGGCAAGAGCGAAAAGAGCAACCCCTACAAATGAGAAAGAGGGCCGGGAGTTAGTCCCGGTCCTCTTTTTTCATCAGGATACCCGCTCGCTTTAGTTTTCGTCGCCCGAAAATGTCCAGCCAGTCCCACCATAAGCGCCCGGGCCGTACAGCTCGTCTATTCTCTCTGCCTGCTCACGCGCTTTCTCCTCCAGGAAGCTGCTGGGGCCGCTGCTGGAGGTTTGTGTGGCCTCATGGAGCGCCCTGGACAGGTTTATATTCTCCTGGGCGAGCGCTCCGTTGACCTTCACATAGTAAAGGCATACACAGGCCAGAAGCACGACACACAGAGCGAGGATGGCACACAGAACCGGCAGGAAACGGCTGCGCTTTTTCACCGGCTCCTCCCACGGTTCGGCAGAGTAGCTTTTCTGTCTGATGATATGGGACGTTCCTTTTAGACTCATAAAATTATTCCCTACCTTCTCTTTTTATATGCCCTGAAAAGTACGACTGCTAAGCAAGCAAATGAAACTGCCAAGATCAGCAGCAAAACGGCGCTTGAAATCATCCCTTTCCGTACACCGAGGGACGCAGCGGATAGGCACAGCGCGGCAATAAAGAAGCAAAGTAAATATAACGTGAGAAAAATGTATTTCACTCTACACACCTTCTTTCAAATTTTTGTTGCTTTCGGGGCGCAATCCTCTCGGCAGTTTGATATGCTCGGAGAGAAAGGCGGTGACGAAATGAATGAGTGGGAAGTTGTGGGCGTTATCGTTGTACTTCTGGGGCTGATTGCCTCTATCAGCGGCCCGATGATTAAGCTCAACGGGACCCTCACCCGGCTAAACACCAAAATGGAGCACTTCACGGAGGGGCTGGAGAAGTTCCAGGGCCGATACAGGGACCATCTCAAGGAGCAGGGCAAGATCAACATCAAGTACCAGGAGGCGATTGATGACCACGAGCATCGCATCACTGTGCTGGAGGCGAAAGAGCGGGATGTCTAAAAAGGGGAAACGCGTCTCCGCTCATTCCGTCACCCGCGTCCTGTTCGTCACGACGCAAATCGCGGCGCTGGGATGGGTGTCGGTCTCCTATCTGATAGCGGTTTACTCCACCGTTCGGCTGGGGCAGCCGTTCCCGGTGGTGGAGTTATCTGAACAGGCCATCGAAACCATACTGGGGGTAAATGTCCTCAAAGTGGTAGAGAACATCTTCGAGCACAACGACGGCCCGGTGTTCGGGAAAAACAACACAGAGAAGCAGCCCAAACGCGACTGCTGAAAAACGAGGAGGTAAACAATATGGACTTCATCATGGAAAACTGGCCCCTGCTGGTGGCTGCTGCCGCCATTGTGGGCGCTGCGGCTGCTGCCGTGGCCCGCTTCGTTGGACTGCCCACGGAAAAGCAGCTTGCAAAGGTCAAGGAGTGGCTGCTGTGGGCCGTTACGGAGGCGGAGAAGGACCTGGGCGGGGGCACAGGAAAGCTCAAGCTGCGGCAGGTCTACGACCTGTTTGTGCAGCGGTTCCCCTGGCTGGCAAAGGCGGTCTCCTTTGAGTTGTTCAGTTCCCTGGTGGACGAGGCCCTGGAGGAGATGCGCGAGATGCTGGACAATAACCAGGCGGTAAAGGCTTTTGTGGAGGGGCCATCCAATGAGTAACAGCCCGCTCGTTACACACACAGCGCTATCCCCGAACCATTCCGGCAAGCGCAACCACGCCATTGACACCATCACCATTCACTGCTTTGTGGGACAGGTGACAGCCAAGCGCGGCTGCGAGGTTTTTCTTCCAAAGGGGAACGCCTCGTGCAATTATGTCGTCGGCTACGACGGAAGCATCGGCCTGTGCGTCGAGGAGAAGGACCGCAGCTGGTGTACCTCCAGCCGGTCAAACGACAATCGGGCTGTGACCATCGAGACGGCCAGCGATAACAAGGACCCCTACGCTGTCACAGATGCAGCGTACAGCGCGCTCCTGGACCTGGTAACGGACATTTGCCGCCGGAACGGGGCCAGGAAGCTGCTGTGGTTCGGAGATAAAGGAAAGACCCTCTCCTACATTCCGAAGGACGGAGAAATGGTTATGACGGTACACCGCTGGTTTGCTAACAAGAGCTGCCCCGGGCCGTACCTCTATGCACGGCATGGGCAGATCGCGGCGGAAGTAACCCGGCGGCTGGGAAAGGATGACGACGAAATGGGTCAGGCGACTTTCAACAAGATGATGCAGGAGTATGAGAAAAGCAAGGCCAGGCCGGTGCCAGACAGCACGCCCGCAGACTGGGAAAAGGACGGCGTGGAGTGGGCCAGGGAAAACGGCATCATGGCCGGGAACGGAAATGGGGACCTGATGCTGCACTCTCCCCTGACGCGCGGGCAGTTCTGCGTGATGCTGAAACGGTATCACGAGGAGCTGGGGAAATAATGTCGAAACGGGGCGGGAAACCGCCCTGTTTCTTTTCCCTGTGCGTCTTTCTTAAATTTTGTATAACATCGAAATAAATTGTAAATCTTTATTACAAGAATAAGCCGAAAACGTGCTACTGTCAAGGCACGGAGGCGGTGCTATGTGAAGATTTACGATTTTTACGGACAAAAGAACATTTCCGGGGACCGCATCCACCAAAGCAGGACCACCCAGCGCATCTCCCAAGCGGACCTTGCGGCCAGGATGCAGGTGCGGGGTGTAACCATTGAGCGGGAGGCTATCAGCAAGATAGAGACCGGGGACAGGTTCGTTACCGACTATGAGCTGATGATCTTTGCGGAGGTCCTGGGTGTAACAATGGACTGGCTGCTCGGGAAAGAATAAAAAATTTAGAAATCCCCCTACTATCCGTAGGGGGATTTTTGCGCGCTCTGTGGCTATTGACAATCCTGCTAACTCTGTGCTAAAGATTTACAAAAGCGATGCAAAAGCACAGGAAATGGAGGAAATGATATGCCAAAGTGTAAAGGAAAACACCTGACCTGGAACGACCGCCTGACCATCGAAAAGATGCTCCGAGAGGGGTACAGCAAGCCCCAGATCGCGCGCTATCTTGGTGTGCATCACAGCACCATCTACGACGAGTGCAGGCGGGGAGAAACGGAGCTGCTGAACAGCGATTTGACCACCCGCAAAGTGTACTCCCCGGAGGTGGCCGTGGCCTACCATGAGAAGCGGGTCAAGAACATGGAGAAGCCGCTGAAAATCGGCAAGGACCACAAGCTGGCAAAGTGGCTCGTGGATACCATCTCCGCCGGATATTCCCCTGCCGCCGCCTGCGCCCTCCTTGGCAAAACCCCGGAAACCACATTTTCTTGCACACTTTGTCGCCAGACTGTGTATAAGTACATCGAAAACGGGGACCTGTGGCCCCTGACCAACAAGGAATTACGTTATAAAGGGGAACAAAAGAGGAAATATCGGAAGGTCCGCGCTGCAAAGGCCCCACGCGGAGACAGCATCGAACGCAGGCCGGAACATATCGAAACCCGGCAGGAACCTGGTCACTGGGAAATGGACAGTGTTCTGAGCGGTAAGGGGGCAAGAGCCGCCCTTCTGGTCCTGACAGAGCGGGTCACGCGCTACGAAATAGCGATGCGCGTGCCAGATCATACCGCTGCCAGCGTCGTGTCCGCATTGGACCGGCTGGAGCGGCGCATCGGCACGCGCAAATTTAGGGATGTATTCAAGAGTATCACTGTTGACAACGGCACGGAGTTCTCGGACTGTTGGGGGATGGAGCGCTCCTGGCGGTCCCATTGGAAGCATCGGACCCATATCTATTATTGCCACCCGTACAGCAGTTTCGAGCGCGGCAGCAATGAGAAGCAGAACCAGATGATACGCTGGCACTTCCCCAAGAAAACGAACTTCGGCAAGGTCTCTCAGGCGAGCATCAACAAGGCCGTGGACTGGCTCAACAATTACCCGCGAAAAATCCTGGGTTGGCATACCTCTGCGGAGCTGTTCAACGCGTTTCTTGCAAGCCTATAATCGCTATAAAAAAATATTCAAAGAAATTCGGGTTAATCTATTGACATTTGCGCAAAAAATTTCGGCGTCCCTTCTGCTTTTTTAACCGGGAATCACGTGGACCAGAATGGTTCCG
>ENA-UOJM01000664-UOJM01000664.1-human-gut-metagenome-genome-assembly--contig:-P116-NODE-664-length-42087-cov-54.316021_pt1 | contig 42087 bp, 66 predicted proteins | sample MGYA00242349_ERZ723896 | MGnify/ENA metagenome assembly ERZ723896 | reverse complement strand
TAATAAAATATGGAAAAAGATTTAATAATTTCAACTGCAACAGATAAAATTGAAAAAGAATTAGCACGAATTGAAAAAGAATTAAAACCATCTGCTTATACTCCTAAAACAAATTGTAGATTTAGTTATCAAGATAGAACTTCAACAGGTGAAGGTATTAACATACGAATCATTAATGATATTAGTGAGCTTGTAAAAATGATTGCATTTGTTAATCGTAAATCTGAAGATTATAAAAATGCAACAAAAATCATTGCTGCTTCAATTCCAGACTTTAAGATTGTTCCATTTACATGGAATGGGTTTTCAATAAGTGATTGGCAGGATGACCTTATGTATTTTATAAGAAAAATTCTTTATACACAAAGAGTTAAAGAACTTACTGAATATAAGAAAACATTAGAGCCATTATATTCACAAGATAAAAAAGACCAAATATTAATTGAATCAATTTTATCTAAAATTAACTTTTAAATAAAAACAAGATGGATAAGAAAAAAGCTATTATAATTAGTGGTTTCCCAGGTGTAGGGAAATCCACTACTTATACATTACTTAACAAAAAATTGACAATTCTGGATTTAGATTGTTCTAGTTTTGATAAAGCTGATTTTCCTTCTAATTATATTGAATATATAAAAGAAAATATGGATAAAGCTGATATTATATTCATATCATCACAACAAAGTGTTAGAAATGCGTTAGTTGAAAATAAAATCCATTTTACTTTATATTATCCATCTAAAAAAAGGAAAAAAGAATTTCTTAAAATATACAAAGATAGAGGGAATTCAGATAAATTCATTGAATTTGTTAATAACAATTTTGAACGTTTTATAAATGATATAAATGAAGAAACTGAATATAATAAAATTATTCTTGAAAATGAAAATGATTTTATTATGAATGATGTTAATTTTGAAACATTACTTAAACTTAATTTTAAAATAAAATGATTGAAAAATATACAAAAAGACCAGTAACAATTGAAGCTGTACAGTTATTAGATAATGATGATTCAATTATAGAATGTATTGAATTTGTTTTTAATATTGGAATGGAAACTTCTATGTTTGGACAGATGGCAACGATTAACGATGTTAAAACTAAAGGTGGTTTTGAAATTCCTACATTAGAAGGAAATATGAAAGCATCATTTAGTGATTATATAATAAAAGGTGTTGAAGGAGAATTTTATCCATGCCGAAGTGATATTTTTAATAAAACTTATATTAAAGCTGAATAATGAATAGTGTAGATAAACAGTATCAAGATTTGTTGAAAAACATTCTTGAAAACGGAAATGTAAAAAAAGACCGTACAGGAACAGGAACTAAATCAATTTTTGGAACGCATATGAAAATTGATTTACGAAAAGGATTTCCACTCTTAACAACAAAAAAAATGTTCACTAAAGGAATTATACACGAATTGCTTTGGTTTCTGAGTGGAGATACAAATATCAAATATCTTGTTGATAATGGAGTTAATATTTGGAATGATGATGCTTATAGATGGTATTGTGAATTAATAGATAAACACAATTCTATTATTGACACAAGTGGTATTTTAACAGTTGTGGATTACAATGGCATTGAACATTTTTATAATTATATGGAAAAAGCGAATGAAAATGTTTTTTTATCAAGATGCAAAAATGGACATAGATTTAAATATATAGAGAATGATTCTTTAATAAAATTTTATGAATATGGTGATTTAGGCGATGTTTATGGTAAACAATGGAGACGATTCGGAGAAAGTAATACTGACCAGATACAAAACATTATCAATACATTACAAACTAATCCTGATGATAGAAGAATGTTGTGTATTGCATATAATCCTGATGTATTAAATGAAGTGGCATTACCACCTTGTCATGTACTTTTCCAATTCTATACAAGAGAATTGGAAAATACTGAACGTTGGGAGTTATACTATAATAAATTTAAAGATGAAGAAATTGATAATGATAATTTTTCTTACCCACATCTTGATGTTTATGGTCAAACAAATCAACATACTTATAATGGTGAATATGACTATCTTTTAGAAGAAGAAAATATACCAACAAGAGAATTATCATGTTCATGGTATCAAAGAAGTGTTGATTCATTTTTAGGTTTACCATTTAATATTGCTTCATATGCATTACTAACACATATGATTGCTCATGTTTGTAATATGTCTGTTGGTGATTTAATATTTAATGGTGGTGACACTCATTTATATTTAAATCATTTAGAACAAGCCAAAGAATTAATTTCAAGAAATGTACTTGATTCACCAACATTATACATAAATCCTAAAATCAAAACCATTGATGAGTTTAACTTTGAGGATATTAAAATAGAAAATTATGTATCACAAGGTGCTTTAAAAGCACCATTATCAACTGGTTTATAAAATATCTTATAAATAACATAAATTAACGAGAATCCTTTTGGAGTTCTCGTTTTTTATTCGTATATTTGCATTGTAAAACTAATGTATAACCAAAAATATAATGTCATGAACAATGCAGAAAAATATTTTATCCCTGATAGTTACCCAATGATTGAAGAAGAGGTGACTGAAGAAATTATAGTGTTAAATAAGGCTGAAGATATATCTTTGCCAAATATGATTTATATGCCTTGGCAAGTAATTAATGAAGCCCCAACAATAGGTTTTAATAATGATGAAAAAAAGATATAGAAAATGTTGCAAGTGTGGAAAGCTTGCAACATGGACATATATGCCATCTGGTAATGGTCAAAGATGGTATTGTGATGATTGTGTTAATCGTGGTTGTACATGTAATTTACGTGATTTAAGTTTTGATGGAGAACCTAAAACCACTAATAACCTTATTTGGTGGTCAAAAGAAGTGTATGATAAAGCATGGGAAACAGATGAAGATATTAAAATAGAAGATTTAGGTACAAGAGAACGTATGCCTGATTCTTTTTATTATGAACGTTTGGATGAAAAAGGTAGAAGAAGCCCATGTTGTGAATATTGGTATGATGAAGAAGGTGATGATTTTGAAGAAACTCAATATTATATTACTAAAGCAATGATTTTATCTGTTTTAGATAAAAGCAAATATAAATTATTAATTTCAGCATCATTGGTTAGTGCCATTAATGAATTTATTTCCAAATTAAAAGACAAAGGTAATTATAATACGTTTATGTCAAGATTTTATAATGTATGTTCACCTTATTTCAAAATTGGCTATTCAGCTAAAATAAATCGTAAGTTTTATCTTTCAGTGAGGGATAAATTAAGAGAGCTAAGAATTAAACAACCTTATTCATGGGAAATAGATGAAAAATAGAAAAGATTTTATTAAAGAATATATTAAAAATAATTTGAATAGTGCTAATGTCGAAGAAGTGATGAATGCAACTTTTGACTTCTGTAATGACTTTATAGAAACTGAAGATGAACTTCCTTCGGAAGAAAATGGTTTCTTTAATAAACCTGTTATTATGGTACTTGAAAATATTAAAAAACCTAATAAATATACTGCAAAAATAGGAAAATATTATAAAGACCATTTATACAATACAAATGAAGAAGTATTTTTATGGCGTAGTGATGTTTTTGAATATGGTCTTAATCCAGAAAATGATGAATATAAAGTGGTTGCTTGGAGACCAATAAATTTTGAATAATTATGAAGATATTTTTTCCTGGGTCATTTGACCCTTTTACAATTGGTCACGAAAATTTGATTTTAAGAACAATTGATATTTTTAAGAATGAGAAAATTGAGTTTGATATAGCTGTGGCAATAAATCCAAATAAAAAAGGCTATTTTCCAGTAAAAGAAAGATATGAAGCATTGAAAAAATGGGCACGATTATTTCCACAGTTTCATCCTGAAATATGTAATATGTGTAAATTTAATATATGTACTTATGATAATTTGACATATGATTATGCAAATAAAATAAAAGCTGATTTTATTTTAAGAGGGATTAGAAATACAATAGATTTTGAATATGAAAAATCTATCGCAGATTTCAACAAAAAATTTGGTAAAATTGAAACATTATTTTTGATGAATGACCCATCAATTGTTGCATCTTCAACAATTGTAAGAGAACTTCTTAAAAATATAAAAGAAGAAGAAGCTATGTCATTATTTCCTAAAGGATATAATATTTTAGACATGAGTGAATATTATGATACTTTTGAATAATATGGAAGAATTAAAATATAGTAAACACGAATTACTTGCATTTAGAAATCTTTTATGCTTACATCATATTTTTATTGATGACATTGAAGTGTTAGATAAATTTTTGAGAAGTGCTTATATAATATTTAATGTAATGAATTTCTCTAATAAAAAATGTGATAAAGGTCTTGAAGAAATATATGATAAAACATATCACGATGCTAAAAAATATTATTTAAACTTAATAAAACAAAAAAATAATGAGACATTATCCGAGCTTCGAAAATCAGAAGTATGACCATACATTAGATAATGATATGATTATCGCTGAAAATAAAATTGATGGACAAAATTTTGTTGCAAGATATAATGCTAGAACTAAAGAATTTATTGCATTTGGTTCAAAAAAGATGATTGTTGATGAAACACATGAACAGTTTGGTAATTGCGTTAAAATATTTAAAGAAAAATATGAAGAAATAATCAAAAATATTATTAAAGAAAATTCTAAAAAGAAAGGTGTCTTTAATAGTATTGATGAAATTCATTTCTATTTTGAATACAGTGGAGAAAATTCATTTTGTGGTTTCCATCAAGAAGGTGATGAAATGACATTAACCTTAATTGATGTATTTTTAAAAAAGAAAGGCTATCTTGAACCAAAAGCATTTTATGAATTATTTGATAATACAGGAATTAAATTGCCTGAAATAATTTATAAAGGTTCTCTCACCCAAGAATTTATTCAATCTATTAATGAAAATGATTGGACTAAACCTGATTGTTTATATCCAACAGTAAAAGAAGGTGTGGTTTGTAAAAGAACTACTATGCTTAAAGGTCAACGATTGCCAATGGTTAAAGTGAAAACTAATTGGTGGATAAATAAATTAAAAGAAAAATATCCTAATAATTGGAAAGAATTAGAATAATTTAAGTTATTTTAAGGATTATATTTTGCGAATATATTAGATTATTTGTATATTTGCATTAGAAATAGTATTAACTAATTAATAAAATATAAAATGGTAAGAAATAGTTTTGAATTGGCTGTTATTGCTCAACAATGGGCTAATAAAGCAAAAGAGAGTATTGCAATGATTTTGGAAGATTTTATGATTAAAAATCATATTAGTTTCCAAACATTATGTAAAATTATGCCTATTGATGAAGATATTCTTGAAGATATTATGTCAGGGAAATCAGATATGATTACAATGAATGAACTGTCAGCAATTATTATTGCTCTTGATTTGGCAGTGGAAGTAATGCCTGCTAGTGTTTCTCCGCTTCATTTAGGTTCTGGTACATCAGAAGAAAATCTACTTACTGAAGCTAGACAAATTGAAAATGAAAAACAAGAAAAAGAGGAAAATAACAATGAATCTTTTGGGTGTGGAATTATTATTTCAGATAATCCAAGATTGAAAGAAGCTTTGGAAATTTTTGTCAATATGTTTGACACTAATCCTGAAGCAATTGATTCGTTTATGAAACTTTTTAGTAAAAACTAAAAATAATTATTCTTGTGAATTCTATGGTTCTTAAAGGTTAGGGGTTGTGAAATTCTTAACCTTTTTTAATTGTATATTATACAAAAAAATCGTATATTTGCATAAAATATATTTGTAATTTAAATTTTGATAAAATGAAAGAAGAAGAATTACCAAAGAAGAAAAGAGGAAGAAAAAAGAAAATAGTAGAACCTGCACAAATAATGTCTGGATTTATTCCAAGTAAATATCAACAAGATATTTTTGATTTTATTCAACATGGAAATGGAAATTCGGTTATTAATGCTCTTGCTGGTTCAGGAAAAACATCTACAATTGTAAATGCGGTAAAACTTATACCATCAACTTGCAATGCATTGTTTATTGCCTTTAATAAAGAAATTGTTAAAGAATTGGAAAAAAAACTTGCAGGTGTCAAAAATGTTCAAGTAAAAACATTACATAGCCTTGGACTGTTAATGATACGAAGAAATCTTGGTACTAATATTGAGATTGATGAATACAAATATCGCACTTTTATCAAGAAGAATATTAAACAATTATCTTCTGCTGATTTTGATAAAATGACAACAAAATTGATGCAACAATATACTGATAATGTAATTCAATTGTGTGATTTAGGTAGATATAACCTTGCACAATGTGAAAAAGATTTATTACAAGTATCAGCAAGACATGATATTCCAATTATAGATGATGAATGTAATGCAGTTCTTAATGTAATGAAATGGGGGAGAGAAAATACAACCTCAATTGATTTTACAGACATGGTATGGCTACCATATGAATTAACACTAAATCCAATTGGATTGCAATATGATTATATTTTTATTGACGAGTGTCAAGATTTAAATGCTGCACAACGAGAATTGTTTTTAAGATGCTTTAGGCGTGGTACTAGGTTTATTGCTGTTGGTGATAAGAAACAAGCCATTTATTCATTTGCAGGTGCGGATGCTGAAAGTTTTGCGAAATTACAAAATTTACCTAATACCACAACATTACCTTTACCAATTTCTTATCGTTGTCCTAAAAAAGTTGTTAACTTGGCTAATCAGTTTGTTGATACAATGGAATGTAGAGAAGGTGCACCTGATGGAGAAATCGTTCATAATGTATCAATAAAAGATATACATGATGGAGATATGGTCTTATGTCGTACAAAAATGCCACTTATAAAACTTTATATGCGTTATCTTCGCATGGGCGTTAAATCCTATGTTAGAGGACAAGATATTGGCTTAAATCTGCTAAGAATGGTTGATAAGACTGAACAAATAGTGTTGAATGTTAGTTTACAAAAAGATGGTGTATTTGCAAGACTTTATGATGACTTATTTGAAGAAAGAAACCGCCTTATGATTAAAAGAGGAATGGATTTAGAAGATGCGACCCTTTCTAATCAAATTATGAATAAATATGATTCAATTAAAGCTCTTGAAATTCTTGCTGAAGGTTTAACATCAGCAAGAGATTTACATGATAGAATTGAAAATGTGTTTGCTGAAAGTGCGGATGGTGTCTGTTTATCAACAATCCATAAAGCAAAAGGACTTGAAGCAAATAATGTTTATATTTTATGCAAAACGTTAATGCCGAGCAGACTTGCAACCCAAGATTGGGAGAAAGAACAAGAACAAAACTTAATGTATGTTGCTTATACACGAGCAAAATATAAATTAGGGTTTGTGTCTGAAACTGAAATTTCTCCATCAGCAGGTATGATTGACCCATCAGCAGCATTAACAGAACTTAACTATATTGAAAATAAAATTTGTAAATTGTTGAATAAAACACCACAAGTTATAATGGATGCAACTGAAGTTGCACAATATAATTTAAAAAGCGCAACTATAATTGAAGAAAAAGAAACTAATCATGCTAAAATATCTTCAAATAATAATGAAGATAGTGATAGTGAAACGATGAAAAAACTTCTTGAATTAGTTAAGAAAAAGGGTGGAATTGAGAAATTTGAAAAATTCCTTGAACAATAAAAATAAAAAGGTGAAGAGAATTCTCTTCACCTTTTTTATATAAATTTACTTAGGGGCAATTGTTATATCCCAGCTTCTACTATCTGTTGAAGTATTAGAAGGAACTGTAATATCAACCTTAACTGCTTTACTACCAGTACCACTACCATAAGGAGTACTAATAATATATGGAGAAGATGGACTTTGAGTTACATTACAGTCACTTGCTGTTAATCCTGTTGTGTCAGCATAAGCAGTAAATGTAATACCATCTGCACTAACTGATTTAGTAGTATTTTCAGCAGGGTCAGACCATCTAACATCACCAGCACTTCTTGAATAATTAAATGTTTCTTTTTTACCACAAGCATTTGTTACTGTTACAGTACCACTACATGCAGTTGTACCAGATGGAATTATTAACATGCTTTGATTCTCAATTTCCATATCATCTCCACCAGGACCACTTGTTATACTTAAAGTAGCACAACCAGTTACATTTGCTTGCCACTCAGAATTAGCACCTTTTTTACCATTAATAGTTTGATAAGAACCAATACTAATACTAACATTAGAACCATTCGTATCAGCATTAGCATTACCATGATACACAACTAAAAAACAATCAATTGTTGCGGCATTTTGAGAAACAGGTACATTAACACAATAATTAGAATTATTTTGTGTATATCTAACAGTACCACTTCTTGCAGAACTTGTATTTTCAGTCATACTAATTGGTACATTTTGAGTATTACCAGTGCCACTATTTGTATAAGTAATATATGATGGTGAACCAATTGCTATTGCACCCCATCCAACTGCTTCACGAGCACCACTTATACTATTAATTCTATATGATTCAATATCAAATGTATTTGTTCCACCTGTATTACTAAATGACAATGTACTACTCGTTTCATGATTAGGATTAATTTTACTTGATACAGTATTATTTACCTTGAAATAATAATCATAACTTAAACCTTGTGCTTGTGTTACTGTTACAGATGCAGTTGTATATCCATTTGTATATACAACAGTTCCAGTTCTTTCTGAAGAAACATCACTACTTGAAACAGTTAATACATCATTACCTGTTGAATAACTGTCACCAATATTACTTGTAATCCATGATGGTTTAGACTCTACTTTATAACTTTCTATACCATCAGAGCATTTAGTGTTAGTACTAATACCACAAAGGCTTAAATATTGTGGCGAACTGAAACTAACATTGATTGTAGTTGAACCACTTACTACATTTGTACTTGCAGCAGTTGTAAAACCGTCCCCAATATTCACTTGTAAAGGTCCTCTATCATAAACAGCACAAGTTGCACCATTTTGACTCACTCCAAGAGTAACAGTTTTGTTACTTCCACTTTGTGTATAAGTAAATGTACCACTTCTTGATGAAGTGTTATTTGAATTAGAATCAGCCGTAATAGTTGTGGTTGTAACATTTGCGCTTGGACTACTATTTGAAGTAGCTGTTGCCCATGATACTGTATTAACACTATAACCAATGTTAACTCTACTTCCAGAAATCACACTACCATTTCTTGTGGTTTCTCTATATGATGTAATATTAGTAGATTTTGAAGTTGAAGAACATGCTTCAAAATTTAAACTACTTGTATCAATTGTAAATGTATAAGTATAACCTGTTTGGCTCTTTTCTTGGCATCCATGAACAATTACTTTTTTACCACTAGTTGCTTGTGTAAATGTAATATCACAGCATCTACTATTATCACTACTTGAATCTGATTGAGCACTTGCAGTTGTTGTAACAGTTGTGCTATCAGTAGGACTTGATGTACCATTACCAGATGATGGTGATACACTTAACCAATTACAAGTTGTTTCACTCCAATTAATAGCTTCATAATGGTCTATTGTGCCTGTTGCTGAACCAATATGCACTTCAGCATATGATTTAAGACTCACTATTTGACTTCCACCACCAAATGCAAACTGTGATAAATTAACAGTAGGACTTGGGGTTGTTGTTGCTCCTTCAGTACCATTTATGCTAAATTTATAAACATATATAAAACCATCTTCTTGATTTATAGTTAATTGTTTATTATAAACTGACCCATTTTCATTTGTTTCATTTTGTGTATATGCAACAATAGCATTTCTTGCAGTACTTGGATTTTGTGCATATGTGATTGTATTAGTTGTTGCACTTGCACTTGGTGAAGAATTTCCTGTTACAGTTAACCAATTTGAACCTGTTGAAGTTGTATAACCAACAGGAATTGGGCTTTCTGTATGACCATTTTTAACTTTATATGATGTAACAGTTATTCCACTTGTTCCGCTTGTCGGACCAGGTACTGTTATTGATGTTGGTGATATATCAAAATGATATACCATACAAGGTTTATCTTGTGATATACTTACATTAACATTTGTTGAAGAATAACTTCCTTGTGAGAAATTAACATTTCCACTTCTTCCTGAACCTTCAGTTGGGCTTTCTCCAATTGTTACTGTACCCTTACCACTTCCATTTGTTGAATTGTAAGTACTTCTGAATGTTTCCATTGAAGTATTGTTTATGGTAGTCCAAGATAATGGTGTCCATGTATAAGGAATATTAACAGTTCCTTGAAAAGTTCCATCATAATACATTCTAGCGTATGAATGTACTGTATAATTTCTACTTCCACCCATACAAGTAAAATTACCAAATGAATTTGTTGTTGAAGAATCAACTCTGATTTGATAAGTATCAAATGTAACAACACGCATTTTTTGTGTTATTTTAAATGTTGATGGTCCACTTAATGTTAATCGTGGGTCATTTATGGTTAATGTTATTGTTGTTATTCTATCAGCCGTTTCAGATGTCCACATTGGGAACTTATAATTTGAATTGGTTAATGAGAATGTAATACCTGTAACCCATGTTTCACTTGTTGTAATTGTTACAGCAGTTAATATGTTTGCTGCATCAGTACCTTGGCTATCTGATATATTATCATTGAAATTACCTGTTACAACAATTCCTTTATCAACAGTTGTTGCAGTAGATACAACTGAAATATCACCTGAAGGATTCCAAGCAATTGTGCCATATTTGGCTTTATGTTGAAATTGAATTGAAATAGATTTTGCTCCTGATGTTCTACCTTCATTTTGAATAGCACTCCAATTATAATTGATTTGTGCTGTTGTCTTATTCTCAGGTATTGCAAGTGTAATAGTTGTTGCACTAGCTGTACCGCCTGTTGGTGAATTAGTAGTCCATCCTGTTTGAGATGAATTATAATGCCATGCAACAGGAATATTACTCGTAACTAAAGTACCATTTTTGTATATATTTTTGTAGGAATATATAACAAATGTTTGACTATAAGCATAATAATCTTTAGTTACAGTTTGTGCAGTATTACCAACTGTATCTATATAAAAAACATATTCGATTGCTTCAACATCAGCCCATTTTACAAATTGAGTGTTCAAGTATGAAATACCAATTGAGTTATTTGTTGTATTCAGTTTTTCCAAATGAATATTATCAAAATTAGCAATTATATACGCCTTTGTAGCGTACTGAGTATTAGCTTGTGTGTAATCTCCAGTACGCTCTTGTAAGGCTTGTGATACATCATACCAGGTAGCCCATTTGGGATTCGTTGGTGTTATATATGCCATGTTATTTTATTTTTAATAACTCTTTTATTTGTTTAATATCATTTTCTTGTTCCATTAACTTAGAAGTTAACAACTGAACACCTTTTAATGCAATTACAGATAAGAATTTATAATCAACAGCAAACATACCATTTTCATCTTCATATACAATTTGAGGACAAATTTCTTTTACTTGTTGAGCAATTACACCAATGTTTTCTTTCTCTTTACCAATATAGTTAAAATATATTAATGAAAGTGATTGAATTTGGTTTAATGTAATATCCAAATCTTTTATGTTTTCCTTTAATCTGATGTCAGAATAATCTTGGAAACCACCTTGTTCAAAATGTGCACTACCTTTACCTGTAATGTTGTTCCCTATATTTGGGAAGTTTAATGTACCATTAGCAGTAATTGTTCCGTTTACTGTTTCACCTGAATTGATTGTAACAGTATTTTGTGTAGTCACTGTTCCACTAAATACAAATGGGGCTGCTGTACTTGCTGTTACTCCACCTACAAATGTACCACCTGAATAGGGCATGTATTTATTACCTGCTTCTGTTTCAAAACGTTTTATTTCAGTATCAAGTTTATTAATAGCATCAATAATGTTAGTTGCTCCTGAAGTATAATTACCTGTAAATGATGGCATTGTGCCATTTTGATTCAATCCAATTGAATTATTTACATTTACAGCATGATTATCTAATCCTTCTAATGCTCCTTTAACAGATGTTGAACCAGATACATAAGAACCTGTTTTACCAGAATTTGGTTTACTATAAGTTCCATCATTGTTGAAACCTGCTGATGTAATAACTGTTTGAATTGCTCTATCCAATAAAGTAGTCGCACTTAATACAGTAGTAGCACCAGATGTAAATCTTTCAGAAGATGGTATGTAAGCACCATTAGTTGTATTGAAACCTGCTGATTGAGTTGTTGTGTCCCATTTCTTAATTTTGTTTTCATCAAGAGTTTCACTACACCAAGTAATATCAACTCCACAATCAAATGTAACCGTTGTTCCTGATTTAACATGTAATGTAGAACCACTATTAAATGTTTCAGTTGAACCATTATTATGGTTTATTGTTGAACCACTTTGATAATTTGTAACACCACTATTGCTTATTGTAGAACCACTATTATAAGTCTCAGTGACATCAACATTATTAATTGAGGTGTCATTGTTATTAATTGTATTTCCACTAAAATTAACAATTGAGCCAGGTTCATAAGTGTCAGTTGAACCACTTTCATGATTCTCTTTAGTGCCATCTTTATGCGTTAATTGAGAGCCACTTTCATAGCTTTCAACAGAACCATTTTGATGTGTCAATTGAGAACCAGTTCCATACACATCAGTAGATGTATTGTTATGAACTGATGCACCTTGAAAATTAACAGTAGAACCTTGTTTGAAAGTATCAGTTGCTCCACTATTATGGTTTATTGTTGAACCGCTTTCAAATGTTGTTGTAGAACCACTTTTAAAATTAGTTGAACCGCTTATATTTGTAATAGAACCAGCATTATAATTTTCAGTAGAGCCACTTTCATGTGTTGTTGTAGAACCACTTTTGTAATTTGTGCTACCACTAACATTAGTTATTGAACCAGCATTATAATTTTCAGTAGAGCCACTTTCATGTGTTAGTGTTGAACCATTTTTATAATTGTCATTTGAACCACTGTTATGATTTATCTGAGAACCTGTATTATAATTTTCAATTGCGCCACTATTATAATCTTCAGTAGAACCACCTGCATGAACTAAACTTGAACCACTTAAATAAGTGTCAGTAGAACCACTACTATGATTTTCATTTGAACCACTTTCATGTGTTAATGTTGAACCACTTTTATAGTTGTCATTTGAACCACTATTATGGTTTGTTGTAGAACCTGAAGCATAATTTTCGGTTGCTCCACTATTATGATTTAATATAGAACCGCTTTCAAATGTTGTTGTAGAACCGCTTTTAAAATTAGTTGAACCACTAAAATTAACGATTGAGCCAGCTTCATAAGTATCAATAGAACCACTTTTGTGATTTTCATTTGAACTATTAGCATGGTCAATTTGAGAACCACTTTCATATGTTACAGTAGCACCCGATTTATAATTCTCATTTGAATTATTATTATGATTTATTTGAGAACCATTATTATAATTTTCAACAGAACCATTCGCAAATGTATTAGTTGTTCCACTTGCAAAAGTATTTGATGAAACATGTTTAACTCCATCAATTGTTTTTTCTCCATAAATAACAGGTCCATAAAATGTGCCACCTGATTTTGGCATCATATCATTCCATTGGTCAATTATATCTTTATCAATAATTTCGCCACACCATTCTATTTCAACTCCACAATCAAAAATAACATTAGTACCATCTTTAATATGAAGAGTTGAACCACTGTTATATTCAGTAGTTGCTCCACTTAGATATTGGTTAATTGTGCCATCATGATAAATTGTGCCACCAACAGTTGAACCACTATTAACAAATACAATTGGTCCTAACATTGTGCCACCTGTAATATGTAATATTTGATTTGACCATTCTAAGAAAAATTGTGTTGCTCTATCATAAGCATCTTGGGCTTCTTGTGTCGCAAATTTTTCACAATGTTTAATTACAATGTTATCCATATTTACTGCATCTTGGTGAGCAATATCAATTGCTTCCTGTTTTGCTTTTGCGATATATGGACGGAAATCTTCTACATATAAACCATTAACATCATTTACTAATATATTACTTGAAGAAGGGTTAATTTTTAATGTGATTTGTACATCATAATCGTTTGAATCACCACTACCTGAAGGAGTAACAGTAACTACCAAACCTTTACCATCGCCATAAAATGTGTAAACGTTAACCAATGAACCAGCTGGAATAATGATTGGATGTTCTTCACCTGCTTCATTTCTAACAGTTAAAACAATTACTTGTTTATAAACTACACCATTATATGTATATGATTCATAATATTGACCATCAGATAAAAATGATTCTAAAGGTAAATTAACACTTTTTTTCAATCCATTTGAACCTGAAATAACTAATTCACCTTGATTATATGTTAAATCAAGAGTTACATATACACCATCTGGATTGATTACAACCATATTATCAATCGTAGATGAAAGTTTCAAATCAGATGTGATAACTTTATCAGTTACAACAGTCTTTATTGACTCAGTTTCTCCACCTTGTATTGAACCAACAGTATTGTTAATTATACTTTCAATGTATTTAATATCTTTGAATTGAACAATTTCATCATTATCATTCTTAATAGCTAAAGTTTCTTTACTTTTAGAATAATTAATGGCTAACTGACCATAGTCAATCTTTGATGGGTCTGGCAATCTTGGATTGTTATCTCCCATTATTCCCCTATCATTCAATAGGGTTATTTTTTGTGTTCTATTTGCCATAATCTATATTATATGTCTTTTAGATATAAATATTCTTTTAAAAAGCTCATTTATAACAAAAAAAGGCTTTACTGAAAATTTATTCAATAAAGCCCATCTTATTAATATTTAATTCCTTAATTATACGATTGCAAGGTCTGCATCACATATACTGTCCATATCGCACACAGCAGCTATATTTGGACTAACTAAAATAGTATCTTCATTGAAAAATACTTCTCTTTCGGTTTTATCAAAAACATTGTCTGGTACTTCTTTGTATGTTGCATTAAATTGATTTGGAATTGATTCAAATCTATCAAATTCATCATAACCCCAAGTAAACGGATTAACTTTATTCATTTTTATTTTAATATTATTTTATTATTATTCAATATCATTACCAAAAATAGGTAAAGACATATTATCGTTAATGATTGTACCATCTTCAACATCACCACCTGTTATTGGTAAACCACTATTATTTTTAACTTCACTAATTATTTCATCTTTACTATCAATAATCTGTTCATTTAGATTACCAAAACCAAGTTCAACTAATTGACCAGTCTTATTAATGGCTTCAATTAATTCTAAACGAATTTGTTCCAAACGTTCTTTAGCCTTTTCAGATTCAGTCTTAACACTTGCAGTAATTCTAACAACAGCATCTTCTTTGTTAGCTACAACACTAGTAATAATTTCTTCTTTCTTAGATTCAGCATTATCTATGATAGCGTTTCGATTTTCATCACTATGCCAATTAATCGCTGTAACTGCATTTTCTAAATCTTCTTTAGTAACACTGCAACCACCACTACATTCAATATCATCAATCTTCTCAATGATTTCTTCTTTGGCTTTTTCAACATTAGCATTAATAGAAGAAGTGGAATTAGACATCTGACAACTTAAATTAGATTCAACATTGACCATAACACCAGCCAAATTAGTTTGTACTTGTTGAGCAACACTTGCTAAATTACCTTCAACATTAATAACTACATCTGTTAAATGTTCATCAACTTCTTTCAATTCTTCACTAATCTTAGAGATGTTAATTGTATTGCCACTTAACGCTTCATCTAAGTATTGCTTAAATTGAGTTCCATAACCAACTAAGGGACGGTTATCACAATATTTATCTATATAATATGCGTAATTTTCCATTATATATTGTTTTACTATAAATATTAATTTATTATTTGAAAGGTAGCCTAAATTTTAAGCCAACCTTTAATAGTTGTTAATATAGTTTCCTTATTAGCATTATCATTAGATATTACTTCATTTTTAGCATTAACTACATATGAATTAACTGTTGTATGCAATTCATTTATAATTTCATCTTTTGATGATTCAATGTTGTTGTTTATCTCAACCTTTGCTTCTGTAATATCCGTAGATAATTTATCTTCAGCTTCATCCACATTTGTATTAATACTTTCTTTGGCTTCTTCAATCTCGTTTTCTATCTTTATTCTCCAATCTCTTCTTTCTTCAGGTAGAGTGTATAAATAATCACTTTCTATGAAGCCATAATCATTGTAAATTTCTTGTTTCATCTTTCTTTTTTATAATAGTTTTTTATTTAATCGTTGGCGGTGGTACAATCCACATATCTCCGTTCTTAGGCGAATCAGGAATGACTACTTGATAAAAAATAGCTCTTCTGATTTCATTTAATTTATTATCAACTAAATACATAGGTTTTAAACGAACAAGTTCTTCATTGTCGTTTTTAAAAGATATTGTCTCATATTTGGATTTGTAATTGATGGCTATTTCACCATAATCAATTGCTGAAGCATTTGGCACACGAGCATCACTTCCATCTATAAACCTAGAATTTAGAAATATAACTTTATCTTTATCCATCGTTTATTTATATTTTATATACCAATAAATAGTAATTTTTAATCATATTTATCATATATAATAACATATAACAATATGAAAATAAGCAAAAATAATTTTATCTCTTTAATTGAATCTACAATACGAGAAATTTTAAATGAAGATAGATATAAAGATAGTATTACACCTGATAATAGTAGAGCAGTAACCAATAGAAATCTTGGCTATAACCCGTTAACTGTTGACAATGGCGGTCATGCTAGCAATGATGTTGTAAGTCAACCTTCAACCTATGATTATAATGGTGAAACTTTTCAAGCAACAGATGATAATAGAAGAATTGTAAATCAAAATAAATTTACAATATATAAGATAAAAAATTTTGGTAATGATACAATTCCTTCAACAATGTCATTATTTGGTTCTGGAGCTTATGGCACAAATAATCTTAGAACTGCAATTGACCTTTTAAATGGTGGGGCTAAAAGAAATGGAAAATATGTAATGTATAGAACTATTACATTAGATAAATCAGTTGATAAAGCAAAAAAATCAGGATGGATGATTGATACATTCTGGGAGTTCTCACTTGATAATGGAAGAACATGGAATATTCTTAAACCAAAACCTTTAGAAAATTTAAAACAAGCAAAGTAATATGATACTATATACAAATTTAAATAATATAAGAGAAAAGAAGAAAATTATTATTCCTGAATCTAAGTTAGCTTTGTTATCAGAAGCACTGTCTGATGAAGTGTTTCATTATACATCACTTAACACAGGCTTAAAAATTGCCAATACTGATACAATATATCTTCAATCTGCATTAGGCGGTAGTGCTGATAATACAAACAGAAAAGAATTGTATTATTTGTCTCTAACAAGACAAAGAAATGTTAATTTTGGCTATTCATATAAGTTTAGAACAGCAGGTGTAAGAATTGAATTTGATGGCAGAAAACTTTCACAAAGATTCAAAGGAAAAGCAATTGACTACTGGGGTTCATCAATGGGTAAAATGAGCTATTATAATGGTAATAGAAACGATGATTTAGATTCAAAAGCACATTATACAAGTAATGAGTCTGAAGATAGAATGTTTTCAAATGAACCAGCCCTATATGATGCACATAAGTATATTAAAAGAATTGATGTTATTTTCAATCCAGAAGATAAAGAACAATATCAATTAGTTTATCATATGTTAATGTCAAAATTAAATAGATGGATATTTGTTTATGATAATGAAAATGATTTTAATAAACAAAGTGATAATACATTAAATAAGCAAATTAATGATGATTATGAAAATTTTGATAAATATTATGGGACAAAACCTAATGATAAAGAAGATAGAAAAAGTTACGCAAACGTAATATCTAAAATATTAAAGTTTATATTTGCAGGTGAAGTCTCTCAAAAAGATACAGGAAGAGAAGCTGCTAATTTACTTAAACAGTATGGTCTTGAAAAATATTTAAACGGACAACTTATTAATAACATTAATAGTGGTTATTATGGCGGCATGAAAGGTATTATGGATGAAGTGTCTAATGAAATTAGTGGTTTATCAAGGAGACCAAATGAAGAATCACAAAGAGTCGTAAAATTGCTAACTGACTATTTTAAAAAACATGGATTAAGAAGTTATAGAGATGCGTTAAAATATAAAATTGAATTAGGAACTGTTTCTGATTATGATAGTGACCAATTAACAGATAAAGAAAAACAAATCCAATTCTTAACTTATAAAGGACGTAATTTTAATGAAATAATAATACCTAACCCAAATAAAACATCATTTTGGGATATTATACCTGATAGAGAACGTTTTATAAATAATCTTTATGGCATGGCTGAAGGTAAACATAAAAGTAAAGATGATAATCACTTTTACTATTATTTACAGCATCTTGCTAAAAATAATATTTCAGTATCACAAATGCTTGACATTGTAAATAAATTGGGAATTGGTGATGAAGAAAAAAGAGAATTATTTGATTTTGGCTCATTTCAATATGAAAACCTTAAATTCTTCCAAGCAGTAGGATATAGATTGCCACAGTTTGTTAATAGTCAAGATTTCTATCATGGAAAAGATAGTATCAACAATAAAAACCAAATAAGAAAATATTATTTAAAATAATTAAAATTATGATACCAGAAATTGATAAAGATATTATACAAATGTTCTATGAACTTGTAAAAAATAATTGGAGAAGCATATATAATACTCCTGAATGTCTAAAAAGACCTGTGTTAGATTTATTGGATAAAGACAAAAAAGAAAAGCCTGAGTAGTATCAGGCTTTTTAATTAATATTTTCATCAAAAGAAAACTCTACCATGTTATCATATGTAACTTTATCACTATTAGGAGTTTTAATTTCTATTTTTGATATGTTTACATCTTGACCATTTAATGTACAATTAAATATATCAGGTTCAATATCTTTTCCTATTTCAGATTCATATGATTCATCCAATTCATAAGAAAAACAACGATTATTATCAGTAGCATGTATATTATAATCATATTTTTTAGAGCCTAAATAAATGGTTCCATATATACCTACATCATTAAAAACATCTCCTAATGTTTTTTGTAAACAAATAATTAAACGCATATTTTGTTTTCCTTGTTGTATAATTTTAAAAGTACTTGCCATGTTTGTTTAGTTTACTAATTATTAGTAAACTAAATCAAAAAATACTTAGATTTTTTCAGAAAATTTTTCTAATACCATATTATAACTTGCCAATTCTTTCTCTTTCCCTTCAATCAGTTTATCAATAAAGCCCTGATAAAGTACCCCATAATCGTTTTGCATCATATTATCTGATGTAATGCTCATGGTATAATTGTCAACAGAATTTTCACCTGCAAGAAATATTGTCATTATGAATGTATTGCTTTCTCTGATACTTTTTAATTTATCAATTTCTTCTTTCAATAATTCAACCTTATTGTAATAAGATACAATAGCTTTTATTCCTTTTATTTTATCTTCATTCATCATCATCTAAATCCATAAATGAAACATTAGCTAACTCTTCCATTTCATCACAAAATTCACCATTATCACAAGTATTAATTTTACATCTAATAATGTTACATACAGCTTGAAAACCAGCTTTATAAGCATCCTGATATTGTTCATTTTTAGAATACTTTTTAGACATTTCAATAACTTCTTTCTTATTCATATTATTTTTTATTAACAAATTTCTCTCTATTTTTAGTTACTTCTTAATTTAAATGTAAAATAAAATCATATAAAGTATAACAATTAACCAAAATATCCCTTCAATGATAAACTTTGTCCACTTTAACCAAGGATATTTAATACTACGCAATAATTTACGAGTATTTTTATACATTACTTTCCCATGCAACTTATTAGGAGCATCTTCCACAAAAGTAAAATAATATAAATTTACCCCATGTTTTTTACATAAATTGATTTTCTTTTTATCAAATCTCTGTTGCTGCCTGAAACCCTTTTTACCACCATAAATGTGAACAGGCTTGTAATGTTGCTCACCCTGATACTCAATAGCAACATTCTTTGAGGGAATGTATATATCTAAACTTTGATTGCCTAACCAATCAAAACGTTTCTGTGATACAGCATCCGAATAATGAGACTTAATTACACTTAATAAATTTCTTTCTGAAACACTACTTGCCATAAATTCTATTCTTTAGATAAATCTTCATCTATCGTATTATAATCATTTATATTTTTCTTAATCTTATCAGGGTTAAAAAATAACCTTTCCCACCAAGATAATTGACTAAATTCATCTAATAAATCATCTTGAAGAGATTCTAAATTATCAATGTGATTTTTTCTTATTATACTATCATTATTTTTAATAATGGTATCAAATTCTTCTTTAATATATTTAGCAATACGATATATTTGACTACTTATACCTGGGGAAATAGCTATCTTATCAGTACCAACAATAATACAATTTTTATGTGCCTTAATATCAACATCATAATTATCACTATTGGAAACGCCTATGTGAAGCATTATACCCTTGTCAGCAGCATTTACTAAATCATCATATTCACGCTTCTTTAAAATAATGCAATTAGTATCTCTAAGAGTCGTTGTGCTATTTTCAATATTTTCCATAATCATTTATAATACATCATTAATAAACTAATAAATACGCTGATAATTGCTACCAATTCCAATAAAAATGCTACCTGCTTTTTATACTTTATAAACGTAAACAATAATGCAACAACTAATAAAGACACAGGAATATACCATAAACCCACCCATAAAACCCATAATACTGCACAACCACCACTAATGTATGCAGAAACATAATGAACAGGACATTCTAATGGTAATTTAAATGCAGGAGCAACACTAACAAATAATAAACCACCACAACCTAAAAACGCTAAAAATTGTATATTCTCAGGAGATATGACAAGCCAACAAGGTAACAATAAAGCACTTGTCAAAAACATACATAACTGAAATAGCCATTTCGGTTTATCAACTTTTTCTAACTGATAATATGTATCAGATAAACTAATTGGTATCATCTTAATACTAAACAATGTATATGACAAATAAACAATGAATACGGATAAAGATAATAATAACAAATCAATCATAATATTTCTATTTATATTTTAAAACAAATCTTTTGATAAATCTCTATAAGGAATACCACAACGACTTAATTCAGCCTGAACAGAAATATAATACTGCTCCGCAAGAATATCATCTTCAAATACCTTATTCAAATACGTGCCATTAGATAAAATTAACTTCACATAAGGCTTCTGATATAATACCTTATTCTTAATGAATAAATCATTCCTGCCAACATAATTTTTAGAATAATCCAATAATTCTTCATCAGTAGAATATCTTTCACTAAGAAGATTACCACTGTCATCATTATTCCATTCATAATATTCAATCTTTTTCTTCCAAAAAAGAAACCCTTTGTATTTCTCTTTCTTTACCCATTTAAATAAATCACTACGATTCACTGTCTTGTGAAAAGATACGGAAACAATCTGACTCAATATGAAAATTTTTTCCATGTTACATTCTTTTTAAATTTGTTGTGCAAATATAAAACTATTTTTTTAATATACAAAATTTATACATATAAAAAATGTTAAATAAAAATAGAGACTATAAAGTTATAATCCCTATTTTTAACTTCTTACTAAAATTTATTCGTAATAGCCTTCAATATTTTTAATGTAATGCTCATATACACTTGATGGGCTAATTGCATTCAAACCTTGTAAAAAGCCTTGTAACTCACAAAGAAAACCTTTATCAACTAATACTTTTGAATCATTGTGTTCTTTATTTGATACTTTTGATTTAGCACTGACAACATTATTTTCATCTTTAACCTCTGATAATTCAAAACATGATTTCAATAAAGTGTGTTTATATTTGCCACTTTTATCGCTTACAAACCATTCACCATATTCAAATACATATAAATAATCTTCCATAACTTCAGGAAAATTTTCCTTAATGTCTATATCATAATGGTCTCCATTTTCTTTATAAGGACAACCTAAAGATGAACAATCACCTTGTATAATCAACTCATATGCGCTTTCATATGTATTGTACTTTTCTAATAACTTCTTACCAACACCATTTATATAACCATCATGATGACAATAAATGATGATATAATGATTTTTTAACTCTGAATTAGCTACCTTTATAGCAATATTACTTCTTGTTGACATATTATTCTATTATTTTTAATTAACATTTTAATTGCATACTACAAAAATACAAATAAAAAACGAGAACTGCAAATAGTTCTTGTTAATTTTTACTAAATGTTTAACCAAATGTAACACTTATATCTAATTGCTTAATACCATTAACAATAGTAATTGCATCTTTTAACTCCATTGATAAATGATATTGTTTATCAGATGTTTTAAAAACATCCAATATATCAGTTATATTATTTTCTCCTTTAAATTCATCTTGAAAATGAAACATAGCAGTCCCATGACCTGCCACAGCAATCCTAATGTAATCAAAAGTAGAACAGTTAACATTTGCCACAATACTCATAGAGCCATTAGGAATTACATCTTTGTATTCAACAACTTCGGTTGTCGCATTATGTTTATATGGACAATCAAAAGTAAAACATGAATTAGTTACAGTTACATAATTTGTAACATCTATTCGTAAAATTTGAACTTGTTCATTATCTTTTCCAGCTTGTCTAATTGTAAACACACTTGCCATACCATTCTTTAAGTTTACTAATTATTAGTAAACTAAATTGGAAAGTTATTAAAATTGTCACATCTTTTTTAAAAATATGAAAAATTTTCTGGAAAATTTTTTTGAAAGTCCATTTCATATAAAATAGGGGGTGGGTCATTCCAAAATGGGGCAAAAAATTTCTGGAAAAAATTTCACACGCCTAACCGTTGGCTGTTTTAAGGGGGGCTTCAAGGTAGGGGGAACGGAGTGGGGGGTTACGGGGGTAGCCCCCCATGTAGGGGGTGTTCCACGTGGAACAATTTTTTAACTATGTTTAACAATTCCCTTTTCCATATTTGTTTTAGTTTCTTTCACAATTTTTATATCTTTTATATGTTCAAAGATTGTGTAAAGATAATTTGTTGCTTCTTGTAAATTATCTGCAACCACAGTTGCAGAGTTATTGTAAACAATTCCGATTGCATTAATCTTTCTTGCTTGAAAACTTAATTGAAACTTTTTCATAACTTAATTTTTTAATTGTTAGTAACTTCTTTAATTTTGATATTACAAAGGTAGAGAATTTTTCATTCCCCACCAAATTATTTTAGTTAATAACCTTTAAATTCATATCCCAATTTTTCAGCAAGTTTTTTTATTCTTTTAGCTTCTCTGTTTGGTGGATAATAACCATGTACAGGACTAACAGTTTTGTTAAAATCATTTACCAAACAAATAGAATACCCTTTTTCATTTGTCATAAAATAACAGTCTTTGATTCCATTGCCATTAAAAGAATATTCATAACCTTTTTTAAGTGCCATAACTTTGTATTTTAATTGATTCTAAAATAAGCATATTTGGAGCACAAGCCGCCTTTTATAATTTCCCTTACTATTACATTATTTGCTTTTGATTCTTGTAAATTTGGGTTATCACAAGCAAATAAGAATGTAGCATTTTTCGGAACGTCAGTACAATAAAACAAAATTATTTTAATTCCATTTCCGTCTACAATTTGATATTCACCCACACAAGGAACGGGAGGGCAAAAACTATATACTTTTACACCTGTATTAAATCTAAATTCTTGTAGATTATTATCCATAACTTTAAAATTTTAATTATTAGTACTCTTATTTTGATATTACAAAGATAAGTGATTTATTTATCATATACAAATTATTTGTGTTAATAAAAGCAAAATGCACCTATTTTCACAAACGGGTGCATTTTTTCATCAAAATTAAGTTCTATAAATCTAAAGTTATGTTTTATATCTTATATTCGCCCAAATAAAGCGAGTTTTTCTCTCTCTGTTAGCTTTTCTTTGTTTAGATAATACTTTCATTGCAAAGTAAAGAAGTGTTATTAAAAGGGCTGTAAATAGCCCTATATATAATATTGTTATCATACAGTTTAATTTTTAAGTGTGAAGTAATTTTCCCATTTTATCACATTTAGCAAAGAAAATAATTCTTTTACCTCTCTGTCTGTCACAATTATAATATCTGAAAGAATTAACAAGGCTATCAAAACATTCTGTATTTGTTTCACTTTTTTGGTAATGATAAGGTACTTGCCAAACGTTATTAAGCGTTAAATTGCAAGGGTGTAACCATATTTTAACACCCAAGTCATACAATTTACGGGCTGATTTCACATTTATTTGTCTGCAAAGTACATTTGGCTCTGCATTATCAGTACTTTTTAAAAAAACGGTTTCACCACTATATAACATAACTTTAAAATTTAAAAGGTTAATAACTTCTTTATTTTTGATGTTACAAAGATAAAGTATTTATTTGTAACTACCAAATATTTTGTGTTAAAAAGTTCTATTTACTGAAGTTTATTTTTTAAGTCGCTTATTCTTTGATAAAAACCGCTTGTATGCAGACTGTTTTCAAGTTTTAAAACTTTATAGTCGTAATGGTGCATAAATTCATGTAATAATGTATCATAAAAAGTTTTTATAGATACAGTCTTTTGTGTGGTCGCTGTTAAATTATATATTGTGATATAATTTCTCCCAACAGTATAAAAACCTAAAGTTTTGCCATTTGCTTTTTTTCTTTGTGGCTTATTTAAAACTGTTAGTTTCACCTTTTCAATTTTAAATTTGTCACAGAGATAATCTAAGCACTTTTGAGATGCTTTTTGTCTATCTGTAATACTTTCCCCACAAAGAATAATATCCTTTGAAAAAGAGCTTCTAAATGCTTTTAGTTTAACTTCTGTAATCTCATTACTTTTAATGTAACTTTTATCTTTTCCAATCATAACTTTATTACTTTAATTTTGATATTGCAAATATATGGATTAATTTTATATCTACAAAATAAAACGTGATTTATTAATATTGATTAATATAATACACTTTAAAAGTTAATTAAATGTTAATCATTGGAATAAATTTGTTAGTTTCAAATATTATTCTTATCTTTGTAGTGTTCCAAAAGAGAGAAAGGTAGAAGTAATATTCTAAAGTATAGTCTCCGTTATACTTTATTTTTTATATATAAAAAGAAGTTAAAAAATGTTAAGAACAGTCAAATTCTTAACATTTTATTTATTTTAACCTCTCTTACTGATTATATCTTTATACATTTCTATTTCTTTTTGTGTCAAATAACGTGGTACACAAGAAACATGTTTATCATATTTTTGGTAAATGAATTTTGTAAAATGTTGTGCTCTGAATTGATTTTTAGACGCAAAGTATATTTCTTTCTTTGTTTCGTTTACAACTATAAAATATTTTTCTTTCATAACTACTTTATTTTTTAATTGTTAATAATTTCCTTAATTTTGATACTACAAAGATAAGAATTAAATTAATACCAAACAAACATTTCCCTATATTTAACTATAAATTAACATAGTATTATTTTATCTGTTATTATATTCAGCTTTCCATTTATTAATACTATAATCATAGTAAACATAGTATCTTTGTTTCATAAATTTAAAGAGTGTAGATTTATTTGTTGTCCTTTTATTTCGTTATAGTTTACTATCTCATAACATTGTGAATAATGTACTTTATTAAAGTCTATATTCACATTTAGAATGTGTCCTTTTATGTTCACATTTACTTTTTTCTTTGTTGTGAGTAGTCGTTTATCAAAACGAGAATAAAACTCTTTAAAACACTTAATAGCTTGTTGTATAGCGTTATTATAGTCATTATAGTTTTTTTCGCTATAATAAACAGAAATTTGTGGAATGTAATTTTTTGCTTTCATAACTTTATTGTTTTTAATTTTGATATACACAAAGATATGAATTATATCAATACCAAACAAGTATTTTTCTATCTTTAACACAAAATTAACTATAAAACTATATTATGTTAATGAATAATAAAAATTAATCAAATATTTGGTACTTAAAGAAATTATTCTTATCTTTGTAATGTAATAAAAAAGGTAAGAGTAATATCTTAGAGTATAGTCTCCAACACATTTATATTTTTTTAGTTAAAAATTATAAAAAATAGGGCACTAACTAGTACCCATCTTTATTTTTATCTAATAAGATATTAGATGATATGAAGTTATTCCAAATGTGTAATTTTCAACACGACAAACAGCTTTTTTCATTGTACCTCTATTTATCTCACCAACTAAAAAATTATAATATTCTTTTGTTATTTGATTTGCACTACAAGCAGCAGTAGTATTTGCTACTTCTGGATGAATGTTAAAATGTGTTGAACCTTTTATCATAACTCTAATTTTTAATTGTCTTGTACAAAGGTAGGTATATGAAAAATACCTACCAAATATTTTATGTTAATAAATGTTAGCAATCTACACTACCATATTCAATCAGCCAACATTTACCTTTTTTAACTTTTACCTTATATGTTCTTTTAGTACTACCTGTACAATCACATTCACAGCGCATATAATCAGTTGTGTTTTCTCTTGCATATAGTTTTAAAAGCTCTATGTTTTGCTTTGTAGCCTTAATTGGGCGTGTTTTAATGTGCCACCAATCATAATCGCCATCTATTTCAATAACAGCCAATTTTGCAACTACGGGACTATTATAAGAATCGTTTTTAAGAAAAATGAAATTTGCCATAACTCTAAACTTTAAATGATTAATAACTTAATTTTGATAGTACAAAGATAAGAGCTTTTTTATTATTTACCAAATATTTTGAGCTAATAAATGTTAATTAAAACATTATTCTTTATTAGCCCAAAATAAGCCGTTTTAAGCGACTTTAAAACAAAGACAATAAAGAGCATAAGTTTGATATATAAAATCGAATGCAGAGTAAACAAATAAGTAAATACGCTATTCTATGAAGTATAAAAAAAAAAGAGAAGTATTTTTGTACCTCTCTTTCTTTTGTTTTTATTTTAAATTATTTATATTCAGATACAAGCTATAAAGTATAGTTTTTAAATCGAAGTTTTCTATATTAGTATCATATTGAAAACTTTCTTTCAAAGAAATAGTTTCTTTATTCCGACACTTGTAAGGAATTTTTGAACCGTTTACTTTGACTGATAAAGTATATTGAAACTTTGGGGCATTTTCATAATCTTTTACAAGTTTTCCATTTTTATCCCTTAATGCTGAACCGTTTTTGCCCAGTACTTCTAAAAAACCTTTTTGCTTTTTTACCAAGAAAGCAATACCTTTGAAATCAATTATTCTATCACCTTTATAATTTCTCCCATTTAACGGTTTTTCAGTCATGAAATTAAAGTAATATGTTTTGAAATCTGTAAATGTTGTATAACATTCTTCACTAACATTCGTATTTGTGAAGAATTTTTTAAAATTATATTCTTCATGCGTGATGAAAAACTTTTCTTTAAAGAAGTTCAAAAATATTTGTTTTTCTTCTTCTGTTAATGCTAAATCTTTTTGTGCTACGAAATTACCGTACTTTGCCATAACTTTAAATTATTAAATTATTCTATGATTCTAAAATCGAAATTTTCTCCTTTTGCTCGTTTCAAGCAACCTAAAACATAGTGATTAACCATTTCAATATCTCCAACTTTACATGCAGTACGTAACATTAAAACAGTATTACAGAATGTTTTTGCGTTCCGTTGATAATTTAATTTTGTAATCTCAATCTTAACTTTATTAACCTTTGCCATAACAGTATTATTTTTTAATTTTGATATGTGCAAAGATAAGGCTTTTATCAATACGAACCTAATTTTTTGATATATTTTTGTGTTAATAGTTATTAAATAATTTACGTTTATTAACAGTTTTTCATTTTGCCTGTTGGAGACTATACTCTATAATGTTACTTATACCTTTGTTTCCTTTTCTGTATTACAAAGATAGGGGAAATTTCTTTCCCCACCAAATTATTTGAGTTAATTGTTGTTAATAAGGTTTTCTTTTGTGCCAATGAATTTCAGTCGCACAAGTTTTGTCATCAAACGTAACAAAACCATAATTTTTGTTAATACGTGGAAAATAGCTTTCACACATTTTTTTAATTTCCGTTTCTGTTAGTCCTTTGCGGTCTAATTTATTTAAAAATTCCTTTTCTCGTTCTGCTTGCATAGCGTTATACTTTTTTACATTCAAAACCCCCATAACTTTAAATTTTAATTGTTAGTACTTCTTATTTCTTATAGTACAAAGGTAAGGAAATTTTCATTCCCTACCAAATGTTTTACGTTATTATTCGTTAATAATATTTTGAGTTTCAGTTGAAATTTCTAAAAAACTGTTACTTTTTGAATGTTTTCCAAAATAAGTAAAATCTTTGTCAAAATTAATTAACCCACCGCTTTCAATATAATTTTCTTCTCCAAATAATTTTAACATATCTTCACGTTTCTTGTCTGCATTTTCTTGTGCTACTCTTATGGCTATTTCGTTTGTTGCACAAGGAAAAATTTTTGAAGTAACAAAGGTTTTATCTCCGCTTACTATTTCCATTCTTTCAACTACTAAATAAATTTCTTTCATAACTCTAAATTTTTAATTGTTAGTACTTTAATTTTGATACAACAAAGGTAGAGAAATTTTTCCCTACCTTACAAATTATTTGAGTTAATAAATCTTAATCCTCTGAAAATTCTATCTCATTGATATAAGAAATCACATTTAACAACTGTACATTATCAATATTAAAAAGCTCTATTTCATACAATTCGTTATATAAAATTTTGCTTGTTATATTATCGCCTACAATTTTATAGCCTAACAGTTTTAAACCATTATTTAAAGTACTTGTGAATGTACCTTTTGTTTCATCAATATAACAGCCTACAAAAGCAAATTTTTCGTTATCATAGGTTATTATAATTCTTTCTTCATCTATTTTGTCGGTCTGATACGTTTTGTTTGGTATCTCATTCAATAGAGCTAAAATAGTGTTTTTAGCCGTTTTTTCAAGCTCTTTTATTTGTTTTGATAAAGTATTAAACAATAACTTTTTCATGTCTTAAAACGCTTTAAAATGGTTATTACTTATTATTTGCAAAGGTAGAAAGCGAAATCTACCTTTGCAAATAATTTAACATTTATTTCATTTTATCTATATAGTATTTAGTACCATATACACTAAAATGTGTCCGCATACAATAAGGCACAAGTTTTTGGTATTCTTCAATTTGTTTTTCAATTTCTAAACGTTTATTAACAAATTCATCATAGTTAGTGATACATAGTTGGTATTCGTTAATCTGTTTTTCAAAGTAATTAATAGTCGATTGAATTTTTTCAATACTTTTTTCAGAATTTAACAACCAACCAAGTCTATTAACATCTAAATCTATATCGTAACTGTCCCATTCAATATAGCCACCACCTTTAACGTATCTTAACTCTCCTTGTATTTTGATTTTTATTTTATCAGCGTGTAAACTAACTATGCAATGTTTCAAAACTTTTTCCATTGCAGTAGTTAATCTTTTTGTTAAAAACTTTTGGTCAAATTTTTGCACAATTGGGAGAATATTTTTTAAATCTTCAATCATGTAATTATAAACCAAAATTTGTTGTTTACTTTTCAAAACAAATGTTTCTTTATCCATGTAATATACATTACCCATAACTTTAAATTTTTAATTGTTCCACGTGGAACAATGGTTAATAACTTATTTCTTTATTTCTGATATGCAAATGTACGAATAATATTCGATATACCAAAACATTTCAATATTTTTTTATGTTAAATAATATTAAAATTTTTGCATTTATTAACAATTTTATATTTTACCTATTGGAGACTATACTTTAGTATTTTACTACTACCTCTTATTTTATATAACAAAGGTAGGCATTTTTTCAATACCTACCAAATATTTTGTGTTAATAAACATTAATCAATTCCTAATAAATGTTTCCATGCTATTAGATTTTTATCTGTAATTTCTTCATTCCAACTATCACGATAAAATTTCTTTATACGCATTTTAATAGTACGAAATGTACAGTTTTCAATTCTCAAAGATTGAATATCATTAAAATTCAATCTTAAACCATGTTTAGAAACTCCCTTAATTGGTACAGTGTTCAACTGATTAAGAAACAAATATTTCGTTTCAATTTTTACTTCTTTTCCACGAAGTAAATAAAGCGCATGATTATATTTTTTATCACTACCACACCAACTTTCGGGGCATTGAAAACCTGCATTTTCTTTTATTGTTGCATATAGTTTAAAACGTTTACTCATAACTTTTTTATTTTATTGGTAGGGTTTATTTGTTTACCCTACCTTGAATTATTTACTTATTTGCTTATCTCTTTATGTATTTTAGTTAGTTTGCAGTTTACAGCAACTAAAACAGCCACACAAACACCTAACCAAATATAGGAGAATGTTTCAAAACTACCTTTCACATACCAACCGCCAAACATCCAAAAGCACAACCACATGATAAACATTACCATACCAACACTACCAAAAAATTTAATTCTATTCATAACTTTAGTTTTTAAATTGTTAAACTTATTATCTCTTATTTTGATATGACAAAGATAATGCTTTTATCAATACGAGCCAAATATTTTGTGTTAATAAATGCAAAAAGGAAGTACTTTTTTTATTAGTACTCCCTTTTTCAATCAAAAATTAAAGTTATGAAATCAAAGCAATATTTTCTAACATTTCAGTCATGGCACTTGTCTTGTAAGTATTTTTATACATTTCTTTACCTAACCATAATAAGGCAAGATTTTTTACAAATTTTTCAGTATTCAAGTTCGGGTATTTGCGAAGAATGTTTGTAAAAGATTTTACATATTTTTCGTTTTTGACTTTCTTACTTTTGGTTAAACTATTAGAAAGTTCAAAAATCGTTTGATATGCTTTTTCACGTATTAAGCAAATTTTGTCTAAGAAATTTACCTTATCTTCGGTAATTTCTTCATTTTCAATTCTTTTCGGATTAAAATGTTCTGATTTACAGGCACTTTGATTAAATAACGCCATTAAGATGTTATTGTTAGAAATTCCATAATTTTTGTTATATTCAGTTAAAATTTCTAACAAACGTGGCTTATTATACATAACACAAGCAGCTCTATATTTGTCAGAACTTCTCCAGGGAGTTTGTAAACAATTCATACGCATAGCATAAGAAATTGCGTCACTGATTGTAAAGAAATCTCCCTCCAAAATTGTATAATAAAATGGAATGTTTTCAAGTTGGCAAGCGGTAAACCGTCCTTGACCGTCCACAATATAAAGAACACCTTTTATTTTCACTACCAAAATAGGAAAGTTCTTGTCAAAACCTCTTTCTCTCATAACAGCACGCAATTTATTAACACGTGTTACAAAAGTTCTTTTTTCAATATTCGTAAAATTATCGCTTTCTAATTGTTCTAAACAACCGACACGATTTCCCTCAAAACATTTTAACAAACTATAATCGTTTGATTTGTATAATTTTACATTATTAGCTACAATGTTATAAACTTCATTGTTTTCAATTGAAATGCTTGTTTCGATAATAATTCTTTTCATAACTTCAAATTTTTAATTGTTTTGGTTTCTCTTATTTTGATGTTACAAAGATAAGGACTTTATTTGTAACTACCAAATTTTTTGTGTTAAAGAATATTAATTGATTTATTTTTCTATTTTATAGTATATATACATTATCTTATTATCAATATCCATATTATAAGATAAACCATTTGTAAGAATGATACTTAAAATTTCATTCATTAATAACAAACCTATACTATTATACCTAAATTTTAAAACTATACTTGCATTCGTATTAGGTACATTTTCATCAATTAAATCAATGTAATTAACTGCATACATTAAATCGGATGCAGCAATAATATTTAATACTTCTTGAATTGTTTTCATAACTTTATTGTTTTTAATTTTGATATGTGCAAAGATAAGGCTTATTTTAATATAAACCTAATTTTTTGATATATTTTTGTGTTAATGATTATTAAAAAATTCACATTCATTAACAGTTTTATATTTTATCTGTTGGAGACTATACTCTAATATTTTACTATTACCTTTTCTTATTTTCGATATACAAAGATAAAAAGAAAGTCCGATATATCCAAATATATACCGAACTTTCTTCAACTAATTAACAATATTTAAAGTTATGAATTTAGCTTTTCTTGCATGAACTTAACAAAACGGTTTGCAGTTTCTTTTCCGCTTAACTTTTCCATGTGTTCACTTAAATTGGTTAAAAACTCTCTGTCTCTTTTGTTCAAAAGTTGTTCCAACTGAATAATCTGTGATAACAATTCATCACGACTTTTCAAGTTCATTTGTAGGTAAGGAGAATTATTTACAAACATTTCAAAAAGTTCTTTTTCTTCTTTTTGACGTTTTTCTTCTTCTTCACGAGCTTTATTTGCCGCATCTTTCTTTGCGTGTAAAAGAGCAAAATAAACCGCTTTTGAAAGGTTTCTTAATGTGGTGATATGTATTTCCATATCAAGCAAAAAGTTAAACTCAATATCGGTTTTTCTTTCCAAACCTTTGACAAAAATTCCTACTTGGTTATTTTCCAAAGATTTCACATAAACAGTAGGTTCTACTAAGGTTGTTTGGTACACTGTAAAACAAGTTTGTGAAGGATGATAAAACGTATCTGCATAACTGATACCCATATCAGACAATTCAACTAAGTAATCGTAAATACCTTTAAAAAGGTTTTCTTTTTCACGTGTAACCGCATCACAATTAGCATGAGTTGTCACAGTTTGAGGATTATTCAAAGCATTTTTACCTCTGTTTGCTCCAAAATACAATACAAAATTTACTTCTTTCATAACTATAATTTTTAAATGTTTGATTATATAATTTATTCTTTTGTCTTTCAACACTGCAAATATAAGAACTTTATTTGAGACTACAATACATTTGCTATTTTTTTTACTATTCATTAACACAAAACAATTTTCATATTAATAAATCTTAATTCAAAGAAAATAATTGGATGATTATTTGCACAATTCAAATATAATTCTTACATTTGTATATCAAAAAGATAAAGAGGTAGATATAATAGTCTAGAGTATAGTCTCCAACATATCCAAATTTTTTTAGTTAAAAAAAATTAAAAATAGTTAAGACTTTCACAAGCCCTAACTATCAACAATTAAAATGAACTTAAATATTACTCAATTTTAAAGACGTTTTTACTTTCTTCACAAACTACATAAGTAGGTATATCTTTATTGTTAAGATAGCATAATCTATCTAAACTTGTTCTACTTGTATAAAAATACACTCCATGCTTTTTTAGCATTGATATAAGCCATATAAAAACATATTGCGTTAATCTCTGTTAAACGCTTTCATATATCAATTATTTGTACTATCTTTGATGATGAATAAGAAAAGGTAGTAGTAAAATACTAAAGTATAGTCTCCAACACATTTTAACATTAATAGTTAATAAATACTAAAATATGTTAAAGCACTTGTTTATATGAAAAGTATTTTGTAACTTCGCACCTATGTAGAGATAGACTATTGTTAAGATTTATTAACAATGGGCATACTTTATGTGAATTTAACTAAAAATAAATTATGTGTGAAAGTAAGTTAAAAAAATGTCTAAAATTTGGTGGTTTCAAAAAATCGCCTTATATTTGCACTAAACAATTAAAACATATAAGTTTATGAAAAATCGAGAAGAAGTAATTAATAGTTTATCAGAGTTATCAAACAAAATGATAATGGATAAAGAATGTATTGAAACCTATGCAAAAAGTTTAGGTTATTCTCTTGATTTAGATGAAGAGTTTAATAACCATTTTCAATCTGAATTAAGAAAAATGTACCCTGTGGTAAATTATATATACAATGAACCAACATGGAAAAGGACTTTGCCTTTGTTAAAAGTTATTAATATACCTGATGTGATGTTATTTGCTATCTGCAATCCCGAAATTTATATGGTAAATAGATTTTACAATATTATCGAAAAAATTGATAGTAAAAAGCGTATTATCAAAGTTGAAAGATGTGGCTATTTTTTAACTGAATTAATGTCATGTTTTAATATTTCATTTATTGAAGTTAGAAAACAATCAAACGGGAAAGATGTGTATTATTTTGATGAAGAAAACTTCAATAAAGTGAATAGTGTTATTATGTACTCAAATGTGTACACTACAAACGCTATCAACGGTATAAATGACGCTTGTAAAGAAGCAGCAAAACGATATGAAACTTATTATGATATTTTAAAACTTTTTATGGAAGAAACTGAATTAAACAATGTTTTTCCTTACATTAACAAATATCTGTTAAAGCAAGCATTAAAAAGTTAAATAATCACTGAAAATTTGCAAGGTAAGTTTTAAATGCTTACCTTTGCAATGTAATAACAATTAAAGATTATATGATATGAAAAATTTTGAAAGAATGAAAGGTTCAAAACAAAGAGAAAAGTACATTGTAAATGGTAAACGTTTTTCTTCTTACGAAGAAGTAGAGGATTATTGCGAAAAAAGAAATTTCCGCATTACCAATACTACCACAATTAGTAAAGGTACATTCTTGATTGATGTTACATCCAAATAATATTATATTATGGCAAATCTATTAATAGAACATGAGGGCGTAAAAGGAAAAGGCTTGAAATCAATTGGTAAGCAAGGACGAGCCATTTTAACAATTGACAACAATCGTTCTATATATGTGGATGCTTTTCAAGGCTATGGAGATACCTATCAAGAAAGAGAGGAAACTGTACTTGCTTTTGAAAAAGATGGACAAACAATAAAGTTTAATTCCTTTAACGAACTTTGGGAAAAAATTAACAAATAAAATTTGGATATGTCAGAGAAAGTTCTTACCTTTGTAATATCAAAATAAGAGATAAACGTACTCAAATGAGTTAGGTAACATATTAAAAACAATTTTAAAAGTATTAGATTATGGCAACAGAAAAATTTCCATTTCAGACAAGTTTCGCATTCTTCACAGTTGAAAAGAACGGAAACAGTGTAGATGTTAAGTACAATGATAACCTTGTTATCAAACTTCCAATGTGTAACATTTGGAACAAAGACGAAATTAACAAACGTCTGTACCAACAGAAAGAAAGTATTATGAACATCTTGTCGCACATTACAGACGGAGAAAATGCACAACTTTTGGCAAAGAAAAACAAGGAATTGTCTCTTGAAAATAAAGAGCTTAAACTTGAAATTCAAAAGTTGAAAGAACAACTTTCCACACCAAAAGTAAATGTTTGTGCTGCCAATGTTGAAAGTATCTTTAATCAGTGTGTGGCTATTATGGCTGAAACATACAATGAGAAAGGTTTCACAACTTCACGTGCAAAACAGATACTTAACAAGTATAATGAGCATAAAAAGATTTAAAGTACTCAATTGAGTATCTAAAATATAATAAGGGAAGATAAGCATTTTAATAACTTTTAATGTCTAATCCGATTGATAATCAGCAATACAATCATCGCTTCTTCCCTTATTTAAAATGGCTTCATGGTGGAATAGGTAGACACGTGACACTTAAAATGTTATGGGCATTGTGCCTGCGCAGGTTCGAGTCCTGTTGAAGCTACTATTTATATAATAAAATTAGATAAATTATGACTATTTTAAAAAATATAAATGAACAATTTGATAAGTTATGCAATACTAATTTAGCTAAACAATATAATCTTATCAAAGAATATATGGAAGTAGGTGATACCAATACATTTCCTTTACAGCCTTTAAATGAAATGACGGTTGATAGATTGTTAGGTAAACATTATAATAATGGTTTTATAATCATATCAGCTTCTCGTGGAGAAAACGATAATCAAACCAATAATCAATTATCTAAACAATTATTAAATGATATTAAAAATTCTGGATTTTCATTTGTACCTGTTTTTGGCGGTTTTATTGAAAACAAAGGAACTGAAAATGAAAAACAAGTATATGAAACTTCTTACATTGTACTAAATTTCGATAGAAATGGAAATGAAAAAGATTTTAACGCTTTAAAAAATCTTGCAATTAATCTATGTAAGAAGTATAATCAAGATAGTGTGTTGGTAAAAGCACCAAACGGAGCACCACAATATATTACACAAAATGGTAATGTTGATATGGAATTTAATGGTGATGTAAAAATAAATGATTTAACTCAACAGTATTTCTCTTCATTCATTAAAACACAAAACATTGATAAAAATCAAGATAATAGAAAACATACAAGATTTACTTTTGAAAGTTGTTTTATTAATCCCAAACCAATGACTTATAATGAGGGGCACATAAGGCACTTAAAAGGGGAAAAATTCTTAACGGAAAATATAATTTAGTTTTCATAACTAATATTTTTAATTGTTAGAAAGGGCTATCAGTTCGTGATGAATAGATAGCCCTATTTTTATAAGCCTCAACGCAAGTAGTAGTTAACATTTTTTAAGAATTAATTTATATTCATTAACACAAAATACTTTCATATATCAAATGATTATTGTATCTTTGTAATATAGAAAAAGAACATATAGTATTAACAATTAAAAGTTTTAAGTTATGAAATTAAACATAGTAAAAAGTAAAAAGAATAATGATGAAGTAGTAAACATTGTAAAAGAGGTTTTCTCTGCTTCTGAAATAGCATTAACAAATGACTATGGCGAAACTATTGATATTGAAGTAAAAGATAAAAATGGCGGCATTCATAGTTTAGAGGGCTTGAAAGAGCTTGAAAACTATTTCAATGATTATAATATTAGAATTTGGTAAAAAATTAAAGTTATGGATAAAATACATTTGGTTGTTATTGAAAAAAAATTACTTAACCAAAAACCAAGTTTTCATGTTATTCCTTGCGCAAATAAAGAAAAAGCATGGGAAATTGTTGATGAAGTTGTTTCAATTGAACGAGAGGAATTATTAGAGACAATCATAGACTATCCAACCGATTTAGAAGAAGAAAAAGGTATTGACGGCGAAAATAAATACTATCATACAGAAATGTACTTGATTGATAACAAAACCTTTGATATGGAATTTGTATATCTTGATGTTTATGTAGAAGTGAAAAATATTGTTCAATAATAAATATTAAAATTCAATTAACATTTAATAAGGATAATAATTTGGTTATTCCATTTATTATCCTTATCTTTGTATTATCAGAAATGAATGATAGGTAATAGTAAAATATTAGAGTATAGTCTCCAACAGATTAGTAGCATTTTTGTTAATTTTATATAATTTTAACTATAAACTATTAAGTTTTATTAACACAAAATAATATGATAAATGTTTGCACAATTCAAATAAAATCCATACCTTTGTATCAAACAATTAAAGATAATAAGTTATGGAAAAGAAGAAATTACAACTGAATGAATTTGCTATTGAGATAACACGCAAATGTAACATGAAATGTGCGCATTGTTTAAGAGGTGAAGCACAAAAAAGAAATATACATAAAAAGTATATTACAAAAGTATTAGAGGATATTAGCTCTATTGGTAGTTTAACAATAACGGGTGGTGAACCTACTTTGAATATTCCTGCAATTAGATTTATTTTAGAGGAATTGAAACGATTAGAAATACCTGTGAATAATTTTTATATAGTTGTTAATGGTCGCAAAACTTGCCAATCAGTAGAATTTTTACATTTATTGATTGATATGTATATGTATCAAGATTATAAAGATGAATACTTACCTATGATACAAATGTCAAATGACAAATATCATTCACACCCTGATGAACAAAGAGAAAGCAAAGAGTTTCTTTCTATGTTATCTTTCTTTTCATGTAGGGATGATGAATATAAAATGTCTAATATTATTTCAGAGGGAAGAGGATATGATTTAGGCGGTTGGAAAGATTTAAATTATTCTAAAGATATTAGCATTAATGAATATGAAGATATTATCGAAATTGATACAATGATTTATCTTAATGCTAAAGGACAAATTTGTAATAATTGTGATTACTCCTATGAAACACAAGATGAATTATATCTTTTTGATATTAACGAAACATCATTCTTTGAGGGTATTAAATCAATAATATTTAATATGGATTAACATAAAACATTTGGTAGGAACAAAATAATTTCCTACCTTTGTATCATAAGAAATAGAAAATATATGTAACGAAAAATATTAAAGTTATGAAATATATTAGTACAAAGAAAATATCCTCTTACCTCTCAAATAAAAGATATACAAGTTGTTCAACAACGGGTAGTTTAAAAGGTATGAAAAAACTTTATGGCTGGGATAAAGCAAGTGAAATTGTGAGAAGCGGTAAATTTTATTATTGCATTTGGTAACAAAGTAAAAATATTATGGATATAACAATGAAAAAGAAAGTTGATAAAACAGTAATTGTATATTGTAAAAGTGGTAAAATGACTTTAAATATACAAGACTGCAATACATATCACAGTAATAATCCAATACCACATAATGAAAGATTATATAAATTCTTTGATAAATGTGGGAACATTAGAAATGATGGATATGTAGTATCATATACTCAAACTGATTTAGTATCTAAAGTTGGAACAGGGGCACAGTGGTTCCAATATCTGAAAGATGCAAACATAGAGTTCCAAAACAAAAAGAAAAATTGGAAACAATATTAAGATTTATTAACACAAATAATTTGCAAGGTACGGATTTATTTCGTACCTTTGTTGTATAAGATAAAAGATAAGAGTAATATCTTAAAGTATAGTCTCCAACATATCTAATTTTAATTTGTTAATTAATGTAAAAATTTTAATAATCATTAACATAAAAATAGTCTAATATATTTTGCCAATTCAAATAAAAGACTTATCTTTGTCATAAAGAAATAAAGATAGTAACAATTAAAAATTATATGAGTTATGAGAACAGAGATTAAAGAAATTAAGGTTTACAAATTTAATGAACTGTCAAGTGAAGCAAAAGAAGTTGTAAAACAATGGTGGCTTAATAATTTAGACCCATCTGATTTTGAAAACGATTGTTTAGAAGAATTAAAGTCTGAATATGGTATCGAAACTTTAAAAGTAAGTTTCTCTTTGGGATATTGTCAAGGGGACGGTTTTTGTATGTATGGTGAAATTTCTACCTATGGTATTGATAAACGTATTTGGAAAATCTTTACACAAGGTTTGACAAAGAGACAAAAAGAAATTGCAGGTGACGATATTTCAAAAATTAAATTCACAAAGTTTGATTATCATTATAGCCATGCACATACAGTTCGTATAGAAATTGAGGATAATTATGAAAATCCTAAACATGAACAAATTTTACAAAAGGTTGAAGAAAATGTAAAAGCATGGTATTTTGCTGAATGTAAAAAATTTGAAAATTATGGATATACTTTCTTTTATGAAATATCAGAAGAAGATTTAAACGAAATATGCGAAGCTAATATATATGAATTTTTAGAAAACGGTAAATATTATACAGTATGAAACAATATTTAGTTTTTGTCAATTATAATTATACTCCTTATGTGTTTGTTAGGTGGGATAGGAAACATAAACCTATCCTTAATCCACCAACTATGTTTTATACAGATACACACCCACCAAAGTATTATAAATCATTTAATAGGGCTGAAATAACACAAAGGAAGTTACAAAAATACTATCCTAAATGTAATGTATATATTGAAGTGGTGGAAAATAAGTAAATGTTAATATAATGTTAAAGGTATGATATTATTTGGTAGTGTCATACCTTTTTCTTATCTTTGTACTATAAGAAAAACAAAGAGGTATATGTAACAATATAGAGTATAGTCTCCAATGTATCTAATATTTTTTAGTTAAAATACCATAAATTAATTAAGAATTATTAACATAAATAAATCACATTATATTTGCACATATCAAAACTAATTCATATCTTTGTCATAAAGATAAAATAATATAATATGAAAACATTTATTAAAGTTGAAATAGATGATAACACATTTATAGAATTGCCTATCGAATGTGTTAAAGAATGTGGTACATTTGTATTTGATGCAGACAATATTGAAAAATGGATGCAGAATGATGAAATACAAAAACAATTCCAATTTATCAAAGATAATACATTAGCTTGTTTTGTGTATGATATTCCTTGTGAATTGTCCTTTGAGGAAGTTAAAGAATTAGGTCGTAGAGAGCTTATTCAATGGGCATTATATGATGCTTGTTTAAAAGTAAATGATGAATTAGCAGTCATATAACATTTATTAACTAAAATAATTTGGTTCATATTGATAAAATGCCTACATTTGCATAAACAATTAAAAAATTATAAGTTATGAACAGAAAAGAAGAATTTAAAAAAGAATTAGTAAACCTCTTACAACAATGTGTAGATGAAGGTCTAACTGTTTATTTCCATAAAGAACTAACAGAAGAAGAGAAAAAAAATGCAGTTGATACCATGTATCATCGTATGTGGTTTTTTGTAACAGACGGAACTACAATACTTTATATTGGTAGAAATGAATTTAATTCATGGAGTTGTAGTTTTGAATATGTTCCAACAAAAAATAATGGTTCGGGATGTTGTTTGCTTGATAGAGACGATTATACATTAACAGTTGATATGATTAAGAAATTCTTATCAATCAAAACAATTCCACAATTATTATGCGTTAATAGAAACTTGGATAAAAATACTTTACGTCTGTACAAAAATGCTGATGAATGGTTTAATAATCTGTGGAGTAAAGACAAATACGAGATTATTAAAAAATAGTTAAAAGGAAGAAAATATAAGGTGAATTATTTGCATAGTTCACCTTTTTTATTTACCTTTGTTGTATAAAAATTAAAGTACTAACAATTAAAAATAACAGATATGGAAAATTTATTTTATGGCTATGTAGATAATTGCTTTGAAATTGAACTAAGCAGAGAATGTGTAGAAAATTGCTGTCATAGTGGAGATTGTGAAGAAGATTGTCAAAGGTGGATAGAAATACCCGAAATCAAAAAACAATTTGATAAGATACCAAAAGAAAGACTTATTAACCACATTCTTGAATATGGTTGCCATGAGAAAACAGAACTACAAAAATGGAACAAAAAAAGATTATCCATTTGGGTATTGTGGTCTATATGTGGTGATATATACGATAGTGAAGAATTTAACAAAGAAGATTAACATTTAATAACTAAAATAATTTGGTAGGGAAAGAAAATTTCCCTATCTTTGTACTATACAAAAAGAGATAAAGAGGTAGGAGTAATATTCTAAAGTATAGTCTCCAATATATAAAAACTAAAATTGTTAATGAACCTTTCCATTTGTTAAATAAACTTAAAATTAATAATCTTTAACAGCCAAAATTTTTTAGTTAAATAAATACAAAATTGTCATTTTGTAACAAATACTAATATTATAGTTAACAAAATAATATATATCCAAAAATATATAAATTGCAAACCATACATAGCAAAATTAACACTTTTTAAAAATTTTCCTATGGAGATTTTCTAAAATCTTTTTAAATATTATTCACAATAATATTTTTGTTAAATTATCTAAATGATTAACTTTTATTATATTTTACTGACAAAATGACAATTTAATATTTGCAAATATTTTTAGTTAATTAATATTAATGTTAAAAATTTTTAACTAATTTCAAAAATTTCTAAAAAATTGTTAAAATTTACACAGCACACAGTTTGTTTTTGTTAAATCTAATTAATTTAATTCAGTTTTTATCAAATAAAGCACCATTTTCGTTAATTATTATCAATTCAATATTTATCTTAGTTAATCTATATT
>ENA-UOJM01000663-UOJM01000663.1-human-gut-metagenome-genome-assembly--contig:-P116-NODE-663-length-42217-cov-10.125658_pt1 | contig 42217 bp, 34 predicted proteins | sample MGYA00242349_ERZ723896 | MGnify/ENA metagenome assembly ERZ723896 | reverse complement strand
ATAATCAGCCGGACAATGACCGCCCCCGCAATGCCTAAAGCTAAGTCTGCCGGGTAGAAGCTCGGCGCGATACTGGAAAAGGCGGCGGTAAAGCCGTTCCCCAAGTGTAAGAGCTTCGCGCTCATGTCTGCGCCGGGTGCAAGGCGTACCGCTGCGCCCACCTTGTCAAACAGGTAGACAAAGAGCAGATAGGGGGCATTTAGGATAAGCAGCTTTTTGATTTCCGGCTTCATAGTGACACCTCCCTGTCCTTGTTCTTGACCTTTGCCCGCTGTGCGTTCTTGCCCTGTGCAGCTTCTTTGAGGGCAGACAGCAGCTTTCGGATAGAGGGCTTTTTCTCCTGCGTCAGCTTCTTTGCGGAAAACTCCTTAAAGGCTGCGGTCAGCACGTCCGCGTCCCGCCCTTTGAAGAACACAAGGTAGCGGGGCGGGCTTTCCGTCGTGTCCTTTTTCAGCGCAAAGTCGATACCGTACTTTTTCGCCGTACTCTCAAAGGCTTTGATATTGCCCTCGGTAATCTCAATGTTGGAAACGCCCGCGTTCTGCTTCATAAGCTGCTTTAAGCTCTGCTTGCCCTGTGGCGGTTTTGCAAGCTGCTTTTTGCCCTTTGACAGTATGGCTTTCATTGCCTTTTGGAGCGTCTGCGCGGTCAGCTTCCCGGTCTTGATGTAAAGGGCTATGGTCTTTTCGTTGATTTCATCTTGCATTTACCGTCCTCCTTTCGCGGTAGTCTGATAGTGTTAGGGTGGTACGCCGCTGCGGTAGCCGCCCATAGGCTTTAGATACGGACGCGCAAGCCGTTCAAATCCTCGGCGCGGATACCCACAAGGTACCATTCCTGCGCCGCGCTCATTTCAATGCGGGTCGGCTTCCATTTGCCGCCTGTGAATACGTCGAAACACTCTCCGCAATGCAAGCCGCCGTAATAGTCGGCAATGTCAAAGCGAATGTCGTAGCGGTCAGCGGTTTCATCAAAAATCAAAGCTCCTGTTTTCTGTGCCATGTGGTAAATCCTCCTTTTTTCGTTTACAGGCTTTCGCCCTCGTTGTAGGTGTAATAGTCCAGGTCGCCGTACTTTGGCTTTCTCGGTGCAAGCGCGCCGCTTGCCATATCGTGAGCGACAAGGGAAGTATAGTAGCTGTCAATGGTAGACGGGGCATTGAAAAGCACCGCCTTTAGGTACTGCTTGATGTTGCGGATTTTCGTGGTGTTCTCCTGCATACAGTCAAGCACAAAGCGAATATGTTCGCTGTTCAGCTTCATAAACTTTGACTTCACAAGCTCGGCGGGGTAATCGTCCCCGGCAATACGGATTTTCTTTCTTGCCGTACAGACGGTTTCAAGCATGAGGTCAACAATTTCATTCAGACGGTCGCGGTCAAGGCTTCTGTCCTGTAAGAGAATGTCATAGGCGATATTGTCTTTGATAATTTCCTCATACACTCTGTAAGCGTCGTTCCTTTCCGTTCTTTTCCGTTCCGGCGGCTGTGCCGTTTCGTCCTCGCCATAAGGCAAGGGATTTAGGGAATGGATAGGAATGGAATGGGTACTTGATAAATCCGTATTTGATTTTTCTTTTTTTGGTAAGTTAGTTCTTTGTATATCTTTATTTAATTGCGTTGGATTTTCCGACGTCGGATTATCCGTTGTCGGATTTTCCAATATCGGGTTATCCGCTGTTGGATTTTCCAATACCGGGCAATCCAATTCCGGCGGCTGCGGCTGTTCGTAAATGGTGTACTCGATAGCGGTCATTTTGCCTTTCTCGTCGCGTCCCTGCCGCCTTGTGATATATCCGGCTTTTTCAAGCTCCCAAACGGCGGTACGGATAGCGTCGATACTTTCCCGGTTGATATGGGACAGCCCCGCAAGGGTATAGTCCCAATCTTCCGGCAAGGACAACATCTGCGACAAAAGCCCCTTTGCCTTTAAGGAAAGCTCCTTGTTGCGTAGGTGGTGGTTGCTCATTACGGTGTAGCCCCTGCTTTTCTCCACGCGGAAAACTGCCATAGCTTCATCACTCCTTTGCTGTGGATTTGTTACGCAGTAGAACGGCGATTTTGAGGGAAAAGGTATAAATCCCTTACCGCACGAAAAACACGCCCGCAAAGCCGCTTGTAGCAAGGCTTTTTCTGCCCCTACTGCGTAACAAAGGGCATGAAAAAAGCGGCGTTCCTGTTCTTCCTGTGTTGGAAGTGAGAAACGCCGCCTATGCGGTACTGTATAAAATTGTTTACAAATTAGACTAATATGCTATTTGAGGTTTTCCCGTAGAAATGGAAAAGTGTGTCAAACAGTAGTAAATCGTGCGTTGGACTCTGATTTTGAACAAATCATCTACACCCATTTCTACACCCAAATTGCATGAAAGTATATGAATTTATGTGCTTCTTTATGAAGTTGCGATTTTAAGAAATGCAGCAACCATGCGGGTTTGCGGACTTTTATAGAGATATAGGAAGTTATGAAAATCGGTCAATATATTACGATACCTAGGTTCACACAATTATAAAATGCACAATAGTCGATATATTGGACGGTGGACGGCAGGACAATCCCCGTCAGTGCCGCGCCCTCAAATGCTTTCGTTCCAATTCGTGTCACTGGCCGGTCGTGGTGCCGCGGCTCTACTGTGATGCGGGTCATGTCTTTACTGCCCGTTTTAACCGTTACATGGTCTGAAAAAACATTGTAGTTATATGGGAGAGTTGTATCCTCAAAGCAGTAATTCTTGAAAGTCCGCTCTATGATATGATCCGTCTTATCACCGTAAAGGGGACCGTTGTTGTACTGGTGGATGTCGATGCCGCCCTGGGAAACGTTGTACTCGATGAGCACGGGGGTGTTCTCATCATCCAGTGCAAAGTCCCAGGAGGCCACCCCGAACTGGGGCACGCGGATGGCCGCCTTTTTCACTGTGGCAAGCACACCGTCAAAATTGGGTATCACGCAATCCTCAAAGTGGAATCCGCTGGGATGACAATCTACTCGATTTCCCCAGCGGTCAAAGCCGACCGGCTTCAGGCGGCCATCGCTACCAATGCCGCAGCCTACGCCGCCCTGACTAAAATTATCCACCTCACTCTTGCCAACGCCCATGCGCAGGCATGCGGACAGGACGTTCACCTCGCCATCCAGCAGGATAGTAATAATGCGCATGGTATTCACCGACTCACTGTGGATGACGTTCAAAGCGGCACTCTGTTTCAGTAGCTTCTGCACTATATAGTTGTTACCCTGTTCCTGGAGCATTTCCTTTGCCTGCGACTCTGTCAGCGCGGTATTGTGGACAAACTGAATACTTCTGCCGCCCCAACTGTTGATGCTGGGCTTCATAACAAAACCCGTCATAGAATTCTCCATCAGCAGTGTGATTGCCTGCTGCTCTGTGATAGGCGTAAAATCGTTGAGATAATACAACCCTTTGATACGTTTGAGTACCGTTGTAGGCTGTTTAATGTCCCAAAAAAGAGAACTGAGATAATTCTTATCTGTAAATGCCCGTAGATATTCAAAATTGATAGATCCGTTTTCCACAAAATAGTAGTGTAACTCGTTTGGAATATAATAAGGACTATACATGCCTGTTTTGGCCGTGTACATTTCACACCAATCCTCGCAGTAGTCATAGGCAAAGGATATTTTCTCCCAATACTCCCGTATCTCCTTGCGCTGAGCGGGTGTCAAAACAGAGTCGCCTTCTTTTATATTGGCACGGCAATATGACTGCTGCATTTTGATGCGGTTTTTTCGCTTGTTAATACGGTCTTTGGTAGTGTAGTACCTGATAAGATCTCTTTCGGAATATTTCATGCGCCATTCTCCTCTCGTTTCCTTTATAAGGTTTGCTAGGCATTGAAGGAATACTCTGTAAACTTGAAAAAATAGATATGCACGGTTATTTCTTTCCCATCGGGAGGGGCAGAGGCTGCCGAACAGATGGTTCATCTCCAGCAGACGTGTCGCGTCCGACGCGGCGCTGGGAGTGAAAGTCTGCCCACTGAAGTACACGTGGCCCTCGCGTCTTAGGCGGGCGACAAATAGCATATGACAATCCAGCTGGATGGGAATAGGATAAAGTCTATCGCTGCCTGGGTTACAGCAATATCTGCTACATTTTCCAACGCATATGCGTCCCGCAAAATGCAACAGCCTACATTGGTAAGTTGGGTCGTTGCAGTTATGCCATATGGATTAGTCCGGCGGGATGAGGCGGATGCGATTGTGCTTTATAATGTATCATTTTTCGCCAAATATGTCAACCCAATGAGACAGATCCACACAAAAAGACGAGGTCTTCCTCGCGAATTTTTACAGCGGCATACATCGGCGGTGATCCATTTTCTATTTTCTTGACCGTGGGCGGGGTGAAAAGCTGACAGGGGTGGAAGGTTCCCTGTTGCAAGCTGGCGCGGGATGTGATAAAATGCCGAAAAAAGGCGCAGCTTGTATGGCACCCCGCGCCCTTGTAAGGAGGGTTTTCCCCATGGCAGAGCAATATCCCCACGACCAGCCGGATGCCCGGCAGCCCGATGTGGTGGTCTTTTCCCCGGAGCTGCTGAAGATGGTTGACGCACACCGCCAGCGCCGGCAGTACCTGGAGGAGTGCCGCCAGGCTGCCGACAGCGGCGATTGCGCCGCCGCCGTGCAGATGGGCGTGAACTATCTTTATGGCACCGGCGGCGTGCAGAGAGATACGAACCAGGCGTTTTATTGGTTCAGCCAATCCGCACCGGATGATCCTGTGGGGCTTTACTGGCAGGCCGTGTGCTACGACAGCGGCGCCGGGGTGGAGGCAGACGAGAAGAAGGCATTTTCCCTTTTTCAGGAGAGCGCCGACATGGACTATGCCCCCGCCATATGCGACCTGGGCGTGTGCTACGAAAACGGCCAGGGCACGGAAAAGGACATGGATAAAGCCGTGGCGCTATATAAAAAGGCCGCAGAGATGGGGTATCCCCAGGGCCGGTGCAACCTGGGCGCATTATACTATGCCGGCATAGGCGTTGAAAAGGACTATACAGCCGCTGCGCACTATTTCACTCTCGCCGCTGAGCAGCGCCTGCCCCGGGCGCAGTATTTTTTGGGGCTGTGCTATGAGTTCGGCAATGGGGTGGAGGAGGACGTGAACAAGGCGATCCTGCTGTACACGGAGGCTGCCCGGGGACGGAGCGCCGACGGTCTGTGCGCCCTGGGCGTAATGTATTTCCTGGGCAAGGGCATAGAGGAGGATGCAGCCAAGGCGGCGGACCTGTTCCGCCAGGCGGGAGAGGAGGGCCTTGCCCGGGGCTGGAATCTCCTGGGCCGCTGTTACGACGACGGAAACGGCGTGGAGGAGTCTCCGGAAAAGGCCGCGCAGTGCTATCAAAAGGCCGCAGAAGGCGGATTCCCCGATGGGCTGCTCCACCTGGGAATGTGCTATATATACGGCCACGGTGTGGCCCAAAGCGACGAGAAGGCGGTGGCCTGCCTCCGCCGGGCCGCCGAGGCGGGGCATCCCCGGGCCATCTGTCAGCTGGGCCTTTGCTATGAATCGGGCCGGGGTGTGCCGGAGGACATACACAGGGCAGCGGAGCTTTATGAGCAGGCGGCCCGGATGGGCAGCCCGGAGGCCCAGTGCAATCTGGGCGTGCTGTACCGCTACGGCCAGGGCGTGGAAAAGGACAGGACCAAGGCGGCGGAGCTGTTCCGGCAGGCGGCGGAGCAGGAATTCCCCCGGGCGCAGTTCTTCCTGGGCCTGCACTATGAGGACGGCATCGGCGTGGAGAAGGACCTCGCCCGGGCGGCGGAGCTATACGCGAAAGCGGCGGAGCAGGACTATCCGGACGGTGTGCGGGCTTTGGGCGTGTGCTATGAAAACGGCACGGGGGTGGAAAAGGATGCCCAGCGGGCCGTGGAGCTGTATCGCCGGGCCATAGATCTGGGCGACACCTTTGCCGCCTACTGCCTGGGCAACATGCTCTATTCCGGGCAGGACATTCCGCGGGACTATGCCCAGGCCCTGGCCCTCTACGAAAAAGCGGCCGCTGACGGACATCCCGGGGCCCAGTGCCAGGCGGGCTTTTGCTATGAGCGGGGATTGGGCTGCGAGAAGGATATGGACAAGGCCTTTTCCTATTACTCCAAGAGTGCGGAAAATGACGATGAGGTGGGCATCAACAACCTGGGTACCTGCTATGAGCACGGCATGGGCTGCACGGCGGACCCGGCCCATGCCGCAAGGCTCTATGAAAAGGCAGGCAGCATGGGTATGCCCATGGCATGGAAAAACCTGGCGCTGCTCTATGAAAGGGGCCTGGGAGTGGAGAAGGACGCTCAGCAGGCCCAAAAGTACTTTGCTCTGGCCGCCCGGGAGAATGTCCCCGGCGCTGCCGAGGGATTGGAGCGGCTGAGCGGGCAGCCGGCGGCCAAGCGGTTCCCGGCCACCAGCCTGCGCATTACCGGCGTTTTCCTGCTGGGCCTGGCAGCATTTTTGGGCATCGGACTATGGGATGGCGTACCCTCGGAGCGGCTGTTCAGCGGGGTGTTCACCCTGTTCTTCATCGCAAGCTCTGTGTTCATCCTCTGCAAGGTGAACCAGCGGCAGCCGCAGCTGCCCAAGCCGCTGCGTATTCTGTATATAGTCTTCGGCGTACTGTTGGTTCTGGCAGGTATACTGGTCCTGCTGTCCCTGCCCGGCAGCGGGGAGCCTATTACGGCAGAGGACTATTGGCTCGTGGGATGTGCGCTCCTGGGCGGCGGTGCGCTGCTGTACCGCGCCATGGGCAAGAAAAATAAGGCGTAACAAAATCAAACAGCACAAAAAAGGAACACATCCAGAGGATGTGTTCCTTTTTGCACACGGCAGCTTCATATTAAGACAGGATTTTTCTGCCTTACATGTTAACCTTAGCGGGGCAGACAGCGGAAGCTGTCAAACACTGCCAAGGAGAATGCTGTCCGGGGCCTGCACTGCCTTCCATCAGGCATCGGCGGTACGATCCTGCCCGAAATTGCAATTTTAATCCAGTATATTTCCATCCGTGGAAAGAGTTACGACCTGCCACGGAATGAATTTCTCGCTGTTTTGCAGGGCTGTTTTCGCGGCGTGCTCCAATCCGCCGCAGCAGGGGACCTCCATGCGCACAATGACCACGCTCTTGATGTCGTTATTACGAATGATCTCGGTGAGCTTTTCGGAATAATCCACGCTGTCCAATTTGGGGCAGCCTACCAGCGTGATATGTCCCTTCATGAAGCGCTCGTGGAAGGCGGCATAGGCATAAGCGGTGCAATCGGCGGCAATGAGCAGCTTTGCTCCGTTAAAATAAGGCGCATTCACGGGAACGAGTTTGATCTGTACTGGCCACTGGGAGAGGCGGCTCTGCATGGCGGCAGGAGCGGCCGCGGGCCCTGCAGGCTCTGTATGCCGGATCGTTTTCATCCGCGCACCGGGACAGCCGCCGGGAAGGCGCATCCCCGTCTGCTGCATCCGCTGCTGCTTGTTGGCCAGCACCGCTGCCTCGTCATAGGCGGCAGCCTCCCGCTCCACAAAGGAGATGGCCCCGGTGGGGCAGGCAGGCAGACAATCGCCCAAGCCGTCGCAGTAGTCATCCCGCATAAGCTGCGCCTTGCCGTCTACCATGGCGATAGCACCCTCATGACAAGCGGCGGCACAGGCACCACAGCCGTTGCACTTGTTCTGATCGATTTCGATGATCCTCCGTTTCATTGCAATACCTCCTTGCTTTTGTGATTTGATTATAATAGAATTAAATCAACAAGTCGGTTGATTTTTCAACGAAAGAGGTTTTTATGAAAGATTATTTATCTGTAATCCGTTCGGCCCGGCTCTTCTCCGGCATATCGGAGGAGGAATTGACACCGATGCTCACTTGTCTCAAGGCCGAGAAAAAGGACTTCACCAAAGAGACCTTTGTACTGCGTACCGGTGATACAGCGGACGCGATCGGCCTTGTGCTGTCGGGAACTGTTCTGATCATGCAGGAGGATATTTGGGGAAACCGCAATATTCTTTCCAAGGCGGGACCGGGACAGGCTTTTGCTGCCGCATATGCCTGCGCTCCCGGCTCCAGGCTAAATGTGAGTGTTATGGCGGAAACACCTGTCACCGCGATGTTCATAAACGTAAAGCGCATTCTGGATGTGTGCCCGTCCGCCTGCTCGCACCACAGCCGGGTGCTACGAAACCTCCTCGGTGAGCTTGCCGAGAAAAACCTGCGTTTAGGCGAAAAGCTCACACATATGGGACAGCGTACTACACGGGCAAAAATCATGTCCTTCCTTTCCGCAGAAGCGCAGCGGCGGAGAGCCTGCGAATTTGAGATTCCGTTTTCAAGACAGCAGTTTGCGGATTATCTTGGCGTTGAGCGCAGCGGGCTGTCACAGGAGCTTGGAAGGATGAAAAAGGAAGGGCTCCTTGATTATCACAAGAGCCATTTTATCTTGCGGATATAGCGGCTTGACTCCGTGAGGGATATATCATTGCTTGTGGAGTATTTTCTGATGGAGCTCGGTAAGAGGCAGAAACAAAACGGAGCCGGCATGGCTCCGTTTTGCATTGCTTCGGTGCTGGCTTCGGACAGCATCTGCATGTCAGCCGCCGCACGGAGGAAAAGGCCGCCGTGAGCCAGCCACAGCACTCCCGCCACACCGACATTGGCAATATACGCCGCAGACCTGCGGCTAAGTCATTTCACAAGGCCTTTGTCGGTCTTGGCCACATGCTTGAAGACCTCCTCAAAGCGATTAAGAGCTTCGTCGATGATCTCCGGAGTATCGGCCATGGAGGTATACAGGCGGCTGCCGGCCAGGGTGACGATGCCGTTGGCCATGTAGGCCGCGCCCATACGCTCCATGGAGTCCTTGCGGACATACATCATGTCCTTATTGCGCAGCAGACCCACGGCGGACTTCAGGAAGGACATGGAGGAGAAGTCAAAGCTCATGGCGCCGGTGCACTCCAGGTGGACGATGGAGCCCTGGTTGTAGGCCACGAAGGGCAGGCCGTACTGCTGAATGAGGGACTTGAGGCCGTCACACAGGCGGTCGCCCATGCGGCCGGCAATCTCGCAGGCGTTGGTGCGCTCGATCTCCCGGATGGCCGTGTAGCCCGCCAGACACGACAGGGGATTGGCCGCCAGGGTGCCGCCCACATAGGCCCGGTGCTTGCCGGTGGCCAGGCCCGCCGCCATAAGCTGGGCATACTCCCGCTTGCCGCCTACGCCGCCGGCGGAGGGATAGCCGCCGGCTACGATCTTGCCGAAAATAGTCAGATCCGGGACCACATCAAAGTAGCCCTGGGCGCCGGAGAGGGCCACACGGAAGCCGGTGACCACCTCGTCGAAGATCATCAGCGCGCCGTACTGGTCGCACAGGGCCCGGACGCCCTTATTATATTCGTGGCCGATGGGCCGGGTGCCGCTTTCGGGGCCCACGGGCTCCACGATGACTGCCGCCGTGCCGCCCCGGAGCTTGTTGCGCCTGAGCATACGCTCCAGCATATCCAGGTCGTTTGGCCGCACCTCGTCGGTGGCGGCATAAGCGCCCCCCGGGATGCCGTGGGATTCCAGCAGCGCCCGGCTGCCGGGAATCTTCAGGCCGTAGACCATCTGGTCGGACCAGCCATGATAGGCACCGCCGATCTTAATGATGCGCTTTTTCCCCGTGGCGATGCGGGCGATGCGCAGGGAGGCCATCACTGCCTCGGTGCCGGAGCCCAGCATCCGGAACATCTCTACATTGGGCATGTGGCGGTTGATCTCCCGGGCGATGAGCATCTCAGACTCGTGGAGCAGGCCCGTGACGGGGCCGCACTCATTGAGCAGCTGAAAGACCTTTTCACGGATCACGGGGTAATTGCTGCCCAGGATGGTGGGGCCGCCGGCCTGGAGAAAATCGATGTACTTGTTGCCGTCCTTGTCGTAGAGGTAAGCGCCCTCGGCCTTGGCCATGCACATGGGAAAGGGCTTATTAAAGGCCAGATTGTGCTGCACGCCGCCGGGGATATACTTCTGGGACTCCTCATATACCGCCCGGGACTGGGTACACTTCTCATCGTAATACTTCAGGATCACATTATTATAATACTCGTCCGTCACCTCCCAAATGGGCTGGTCGGTGAGGGCCTTGAGCTGGGCATTGATCTCCTTGGGATCGTCCCATCTGCTGATGCCGCAATTATTCATGCTGCTGCTCCTTTCCTTGCTTCTTCTTAGCGATGTCGTTGGTATCCTTGCTGTTGCGGTAAACTACGAAATTGTCCCACAGGTACTCCAGGGACAGATTCAGGGCCATGTTGATGGCCAGGACAGCATACTCGTTCCAGCCGTGGGTGTCCGCCAAAAAATGCTCATTCCAAATGGTAAACGGCGCAAATGGCACATAGAACAGGAACACCAAAAGCATGGCACGGGGCACATTGGCCGCGCTTTGGAAGGTGAACTTGCGGTTAAAGGTGAAGTTCCAAAGCACGCTCAGCACCAGAGCGATGGTATAGCAGATCCAGTGGCCGGGGATTTTCAGAACCTCCTCACAGAGGATCATGGCCAGGGTCTCGATGATGCCCGCCGAGGCGGAAAACAGCACAAATTTAATGACCCGGGCAGTTTCTTTCTTTTTCTCTGCTTGCATAGTCATCCCTTCCTTTTGGCATATTTTTTTTGGTAGATCAGGTGCATGAGCGCCGCATCTAATGCGCTGAGGTGTGCCTTTATACCCAGGCCCGCAGCGTGCAGGGCGCAGAGAGCGGATTTCTCCGTCAGCAGGCAAAGGGCCTCCCGGTCGTCCGGGTCCGCTGCCTGTACGATGGCGCCCACGCCCCGGACGAACACCGCGTCCCGCTTTTTAAGGGCCCGGATCACGTCCTCTGCCGCAGGCTCCACGCAGAGGACCCGGGGGCCCAGCATCTGGGCCATGTCATCCAGCTGGGCCCGGAGGGCTTCCCCTCGGTCTGCCCACAAAACGGCATAGTCACCGCCGGAAACTTCCGCATAGGGCACCTCCTGCCGCACGGCGGCCAGGAGTGCCTGCGCGCTTTCCTCCGAAATACGCCGGGGCGCAGCCTGGGGCATACACAGATTGCGCCGACAGATGTCCTCCAGGAGCTGGGCCCGTTTCATGGCCTGCTCCTGGTTTATCCCGCAGATAACCACCCCATGGCCGGACATGAGCACCGTGTGTGCTCCGGTGGCCAGGGCGGCCGAGACAGCGCCCTTTAGCTTTTTGGTGCCGGGCAGGCCGTATTGGGCCTTGGCCAGCCCCCCCAGGGCGGCCCGCTCCCCCGGGGTAATGTCCATGGCATCAAAGCCCGCCAGGCCCAGGGCCGAGGCGCAGCCTTGGTGGGTGTGGATGACGAAATTTACCTCCGGAAGCTGCGCATAGGCCGCCGCATGGACGCCCCGTTCTCCGGAGGGCTTGCGTGCGCCCTCCCAGGTCATGGTGGACAGCTCCACCCGAACGATGTCCTGGGGCCGGGTCCTGTGATAGTCCAGGCCGCTGGGCGTGATGAGAAAATGGTCTTTGTCCAGGCGGCTGCTGACATTGCCCCAGGTCCGGGCCACCAGACCCGTCTCCAGCAGCGCCAGGCCGGTTTGGCAGATCAGCTCTCTTTGTGCGGTTTCTTCCATGGTCTTGCCCCCTTAATTCAGCGCGGCGAAGTTCTTTTTGTTGGCCGCGTAAAGATTTTTAAATACTTTATAATTCCGATCGTACAGGGCCTTGTTGGCGGGGCTGGGTGTATAGCGGGCCAGGGGACGGATGAGTCCGGCGGCTTGGGTCAGGCCGGCAATCTGACCGCTGCCAACCGCCACCAGCATGGCCGCGCCTACCGCGCCTACATCCTTGGTGTCGGCCACGGTTTCCACGGTGCGGCCCGTAACATCTGCCAAAATTTGGCAGGTGACCCGGGACAGGGCCCCGCCGCCGACAAAGCGGAGAGTAGAGGCGGTTTTCACCTTCTTATCCTCACACTCCAGCATCCAGCGCAAGTGGTAGCAAATGCCCTCCAGCACGGCCCGGAGCATCTCGGTCTTGCCGGTGTCCAAGCGGAGGTTAAAGAACATGCCGGATGCCTTGGGGTCCTCAAAGGGACAGCGGTTGCCGTGGAGCCAAGGAGTGAAGATCACGCCGCCCGCCCCGGGGGGAATGGCTTCGATGGTATCGGTCATGTAGTCATAGAGGCTCTCGTACAACGTCTCCTGGCTCTCGGCCACGTTGGTTTTTTGCAGGTAGATGCCGATCTCGTCCAGCACCAGGTGCTCCTTGACCCACTCGAAGCATTTGCCGGCGGTCTCCATCTCGGCAAAATAGTTGTATTTGCCCTCCTGGGCGCCCACGATGCCGGCGATCATGGAGATGATGTCCACCTCCTGGCGGTCAATGACCGTCCCCACCCAGCCGGAGGTGCCGGAGTAAATGTGAGTCTGCCCCACCTCCGTACAGCCGGCGCCCACGCCGATGAGGGTGGCATCCCCGCCGCCGCCGTAAACGGGGCAGCCCTCTGCCAGGCCCAGCTCCTCTGCCGCCTGGGGCGTCAGAGGCCCGGCCACGTCCGTACACTCGATGATCCGGGGCATATGGTCAAAATTCACCCCGTACATCCGGCACAGCTCACGGCTCCAGCAGCCCTTGCCGGGGCGGCTGTCATAGAGAAAGGTGGAGTAAGCCGAGTCACGAGTCATGACAAACCGGCCCGTGCAGCGGCCGATGAGGTATTCCTTCACGTCCAGCCATTTATGTATCCGAGCGTAGACCTCCGGTTCGTTTTTCTGGACCCACTTGTATTTCCACAGGGGATCCTTAACGCTGGTGGAAGCGGCCCGGGTGCGCCGCAGGCTGCGCAGAAGCATGAGGACATTCACGCCGGAGATGGTGATGCCGTGAGTTTGACAGGCGGCAAACTCCTTGCCGCCCCGTTGGTCCATATAGCTCATGGGCCGGCGCAGGGCACGGCCTGCCTCATCCACCAGCACCAAGCCCTGCATCTGTGAGCAGAAAGAGATGCCCGCAACGGCCTTGGGATCCGTGCCGGTTTTCTCCAGCAGGCGGCGGGTGCTTTTAGCCATGGCCGCCCACCACTCGTCGGCGTCCTGCTCTGCGCCGCCGCCCGGCAGGATGTAGAGCCCATAGGCCTCGTACTCCCCGGCCAGCAGGCGAATGGTGTCCCTCACCTCAAAAAGGCAGGTCTTGACGCCGGTGGTGCCAACGTCATACGCAATCACATACAAGGCGATCCCCTCCTATTTTTAATGCATTTTTGATGAAGTGCATAAACGATTCCGTCATTTTTTCCGGCTCATCGGCGGAGTCCTTGCCCAGGAAGATGGCCATGCGCTCCCGGTAATACTCGCAGCTGAAGGAGAATTGCAGCATCATAAACAGATTGTCCAGGAAAAAGGCAAAGGCTTTGGGATCCAGAGCGGGATCCACGGTGCCGGCGGCGCGGGCATTGTCCAAAAGCCGAGCGTAGACCGCGGCGGTGCGGCCTTCGATCTCCCGGGCCAGCTCCCGGGCGTACTTTTTGCAGCCGCCGGAGGTGATCTCATTATAGAGGGCGTTGTGGTTTTGGTGATCCCGGGCGTGGACGATCAAGGCGCTGACGATACTGCGGATGCCGGACTCAATATCCGTCTCGTGGGCCACGGCTTCCTGCAGGACCTGGTCCAGCAGGGACAGGGAGTGACGCACGCAGGCCAGGAAAAAGCTGTCCTTATCGCCGAAATATTTATAGAGTACGCCCACGGAGACCCCAGCAGTCTTGGCGATGGTATTGATATTGGCTCGGTCCAGGCCGCACTGGGCGAACTGGTCGATGCCGGTCTCCAAAATGAGATCCAGGGTTTTTTCATCAAGCTTTTTATACATGTTTCTTCCTCATCCGCATGTCGTGAGCGGCGGTTCACAAGATGTGTGTAGTATACACCTGTAGGAACATAACCGTCAATAGTTTTGTGAAAAAAAGAGAGGGGGAGGACAAAAAACGGACGAAATTTACCGAAATTAAGCGGAGAGAGGTGACTTTGGGGCGCCGGCTTAGCACAGTGGATATGAAAAACATCGCAGATTCTGCATTTTTCCCCTTTTTTGTCCATTTTCTCCTTAGGGGCTTTACTTTGCGAAGGAAATAGAATATAATATAACATGCATTTACATGCCATATGGGCAATGCTACGCCCTGTAGCGGGCAAAATGTTGCATTTACATCTATAATGAGGAGATGCAAGAGAAAAAACAAACGGTCACTTTTCTTTCTTGCTTGGCAGAAACGAACTATGGCTATAAAAAGATTTATCATTATGGCAGACGGGAAGATGAAGCGGTGGAATAATCAACAGGTTCCCAAGCATCTGCTCCCCGTCCACGGCGAGCCTATCCTGCTGCGCACAGCGCGGCTGGCCCAGCGCTATGCGCCGGAGGCACAGGTCATTATTACATCCCATAACCCCGACTACGAGGCTCCCGGAGCCGTGCGCTATGAGCCGAAAAGCAACAGCTGCGAGATCGACCGCTTTACCTGGGAACTGATCGATGATGATGTCTGCTTCTTATACGGCGATGTGTACTACACTGAGCAGGCTATCCGCCGGATCGTGGAGATGCCGGTGAAGGCCCTGGGCTTTGCCAGGAACGACACGGAGGTATTTGCCGTGAAGGTGGCAGACGGCGCCTACCAAAAGGCCTGCATCCGGAAGCTGAAGGAGAAGGATCCCGCATGCCGGGGCTGGCAGCTGTATGAAATGGCCCAGCGGGATGGCTGTGCGGAGATATGCCGCATTGAGGATGAGACCACCGGCTTTAACACAGAGGAAGAATATCGGCGCTTTGCGGAAAAGGCGAATTGCTGACCGGACCGCCTGCGGCGAAATCCAAAAAAGAAAAGAAGTACATATATGGACGTTTTTAAACTGTATCGGAATTGCTTTAACCGCCTGCGGCTGTTTGTGCTGTATTGGCGGCGGATCGTGTTTGCCCCCAACCACATGAAGGTGGGCTTTTTTACAAAGCTACGGGCCAATTTCTGCGGCGGCTTTTTGGCCGACCAGTGGGCGCTGTACGCCCTGGACGGGAAGAAAAAGAAAGAGTACCTGTCGGAGTTTGATTGGTATCGCTCCCGCTATATAAACGAGCCCTTTGACCAGATGCTCAACAACAAGGTGGTGGCCACGGAGGTGCTGCGGCAGTATGTCCGGGTGCCGGAGGTCTATCTGGTGAAGACCCGGGCGGGCATTGTGGATGCAGGCCACTGCACAAAGGACGGCGCCGTGGCCGTGGAGACCCTGCGCCGGCGCCGGGAGGCGTTTATGAAGCCCTTCGGCAAGGGCAAGGGCAACGGCGTACACCGCCTGCGCTATGACGGACAGGACTTTTGGGTGGATCAGGAGAAAAAATCCGCCGAGGAAATGAAGCGGTTATTCGAAAAGGAAAGCGAGTGGTATCTCTCCGAGACCATCACCCAGCACGCCTACGCAGCGGGGCTGTATGACAAGACCTGCAACACTATCCGCATGATCACCCTGCGGGATCCTGACAGCGGCAGGATCAAGCTGTTTTTCGCCGTGCAGCGGGTGGGTACGGCCAAGACCATCCCTGTGGACAACGCCAGCCAGGGCGGCCTTGTGTGCAAGATCGACCTGGAAACGGGGCGGCTGTCCCATGCAGGGTCCCTGCATACCACGCAGATTTATGAGGAGCATCCGGACTCCGGCATCCGCTTTGACCAGGTGATAATCCCGGATTGGGAGCAGACCAAGGCGGAGATCGTGAGCCTGGCGGAGAGCCTGCCTTTTTTGCACTTTGTGGCGTGGGATGTGGTGAAGATGGAGGACGGCACCAACTGCGTCATCGAGGCCAATACCTCCTCCGGCGTGAATATCATCCAGCTTTGGGGCGGTCAGCGCAACGGCGAGCTGGGGAATTTCTACCGCAAGCACGGTGTCATCCGGTGACAGTGAGACCCTAAGTGAGACCCTATGGGAGGAATCAAAAATGAGCGAAAAAAACAATAAGACTATAAACGGGCAGAAGATCTTCTGCCTGGCCTGCATGGGCCTGATGGCAGTGGCCAGCGTTGTGCTGGTGATCATGCTGTTTACCTCGGGCCTGCTGAACAAGGGCATCGTGTGGGCCATCACCGGTGGCCTGGCGCTGCTCAACGGCCTGCACATCTGGCTGCAGCTGGGCAAGGGAAAGGTGCACGTGGGCAAGACCGTGTGCGGCGTCATCGCCCTTCTGCTGACGGCGGCCATGCTCGTGGCCATGGTGGCCGTGGGAAAGGTGTCCGGTGCGTTCCGCGACATCTCCAAGGAGCGGAAGGAGGGCATCTACGTGGGCGTGTATGTCCGCGCGGATGACCCGGCCAAGGAGCTGAAGGACGTGAGCGGCTATCTGCTGGGCATCGCCGCACAGCCGGATCGGGACAACACCCTGCGGGCCCTGAAGGACATGAAGGATGCCGTGGGCATGGTGGAGGAAAAGGAGCTGGACTCCTCGGTGGACCTGGCCGCCGCACTGCTGAGCGGCGATGTGGACGCCATGCTGCTCAACGAGGCATTTCTTGACACCCTGGAGGAGACAGACGGCCTGACAAACCTTTCGGATCAGGTGAAGCTGATCCATGAGTTTTACTATGCCCAGGAGCCGGAGCAGGTGCTGCCTGCCAATACGAACGTGCTGACGGACAGCTATATTATTTATCTCAGCGGCTCGGACGCACGCAGCACGGATGTATCCGTCCGTGCCCGGAGCGATACGAATATCCTGGCGGTGGTCAACCCCACCACCCACCGGATCCTGCTGGTGAACACGCCCAGAGACTACTATGTGCCCCTGGCGAGAAACGGACAGATGGACAAGCTTACCCATGCGGGCATTTACGGCATTGAGGAGTCCATTGCCACGCTGGAGAACCTGTATGGCGTGGATGTAAGCTACTATGCCCGCATTAATTTCTACGGACTCAAGGATATTGTAGACGCTGTGGGCGGGATCGACGTGGTTTCCCCCCTGAGCTTTACCCTGAGCACCAACGCCTGCTCTAAGTCCGGGGAGATTGACCGGGAAGTGGTGGAAGGTGTTAACCACATGGACGGCGCCAAGGCTCTGGCCTTTGCCCGGGAGCGCTACGGCTTTGCCGACGGCGATAACCAGCGAGGCAAGAACCAGATGGCTATCCTGCAGGCGCTGACGGCCAAGCTGACCAAGGCTTCGACCCTGGTGAATTATCAGAGCATCCTGGCGGCGGTTTCCAACAATATGACCACAAACCTCAGCTATGAGGATATAACGGCCTTGGTGCGCACACAGCTGACCAGCATGTCTGAATGGAAAATAGATACCTACGCCGTGACCCGGGGCAGTGGCAGCACCAGTCAGCCGTGCTACTCTCTGGGCGGAGCTGCGGCATGGGTCATGCCGCAGAACGAGGCATCTGTGCAGACGGCCCGGGAGATGATCCAAAATGTGCTGAACGGGACAGAGGATAGCCAATCGTAAGAGAACAATGGACAGCGATAGATATAGATAAGGAAAGGCGGTATCATGAAACACCAGGGGATGAGAAAACTGATGGCGCTCCTTCTTGCCGCCGTGCTGATGCTTCCGTGCGTGGCCGCAAGCGCCTTTGCTGAGCCGGCTTCGGGAGAGAACGGTTCCGTCGATGGGACAATAACCGTGGGAGGGGTGACTACTCCGGGGGATTCTGCGTCCGGCGGCTCTACTGATCCCGGTGAGGACCCGGATCCGGGTGTGAATCCGGATCCCATTGTGAACCCCAACCCGGGTGAAAATCCGGATCCCGGCGTAGACCCGGATCCCGGAGTAGACCCGGATCCCGGAGTAGACCCGGATCCCGGAGTAGACCCGGATCCCGGCGTAGATCCGGATCCCGGGGTAGACCCGGATCCCGGTGTGGAGCCCGATCCTGGAGTAGGTGACCCTGTGGTGGCGCCGCCGGCACCTGTGCGGGACGCATCACTGCGTTCTATTTCCATAGCCTGCGGGGAGCTGTATCCTGCGTTTGACCCCCAGATATATGAATATACGGTTTATGTGACGGCGGAGCAATCGGAGAAAAGCTGCGCCATTACCGCTGTGCCCAGCGATCCCTATTCCAGCGTCAGCGTCAGCGGCGAGGAAAAATTCGTGAACACGGATATTAAACGCAAGATCCGCGTTTATAACGGCGGCCTTACGGAGGAATATACCCTGCAGATCCATGTGATGGATAACAGCGAGTATTACGCAAACGGTGTGCATTACGAGCAGATGAATGAGCCGGATTTGACGGCGCTGCCGGGCGTATTCCGCACGGTGAGCGCAACCGGCTTCAAGGGGCGGATCGCCCAAAGCACGGGATTGTCCATGCTGCTGGTGCAGTATGAGGATTCAGCCAATGCCGAGCACACCATCTGGCGGCGGTACGAGCCGACATCCCGCACCCTGACGACGGTGTCCTTTGTGACCATCGAGGGGAAAAAGTATATCTCCTGCGACAGTGAGGATAATATCCTGTTTCTGAATAACAAGCAGGGAGATATGTATTACATCAAAAATGCGGACGGGCAGGTGGACCTGCTGGTGCGCACGGACAATGTGGCCCTGGAGGAAAAATCCGGCCTGTTGAGCCATATTTCCACGGCAGCGCTGCTGGCAGTGATTGCGGTGCTGCTGGCAGCCGGCATATGGCTGCTGCTGAACTGGAAAAAGATGAAGGTAAAGAGCAAAAAGAGCGAGGAGATCGCTTATTTCCGGCCGTATCTCAGCTCCTATACGGAGGAGCGGGACGGGCAAAGAGAGAGAACGGAAAAATAGAGAAAGCACGGTGGTGAGGAACAATGGACGCTGTTGCAAAAAAAATAGAGATCCGCGAGGTCAGCCAGCGCAAAACGGCCTATTTGTTTATAAAGCGTGTGTTTGACATCGTGCTGTCCCTGGTTTTGATCGTGGTGCTGCTGCCGCTGCTGCTGCTTGTGATGGCGGCCATTGCGATCGACTCACCCGGGCCGGTGATTTTTAAGCAGAAGAGGATCGGCTACCAAGGAAAAGAGTTCGTGATCTTCAAGTTCAGGACGCTCAGTATAACCGCACCGGACAATGTGGCGACGCGGAAGCTGGAGAATATCGACGGCTGCTCCACCAAGCTGGGCAGGCTCCTGCGCCGCCTGAGCATTGACGAGCTGCCGCAGCTGTTCAATATTCTGCGGGGCGATATGTCGTTTGTGGGTTTCCGGCCGGTTTGTACGTCTGAAAAAAAGCTCAACGCCCTGCGCAGAAAGATGGGCGTGTTTGAGGGGCGTCCGGGCCTCACGGGCTATGCCCAGGTGCTGGGCCGGGACAGCATCGGCGTTGCACGCAAGGCGCGGCTGGATGCGGAGTATCAGAGAAAACGCTCCCTGCGGCTGGACCTTTGGTGCATAGTGAAGTCCGTCACGGTGGTGCTGTCCGGAAGCGGGGTTATGTGAGAAAAACTTACTGGTTAAAAATATAAATAAAAAATACAAAATGGGAGGTTAAATGTGAAAATGAAAATAGCTGTTGTAGGAGCGGGAAATGCTGGGTGCGCAGTGGCGGCGGACCTCAGTCTGAAAGGGCACACTGTAACATTAGTTAAAACAACACATACTCTCCACGATGATAATTTCGCTTATTTGGAAAAAAATGATGGACAGATATCCATGTGGGAAATGGGAAAGACCCGCAGCACGAAAATACACTGTGTCACCAGGGATTTTAATGCTATTTCGGATGTGAAACTGATCATCATTTATATTCAAACAGGATACCACGAGGAATTGATCCGGCGCATGGAGCCCTACCTGCGGCAGGATCAGATCATTATTGTTAATCCCGGCTATCTTTCGACGGCATTCTTCCTGAAACATTGCAATGTGGAAGAGAAAAATCTGACTATTGTTGAGGCAACCAGTTCATTTATTGATTGCCGAATTTCGGAGCCGGGGATGATTCGGGTGGGATTTAGAAATGTGCGCAATCCTATTGGCATATATCCTGCCTGTAGATCCCATGAGATTGAGGAGAAATTGGATTGTTTGGGCTTCAACCTGAAGGCTTGGTCGACCATTGAGGTAGCACTGCACAACCCGAATATGATCGTGCATACTGTGGGCGGCGTTATGAGTATACCTAGAATTGAAAAGACCCATGGTGACTACTGTATGTACCATGAGGTATATGCCCGCGACTGCATCAGCACGTGGAATATTTTGGAGAAGTTAGATGCGGAAAAAATGGATATTCTTGAGGCGCTGAAACTGCCAAAGTTGTCCTATGTAGATGCAGCCAAGTTCCGAAACACTTTGGATGATGATATGGATGCCAAGGAATCGTTCATGGTGTATGCAGAGATGCCTACTCGTGCCAAGGGACCCACGACTGTAGATAGCCGGTATATTACGGAGGATGTTTCACAGGGGCTGGTAATGCTGGAGGCGCTGGGACATTATCTGCACGTTGCGACCCCTGTCTGCACAGCGCTCATTGAGATTGCCAATGCAGCTTTGAAACGGGATATGCGCCGGGGAGGAAGAACCTTGGATCAGTTAGGAATGGACAATATTAGAAAGATTGTAAATAACTGAAGAAAAGAGAGAAGAAAATGCTGAGAAAGATAGGCTGGAAAATCAAGAGAGAACAATTCGTGCGCAAGATCATGGGAGAAGGTGCTAATAGAACGGTTGCGCTGAATTGGTATAAAGCTGTTCGGCGGGATGACAGAAAATGGAGAAAACTCTATCCGCAAAATGTACTGAACAACGTGCATAACAAGGGCTACCTAGCCAAGAACATTGAGCGAGCCAATATACTGGAGGAAGAAGGCCGGTTGGCCCGAATATCGGATCTTGACTATCAAATCGTATTATCCGGGACGAATTCATTTGCCAAGTGGATTGAAGATATCAATACGATGACGCGTATGCTACCGCAGTATGCCTGTCGCCTGCCCAAAATCTACTTCAGCATTAGTCAACATGATGGCGTGAAAATACTGGATTATCCTGTTGCGGAGAAAAAGCGTACCGCGGCCGATATAATTGACTGCGTAAGACAGGAAAAAAAGCCGCTGCAGTTACGCCCTGCTTTTTGGAATTCTTCGGCTCGGAGCTATACCCTTTCGGTGGATGATAAAGGCAATTTTTTGGTAAACCAAACACGTTACTCAGATGAGGAACTTAAAAATTTGCTGAATGGACTGCCTGCCAATTATCTGCTCTGTGAGAAGATTGACTATAGTACAACACTGCCTAGAGAGGACGTTTGCTGGGCCTATTTGAAATTCTATATTGTAAACAAAGCGGATGGCTGCACAATAGCATGTGCGCTGGTGAATGCTGCTTTTGATCCAAACAAAATGGAAAAACAATATTTGATAAATCGAGAGGACGGCACCTTTGATTTGGATGGAGAAACACAGACCATTCCGAGGTGGAGGGAGATGACGAAGGAGCTCTGCGATATTGGTAACTCTATGAAGCAGTTGCAGTATTTTTCCATCTCTGTGGTGTTGACGGAAGACGGATACAAGATTTCTAAAGCAACTCCGTGGCCGATCCTTCCGCGTATTCCCTATGACAAGGAATTGAATGACTTCCTGCTGCAGCAGGCAGCCCTGCAAAAGGAGAACGCGCATGGATATTCTATCAAGCAGCTTTTCGACAGAATAAAAGAAAAGAGAATGATGGAAAAAGCTCGCCCCGGTATTCGGCCGTATATGCAGAAACTTTGGTTACAGGCATTAAAGGAGGACAAGCATACCCGCTCTACCACGAAAGCACAGAAAAAGTGGGCATGGAAAAGAGGCTTTTTGTCCTTCCGCATTGCGCAGTATGGATTGACGGACGAGAACTATTTGGACTTTTTATCTGATTACGATTATTTTTGGCTCAATCGCATTAATAACGTATATCAGGGATGGATTAGTGATAAAACTACTTTCCGCTATACCATGGATCCCATGAAGGAGTTTATCCCCAGGTACTATTTTTCCGTTATCAAGCGCAACAATGAAATGTGCCTGATACGCATGCAGGATTGCCCTGCGGATATAGAAGCCAACCAACAGGGCGTTGTCGAACTGCTTAAGCGTGAGCAGAAGCTAGTGTTTAAACCGTCGGCAGGCACACATGGCGATGGTTTCTATTGCCTGGAGATGTGCGGGGATGATATATGCGTCAATGGAGAGAAGGCTACTGAAGCGGAGCTGATGGATTTACTTCGCAGGCAGAAGTCATTCTATATCATTGAATCTTATATTTACATGCACCCGGAACTGAAGAAGATTTATCCTAAGTCCGTAAACTCTGTCCGCATGATGCTGATCAATCGTCATGGATATGACCCTAAAATCATGCAGACCTATATAAGAATTGGATCTTCGGCAACGGGTTACACAGATAATGTGGGTTATGGCGGAATCGCTGCCATGGTTGATAAAAAAACAGGCCGGCTATATGCACCGGAAACGCTGAAAGACCATGTATATTCTCCTTGCCCTACGCATCCTGATACGGGCGTAGCAATTGAAGGTGTTGTTGTACCCTATTGGGATTTGATCTGCCAAAAGGTTTTGGAAATATGCCGACTTATGCCGGAACTGGAGTACCTAGGATTTGATATTGCTGTGACGGAAGATGGTTTTAACGTAATGGAGATCAATATTCACCAGGATCTGCACAAAGTTGCCAATCATTCGGATGAGATTCGTGCATATTACAAAGAGCAGATTGAGTATAAGAGAAGACTGAATAAAATCTAATGCCCAATTGCATAGATCAATATGCAGCAGAAATATAACGGTGGTGTGTGGAGTACAGTGGGATCGGCTAAAGTGAAAAATAAAATGAGAGCGCTGGGAATGGTCCTGGGCGGATATACATTCCATGCTGCACAGTTTTATCTGCGGATGGAAAAGACTTGCCCGGAGGCAAACCGTGCGCTGCTGAAAAAACTGCTGCTGAGCGATCCTATGCGCAAACGCATGGACGAGCTGTTCGCGGATCTGCTCACCACCACCCGTGTTTTAGGACGAGAGTATTTCCCGAGCCTGTATGGCCTGGCCGTCACGGTTGGCGGCAGGCGTATAGTGCCTCTTGCGGGTGCAGCACCGGAATTAACGGCAAAAGATTGGCTGACATTCCTGCGGGAGCGGAATGGCTGCTGGATCCTGCCGAATGAGCACCGGGCCAAGGGCCGGCTGTACCGAATTTCCCGGCAGGGAGAGATGCTCCTCTTGGACGGGGCCGAACAGACCGATGCGGAGTTGATTGCGTTTCTAAATCAGCTGCCTGACCAAACATTGCTGTTGGAGCATATAGAGCCCGCAGGTGATGCCTGCCCGGAAGCAGAGCTTCCGGTACTCCATTATGCGCTGCTGCGCAGAGAATGCGAGACGGAGGAGATTCTGCTGCAGTGGGAGGATCACGGAAATAAAAAAGGATACAGCCCATTTAGTTTTTCCACCGTTGACCGCAAGCCGGATCGACAGGATGACCGTGTTCGCGGGGTGGGAAATTTTGCCCAGGAAATTGCCCGGCGTTATCCCGAAATGCCCTATGTCGGCGTAAACGCTGTGCTCACAGAGGATGGATTCACTGTGCTGCGGGTGGATACCGGGACGGAGCTTGCTTGGGTGCATCCGCTGACGGATTCGTGCCGCCGGGCCGCGCAGATCCTGTGCGGTGGCAGGAAAAAAAACACACTGAAAGATGTGTTTGCCCGGATCTGTGCTTACACCTTTGCGTGGCGGGCCCATCGCCGGGGATTTGTGGACTTCATGTACCGCAACTGGCTGCGAGGTGTGCAGGAGGATAACCAAACGGCGCATACGACCAGAGCACAGAAGCGATGGGCGCATAAGCGGGGCTTTTACTCCTACCGTATTGCCCAGTATGGGCTGACGGAAGAGAATTACCGGAGCTTTTTATCGGACTATCAGTACAAGCGCCTGCGGCCACTGAATCCGGGCTTTCAGAAATGGTTTTGGAATAAAACCAACCTGCCCGATATTTTGGCGGACTACAGTGAGCACCTGCCCCGGTACTTCTTCCGGATATTGGTCAGCAATGGCAGACAGCGGATTTTTGGCTATCAGGGCCGGGGGGAATGCAGCTGGCGCGATGTAATTGACTGCTTGGACCGGGAGGACGAGCTGGCTATGAAGCCGGCTGTGGGCTCTCATGGAAAGGGCTTTTTCCACCTGCACCGGGAAGATGATTCGGTATACCGAGTGAATGATAGACCTTGCACCCGGGGGGAATTGGAGGATTTCTTCTGCGGGCTTGATACGGACTATATCGTTACAGAGTATATCCGGATGCACCCCTATTTAGAGAGAATATACAGCGGCGTTACGGGTACTGTGCGGCTTATGGTGCTGTGCAGGCAGGGAAATGTGTCTGTTCGCTATGGATATTTCCGCATTGGCACCAGCTTTACAGGAGCAACAGATAATATCGCATACGGAGGATTGGTTGTTCCCTTGGATGTTCAGACGGGTACATTCAGCGGGGCTGAGCTGTTACGGGAGCACCAGTTTTTGCCATGCCCGGTGCACCCGGACACAGGTCGGGAGATCAGAGGGCAGATGCCCCACTGGCAGCAGTTGGTAGACGAGATCTGCCACATCAGCAGAAATCTGTCACCATTGGAATATTTGGGTTATGACGTTGTTGTGACAGAGGGTGGATTCAAGATCCTGGAGGTGAATCTTCATCAGGATCTGCATAGATACCCTCTGTACCCGGCAGATGTCAAAGAATACCTCACCGAAAGAGCGGCGCAGAAGGATAAACGCTTCGGCCCCGGGTGATGGCAAGAGAGTAGAGTATGAAAACACTTTGGAAGATTATCATTTCACATATCCAGTACCGCAAACAGATTCTGCAGCTGGCAAAAACAGATCTGATCAAGACCTATCGCGGAGCACTGCTGAGCTGGGGCTGGGCGATCTTAAAGCCAGCCATAACCATTGCGGTATACTATTTCGCTTTTATGGTGGGTCTACGCACCGGTAAGCCTGTAAAGGGATATTCGTACTTTCTGTGGCTTGTTGTCGGTTTCATTCCCTGGTTTTATGTTTCATCTGTGTATACGGGAGGCGCATATTCTCTCCGTAAATATGCTTTTTTGGTCAAAAAGATCAAGTTCCCCGTCTGCTGTGTGCCGCTGATCGTGAATCTGTCCGAAATGATCGTGCACCTGGCGCTGATGTTACTGACGATTCTCTTGTTCATTGCTATGGGTGCGCCGGTTACCATCTATCTGGCACAGCTGCCGTTTTACTGGCTGATGATGCTGATGATGGGCGTGGCGTGGGGCCTGTTTTCCGGACAGGTCACGGCGGTCAGCAAGGATTTTTATCAGCTTGTTCGCAGTTCAGTCACGGCTTTGATGTGGTTGTCTGGTACCTTTTATCAAATTTCCAATATCAAGGGTGCCGCTCTGCGCTTTATTCTGAGATTGAATCCTGTAACTTATATAGTTGATGGCTTCCGATACTGCTTCATCGACCATGTATGGTTTTGGGAGGAACCAATGCCACTGCTGCGATTTATGCTGGTTTACCTGCTTTTCGTGTTTTTGGGTGTCAAGATCTACAGCCGCACGGAAAAAACCATCACGGATGTTTTGTAGAGGTACGATATGACTGAAGAACACGAGGTAGTAATACAGTTCCGAAACGTGACAAAGACCTTCGACCTGTTTAAAAACGACAAGCAGCGCCTGAAGTCTTTGCTGTTTCACAATACAAATGCCAAGAAAAAAGTCGCCATAGATAACCTGTCCTTTGACATCCGCCAGGGGGAGGCCGTGGCGATTCTGGGCAAAAACGGCGCCGGAAAATCCACCATGCTGAAGATGATCTCCGGCGTGACCTTTCCAACGGTGGGCTCGGTGCGTGTCACCGGCCGTGTCAGCGCCCTGCTGGAGGTTTCCGGCGGCTTTGACCCGGAGCTTTCCGGCCGGGAGAATATCTATTTCCGCGGCGAGCTGCTGGGCATCAGCCGGGAGGAGCTGAAGGAGATGGAGCCGGACATTGTGGCTTTTTCGGAGTTGGGCAGCTATATCGATATGCCCATCCGCACCTATTCCAGCGGTATGAAATCCAAGCTGGGCTTTTCCATCAACGCCAATATCCGCCCGGATATCATTATTGTGGACGAGGCCCTCAGCGTGGGCGACAAGGATTTCCGCGCTAAGTGCCGCAGACGGATCGCAGAGATTTTGAACAGCGGTGTGACCTTCCTCTTTGTCACCCATTCTACGGCGGAGGCGAAGAATTTCTGCAAGCGGGGCTTGGTGATTCGCGAAGGCAAGCTGGTCTTTGACGGAGATATTAAAGACGCGGCGGCGTTTTATGAAAAAATGCATGTGTAGAGGTTGAAAATGTCAACATTTATAAATGGCAGAAAGAAAAAGCAGTGCCGTGGTGCCTACTCCCAATCGGTGTTCATTGATTTTGTGGAACGGCACCAGCACTTGGCAGCGGTGAATTATCCGGATTCCTTTGAAGCGGAGCTGGACATTGTCAATAACGTGACCTTTGCTAAGAGCTTGGCCCGCAAGAGGCTGATCCATCGCAACAAGCTGGGCGGCTACAGCGCCACCAGAGAGGGACGAAAGCTGATCGACCCGGAATATGTGGCATTTTATCGGTTTTGCAGCCCCTATGTAGATGTATGCGACTTTGAGCAGGAGCGGGAGCAGCACCGGGAGGAGAGCTTTTGCGCGGCTATGTGGAGTATTCTCCTGCGGGAAATGCACCGGCGGATGCAGAAGGGCGATTTTCCCGCTGTCTGCAACCTGCACAGAGACATTGCGCGGCTGTATGAGCTGGAGCAGTGCAATGAACAGGCGGCCTATCATTTTGTGACGGCACTTTACATTCAATACAGCGGTCTGCCGTATTATAAGGATCTGCTGCTTATGCTACGGGGTGCCAAAAAAGAAAGTACGGTGCGGGATTCCTTCGGTGCTATTTATGCGCCGCCCATGATTGTGGATGGAATCAAACGGCATATCGGCCGGATCACTCCGGATTTTGTGCGGGAGGTATTTCGCCGCAATCCGCTGGTCATTAACCTGTGCAGCCCGGAGATGCTGTATGAACTGATCCAGACGCTGTGCAGCGGGACCTATGACGACAAGGTCTGGCAAGGGAAGCTGCGAGAAGCCTTTGGGGCACTGATGGAAAACGCGAAAAAGGCCGGGGCGGCTGCCCGAGCGGTGCCCGGGCGGAGAATGGAGCCGGACGGAGGAAAGCTATGAAAGCGATCGTGGGCGTGGTCCGCTGGCTCATCAGCGTCCTGTTTCTGCTTCGGCGCAGGATGGGTGTGAGGCACAGGACCTGCTTTTTTAGCCGCCAGGCCAGCCGGCTTACGCCGGATTTTGCCCTGCTGCAGCAGCAGCTCCGCAAAGCAGACCCCACCATGGACATCGTGACCATCTGCTGCCGCTATCGGGGCCGGCAGGATGGATTGCTGCGCTTTTTGCGGCAGTGCGTGCGGAGCATTTTCCTGGCTGCCTCGGCCCAGGTATGTGTGCTGGACGGTTACTGGCCCACCATCTGCCTGCTCCGGGATAAAAGGGACCTGCGGGTGATCCAAATCTGGCATTCCGTGGGGAAAATCAAGAAATCCGGGTATCAGACCTTGGATAAGCCCTCCGGGCGGTCCGGTGCCATGGCCCGGGCCCTGTGTATGCACCGGAATTATGACGTTATTATTGCCGGCGGTCCGGCGTGGAATCCGTTTTACTGCGCCGCTTTTGACGTGACGGAGGACAGGCTTCGCAACTGGGGCTTGCCGCGGCTGGATCACCTGGTTTCTGCAAAGGGAGAGGCAGCACAGTGCCGAAGCAGATTCCCGGAGCTGGCCGGGCGCACGGTGGTTTTGTACGCACCCACTTATCGTACATATCCCTTGGAGCTGCCGGGTCCGGATTTTTCCTGCTTCCCTAAGGACCGGTACGCAGTGCTGTGCCGCTTCCATCCGAATCAGGCGCTGGCGGGCGGCAATCGGGACAGTGATTATCCCCAGGAGGATATTTTTGACCTGCTTCAGATGTGCGATTATTTTATCACGGACTATTCCTCTCTGGCGCTGGAGGCAGCGGCCATGGACAAGCCCACGCTGTTCTACCTGCCGGATGATGAGCGCTACCGCAGCGAAAACGGCGTGAACATAGATCTTTTTCAGGCCATGCCTCACTGCACCTTTACCTCCCAGGAGGACCTGTTCCGCATGATTGACAGCGGCGCATATCCCATGAAAGCCCTGCAGGCATACAAAAAAATGTATCTGCCCCAGGACCTGGGCCACGCCACCGAAAAAATCACAGAGCTTATTCTGCAGGATGACAGAACGCTGAAGAAGGAAGCTGCTGCCTGCTGAAAAACGGTGAAATATTATACTGAATAGTGCGCACCCCTATGAAATTCTCATTGCCATGCCAGGGCACATACAGATAGTACAATCCCCTTAGATATCAAGGGAAACCCCGGCTCTGATGGAGAAAACTAAAAACTAAGGCGCTGAAAAAAATATCTCCAAATAACAATAGGTGAAAAGCTGCCAATCAAAGCTTGCAAAAATGAGGGGACGAATTCCGTAATCCCTTCGCCTCTCGTTTTAGGCCCACCTGAAGCATATGGAAGGGCCTTTCCTCATGGCAGAAGCATTTTGTGTGTTGCCCTCCGCGGCACTAAAACGAGGCCTGGCATTTATTAATGCCAGGCCTCGTGAGGTTTTATTAACCTTTACTTCATTTAGGAATTGTGGGATCCTGAGACGAATTCCGGCTGTATTTAGGTTGACAATTCACGCATCGAGGGAGGATTATCTTCTGCCGAAGAAATAATCATACAGGGAGTCGAAGCTGCTGTCCTGCTGGGGCTGCTGCTCCTGCTGGGTGCTGTCCGTGTCGTCTGTCTTGGCGTCGAAGGTCAGCTCCGTGGTTTGGGTCTGGCCGTCCCGGTAATAGGTCACGGTCACGGTGTCCCCGGCCTTGTGGCCCTTCTTGGCGGCGGTGAGATCTTCCATAGAGGTGATGTCGGTGCTGTCCACCTTGGTGATGACATCGCCCATCTTCAGTCCGGCCTTTTCACCGGCACCGCCCTTGTTTACGCTGTAAACGAAGGCACCGCTGGTCTGGTCGATCTGGTACTGGGCGGCCATCTGCTGGGTCATGGTGCCGGCGGTGATGCCGAAGGAGGGCTTATTGGTAATTTGGCCATTTTCCATAATGTCCGTGATGATGGCCTGCACGTCACCGATGGGAATGGCAAAGCCCAGACCCTCCACGGTGGTGTCGGAATAGCTGGAATACTTGGCGGATACAATGCCCACCACCTCGCCGTACAGGTTCATTAGCGGGCCGCCGGAGTTGCCGGGATTGATGGAGGCATCCACCTGGATCATATTGAAGGGCGTGCCGTCCACGTTGATGGCACGGTCACAGCAGGACACGATGCCCTGGCTCATGGAGAAGGTCAGCTCGCCCAGGGGATTGCCGATGGCCAGCACCGTATCACCCACATTGACATCCTCGCTGCTGCCCAGGGTTACGGGCTGCAGGCCTGTGGCGTCGATTTTCAGAACAGCCACATCATAGTCGCTGTCGCTGCCCACCACCGTGGCGGGATACTCCGTGCCGTCATACATGGTTACCGTTACAGAGGAGGCGCCGCTGATGACGTGGTGGTTGGTGACAATGTAGCCGTCCTGGGTGATGACAAAGCCGCTTCCGGAGGAGGCCGACTCCACCCGCTGACCGAAAATGTTGGTGGACACGGCAGAGCAGTTGATGCTCACAATACTGTTCACTGTGGAGGCATACACCTCAGCAGGGGACATGAGGGCCTGGCCGGTGACCTTTTTCACTGTAACCTCCTGGGCAGTGCGATTACTCTGCTGGATGGTAGTCTTGCCGCTTTTGGACAGCGCCGCACCGCCGTAGCCCGCTGCGCCGCCAACCACCGCACAGGCCAGCAGCAGGGCTGTAATCTTCACACCGGTCTTGTGCCAGAAGGAGGGCTTTTTCGACACCGCCGGGGCCTCATGCCGGCCCTGGTCCTCCTGGGAGCGGTAGTTATAATGGTAGAGATTGTCGGGATTACTGTATCCTTCGTTCTCGGGTCTGTAATCGTTATTCTCGTTCATAAAGAAACCTCCTATCTATCCTTCTCTTTTTTTCGCAGGGGAATGCTTGTGACCTGGGGAAAAATGTTGTATACTATGTTTTGGTTTAACCCTTGTCAACCGATTGTAATTATTATACTACTCTTTTATCTTAACTAAAGCTTTAAAAAATATGAATTTTTTTAGGAGGAAAATGCGTTGCTGAAGCTGGAGCAGGTGAAGCTGGAGCCGGGACAGCCCGAGGAGCTGCTGGCGGGCAAGGCGGCGCATATGCTGCGCATCCCAACGGAGGATATTCTCAATTTGTCTGTCCTGCGCAGGGCAGTGGACGCCCGGCAGCCGCTGCGGCTGGTATACACCCTGGCGGTGCAGGTGCGTGGTGAAAAGGCCGTGCTGCGCAGGTGCCGGGATAAAAGCGTGACCGTTTATGCGCCGGAGTATTACACGCCGCCTTGCCCGGCGGCCAAGGACCCGGATACGCCGCCGGTAGTGGTGGGTGCGGGGCCTGCGGGGCTGTTTGCGGCGCTGATTTTAGCAAATGCCGGGAGGAGGCCTATCCTTCTGGAGAGGGGTCAGCCTGTGGAGCAGCGACAAAAGGATGTGGCGGCCTTTTGGGCCGGAGGCCAGCTAAACACGGAGTCCAACGTGCAGTTTGGCGAAGGGGGCGCCGGGGCGTTTTCAGACGGAAAGCTGAACACCGGCACCAAGGACCTGCGGCATCGGTGGATCTTGGAGCAGCTGGTCTCCTGCGGTGCGCCGGAGAGCATCCTCATTGATGCAAGGCCTCATGTGGGGACGGACAGGCTGCACATTGCACTGAAAAACCTGCGGCAGAGGCTGCTGGACCTGGGCGCGGACATACGCTTCGGACAACGATTGGAGGGGATCGAAGCTCCGGAGGGAGAGCTGGCGGCGCTGGTCGTTTCCGGCCCGGAGGGGAGCTACAGGCTGCCGGCCCGGCAGCTGATCCTGGCCTTGGGCCACAGTGCCCGGGACACGGTGGAAATGCTCTATGACCGGGGACTGTCTATGGAGGCCAAGCCCTTTGCCGTGGGGGTGCGGATCGAGCATCTGCAAAGCCATATAGACGCAGTGCAGTACAAGGAATACGCCGGACACCCGGCTTTGCCTGTGAGCACCTACAAGCTATCCTGCCACCTGCCCGGCGGACGGAGCGTGTTTTCCTTCTGCGTGTGCCCCGGGGGAGAGGTAGTGGCAGCGGCTTCGGAAAGGGAGCGCACGGTGACCAACGGCATGAGCGAATACGCACGGGACGGGGAAAACATCAACGGCGGCCTGCTGGTGAATGTGACGCCGGAGGACTTCGGAAGCGGGCATCCCTTGGCGGGCATCGCCTTTCAGAGACGGCTGGAGGGGGCGGCCTACCGCCTGGGCGGCGGGTACACGGCGCCGTGCCAGCGGGTGGAGGACTTTCTGCTGCGCCGGCCCAGTACCGGTTGCGGCGGTGTGAGGCCCAGTTTCCGGCCCGGGGTGCGCTATGCGGACCTGCATGAGTGTCTGCCGGAGTTTATTACCCAGGCCTTAGAGCAGGCACTGCCTATTTTAGATAAAAAGCTCCCGGGCTTTGCCCATGGGGATGCCCTGCTGACGGCGGTGGAAAGCCGCTCCTCGGCCCCGGTGCGGATCCCACGGGATGAAAACTATGAGAGCAATATCCGGGGGGTGTTTCCCTGCGGCGAGGGAGCCGGCTATGCGGGAGGAATCCTATCGGCGGCAGCGGACGGGATGCGCTGCGCAGAAAAAATTCTGGCAAAAAATCTTTAGATTTTTCGTGTTTTTATGAGGCACCGTTTGCATGGGGCGTGGCGAAGCTCGCTTTTGCCGATGTCCATAAGTCATATAATAGGAGGTATACATAAGATGAAAAGAATTGCAGCTGTGGAATCCTTTTTTTCCCCGGAGCACCGGGCAGCCATTGAAAAAGCGGCTGCGGAATGTGGCTTTTCGGTGGATTACTTCACCCAGGGCCACCTACCGGCGGACCAGGCAGCAGATTATGAGATTATTTACGGCATGTGCCCGCCCCAGGAACTGAAGGCGGCAGCCAACCTCAAGTGGCTTTGCTGCAGCTTTGCCGGGGTGGATGCCTACACGGACGAGACCATCTATCCTAACCCGGATGTGCTGCTGAGCAACTCCTCCGGCGCCTACGGTATTACCATCTCCGAGCACATCCTCATGGTGACGCTGATGATGCTGCGGCAGATGCCGAAGTTTGAGGAGATCGTGAAAAACCGGGAGTGGGAAAAGGGCCTGAGCATGCGGTCCATCTGCGGCAGCAGCATTACCGTTCTGGGTACCGGTGACATCGGCACCAACTTTGCCCGCCGGGCCAAGGCTTTGGGGGCCAAGGTCATCCGGGGTGTGCGGCGGACCAAGAAGGCGGGAGATCCTGCCTATGACGAGATGTACACTTTTGAGGAGCTGGACAGCGTTCTGCCCAAGACCGAAATCCTCGTCATGGCTCTGCCGGCCACCAAGGAAACCAACCACATCCTCTCCCGGGAGCGCATTGCCCTGCTGCCGGAGGACGCGTATGTGGTGAACGTGGGCCGGGGCAGCGCCATTGACCAGGAGGCTCTGATGGAAGCGCTGAACGGCGGACACCTGGCCGGAGCGGCGCTGGATGTATGCGTACCGGAGCCGCTGCCCAAGGATCACCCTCTGTGGGATACCAAAAATCTGCTCCTGACCCCCCACATCAGCGGAAATATGTCTCTGGGCATTACCAGGGACCTGGATGTGGAGCTGTTCTGCGAGGATCTGCGCAACTACGCCGCCGGGCGCAGGCTCAAGCGGCTGGTGGACCGGAAGATCGGATATTGAGCAGTATTATATTAGATAAAAATCTGAAAGCCGCCCCGAGTGGGGCGGCTTTTTTATAGAATGGGAGACGGAAGTGAGGGTTATTTGCCACGCAGCTCTGCACCCAGGTTTTTCACCAGCTTCTTTACGGCAGAAGCGGCGCAGGCCTCGATCTCGGCAGAGGTGAGGGTTTTTTCCGTGGAGCCGATGGTCAGGCGGATGGTCACGGACTTCTTGCCCTCCGGAATCTGCTTGCCGTGGTACTCGTCTACAAAGGCGGCACCGTGGAAAAGCTCATTATGAATGCCGGAGAGGATGCGCTGCATATCCGCCCACTGGGTCTCGGCATCAAAGAGCAGGGAGACATCGTAGTCCGTCATGGGATACTCGGCCAAGTGGGTGAAGGAATTGGTGCGGGAGCGGAAGGGCACCAGGGCATCTGCATCCAGCTCAAAGAGCATGACGCTCAGATTCTTAATGCCGCAGGCCATGGAGGCCTTCTTGTTCAGCAGGGCCAGGTTGCCGATATGCTTATCGCCCAGACAGATATTCAGCCACACCACATCATCGGCCCACAGGGGCTTTTCCTCCTGGCGGAAGGTGAAGCCCTCCATATGGGTGTACCGGGGCATACTCTCGATAACGCCCTTGGCCCGGCGGAATAGGTCGGTGACGTTCTTGCTGTCACCGGCGAAGGCGCCGGCGATGTTCTTGCGCTGGGAGGGGAGCTTTTCCCGGCTGTCATAGGGGGTGGTATAATCCGCATCCCGGAACACCTGGGCGCACTCGAAGATGGAGAACTCCGTGAAGAAACGCTCATTTTTCACCACGGCCTTGCACAGATTGGGCAGCAGGGAGGAGCGGATGAGGCTCTCGTCGGGAGAGGGGGGCGTGGACAGGGAGAGGATGCCGGTGGTATCCTGCAGGATGGCGCTTACATACTGGTCGGTCATCCAGGGATAGGTGAAGATCTCCTGCATCCCGCAGCGGATGGCCAGATACTCCTTGATACGCCGCTCCAGATCCTTATCCAACTGGTTGATGGCCCCGTCAAAGGAAGTGGTGATGGGGGCGGCCCGGAAGTTCTCGTACCCGTACATACGGGCTACCTCTTCCATAATGTCCGCCTTGATGGACACATCGCCGGTGGAGCGCCAGGTGGGGACCACGATGTGCAGGTTGTCCCCGTCAAAGGTCAGGCTGTAGCCCAGCTCGCCCAGCTTTCTCTCAATATCCTCATTGGGGATGCGCTTGCCCAGGCGGCGCTCCAGCCAGGTGAGGGAAACATCAATTTCCGCCTGTTGAAGCTTATGAGGATAGCAATCCACAAAGCCCGTGACCTTCATCTCAGGGTAAAGCTCTGCAAACAGGGCTATGGACAGGTCCAGCGCCTGATCGCAGCGCTCGGGGTCGATGGCCTTTTCATACCGGGCGGAGGCCTCGGTGCGGTTGTCATAGCGCAGAGCTGTGCGGCGGATGCCGGCGGCCTGGAAGTTGGCTACCTCCAAAATCACCTTGTTGGTGGTGGGGAGGATAGAGTCCTTGGCGCCGCCCATGACGCCCGCCAGGCCTACCACCCCGGCGTCATCGGCAATGACCAGGTCGTCGGCGGACAGGGGCAGGTCCTTGCCGTTGAGCAGCCGGAGCTTTTCCCCTTCATCGGCCCGGCGGACGATGATGTGGCCGGCGATATGGTCGGAGTCATAGGCGTGGGAGGGCTGGCCGGTGGCCAGCATCACATAGTTGGTGATGTCCACCAGGGCGTTGATGGGCCGCATGCCCACCTTCCAAATGCGGTTTTGCATCCAGTAGGGGGCGGGCTTTACGCTAAGGCCCTCGATCTGCGTGCCGGTCATCCGGGGGCAGCGGTCGCTGTCCTCCACGGTGATGGTGAGGCCCGCGGTGTTTTTAACGGTCCGGTCAAAGGGGGGCAGGGGATTCATGGGCAGGTCGTAAAGGGCCGCGATCTCCCGGGCGATGCCGTAGTGGCCCCAGAGGTCCGGGCGGTTGGTCATGGATTTGTTGTCAATTTCCAGGATGATGTCGTTAAGGTCCAGGGCGTCGGCCAGGGGCGTCCCGGCGGGGGCGTCAAAGTCCGACAGGTCCAGGATGGTGGCCTCCTCCGTGAAGGGGAAGAGGTCAAACAGGCCAATCTCGCTGCTGGCGCAGATCATGCCGTAGCTCTCCACGCCCCGGAGCTTGGAGACCTTAATTTCCACCGGCTCTCCCTCGCCGTGCCAGCGGCAGTGGGCCCCGGGCAGGGCCACGGCCACCTTCATGCCGTCCCGGAGATTGATACCGCCGCACATGATGTCCTTTATCTCGCCGCCGATGTCTGTTTTGCAAACCCGGAGCTTGTCGGCATTGGGGTGCTGCTGCACCTGCTGCACGACGCCTATCACCATGTTGCGGAAGCTTTCGGACAGATCCGTGGCATCCTCCACCTCCACGGTGGACATGGTCAGATCGTAGGAAAGGCGCTTGAGGTCCATATCGTCAGGGAGCTTTACATAGTCCTTGACCCAGTTCAGAGAAACTTTCATTGTGTAAAACCCTCCTTATTAATGGAACTGCTGCAAAAAGCGCAGGTCGGCGCTGTGGAACAGGCGCACATCGTCCACGCCGTAACGCATCATCACCAGGCGGTCCAGGCCGATGTTTACATAGAAGCCGGTGTACTCATCCGGGTCCAGACCCGCCGCCCGGAGAACATTGGGGTGGGGGGTGCCGCCGGGCATGATCTCGATCCAGCCCACCTGCTTGCACACCGAGCAGCCCTTACCGCCGCAGACCAGGCAGCCCATGTCGATTTCAAAGCCCGGCTCCACAAAGGGGAAGAAGCCTGCGCGCATCCGCACCGGCACCTCCCGGCCAAAGACCTTGGAGAGAATGCTCTGGATCATCACCTTGCCGGAGGCGAAGGTGAAGTCCTTATCCACGATCAGCGCCTCATACTGGAAGAAGGCACGCTCGTGGCGGGCATCGGTGGTCTCGTTGCGGTACACCCGGCCGGGGTACACGAAGCGATAGGGGGGCTTGTGGGTCTGCATATAGCGCACGGAGCCGCCGGTGAGGTGGGGGCGCAGGCAGAGCTTGTCCCAGCACTCGCCCTTGTCATGGCCCGCCAGCCAATAGGTGTCCATGCTCTCCCGGGCAGGATGGTTGGGGGGGAAGTTCAGATTATCGAAGCCGTAGAGCTCACTGGTGATGTCGTCCTCCTCGTAGATCTCAAAGCCCATGGAGCGGAAGGCGTCATTGAGGTCGTAGCACATCTGGGTGATGGGGTGCAGACCGCCGGCGGGGGGCAGGTAGCCGGGGACGGAGATGTCAAAATCCGCGTCGATCTGGGAGGCCTTGAGCTTTAAGTCGTTTCGGTGCTGCTCAATGAGCTCGGTAAGCTGGGCCTTGGCCTGGTTCACGGCCTTGCCCATCTCCGGGCGCAGGGAAACATCCAGCTTGGGTACCTCCTTCAGCAGCGCCGTCAGGTCACCCTGCTTGCCCAAAATGGCAGCCTTGATATCCTGCAGCTCCGTCTCGTTCTTCGCTGCCAGGATCTTCTCCCTGCCCTCCTGGAGCAGAGCGTTCAGCTTTTCTTTCATCGGTGATGATTCCTCCTTGTAAAAAGTGGGATTCGATAGTGGGGATAAAAAAAGACCTCTCATCCCCGAAATAAAGGGACGAAAGGCATACAGCGTTCCGTGGTACCACCCAAATTCGCAGGAAAGCCCTGCGCACTCGTTTCCCCATAACGGAGGATGACCCGGCCGCGCATTTCCTCACGGCAGCTCCCGGGCGAACACCGCAGACGGCCACGGGCCAGCTTGCAGCCGGTGACTGACCCTCTCTTAGAAGCCGTGTATGTGCGGATTTTCCCGTTCCACGCTTTTAATCTACTTCTTTATATCATATTCCCATCCGGTTTTCAAGAGGAAATCTTCGTCGGATCGACGAAAAAATCGGGAAAGCTTGAGACGAGCCTCATCACATGGTGATCCGGACATGCTGCCGGGGATAAGAGAAAGAGGTATGGCAGAAAGAATTCTTTTCAGCCGAGTTTTGGGCGGAGATGTTTTTTTGCTGTACTTTGGGCTTTGGTTGCGTTATAATGAGGAAAAATCCGAAAGTGGGAGGATGCTATATGTACTGTGTCAGAAAAGTGAATGAGGACTACACCTGGATCGGTGCGGACAGCCGACGCCTGGCGGTGTTTGAGGGCGTATTCGGTGTGCCGGAGGGCGTTTCCTATAACAGCTACCTGCTGCTGGATGAAAAAACCGTGCTCTTTGACACGGTGGATGCCCAGGTGATCCGGCAGTTCAGGGAAAACCTGCTGCACACGCTAAGCGGGCGGACGCTGGACTATATCGTGGTACACCATATGGAGCCCGATCACACCGCCGAGCTGGAGGACCTGGTGCTGCGTTTCCCGGAGGTGCAGATCCTGTGTACTGCAATGGCCAAGACCATGATCGGCCAGTTCTTCGGCCATGCCTATGATGACCGCATCCATGTGTGTAAGGAGGGGGATACCCTCTGCACAGGACGGCATACCCTGCAGTTCGTGATGGCCCCTATGGTACACTGGCCGGAGGTGATGATGACCTACGACCGTACCGACAAGCTGCTGCTGTCGGCGGATGCCTTCGGCTGCTTCGGCGCCCTGAACGGCCACCTCTATGCCGACGAGGTGGATTTTGACCGGGACTATCTGGACGAGTGCCGCCGGTACTACACCAATATCGTGGGGAAATACGGCTCCCAGGTGCAGGCGGTGCTGCAGAAGGCGGCCGGGCTGGAGATCAGGATGATTCTGCCGCTCCACGGCTTTGTTTGGCGGAGAGATTTGGAATATATTCTCGGCAAGCACGACCTGTGGAGCCGGTACGAACCGGAGGTGCAGGGCGTGATGATCGCCTACGCCTCCATTTACGGGGATACGGAGTGTGCAGCCAATATCCTGGCCTGCCGCCTGGCGGAGCAGGGGATAAAGGTGCAGATGTTTGACACCTCCGTAACCCCATCGTCCTACATTCTGTCGGCGGCATTCCGATATAGTCACCTGGTGTTCGCCGCACCGACCTATAACGCCGGGGTATTCATCACCATGGACGAGCTGCTGCGGGACATTGCAGCCCATGGGCTGAGGGGCCGGCGGATGGTGCTGCTGGAGAACGGCTCCTGGGCTCCTGTCAGCGGCCGGGAAATGGGGAAGATCCTGCAGGGCTTGAAGGATTGGACGCAGATAGAGGACACCTTCTCCATCCGCTCCGCCCTGAGAGAGGATCAGGCTATGCGGCTGGAGCGGCTGGCAGCAGTGCTGGCCAAGGATGTGAAGGCTGCTCCTACGGCAAAGGATGCAGAAGGGAAGAAAAAGAAGCGGTTCGTGTGTAAGGTCTGCGGCTATGTGTATGAGGGCGATACCCTGCCCGAGGATTACAAATGTCCTCTCTGCGGAGCCGGCGCAGAATATTTTGAGGAGAAATAATAACAAAACATAAAATAGCCGCCGAAAAACCTGCTCCTTTCATTTCAAGGCGCGAAGCGATGTGTGAATCCGTAGCTTTCATATATAATACTACGTAAAAATGCAAGACATACAGTAGGGAAATAGATTGTGAAGCCAGCGTGCGCACTGGCTTAGCAATGATAGACTATTTCGGCAGCTTGACAGATAGAAAGCGGCAGCTGATGCTGCCGCTTTCTGTCTGCCGATAAAGTGAGTCAATTATGATTACGGTATGGAAGGGCGTGTGCGGGAGATCCAGGGAGGGTGTCCCGCACTATAAAATCAGCAGTTTTTGGGTCTTAAAAAACGCTTCAAAGAATTAGTCGGCATAATGAAAAATATCTTCGACACGCTGAGCGGCAGCATCGTCCGCTTTTCCTTGCGTGAAATTAAAATGTATGGTATACTTGTATCCAGTACATTTGATTGCCCCGACCGAGAAGCGGCGGGGAAAGACGGGAGGACACTATGCAGTTTGTTCTGATCCCCTTTGCCCTGTGCTTCTTGCTGTATATCCGGCAGGAGAATCAATACCGGTTCCGGGCTGCTACCGCACTGAAGATTACACTAACCATGACGCTGACCCTATGCCTGACCGTGGCGCTGGCGCGGCGGTTTTCCCCGGTGCTGCTGACGGCAGCGGTGGGGATGCTGCTATGTGCCGGGGGCGACTTCTATTTGCAGTACATCCGCCGGGATGTAAAAAAATTTACAAAGGGTATCGTGCTGTTTGGCTTGGGACAGCTGTGCAATATTGCGGCCCAGCTTCAGCTGGCTGCGTTTCACTGGAGCGCTGCGGCGGCGCTGGCCGGGCTGCTGACCCTGGCCATAGCTCTCAAGGGGATCGGACAGTGGAATACCTCTGCCAACGACCCATGGCTGACCATTTACACCGTACTGGTGGCGACTACGGCGGCCAAGAGCCTGTCCACCGCCATTGTGCTGACCGGGACTACCGGTGGGATCCTGTTGGGAGCGGGAGGATTGCTGTTCTTCCTGTCGGACATGGTGCTGGGGATTTGGAACTATCAAAAGCCCCACATCCTGCTGGCGGACCTGAACTGGCTGCTGTATTTTGCCGGGCAATTTATGCTGTGCGCAGGATATATCGCGGCGGTCCGATAAAAAATGCCCCCACATCCGTTTCGGATGTGGGGGCGATTTGGGGGATGATGGGGGTTATGCCTCGCCCCTGTCAGCGGTCTCCGGCTCGGTCCAATCCACCATGGTGGCAACGCAGCGGTTGATGCTCTTGCCCTCGGTGTAGAATTTCGCTTCGTAATCCGTCATCACGCCTACGGGGCCGCCTGCGTGGAGGTCCCGGGTCACATCAGACAGGGTGAAGCCAAACTGCGGGATCTCCTCCACAGACCAATCAAAGAGCTTATCGTTGTCGGTTTTGAAATGAATCTGTCCGCCGCCTTTCAGCACCTGGCGGTATTTTTTCAGGAAATTCCCGTGGGTCAACCGGCGCTTTTTCTGGTTGCTCTTGGGCCAGGGATCGCAGAAATTAATGTACAAGCGATCCACCTCGCCAGGGGCGAACAGCTCCGGCAGCAGGGCGGCGTCCGCATCGATGAAGAACACATTATTCAGCCCCTCACCGATGACCCGCTCCATGGCCACCACCATGGCGTCAGGCACCTTCTCCACGGCAATGAGCAGCGTGTCCGGCTGGGCTTTCGCCGTTCCGGCGGTGAAGCGGCCCTTGCCGCAGCCCAGCTCCACCTCCAGCCTCTGCGCCTGGGGATACAGCTCCCGCCAATGGCCCCGCATGGCCTCCGGCTGGCGGATCCAGCAGCTCTCGCAGGCGTCCATGCGAGGGTGCAGATTCTTCTTTTTTCGCATACGCATTTAGGTATCCTCCCGGCTCTTGCCCCGGCAGCGCGGGGCGATTTCTGCGACATCATACCACAAAATACTGCGCCCTGTAAACGGATAATATCTTTTTCACCGGAAAAAACCGGCGGAAACGGCAGGCGTTGGAGGAATGACTTGAAAAGTGTGCAAAGATTGCCGCTTTGTTTTGTGCGATATGTCAAATTCAAAAAAGATGGTCGGGAAACACTTGATAAAAATTAAACGAGATACTATAATGATGCTGTATGAAAGGGCTTCCATAACGCGCAAAAGCAGACAGGATTGCCCTGACAAAGCGATCTGCGACAGGCGGCCGGGCTGCGGCCGGGCCGCAGAGTAGAAGGAGGAACTATTGTGACCAATGTTCTGTTAGAGAAAAAAGGCAACATTGCTGTGGCTACCATCAACCGCCCCAAGGCCCTCAACGCCTTGAACTCTCAGGTCCTGGAGGATCTGAACGAGCTGGTGGAGCTGGTGAAGGCCGATGAGGAGATTCGCGCACTGGTGCTCACGGGCTGCGGAGAAAAGGCTTTTGTGGCCGGCGCCGATATCGGGGAGATGAGCACGCTCACTAAGGCCGGCGGCGAAGCCTTCGGCAAGAAGGGCAATGACGTGTTCCGCAAGCTGGAGACCCTGCCCATTCCCACCATCGCCGCTGTGAACGGCTTTGCACTGGGCGGCGGCTGTGAGCTTTCCATGAGCTGCGACATCCGTATCTGTGCCGACACGGCTGTGTTCGGCCAGCCGGAAGCGGGTCTGGGCATCACCCCGGGCTTCGGCGGCACCCAGCGGCTGGCCCGTTTGGTAGGTCCCGGCATGGCAAAGCAGCTGATCTACACTGCTAAGAATATCAAGGCTGACGAGGCTATGCGCATCGGTCTGGTGAACGCCGTCTATCCCCTGGAGGAGCTGATGCCCGCCGCGGAGAAGCTGGCCACCACCATCGCAAAGAACGCACCCATCGCCGTGCGGGCCTGCAAGAAGGCCATTAACGATGGCCTGCAGGTGGATATGGACGCCGCCGTGGTCATCGAGGAGAAGCTGTTCGGCAGCTGCTTTGAGAGCGCCGATCAGAAGGAGGGTATGGGCGCTTTCCTGGAAAAGCGCAAGCACGAGCCCTACCAGAATAAGTAAGTTAATTAACAGGCTCCGGCCTGATGATTAAAACGTTTCCAACAACTATAATTAAAATAGGAGGAAAACAATTATGAAAATCGCAGTATTTGGCGCAGGCACTATGGGCAGCGGTATTGCCCAGGTTTTCGCAGCGAAGGGCCACACCGCTCTGATGTATGCTTCCAGCGTCCAGAGCGCACAGCGCCATAAGGATAAGCTGGCTGCCTCTCTGGCTAAGAAGGTTGCAAGAGGCAAGATGGACCAGGCTGCCGCTGACGACATCATGTCCCGCATCCTGGTGGAGGAGATGGACGCTGCCGCCGATGCCGATCTGGTCATCGAGTGCGTCGCTGAGAACATGGCCGTGAAGAAGGAGCTGCTGGCTAAGCTGGATGCTATGTGCAAGGATAGCACCATTTTTGCTACCAACACTTCCTCTCTGTCCATTACGGAGATGGCCCAGGGCCTGAAGCACCCCCTGGTGGGCATGCACTTCTTCAATCCCGTGCCTGCTATGAAGCTGGTGGAAGTGATTGCCGGCGGCAATACCCCCGCCGAGCTGGTGGAGTGGACCAAGAACCTGTCCCTGGAGATCGGCAAGACTCCCGTGGTGGTCAATGAGGCTCCCGGCTTCGTGGTCAACAAGATCCTTATTCCTTATTGTAACGAGGGCGTTTGCGTTCTGCAGGAAGGCGTTGCCTCCGCAGAAGATATCGATATTGCTATGCAGCTGGGCTGCAACCACCCCATGGGCCCCCTGC
>ENA-UOJM01000657-UOJM01000657.1-human-gut-metagenome-genome-assembly--contig:-P116-NODE-657-length-42816-cov-32.777624_pt1 | contig 42816 bp, 40 predicted proteins | sample MGYA00242349_ERZ723896 | MGnify/ENA metagenome assembly ERZ723896 | reverse complement strand
GCTGCTTGAACAATTTTTACTTCAGAATATTGTCTAACTTTTTGGGGTCACTTCATGTGGAATCTGAGAAGGGGTTATTGTTATTTGTCCATACCGCAGGCAGTGGCCGATTCAATGAGGCAGCGGTCGTTCATTACCGCGTCGTAGAACCGGAAGCCACCGGAGAAGTTATAGCACTCGAAGCCGTTTCCGGCCAGGATACGGCAGGCGATGTAGCTGCGCAGGCCGCTCTGGCAGATGACGTACACCGGTTTGGACTTGTCCAGCTCGCCCAGCCGCTCCCGCAGTTCGTCTACAGGAATGTTGGTGAAACCATCGATATGTCCGTGCGCAAATTCCTCCACCGTGCGGGTATCCAGCAGCGTCACGCTGCCGTCCCGGGGGAGGTTGCCCACATCCGCCAGATGCCACTGTTTTAGCACGCCGCCGGCAATGTTCTCGATCATGAAGCCCGCCATGTTCACCGGGTCCTTGGCGGAAGAATAGGGCGGTGCGTAGGCCAGGTCCAGGTCCTTCAATTCGGTGGCCTTCAGCCCTGCCCGGATGGCGGTGGCCAGCACATCGATGCGCTTGTCTACGCCCTCATAGCCCACGATCTGGGCGCCCAGTAGGCGGTAGGTCTCCTTTTCAAAGACTACCTTCATGGTCATGACCTTGCCGCCGGGGTAGTAGCCCGCATGGCTCATGGGGGAGAGGACAACGGTGTCCACGTCCAGCCCAGCCTTTTTTGCGTTGGTTTCGTTGACACCGGTGGAAGCCGCTGTCATATCAAAGACCTTGATGACGCTGCTGCCCTGGCTGCCCATATAATGGCTGTCGCCGCCGCAGATGTTGTCCGCCGCGATACGGCCCTGCTTGTTGGCGGGGCCTGCCAGGGAGAGCAGAACATCCTGTCCGGTGACGAAATGCTTCACCTGCACCGCGTCGCCCACGGCATAGATGTCGGGAACGGAAGTCTCCATCCGGTCGTTGACCACGATGCTGCCCTTGATGCCCAGCTCCAGTCCAGCTTCTTGAGCGAGGTGGGTGTCCGGAGAAACGCCGATGGCCAGCACCACCATGTCGGCATGGAGGGGAGCTTCGTCCTTCAGCAGCACATCCACGCCACCGTTCTTTTCCTCGAAGCCCTCCACCGTGTGACCCAGAGCCAGCTTCACGCCATGGCGGCGCATTTCACTGTGGATAAAGGACGCTATGTCCGGGTCAAAGGGGTTCATCAGCTGCTTGGGCCGCTGGACGATGGTGACCTCCATCCCCAGCTCCCGCAGGTTCTCCGCCAGCTCCAGGCTGATGAAGCCGCCGCCCGCCAACACGGCTGACTTGGGGTGGTTCTGGTCAATGTACTCCTTGATGCGGAAGGTGTCCTCCACAGTGCGCAGGGTAAACAGCCTGTCCAATCCCACACCGGGGAGCCGGGGCTGGGTGGGCTTGGCTCCGGGAGAGAGGATCAGCTTGTCGTAGCTTTCCTCGAACACATCTCCGGTTTCCAGATTTGTCACGGAGACCGTCTTTTTGTCGGGGTGGATGGCAGTGACCTCGTGGCGTACCTTCATGTTGACCCGGAAGCGGGAGAAGAAGCTCTCCGGCGTTTGGAGGGTCAGCTCCTCGGGGTTCTCAATGACTCCGCCAATGTAATAGGGCAGACCGCAGTTGGCGTAGGAGATGAATCCAGACCGCTCAAACACCACGATCTCCGCCTGCTCCTCCAATCTGCGGATGCGGGCCGCAGCAGTAGCGCCGCCTGCCACGCCGCCTACGATGACAACCTTCATATCAATGCTCCACCTTTCCTGCATAAGCGGCGATGCCGCCGATATTTTTGACATTGGTGTATCCCATGCGCCGCAGCGCGCTGACTGCCTGGCTGCTTCTGGCTCCGCTGTGGCAGTAGACAAACACGGGCGTATCTTGATTATTGACGAAGCCGGTCACCTTGTCAAGGGACTGAAGCGGCACATTCTTGCTGCCGGGGATATGTCCTTCCCGGTACTCTTCCAGCGTGCGGACATCCAGCAGAACAGCGCCGGGCGTGGCCTGATACTCTTTTACACCCTGACTGATGTCAGGTCCTTTCAGGAAATCGAAGAATCCCATGCCTGCGCCCTCCTTACAGCATGGCCAGGATCTGGCTTTTGGGTCTTGCTCCCACCATTTGATTGGCCACCTTGCCGCCCTTCATTACCACCAGGGTTGGGATGCTCATAACGCCGAACTGTGCGGCCAGTTCCGGCTGCTCGTCCACATTGACCTTGCCAACTTTGATGTCGCCGCGCTCGGCTGCAATCTCATCCACAATGGGAGTGACCATCCGGCAGGGGCCGCACCAGGGCGCCCAGAAGTCCAGCAGGACGGGTTTCTCAGAATTCAGAACTTCATTCTGAAAATTATTCTTGTTGATATTGATAACAGACATATGCAAGTCCTCCTATGATCTCTTGTTTGATGACTCCATGATAACCGGGATTTCATACAAGTTCCGTGATATTGTCACGAAGCGCCGCTGACGGTCTCTCCCGTCCAGTCATTGATGCCGCCGAACTCGACGATGTTGGTATAACCCAGCTTTACCAGCTTTTCGGACGCCTGCTTGCTGCGGCAGTATACCAGGATCAGCTGCTCTTTGTCCGGCAGCTCCGGGATATCCTGGTCACCGATGGTCTCGTTGGGAATATTGACAGCCCCGGGGATATGCTTCTCACTGAATTCCTCCGCAGTCCGGACGTCCAGAATGAGATAGCCGCTCTCCTCCTCCATCATGGCGGCGGCTTCCTCTGCGTTGATCTGACGGTAGGTACTTTCCTCCGACTGCGCTCCGCATCCGGTCAAAAGCAGCAGGGCCATCAAAAAGGGTATCATTCTCTTCATAGTCATTCCTCCGTGTTTTGAAAACGAGGCGGCTGCGTGTCAGCTGCCCCGTTTGTTTTTAGGTTCTTGCCATACCATCCACACTCAGCACCACGCCTGTAATATAGGACGCTTCATCAGAGGCCAGGAACACAAACGCATTGGCGATGTCCTCCGGCTGGCCCAGACGGCGCAGGGGGATCTGCTTAATCATCGGCTCGATCACTTCCTTGGGAACAGCCTTCATCATGTCGGTCTCCGTGATGCCGGGAGCCACCGCGTTGACCCGGATGCCCTTGGGACCAAGCTCACGGGCCAGGGATACTGTCAAGCCATTCACTGCGAACTTGGACGCGGGATAGGCAAAGCCGCTGGGTTGGCCAGAAATACTGACCATAGAGGACGTGGAGAGAATAACGCCCTTTCCCCGGGCCACCATGCACTCACTGGCCGCCCGTGTGGCGTTGAACACGCCTTTCACATTCAAATTCATAACCTTATCGAAGGTCTCCTCAGTATATTCGGTAAAAGGGGTGCTTTCAGACACACCAGCATTGTTCACCAGAATATCCACGCAACCATACTTTTCAGTGGCTTCACGGAACGCATTACGGACAGATTCCAGACTGGACAGATCAGGGCTGATCCCCGCGACGGTTGCCTCCGGATATTTTTCTTGCAGCTGTGCAACAGCCTTATCAGCCGATGCCTGAGAACTTGCAGTCAGGATGACGGTAGCGCCTTCCTTCAGAAATTTGTCCGCAGTAGCAAACCCGATGCCCCGGCTGCCGCCGGTGATAATCGCAACCTTATCTTTCAGTCTCATATTCAGACCGCCTTTCTTTTTGTTTATGGCCGTATCATAACAGATTCTGTGTGGTCTTCCGTGATAATATCACATTTTATCGATCATCCCTTGCAGGCAGATGATTTCATACAAGCTCCTTAGTCAAACTGGAATAAGCATCTATATAAAGGTTTCCAAGGAAACTTTCTCCCCCATTTCATGGAGTTCAAGAGCCTTTTCGCTTCTATTTGGCCTTACGAGTTACAATAGACATACAAAAAAGCACCCACTTCACCGATTGTGAAGTGGGTAAATTTGTTCTAAAAACTCTGCAATAACACAAGAATTATGCCATAAATAACGCTTGCACTGACACCATAAACGATCACAGGCCCCGCTATGGTAAACATTTTGGCACAGCTTCCCTGCGTTATAGACTCGCTCTTAAAGTCGATGGCGGGGGAGACGACGGAGTTGGCAAAGCCTGTGATCGGCACGAGCGTGCCGGCCCCGGCAAAGCGCGCGATGGAATTGTAAAGGTTTAAGCCTGTTAAAAGTGCGGAGAGGAAGATGAGGCAGATCGAGGTCGCCGTGCCTGCGTCCGCCTTTGCAAGGCCGAGCGAGAGAAAACCGTTCTGGATGAGCTGGCCGAGCGCGCAGATCGCGCCGCCGATGAAAAAGGCAAAGGCGGTATCCTTGAAAATGGGCGATTTGGGCGCAAGGCGCTTGACATACTCCTGATACTCCTGCGGCGTCATATCCATGAAAATCACTCCTTTTACCGTAGTGTTTGCGGGAAATGGACGAAATATCCGAGCTCAGCCATCTTGCGCGCGGCGCGGTTTGTGCTACAATGGGCGAGGAGATTTTTAGTAAAGGAGCTGACGCGATGCGACCGCTGGGACTGTATCTCCATATCCCGTTCTGCAAGGCGAAGTGCATTTACTGCGACTTCTACTCGCTTCCTCATTCGGAGGAGAAGATGGACGCCTACACCGCGGCTTTGCAGCGCGATCTGATCCGCTGGGCGGATCAGGCAAAAGACCATACCGTTGACACGATCTACTTTGGCGGCGGCACACCGAGCTACCTCGGCGCAGACCGGCTCTGCCGCCTTCTGGAGACGGTTTTTGCCCATTACCGCGTGGACAAAAACGCTGAGATCACGACCGAGGCGAATCCCGACAGCGCGCGGGAGGTATCGGCGCTACGGCAGCTCAGAGAAGCGGGTTTCAACCGCATTTCGCTCGGGATGCAGTCGGCGAGCGACGACGAGCTGCGCCTGATCGGGCGCGTCCACACGCATAAAGAGACGGTTGAGGCCGTACATGCCGCCCGCGCGGCGGGCTTCGACAATGTGAGCCTCGATCTCATCTACGGCCTACCCGAGCAGACAATGGCGCACTGGCGGGAAAACCTGCAAGCGGCCATCGCTCTTGAGCCTGAGCACCTTTCCTGCTACGGGCTCAAGATCGAGGAGGGCACGCCGCTCGACCGCAAAAAAGACGCCCTGCGCATCCCCGACGACGATGAACAGGCGGAGGAGTACCTTGCAACGGTCGAGCTGCTCGAAAAGGCGGGCTACGCGCAGTATGAAATTTCGAACTTCGCGCGTCCCGGGCGCGAGTCGCGCCACAACCTCAAATACTGGACGATGCAGGAGTATCTGGGCTTCGGTCCTGGCGCGCATTCGGACTTCGGCGGGCGGCGCTTCGCCTACGCGCGCGACTTGAATGCTTACATCAAGGGTGAGGAGCACCTTTCCGAAAGCGCATGCCCCGCGGAACGCGAGCGCGAAGAAGAACGCGTCATGCTTGCCCTGCGCACCGCGCGGGGGCTCGACCTGTCGGCGCTCAAGGAGGACACGCGGGACGCCGAGGCAGTGCTCGAAGAGTGCGCGCACCACGGCCTTTCCCAAAAGGAAAACGGCCGCTGGCGGCTGACGCCGCAGGGCTTTCTAGTGTCAAACGCCGTCATCGTGCGGGTGCTCGAGGCGTTTTCCCTCTAAATTTTGCGAAAAAAGTGGAAACTTTTTCCGCGTTTTCGCGTCTTTACTTATGGCAGGGCATCTGCTATACTGTGTTATGTTTACCAATTCAAGGCATTTTCAGCAAGGAGGCAAATCGTGAAATCTATCATCCGTAAGTTTTTGTCGCTGTCGCTGGCAGTCGTGCTGGCGGCGGCTCCGCTCAACGCCTTCGCGTCTGACGCGCTCGGCGACGATCTGACGAGCTCAAATGTTGAGGTCAATGAGCGCACCGAGCTCAACGCCGGTACGTTCTGGAGCAATACCTACTCCGACCTTCGTCAGGAGAACTACGTCGTCTATGAGCCGAACCGCAGCGTGAAGCCCATTGTGAGTAGCGGCAGCTACAGCACGCAGCTCTCGACCGTCTCGGCAGCAGCGCGCACGCTGGAGGCCGACGGCTACCGCGTGGTCGCGGGCATCAACGGCGATTATTACGACACCGCCAACGGCATCGCGCTCGGCAGCGTGATGAGCGAGGGCGTTTTCCACAACATCTCCGGCAGCTATTATGCCCTCGGCTTCTACGACGACGGCACGGCGGTGATGGGCAAGCCGAATCTTCGCATCAACGCCGAGACCGACAGTGGCAGCACGTTCGGGATCACGGCCATGAACTATGTCCGCCAGACGTCGTTCGGTATCTTCCTATATGACGACAGCTTCAATGCCCGCGGCACGATCGGCACGAGCGAACCGGGTCTTGATGTCATCTGTTCGGTGGATCGCGGTGAGCTGGGCATCGGCGAGGAGCTGACACTTCGGGTCGAAAGCATTGTCGAAAGCGGCGTGGACACCGCGGTCGGCAAGGGGCAGTATGTGCTGTCGGTCAACCTCAAGTCCAGCGAGAGCTATTTGGCCTCCATGCGTGCGCTTCAGGTCGGCGACCGCGTCACGGTCTCCGTCAGCGCGAGCGGCAGCGAGTGGAACGGCGTGACGAACATGATCGGCGCGCTCTATCAGCTGGTCGAAAACGGTCAGGTCTGCGCGGGCCTTGTCAACGGCAGTGCGCCGCGTACGGCTGTGGGCCTCAAGCGCGACGGCTCGCTCGTGATGTACACGATCGACGGCCGCCAGAGCGGCTATTCCATCGGCGCGACGCTGACGCAGGTCGCCGAGCGCATGATCGAGCTCGGCTGTGTGACGGCGCTGAGTCTGGACGGCGGCGGCTCAACCGCGCTCGTCGCGACGCAGCCCGACAGCACGACGGCTTCTCTTGTGAACAAGCCCTCCGGCGGCAGCGAGCGTGCGGTGACGAACCACCTCTTCTTAGTGGCGGACAGCCGTCCGACGAACTCCGTGGGCCATGTGTATCTTGAGAGCGAGAGCACCCGCGTGCTCCCAAACGCGCAGGTCAAGCTGACCGTGACGGCGCTCGATACGAACTATATTCCCATGTCCTCACAGGATGTGACGCTGCGCGCCGACCGGGGTACGATCGACGGCAATGTCCTGACCGCGCCCGAATCCGGCACCGTGACGGTGACGGCGCGCGCGGGCGGCGCGAGCACACAGACGAAGATCGACGTCATCACGCAGCCTGACATCATCAGTGTCCGGCAGAACGGCAAGAGCGTGAGTTCGATCACGCTCAGCGCGGGCGAGACGGCGACGCTGACCGCCTCGGCGATGTACCGCCATTTGCCGGTGCTCGGCGACAACAAGGGCTTTACCTGGACCGTGCAGGGGAATGTCGGCACGATCGAAAACGGCGTGTTCACGGCGTCCGGCAGCATCGGCAGCGGCAGCGTGACGGCGAGCCTCGGCCGCAGTTCCGTGACGGTCCCTGTGACGGTGACGGCGCGCGCCCTGCGCACGCTCGACGGCTTTGAGACCTCGTTCGCGACCGCGACCGGCACGCGTGCGATGCTCTCCTACAACAGTGAGATGACCCGCGTGCACAACGGCTACGCCTCCGCACGGCTTGACTATGCGACCGGCAGCGAGGGCAACTCCTACATCGGCCTCAACTATGCCATTCCTTCAAATTACGACCAGCTCAACTTCTGGGTCTACGGCGACAATAGCGGAGCGCAGCTCGCGCTGGTGACGGATACTGGCAGCGTGAACCTGGGAGCTCTCAACTTCTCCGGCTGGAAGCTCCTGACGGCGAACCTCGGCGCGGCGACCGCGATCACGGGCATGATCGTCTCTTCGGACACGGAGCTTATCAGCGCCGTGTACCTTGACCAGCTCGTGCTCTCCTACGGCGGCCTGACCGATACGACCGCGCCGAAGCTCTCGCTCCAGTACAATGCGGCGAGCAACACTGTGACCGGCACGGTGAAAGATGACATCGACGGCGCGGCCATCCCGACCATTCGCGTGACCTACGACGGCAAGAGCTACACGTCCTACACCTATAACCAGTCCAGCGGCACGCTGAGCATTACGCTTCCCGCGGCGGACGGCGCACAGCACCGCGTGAGCGTGGTCGCGGGCGACGCGAGCGGCAACCTGAGCCGCGCGGGCGTGAACGCCGGTACGTCGAGCGCGACGCCGGCCTTTGCCGACATGCAGGACCACTGGGCAAACGACGCGGTCGCGTACCTCAAGCGCAGCGGCATTTCGAACGGCTCGAACGGTAACTTCCTGCCGGATACGAACATCAGCCGTCAGGAATTTGCCGTGCTGCTCGCGCGTTACTTAGGTTCTTCGCAGGATTATTCCTCCGTGCAGCTCCCGTTTGCCGATACGAATGAGATCGCATCCTGGGCGCTGAACGGCGCGAAGGCGATGTACTCGCTCGGCATCATCAAGGGCAGTTCCGACGGCTCGGGCAAGCTCTACTTCAACCCCACGGCCAACGTGAGCCGCCAGGAGGCGGTGACGATGCTCGGCCGTCTGACCGAAAAGGGCTACGCCCAGGGCGCGCTCAAGTTCACCGACAGCAGCGCGATCCAGTCCTGGGCGGCGGAGTATGTGAGCACGCTCAGCGAGATGGGCATCCTCACGGGCTTTGACGACGGCAGCTTCCGCCCCAACGGCGCAATGACGAGGGCGCAGGTGGCGACAGTCTTATATAAATTCTAAAACGAAAGGGAACGGCAAAGCCGTTCCCTTTCATTTTAGAGGGGGATTGCAGGCCGCTGCGCGCATAATTCGCCCGCCGTCGGCGGGCGAATTCCACACTTGCGGCCTGAGAATCGTCATTTCCAACGCGCATGTCGTTGGAAATGACGATTAAAATTATTTCGCGTCTGCGGACGCGAAAGTCTGCGACGCTTGGGTGCGGTGGGCTGTTTCGCGCCCATGGGGCGCGAAATGCGCCGGGGGAGTGCGTGCGGGGCGCTGTTTTGCGCTCGAAGAGCGCAAAATGCGCGCCTGGGGTGGTGCGGAGACACTGTTTTGTGCTCAGGGAGCACAAAATGCGTGCTTTTTAGAATGCTGTTTTGCGCCCGGTGGGCGCAAAAGGCGCATCTTTCGCTTTGATGAGGCTTAGATAGGACATTGAACGCTGCTTTTTTGCGGAAAATGCGCAAAAAGGGGCTACCTTTTTGCGCGGCGGCGTGCTATGATAATTCTGTATTGGTATCTGTATGAAAGAGGAGGCGGAGAGAATGAAGCGCGCGGGGAAACTGCTGGTGATCGGATTATTTTCGCTGCTGCTTTCGGGCTGCATGTTCACGACGCCGGAGACGTCGCTCTACCGCCTGCCGAAGCTCGCGGGCGAGTATGAGTCGCTCGAATCGCAGATCGACGCGCTGCTCACAAACGGCGCGGAGTATGCCGCGCCCACGTCGGGCAGCAATTTGCAGAGTGTACAGATGATCGACCTGGATGGCGACGGCAGCGAGGAGGCAGTGGCCTTCTTCCGCCGCACGAGCGACAAAAAGCCGATGAAGATCTACATCTTCAAAGCCGACGGCGACAGTTACGAGCGCTACGCCGTGATCGAGGGCGCATCGAGCCAGATCTACAGCGTGAACTACGCGGATCTGGACGGCGACGGGCTTAAGGAAATCTTAGTCGGCTACAAGAGCAGCTCGGATGTGCAGGGGCTTGCCATCTATCCGCTCTCTCCCGGCACGCCGGAGTCGCTTTTGACGACGGGCTATTCCCGTTACGCGAACCTCGACATGAACGGCGACGGGAAGCAGGAACTTTTAATTATTTGCAGCGACGAAGAGAGTACGGCGCGCGTCGATTACTACGACTGGGATGACGGCGCGCTGCACGCGAAGTCCTCGCTGCGCCTGTCCGCCTCGGTGGCGGAGCTGAGCCGCCTGACCGCCGGTACGCTGACGGGCGGGGAGAACGCGCTGTTCGTCACGGGCGTGACGGGCGACAACCTGACCGTGACGGATGTGCTGGCGCTCAGAAGCGGGCGGCTGCAGAACATCGCCCTCGGCGCGGACGCGAATCAGGTACCCGCAGAGGAAATTTTCCTCGGCCTTTTCCCGCGCGATGAAAACAGCGACGGCGTGACCGAAGCGCCGAAGACGCGTCCCTTGCAGCGCTTTGACCGCGAGAGCGAGCTGCAGTATTACGTTGTCTGGGAGCAGTACAGCATCGACGGCACGGTGACGGACGTGCAGAGCTGCTTCCACAATGTGGCGGACGGCTGGAGCCTTGTGCTGCCGGACGAGTGGGACAAGGACCATCTGACCGTCGAGCGCAGCGCGGGCAGCGGCGAGACCGCTGTGTCCTTCTACCGCGCGGGCGAGGGCGGACTGAGAGAGAAACTGCTCACCGTCTACACCCTGACGGGCGAGGCGCGCGAGGGGCTTGCCAACATCGGCAGCCGCTTTGTGCTCACGCAGCAGGTGGAGGCGGTATACGCCGCACGGATCGGCGATGCATGGAATATCACGCTTGATGAGCAATCGCTGCGCGAGCGCTTCTCACTCATCATGGCGGAATGGACGATGGGAGACAACTGAGAGGAGAAACGATATGAAAAAAGTGCTGGTGCTGGAGGATGAAGCCAGTATCCGTAGTTTTATTGTCATCAATTTGCAGCGTGCGGGCTACGAGGTCGTGGAGGCTGAGTGCGGCGAGGAGGCGCTTCAAAAATTGCAGGAAAATCCCGACACGAAGCTGTGCCTGCTCGACATCATGCTGCCGGACATCGACGGGTTCGAAGTCTGCCGCCGCATCCGCATGTCGAACGCGCAGGTCGGCATCATCATGCTGACGGCGCGCACGCAGGAGATGGACAAGGTGACGGGCCTGATGACCGGCGCGGACGACTATGTGACAAAGCCGTTTTCACCCGCCGAGCTCACCGCGCGCGTGGACGCGCTGCTGCGCCGCATGGGCGAAAACACGCCGGCCACGCATACCGGAGAGTTGTATCAGCCGCCGTTTCTGCTGAACCTGACGAACCGGACGCTTGAAAAAAACGGCGAGCGCGTCAAGCTGACGCAGATCGAGTACGCGATCGTCAAGCTCTTTATGGAAAACAGCGGCAAGGCGCTCGCGCGCGAGGAAATTCTCGACGCCGTGTGGGGCAAGGGCTACTTTGGCGAGCTCAAGATCGTGGACGTGAATGTCCGCCGCCTGCGCCTCAAGATCGAAGATGACGCGCAGGAGCCGAAGTACATCTCCACCGTGTGGGGCTTTGGTTATAAATGGACGGTGTGAGCGCACCGAACGAAGGAGGGGCAGCGATGCCGGACAATCGAAAAGGCTTTGCTTCGGCGCTGCACATCCGTGGCCTTCGTCAGCGGTGGATGTTTTCGGCGGTGCTGCCGATCTTGCTGCTGCTGGTGCTGGCGGTGGCGCTTTTCAGCGTGGGCGTGCAGGAATACTATTACAATGCGATGCGCTCGGGCCTTGAGAGCCGCGCGCGTATCGCGGCGGAGACCTTCACAGGCTACGGTGTGAAGAGCTACAGCGAATATTACCGCCTCGCGTCGTACTCCGCCGAAACGTTTGAAGAAAAGGACACGATCGAGCTCCAGTTCATCAACACGAACGGACGCGTGCAGGTCTCGTCCTATGGGCTGACGGCGGGCACGCTGCCCGGCACGAGCGACGTTGACAACGCGATCGGCGGTAAAATGGCGTCGTTTCAGGGCCGCGATCCGCAGACGGGGGAGAATATCCTCGCGGTGTCGTATCCGCTGTTTTTTAACTCCCGCGTCGTCGGCGTGCTGCGGTACGTGACATCGCTGCGCGAGGCGCAGCATCGCGTGTTGGTCGAGTCGCTGCTCGCTTCGGCAGCGGCACTTGTGTGCATGGCGCTGATCGCGGCGTCGAACGCCATTTTTATCAACAACGTCGTCCAGCCCGTCGCAGTCGTGAGCGACGCGGCACGCCGCATTTCGGGCGGCAGCTACGGCATCATGATCGAGAACCACTACCGCGACGAGCTCGGCGAGCTGGTCGACAACATCAACGACATGTCACTCAAGATCAGCCAGGCCGAGAAGATCCAGCAGGAATTTATCTCGTCGGTCTCGCACGAGCTGCGAACGCCGCTGACCGCCATCAGCGGTTGGGCGGAGACGCTCTCCGCCGACCCCGGCGCGAACATCGACCAGACGAAGCGCGGCCTCGGCATCATTTTGAAAGAGTCCCGCCGCCTGACGACGATGGTCGAGGAGCTGCTCGAATTCACGAAGATGCAGGACGGGCGCTTCACGCTGCGCGTGGAGAGCGTCGATCTTGCCAGCGAGCTCGAGGACGCGATCTACACCTATTTCGAGCTCTTCCGGCAGGAGGGCATCGAGGTCAGCTACAAGGGCCCTGACGAGGATGTGCCGCCGATCGTGGCAGACAGCGAGCGCATGAAGCAGGTCTTCTGCAATGTGCTCGACAACGCGGCCAAGCACGGCGGCGCGGGAAAGCGCATCAACGTGAGCGCCGCGTGCGAGGATGGAAAATTTGTCATCCGCGTGCGCGACTACGGTCCCGGCATCCCGGAGGAGGAGCTGCCGTTCGTCAAGCAGAAATTCTACAAGGGCTCGTCGAAGGCACGCGGCAGCGGCATCGGCCTTGCCGTGTGTGACGAGATCGTGCGCCTGCACGGCGGCACGTTCGACATCGCCAACGCCGAGGGCGGCGGCGCGGTCGTGACGATCTCGCTGCCCATGTCGTGAAAAATAGAACGGGTGTTGCATTCTTGCAAAACCCGTGGTATGATATCGCATAGAAAAAGGAGAACCATTCATGGCAGAAGAAGCAAAAAACAAGGCTTCCGCGTCCAAGTTCCGCACGAGCATCGGCGGACAGGCGTTGATCGAGGGAGTTTTGATGCGAGGTCCGGGCAAGCAGGCCATTGTCGTCTGCTCGCCGGACGGGCTGGTCGAAAAGGTCGAGGAGCTGACGCTCGTGCGCGACAAGTACCCCGTTTTGGGCTTACCCATCATCCGCGGCGCGGTGACGTTCGTCGATTCGATGGTCAAGGGCGTTAAGGCGCTGATGTTTTCGGCGGACTATTTCCCCGACGAGGACGTCGTCGAGCCGAGCAAATTCGACCAGTGGCTTGAAAAAAAGCTCGGCAACGAAAAAATGCAGAAATTCATCACGGCGCTGGCGGTTTTTCTGTCGCTGGGGCTGACGATCCTGCTCTTTTTCCTGCTGCCGACGTTTCTGGCCGGCTTTATCGACCCGTATATCAAGAGCGCGGCGGTGCACAATCTGGTCGAATCTGTCATCAAGCTCGTGATCTTCTTCGCTTACATGATCCTGTGCTCCAAGCAGAAGGACATCTACCGCGTGTTCCAGTACCACGGCGCGGAGCATAAGACGATCTTCTGCTACGAGGCGGGGCTGCCGCTGACGGTCGAAAACTGCCGCATCCAGCCGCGCCACCATCCGCGCTGCGGCACGAGCTTTCTCTTTGTGGTCGTGGTCGTGTCGATTTTAGTTTCGAGCCTTGTCTTCAGCTTTGTCAACTGGCGCAACATGTGGGTGCGCGTGGCGCTGCACCTGCTGCTGCTCATTCCAATCGTGGGCGTGACGTATGAGTTCAACCGCTACGTCGGCGGGCACGACAACAAGGTGACGCGCTTTCTGGCGCGTCCGGGCCTGTGGCTGCAAAACTTTACGACCAACGAGCCGGACGACAGCATGCTCGAGGTCGCCATCCGCGCGCTCGAGCTGGTCATTCCCGAAGAAAAAGGCAAGGATGCGTGGTAAGCATGGCAACGACGTATAATAATCTCTATCTGGATCTGCGCACGGAGCTGAGGCGCGCGGGCGACGAGGAGGCGACGCAGTCGGCGCGCGAGCTCGTCTGCGCCGCGGCGGCAAAAACGCGCGAGGAGCTGGTGCGCGACGGCTCACTCTACGCCTCGCCCGAGGTGGAGAAGAGTGCGCGCGAGCTCGTCAAGCGCCATTTGGCGGGCGAGCCGGTGGCCTACCTCATCGGCGAGTGGGAGTTTTACGGCCTGCCGCTCGACATTTCGCCCGCGGTGCTCATCCCGCGCCCGGATACCGAGGTACTGGCGACAAAGCTCATCGACGCGGCGCGCGGCGCGGGGGCCTGCCGCATTCTGGATCTCTGCGCGGGCAGCGGATGCATCGGCCTTGCCGCGGCGGCAAACCTGCCGAACGCGCGCGTGCTGCTCGGCGAATATGACGAAGAGGCGCTCAAGATCTGCCGACAGAACATCCGCCGCAACCGCTTGACGGCGCGGGTGGCGAGCCTGAAGATCGACGCGCGGGAAAAGCCCGCGCGCACGCTGGGGAAATTTCAGTTTTTGGTCAGCAACCCGCCGTACATCCCGAGCGCGGACATCGACACGCTCGACGCCTCTGTGCGCGAGCACGAGCCGCGCCTTGCGCTTGACGGCGGCGCGGACGGGCTCGACTTCTACCGTGTGATCTGCGAAAAGTGGCGCGATGCCCTGTGTGAAAACGGCATGCTCTTTTTCGAGGTCGGCATCGGGCAGGCGGATCAAGTGCTGCGCATCATGCGCTCGCACGGCTTTGGCGACATTCAGATCGTCAAGGACCTCAACAACATCCCCCGCGTGGTGTACGGCACGCGCGTGGAGACCATTTGAAGCAAATTTAGTTTACATAAAGAATCGGGAGGAACGCGAACATGGCAGAAAAGTCTCAGACGAAGGCAGCTGCGGCGATGGCCGACGACAAGAAGCGGGCGATCGAGACCGCGATGCAGCAGATCGAGCGCACCTACGGCAAGGGCTCGATCATGCGCTTTGGCGACAACACCGTGAGCAATGTGGAGGCCATCTCCACGGGCTCGCTGGCGCTCGACCTGGCGCTCGGTATCGGGGGCCTGCCCAAGGGTCGTATCATCGAAATTTACGGGCCTGAATCCTCCGGTAAGACGACGCTGGCGCTGCATGTGCTCGCCCAGGCGCAGAAGGCGGGCGGCGAGGTCGCGTTCATCGACGCCGAGCACGCGCTCGACATCACCTATGCCCGCGCGCTTGGCGTCAAGGTCGAGGATATGCTCGTCTCCCAGCCGGACACCGGCGAGCAGGCGCTTGAGATCACCGAGGCGCTCGTGCGCTCCGGCGCGATCGACGTCATCGTGGTCGACTCCGTCGCGGCGCTGGTGCCGCGCGCGGAGATCGAGGGCGAGATGGGCGACAGCTTTGTCGGCCTGCATGCGCGCCTCATGTCGCAGGCGCTGCGCAAGCTGACCGGTGCGGTCGGCAAAACGAACACCATCGTCATTTTCATCAACCAGCTGCGCGAAAAGGTCGGCGTCATGTACGGCAACCCCGAGGTCACGACCGGCGGCCGCGCGCTTAAGTTCTATTCGAGCGTGCGTATCGATGTGCGCCGCATCGAGGCGCTGAAAAACGGCAGTGAGATCATCGGCAACCGTACGCGCGCCAAGGTCGTGAAGAACAAGATGGCGCCCCCGTTCCGCGAGGCAGAGTTCGACATCATGTACGGCGAGGGCATCTCGCTCATCGGCGAACTCATTGACCTCGGCGTCAAGCTGGGCCTTGTGCAGAAGAGCGGCTCGTGGTACTCGATGGGCGAAACGCGCATCGGTCAGGGACGCGACGCGGCCAAGCAGTATCTGAAAAACAATCCCGAGATCGCCGACAATCTCGAAGCGGAGATCCGCCGCAACTTCGACAAGCTGATGACGGGCCAGTCCCGCGTGGCGGCAAAGGCCGCAGGCCGCGCCGTGGACGTCAGCGCCGACGATTTCAAGGATGAAGATTGAGAAGATCGAACGATCGAAGCATAAGCAGGAGCGCGTTCTCGTGTATCTGGAGGGGGGAGACCTCCTCCGGATCACCGAGAGCGAGCTTCTGCGTTTCGGTTTATGTATAGGGCTGGACATTGACGATAGGACTGTGGTAGAATTGCAACAGTCCGGCGCGCGGAGCGAAACACGCGTGCGCGCGGCGAACATGATCTCGTCCCGTCCGCTGTCAAGGAAAGAGCTTTCGAAAAAGCTCAAGGAAAAGGGAGCGGCCGAGGCCGACGCCGAATCGGCGTGCGACTGGCTCGAGGAGATCGGCGCGCTCAACGACGCGGAGTATGCCGCAATGCTTGTGCGCCACTACGGCGGCATGGGCTATGGCGAGGCGAAGATTCGCGATGAGCTCTACCGCCGCGGCGTGCCGCGCGAGCTGTGGGAGGACGCGCTGTCAAAGTCGCCCGACGCGCAGGAGGCCATCGCGCGCGTGATCGCGCAGAAGACAAAGGGCCGCGTGCTCGATGAAAAGGGGCGCAAGCGCCTGTCCGACATGCTGCTGCGGCGGGGCTTTGCGTGGCGCGATGTGCGCGCGGCAATCGCCCAAATCAGCGAGAATGCGACGGAATTCGATTACGAAGAGTAGTCGTTTGGCTGTTTTTTACACTTAGTTTACGATCAGGAGGGGTTCTATGCCCTATAACGTTTCTTTCATTTCCCTGGGCTGCGCCAAGAATCAGGTCAACTGCGAGCAGATGATGGCCACGGTGCAGCATGCGGGACACAACGTCGTCCTCTCGCCCGAGGGGGCGGACGTGGCCGTGGTCAACACCTGCGGCTTTCTGGCCTCTGCCTGCGAGGAGGCCATCGATAATATCTTAGAGATGGCGGAGCTCAAAAAAGAGGGCAAGCTCAAAAAGATCATCGTCACCGGCTGCATGGCGCAGCGCTACAAGGACGATGTGCTCCACGAGCTGCCCGAGGTCGACGCGGTGCTCGGCACCGGCAGCTACGGCGAGATCGCCCGCGCGGTCGACGAGGTCATGGCGCCCGGCGGCCTGCGCCCCTGCTACATGGGCGACATTCAGAACTGCGTGCAGGGCGGCGCGCGCATTTTGTCCACGCCGTCGTGGTATGCGTATCTGCGTATTGCCGAGGGCTGCGACAACTGCTGTGCCTACTGCGTCATTCCGCGCCTGCGCGGCCGTTACCGCAGCCGCCCGATGAACGAACTTCTGGACGAGGCGAGCGAGCTTGCGTCCGCGGGCGTGAAGGAACTCATCGTCATCGCGCAGGACATCACGCGCTACGGCACGGACTTGAACGGCGAGCACCAACTTGCCGCACTCCTGCGTGAGCTGTGCAAGCTCGATTTTCACTGGATCCGCTTACACTACCTCTATCCCGATGACATCACCGACGAGCTGGTCGACACGATCGCGCGGGAAAAGAAGATCGTGCCGTATCTCGATATCCCCATCCAGCACTGCAACGACGACATCTTGAAGGCGATGAACCGCCGCGACACGAAAGAGAGCATCCGCAAGGTCTTCCGCGAGCTTCGCGAACGCATCCCTGGCCTTGTGCTGCGGACGTCGATCATCGCCGGTCTTCCCGGCGAGGGGGAGAAGGAGTTCGAGGAGCTCTGCGACTTTTTGCGCGAGGAGAAGATCGAGCGCGCGGGCGTGTTCCCGTTCTCGCCCGAGGAGGGGACGAAGGCCGCGACGATGGAGCACGTTCCGATGGAGGAGGCCCAGCGCCGCACGGAGCTTTTAGTCGACGTGCAGAGTGACATCATCGATGCATACAACGACTCCGTCCTCGGCGATGTGCGCGAAGTGCTGTGCGAGGGCTGGAGTGAGGAAGCGCAGTCCTTTGTCGGCCGCAGCTACGCGGAATCCGTGGATATCGACGGAAAGATTTACTTTTCCGCAAATTGTGATATCATGGCAGGCGAGTTCGTCAATGTCCGCCTGACCGGCACGATGGACGGTGAGCTGACCGGCGAAGCGGTCGAATAAGTAAATGCTCTGCAAGGCAGGAGGAAAGAGAGATATGACAACTGCAAACAAACTGACGATCATGCGCATTGCGCTGATCCCCGTATTCTTAGTGGTGCTGTACCTGGACTTCGCGGGTGCGAGATGGTGGGCGCTCGGTATTTTCATTGTCGCGTGCCTGACGGACTTTGCCGACGGCTACATCGCCCGCCACTATAATCAGATCACAAATTTCGGCAAGTTCATGGACCCGCTGGCAGACAAGATGCTCGTCATGGCGGCGATGTGCTACTTTGTCGAATGCGGGCAGATGCCCGGCTGGTGCCTTGCCATCGTGCTGCTGCGCGAATTTGCCGTGTCCGGCATGCGCCTTGTCGCCGTGGAGCAGGGGCGCGTCATCGCGGCCGCGTGGTCAGGCAAGGTGAAGACCGCCTCGACCATGGTGTGTTTGTGCCTGATGCTGGTCTTCCAAAGCAACCTTTTGAATGTCGTGTGCATTGCGGTCATCGTGGCGACGACCGTGTACTCCGGCATTGAGTATTTCGCAAAGAACCTCGACGTCTTCAAAGAGGCGGACTAAATCCGTTATTTCATCTTCTCAAAGGAGATCTATCATGTATTTATACAATTCCGCGACCCATAAAAAGGAAGAATTCAAGACCCATACGCCGAACCATGTGGAGATGTACACCTGTGGCCCGACCGTGTACCACTTTGCCCACATCGGCAACCTGCGCTCCTACATCATGGAGGACGTGCTGGAAAAGTACCTGCGCTTTTCGGGCTACAGCGTGAACCGCGTCATGAACATCACCGACGTCGGCCACCTGACGAGCGATGCCGACGAGGGCGAGGACAAGATGGTCAAGGGAGCCAAGCGTGAGCACAAGACCGTCATGGAGATCGCCAAGTTCTACACCGACGCATTCTTCGCCGACTGCAAGAAGCTCAACATCAAGCGCCCCGACGTCGTCCAGCCCGCAACGGGCCTGATCGACGATTATATCAAGATCATCACGAAGCTGCTCGACACCGGCTATGCCTATATCGCCGGCGGCAATGTGTACTTCGACACGAGCAAGCTCTCTCGCTACTATATCTTCAACGACCACAACGAGGAAGACCTCGCCGTCGGCGTGCGCGAAGGCGTGGAGGAGGACGAGAACAAGAAGAACAAGAACGACTTTGTCCTCTGGTTCACCAAGTCCAAGTTCGAGGATCAGGCGCTCAAATGGGATTCCCCCTGGGGCGTCGGATATCCGGGCTGGCACATCGAGTGCTCCGGCATTTCGATGAAGTACAACGGCGAATACCTCGACCTGCACTGCGGCGGCGTGGACAACGCCTTCCCGCACCACACGAACGAGATCGCGCAGAGCGAGAGCTACCTCGGTCATCCCTGGTGCCTCCAGTGGTGCCACGTGGCGCATCTCAACACCTCGCACGGCAAGATGTCCAAATCCAAGGGCGAATTTTTGACGGTCTCGTTGCTTGAGGAAAAGGGCTATGACCCGCTGGCGTACCGCTTCTTCTGCTTACAGAGCCACTACCGCAAGAGTCTTGTCTTCACGTGGGAAAATCTTGACAATGCGGTCGCCGCGTACAACAAGCTCATCGCGAAGATTGCGAATATTAAGGACGAGGGCGGCGTGGACGAGGCCGTGCGTGCCGAATACCGCGCGAAGTTCATGAAGGAGATGGACAATGACCTCAACACCGCCATGGGCGTGACCGCGCTCTACGACGTGCTCAAGGCCAAGACTACGGGCACGACGAAGCTCGCCATCATCGGCGACTATGACACGGTGCTGAGCCTCGACCTTCTCAAAAAGGCCGAAGCCGAGCGCGAGAAGAAGGAGAAGGCTGCGTCTCAGCAGAGCGCGGGCGGCTTCACGGTCGTCTCTGAGGACGGCACGGCGGACGAGGGCATCGAGAACCTGATCCGCCAGCGCGCGGAGGCCAAGAAGGCGAGGAATTTTGCCGAGGCTGACCGCATCCGCGACGAGCTCAAGACGCAGGGTGTCGAAGTGACCGACATGCCCGGCGGCGCAAAGTGGAAGCGCGTGTAAAAGGAAATTTTTAGAAAACGCAGGCGCGGCGGATCATCCGCCGCGCCTGTTTGCCTCTTTGGGGCAGAATAAGAAGCAGCGAAGCAGCATCACGGAGGACGCCATGAGCAGAAAAGCGAGAAACCGCATGACAAGAGAGACCATCCCCGAGGGCTTCAGCGCCCCGATGGCGTTCGTCGATTTGCTCCCTGTCGTATTTTTCGGTCTCTCCGCGGTGAAGACGGGGAACCTGTTCCACAGCGGACTGTTTGTAGCGGGTGCGGTAGTCTGCCTGCTCTCGGGTGTTGTGAAGGTGGGATAGAAGCTCATCGCGGCCGTCTCCCAAAGGAACATCTGGCCGATGTTTGTGCAGATGCGCGTCCTGATGCCGGTCGGCTTTTTGACGATGTTCGCGGCACTGATCGTAGACCGCGCAGGGCTGAACGAGGAAGCGATGCTTGCAAAGCTGAGCGGTTTTCCGGCATGCCTTTTCTTCCTTGCGGGCGCGCTTGGGATGATTTTGATGCTCGTTTTCGCGTTCCGGATGGATTCGAGCGACCCGAAGGTGAACTGGATGGAGCAGACCGTCAACAGCCTTGCGCAGATCTGCTTTTTCATCGGGCTGATGCTGGCCTGACGCTCTGCATCGAAAGAAAGAAAAGGGCCGCCTGTGGACGACTCCTTTTGCCTCAGATTATGAAGAAAAATGAACGTGAGCACAGTTTCGATGAATATCGAAAATGAATCAAGGTAAAGGATATTATTCAATAGTCGCAATGCGCGGAGCGGAATTTTACTCGCTTTTTGGCGGCGGATATGATATGCTTTTCCCAAATGATGGTCAGAAAGGACAAGGTTTCCATGATCAATATTTTCGATATGATGGGGCCGGTGATGGTCGGTCCGTCTTCGTCTCACACGGCGGGCGCGGCGCGCATCGGCAATATGGGAAGAACGCTGCTCGGCGAAGAGGTGGCGCGCGCGGACATCGGCCTGCACGGCTCGTTTGCTGAAACGGGCTTCGGCCACGGCACGGACCGCGCGCTTTTGGCGGGACTTCTCGGCATGAAGCCGGACGACCTGCGCATCCCGAACGCCTATGAAGAGGCGAACCGCGCGGGTATGGCGTATTCGTTCCGCACGGTGGAGCTGCGCGACGCGCACCCCAACACCGCGCTTTTGGAGCTGACGGGCAAAAGCGGCAAAAAGCTGACGCTTCAGGCGTCGTCCATCGGCGGCGGCGCGATCGTCGTCAACAAGATCGACGGCATCGACGTAAACTTTACGGGCGACTTCAACACGCTGATCGTACGCAATCAGGACGAGTCCGGCTCGGTCGCGGCGATCACGTCGATTTTAAGTCAGGTGCACATCAACGTGGCGAACATGAGCGTGAACCGTCACCGCCGCGGCGGTGACGCGCTGATGGTCATTGAAACGGATCAGCACATCAAGCCCCGGCAGGTGGAATTTCTCTCGGAGCTGCCGGGCATCCTGAGCGTGACCTATTACGATAAGGAGGACGATGAAGATGGCGCTGGATTCGATGAAGGAAATCTTTGAGCGCTCGGCGCGGGAGAATATCCCGTTCTGGGAGATCGTTTTGCAGTATGATATGGAGGAGCGCCAGGTGAGCCGTCAGGCCTCGATGGCGAAGATGCTGTCGACCTGGCAGGCCATTCAGGATGCGGCGGACTCCTATACCGGCACGCAGCGCAGCGTGAGTGGTCTGGTCGGCGGCGACGGGCTCAAGATGCGCCTGTACGCGCGCCGCGGAGAGAGCATCGGCGGTGAATTCATGGACGAGGTCATCGTGCAGGCTATCTCCATGGCGGAGTCGAACGCCTGCATGCGCCGCATTGTGGCAGCACCGACGGCGGGCTCGTGCGGTGTGGTGCCGGCGGTGCTGCTGCCGCTGTGCGAGCGCGAGCATTACACGCAGCATGAGCTGCTTGAGGCGCTGTATGTCGCCTCGGGCATCGGCGCGGTGATCGCGTACCGCGCGAGCATCTCCGGCGCGGCGGGCGGCTGCCAGGCCGAGATCGGTACGGCGTCGGCCATGGCGGCGGGCGCGCTCGTGTCGCTGCGCGGCGGCACGAATGAGCAGATCGGCCACGCCGTGGCGATGGCGCTCAAAAATCTGATGGGCCTTGTGTGCGACCCCGTCGCGGGCCTTGTCGAGGTCCCGTGCGTCAAGCGCAACGTCATCGGCGCGGTGAACGCGATCTCCGCGGCGGATATGGCGCTCGCGGGCATCGAGAGCCGCATCCCCGTCGACGAGGTCATCGACGCGATGGGCGAGGTCGGACGGCGCATGCCGGTCGAGTTCCGCGAGACGGCGCTCGGTGGTCTTGCCGCTACGCCGACTGGCAAGGCAGTCAAGGAGCGCATGCCGCACGGCGCGCAGTAAAAGTACGCAATAAAGTGAGAAAAATGACTTCCGTTCAGGGAAAACCTGAACGGAAGTCATTTTTTATAAACCGCACAGAGATACGGGTCATTCCAGATTTATTGATGGGCATAAAATTATGAAGCTTATATAGATAATCAATCGATGATTTTGAAGCAATTTGTTGAAAATGCCTTAAAAGATACGGTATAATCGCCGTCAGGATTAGATAGGAGGGCAACCATGAAACCTGACACAGAAAAGGTCCTGAGCATTCTTGCCTCGCATGAGAATGACCCATCGAATCTCATCGCGATTTTGCAGGATGTTCAGGCGGAGTACAACTATTTAAGCGAAGCAAACCTGACGCTCATCGCCGATACGCTCGGATTAAGCGTGTCGAAGGTGTACAGCGTGGCGACGTTCTACGAGAACTTCTCGCTCGAAGCCAAGGGGAAGCACATTGTCAAGGTCTGCGCGGGCACGGCGTGCCACGTGCGGAAGTCCGGGCCGATCTACGATGCGATCTATGAGTATCTGGGTCTGCATGGAAAGAAAAAGACCTCGGACGACGGCCTCTTCACGCTCGAAACGGTCGCATGTCTCGGCGCTTGCGGTTTGGCGCCGGTCATGACCGTGGATGGCGAGGTGCATGCCAAGATGGACCCCGAGCGTGCCATTGAGCTGCTCGAGACCATCCGCAAAGAGGAGGTGCGAGCGTGAGCAAGCTGACAAGAGAAGAATTCCGCGTCCTGCGCACAAGAGCGGAGCACGACCTCGCGCAGAGCCGCGAGGTGCCGTCCATCCTCATCTGCGCGGGCACGGGTTGCATCGCCGGCGGCGCAATGAAAATTTACGACAATTTCAAATCCGAGTGCGAGGCGCGCGGGCTGAAGGTCTACGTCGGCTTGAAGCACGACTCGGACGAGGAAAAGAGCCTGCACGTCAAAATGAGCGGCTGCCACGGCTTTTGCGAGATGGGCCCGCTCGTGCACATCGAGCCGATGGGTGTGATGTACATTCACGTCAAGCCCGAGGACTGCCACGAGATCTTAGAGAAGACCGTACTCGGCGGCGAGGTCATCGACCGTCTGGTCTACCATCTCGACGGCACGGCGTACCCGAAGCAGGAGGATATCCCGTTCTATAAAAAGCAGCACCGTGTGGTGCTGGAAAACTGCGGCACGTCGGACGCCGAGGACATCGAGGAGTATATCGCCAAGGGCGGCTACAGCGCGTTTGAAAAGGCGCTGTTCGAGATGACGGACGAGCAGATCTGCCGCAATATTCTCGATTCCGGCCTGCGCGGCCGCGGCGGCGGCGGATTCCCCGCCGGACGCAAGTGGGATGGCGCGCGCAAACAGAAGAGCGCGAAAAAATACATCGTCTGCAACGGCGACGAGGGCGATCCCGGCGCGTTCATGGACCGCAGCGTGATGGAGGGCAACCCCCACAGCGTGCTCGAGGGCATGATGATCGCGGGCCTCGCCGTCGGCAGCGACGAGGGCTATATCTATGTGCGCGCGGAGTATCCGCTGGCGGTGAACCGCCTGAAAACGGCCATCGCGCGCGCCGAGGAGATGGGCCTTCTCGGAACGAACATCCTTGGCAGCGATTTCAATTTCCGCATCCACGTCAACAAGGGTGCGGGCGCGTTCGTCTGCGGTGAGGGCAGCGCCCTGACCGCGTCGATCGAGGGTAACCGCGGCATGCCGCGCGTCAAACCTCCGCGCACCATCGAGCATGGCCTGTGGGCAGAGCCCACGGTGCTCAACAACGTGGAGACGTTTGCCAACGTCCCGCTCATCATCAAAAACGGCGTGGAGTGGTACCATAGCATCGGCACGGAGAAGAGCCCCGGCACGAAGGCCTTCGCCCTGACAGGCAACGTGGTCAACACGGGCCTCATCGAAGTGCCGATGGGCACGACCATTCGTGAAGTCGTTTTCGACATCGGCGGCGGCATTCCCGACGGCAAGAAGTTCAAGGCCGTGCAGATCGGCGGCCCTTCCGGCGGCGCGACCACGGCGAGCGACGAGCATCTTGACCTGCCGCTCGACTTCGACTCGCTCAAGAGCATCGGCGCCATGATCGGCTCGGGCGGCCTCGTCGTCATGGATGAGGACACCTGCATGGTCGAGACCGCGCGCTTTTTCATGCGCTTTACGCAGAATGAGAGCTGCGGCAAATGCGTGCCCTGCCGCGAGGGCACGAAGCGCATGCTGGAGATTTTAGACCGCATCATCGCAAACGAGGGAAGCCTTGAGGACCTTGATCTTTTGCAGGAGCTCTCCAGGACCATTTCGGAAACGGCGCTGTGCGGCCTCGGCCAGAGCGCGTGCAAGCCCGTACAGAGCACGCTGCGCCACTTCCGCCAGGACTATCTGCGCCATGTGGTCGACCACCACTGCCCGATCTGCAACGGCCGCAAGCGCCGCCTTGTCATCAAGCCCGAGCTGTGCAAGGGCTGCGGCAAGTGCAAGCGCAACTGCCCGATGGAGGCCATCTCCGGTGAGATCCGCATGCCGCATACGATCGACAACGACAAGTGCATCCACTGCGGCGCATGCTGGGGCGCGTGTCCGTTCGGCGCGATCGACGCCATTGAAGAGGAGGGCTGAGACATGGCAAAAGGTATGATGATCGTTGACGGTCAGCGCGTCAACTTCGATGGGGAAAAGAACGTGCTCTCCGTCATCCGTAAGGCCGGTATTGAAATGCCGACGTTCTGCTATTACTCCGACCTCTCCGTTTACGGCGCGTGCCGCATGTGCGTGGTGGAGGATGAAAAGACCGGCAAGATCGACGCGAGCTGCTCGATGGAGCCGCGCGACGGCATGCGCATCAGCACGAACAGCGCGCGGCTTCTCAAGCACCGGCGCGTTATTCTGGAGCTGCTGCTCGCCTCGCACAACTGCAACTGCACCACCTGCGAAAAGAGCGGCCACTGCCGCTTGCAGGAGCTTGCCCAGCAGTTCGGCGTGCGCAAAATCCGTTTTCCCGATACGCGCGAGCACTACGAGATCGACAGCTCGTCGCCTGCGGTGTTGCGCGACCCGAACAAGTGCATCCTCTGCGGCGACTGTGTGCGCGTGTGCGAGGAGATGCAGGGCATGGGCATTTTGAACTTTGCCTACCGCGGCAGCAATTTACAGGTCATGCCCGCGTTCGACCGCAAGCTCGCCGAGACGAAGTGCGTGAGCTGCGGCCAGTGCGCGGCGGTGTGCACCACCGGCGCCATCACGGTGAAAAACCAGATCGGCGAGGCGTGGCGTGCCATCCACGACCCCAGCAAGCGCGTCGTCATCCAGATCGCGCCCGCCGTGCGCGTGGCTGTGGGCGAGGCATTCGGCTTCCCCGCGGGCGAGAACGTGCTCGACAAGCTCGTCACGGCGCTCAAGCTCATGGGCGTGGACGAGGTGTATGACACGACGTTCGGCGCGGACTTTACGACGATCGCCGAATCCGAAGAATTCCTCGGGCGCCTGAAAAACGGCGGTCCGTTCCCGATGTTCACCTCCTGCTGCCCGGCGTGGGTGAAGTATCTCGAAAACGAGAACCCCAAGTATTTGAAGAACATTTCGACCTGCAAGTCGCCGATGGAGATGGTCGGCGCGATCTTCCGCGACAAGTATGCCGCGAAGGACGCTGCCGATGGCCGCACGACCTATCACATCGCCATCATGCCCTGCACGGCGAAGAAGATGGAGGCCGCGCGCCCCGAGTTCATCCACGACGGTCGACCAGACGTCGACCTTGTGCTTACCACGCGCGAGGTGATCGACATGATGCAGGAGACGGGCATCCAGCTCGGCGAGCTGGAGCTTGAGTCCCCCGACCTGCCGTTCGGCCTCGGCTCCGGTGCGGCGGTCATCTACGGCACGAGCGGCGGTGTGGCTGAAGCGGTCGTGCGCCACTGCCTGCCGGATAAGAGCAAAAACGCCCTGCGCGAGATCAGCATCCTCGGCCTGCGCGGCGACGCGCCGATCAAGGAGGCGAGCGTGACGATCGGCGACACCGAGCTCAAGCTCGCGGTCGTCAACGGCCTTGCCAACGCAAAAAAGCTCTTAAAGGAAATCGACGAGGGCAAGAAGTTCTATCACCTTATCGAGGTGATGACCTGCCAGGGTGGCTGCGTCGGCGGTGCGGGCCAGCCCTACGGCCTCAAGAAGAGCAAGGAAAAGCGCGGCGACGGCCTGCACCTTTCCGACAACGCGGCAATGTTCAAGCGCGCGGAGCGAAACCCCGTGGTCGCCCAGATGATGGCGGAATACGGGGAAAAGCGGTGCCATGAGCTACTGCACGTGAGTTATACTTCAAATCAGTGACGGTGTCACTGATTTGAAGAGATTTGCACTTCGCTTCGTGCCTTGCCGCCCGCAGGGCGGCTGCGACACGCGCTGCGTGAGAGGAATTTGTCCGACGCGCTCACCCCAGGGTGGTTTCTCTTGCCGCTATGCGGCAATTCACCTTCTGTCGTCGGAAAAATGATCAAGATTATTTCGCGTCTACGGACGCGAAAATGAGATGTGGAAAAGATGCGAGTGAAATAACAAAAAGGAGTTGAATGCCTTGGCATTCAGCTCCTTTTTTGCTTGCGTTCCGTTTGGATCAGTCGAATTCAAGCGCGGTGGCGCGCAGCTCGCTCACTTCGCCGACGATGGTGCTCCAGGGGGCGAAGGTCTGGAGCTCGCGAAGAAGCGGCTCTGCGTCCTCGCGCGGGAGCGCGACGAGAAGGCCGCCCGAGGTCTGCGGGTCGGCGGCGAGGTCGAGGAAGACCTGCTGCGCCGTGGGCAGCACCGTGAGATGCGGCTTCACATAGTCCATGTTGCGGTAAGCGCCCGCGGGGATGATGCCCATCTCAGCCATATCGCGCGCCTCGTCCATCAGGGGGAGCGTTGCGCCGTGCAGGCGGATGGTAACGCCGCTGCCGCTCGCCATCTCATAGCTGTGACCGAGCAGGCCGAAGCCCGTCACGTCGGTGCAGGCGTGGACATTTTTGGCGCTTCGCACGGCATTGCCCGCCTTTTTGTTGAGCGTCGCCATGTGGGCATAAACCGCGTCGCGGGCGGCGGGGGAGATGAGGTCTGCTTTGATGGCGGTCGTGAGCACGCCGCTGCCGAGCGGCTTGGTGAGCACCAGCACATCGCCCGGCTGCGCGCCGACATTTTTGAGGATGTGGCCGGGATGGACGAATCCCGTGACGCACAGGCCGTACTTTGGTTCGTTATCCTGAATGGTGTGGCCGCCCGCGATGACGCATCCGGCCTCGACGGCTTTGGCATGCCCACCCTCCAAAATGGCGCGAATGTCGTCTTTCGAAAGGCAGTTCGGCACGCACAGAAGGTTCATTGCGAGTTTCGGCTCGCCGCCCATGGCGTACACGTCGCTCAGCGCGTTCGCCGCGGCAATCTGGCCGAAGAGATACGGATCGTCCACAATGGGGGTGAAGAAGTCGACCGTCTCAATGACGGCGACCTCGTCGGAGACGCGGTACACGGCGGCGTCGTCGCTGCTGTCGTAGCCGACTAAAAGCGCGGGATTCGACACATTCGGCAAGTCAGCAAGAATTTCTGTCAGGGCACCCGGCCCCAGCTTGGCGGCTCAACCCGCCGCCTTTGTCATCTGCGTGAGACGCAGCTTGTCGTTCATGGCGCGCACCTCCTCCTTGAAAAACTGCTTTTATTGTAGAGAAGCGCGAGCCCTTTGTCAACTCCGTCGTGTTTGCACCCTCAGCGCGGGAAGAGGGTGTGGAGCAGATCGAGAAAACTCTCCCAAAGGTCTGTCGGGCGTCCGTCGGAGAGAGTCACGTCGCCGGAAAGACCGTCGCAGAGGACAAAGTAGCGTTCGGCGGAGGAAAGATTCGTGAATTCGCAGCGCGCGGTGCGTCCGTCGACCTCGTAGAACATGGCCGGGTAGGGATTTGTGACATCGGTGATGTTCCAGAGCGTGATCGTGCCGTTCTGTGGCGTATCCGCGCGGAAGGTGACGGCGATGCGCGTGCTGTTCGTAAAAAGACGGCGGCCGTCGCAGCTGTCGGCAAAGGTTTGTACCTCTCCGGCGGCAAGGTTGCAGACGCTCTCCTCAACCACGGGGATGTAGGGGTGCTGTGCGCGGACAAGGTTCATCCACGTAGCGGCGGCGAGCGAGAGCAATACGATCAGGACGATGACGCCGACAGTCAGGAGTGTGCCGCGTTTCTGGCGACGGTGCTTGACCTTTTGCGCGTAGTCGGCGACGGCGGGCGGGTCGATGGCCTGCGCGGCGGGGAGAAATTGCTCGCTTTTCATCCGCGCGAGCGTTTCGCGGCAGCGGGGGCAGGTTTTGAGATGATCGTCCACGAGAGCGCGGCTCGCGTCCGAGCAGCTTTCGTCGGCGTAGAGCGGTAGCAGGTCGCCGATGACACAGCAGTCAATGTTCATGGTGTTCCTCCATATCTTTGATCAGCTTGTCCTTGGCGCGGTAAAATGTGACCTTTGCCCAGGACTCGGATTTGCCGAACAGGTCGGCAATGTCGCGAAAGTGCAGCTCGCCGAGCACGCGCAGCGTGAAGACCTCGCGGTACGGCTCTTTGAGCCGGTGCAGGGAGGCGTGGATGCGCATGGCCTGTTCTTTGTCGGCCAGCAGCTCAAAAATGTCGTCCGGCGCGGCGAGCTCGTGCGTTTCCTCGAAGGGGACGGCGCGCCTTTGGCGGCGGAGCTCCTTGGTGAGGGCGTTTTTCGCAATCTGGCAGAGCCATGATTCGACGCGGCAGTCGCCGCGGAACGTGCCGATGTGCAGATACGCCTGATAGAACGTCTCCGCCGTCAGCTCGTCGGCGAGGGAGGTGTCCTTGCAGAGCGAGAGCAGGAAGCGGTAGACAACGGGTGTGCAGCGCCGGCAGATCTCGTCAAATTCGTCCATGCAGGGCCTCCTTTCTGCTTCTTTCTGCCTGTTAGAGCGCGGAATGCGCAGAAAGATACAAACTTTTTCTCATTTTATCAGTTTGGCACAAACGGCGCAAGGCAGGCTCTATCATCGGAAAATTCGATGATAACAGGGCGGTAAAACGGGAAAAACCATGAAAAAAATTCGCGGCGGGAGAAAAAAGTTGTGTCACTTCGCGCGGAATCTGTTATAGTTAGAAAGAAATAACGGGTGCAAACCTATCAAAGGAGCGATAGAAATGACGATCAAAGTCAATGCCATGGGCGACGCCTGCCCCATCCCTGTCGTGAAGACGCAGAAGGCGATGCAGGAGCTCGGCGGCGCCGGAACGGTCGAAACGCTGGTCGACAACGAGACTGCGGTTCAGAACCTCGGCAAGCTGGCCGCAAGCAAGGGCTGCACGTCCAAAACCGAAAAGCTCGGCGAAAACGAGTACCGCGTGACCATCACCGTGGGGAAAAACGCCAAGGTGGAGGAGCAGAGCGGCGAGTGCTACACCTGCGGCAAGCCGAAGACGGTCGTGGTGCTGTCGTCTGACAAGATGGGCAGCGGCAATGACGAGCTCGGCGGCGCGCTGATGAAGGCGTTCGTCTTTGCCCTGAGCCAGCAGGAGACCCTGCCCGACACCATCCTCTGCTACAACGGTGGTGTGAAGCTGACGTGCGAGGGCTCGGAGTCTCTTGAAGACATCAAGGGCATGGCTGCACGCGGCGTGGAGATCATGAGCTGCGGCACGTGCCTCAACTTCTACGACCTCAAGGAAAAGCTCGCCGTCGGCGAGGTGACGAACATGTACGTCATCGTCGAAAAGATGAGCGGCGCGGACCGCGTCGTCCGTCCGTAAGATGATCTATCTTGACAACGCGGCGACGACGCTGCGAAAGCCGCCGCAGGTCATCGACGCGGTGGTCGCGGCGATGGGGAGCTTTGGCAACAGCGCGCGCGGCACGCACGAGGAGGCGCTTGCCGCCTCGCGCGTGATCTACGACACGCGCTGCAAGCTCGCCGCGCTCTTTGGCTGCAAGCGGCCTGACCACGTGGCGTTCACCTGTAACTCGACCGAGGCGCTGAACATCGCCATCCATGGCTGCATCCACGCGGGCGAGCATGTGATCTCGACCGACCTTGAGCACAACTCTGTCCTGCGACCGCTTTACCGGCTGGAACGGGAAAACAATGTCAAGTTGAGCTTTGTTCCCGCAGACCGGCAGGGGAACATCGACTACGCCGATTTTGAACGGCTGCTGCGTCCCGAGACCCGCGCCGTCGTCTGCACGCATGCCTCGAACCTGACGGGCAACACGCTGGATCTGGCGTGCATCGGCGCATTTGCGCACGAACACGACCTCTTGTTCATCGTGGACGCTTCGCAGAGCGCGGGCGTGCTGCCCATCGACATGGAGCAGATGCACATCGACGTGCTGTGCTTCACGGGGCACAAGTCGCTGATGGGCCCGCAGGGCACGGGCGGACTGTGCGTGCGCGAGGGTGTGGACATCAACCCCTGGAAGGTCGGCGGCACGGGCGTGCAGACCTATCTCCACGAGCAGCCCGAGCAGATGCCGACGCGGCTAGAGGCGGGCACGCTCAACGGCCACGGTATCGCGGGGCTGAGCGCCGCGCTCGACTTTTTGCAGGAGACCGGCGTTGAGGCCATCCACGCGCATGAAATGGCGCTGCTGCGCCGCTTTGTCGCGGGCGTCAAGAAAATTCCGGGCGTGACGCTCTACGGCGATTTTGACCATGAGCGCACGGCGGTCGCCGCGCTGAACATCGGCGATATGGACTCTGGCGAGGTATCGGACATCCTGTCCGAGGAGTACGGCATCGCGACCCGCCCGGGCGCGCACTGCGCGCCGCGCCTGCACGAGGCACTCGGAACTGAGGAGCAGGGCGCGGTGCGCTTCAGCTTCGGCTGGTACAATACGGAAGAGGAGGCGGACGCCGCGGTCACCGCGCTCCGCGAGATCGCAACATGAGAGAGAAAAAGCTATGGCTCGTCATCACCTTCCACACGACGGCCGCGGCCATCGCGATGGAAAAGCTCTGCCGGGCGAAGGGCCTGCCCGGGCGGCTCATCCCCGTCCCGCGTGAGCTGACGGCGGACTGCGGTATGTCGTGGCGCGCGGAGGTCCAGGACCGCGCCGCGCTCGCCGCGCTGACCGAGGCGGAGGGGTTGGAGGTCGACGGCTTTTACGAGCTGATGATTTGAAGAAAAGAGGGGGAACCATCGAAAAAACGATGGTTCCCCCTCTTTCATCTATGAATACCGTTTGTTTTTCAAAAGATAAACCGATATACTGGTTTTCGACAAAAAGTGTTGATTTTGTCAACGATCAAAAAAGGAGAATTGGAGAAAATGAAAAAAGTACATCTGGGCGTCATTATTGCGGGCGCCGCAGTGGGCCTTGCGGCGCTCATCTTAACGGCGCTCGGCAACCCCACGAACATGGGCTTCTGCATCGCGTGCTTTCTGCGCGATATTTCCGGCGCGGTGGGCCTGCACAGCGCGGCAAAGGTGCAGTATGTCCGCCCTGAGATCATTGGCCTCGTGCTCGGCGCGTTCATCATGAGCGTTGCGAGCAAGGAGTTCAAGGCGCGCGCCGGATCGCCACCCGCTTTGCCGAAAAGCAGGGTTATAAAGTGGAGTATGCCGCCGAAGGCGAGGACTTCTGGCTGAAGCTCAACAAGTAAGAGAAGGTCGGACTACCATATTATGATGAAAAGAGACGCCCGCAGAGCGTCTCTTTTTATTCTTTCAGCAGCTTCATCCGCTCGCGCCAGTCGGGCATGTAGCGCTCGATGAGCGCGTAGAACGCGGGGGAGTGGTCGTGGTGGCGGATGTGCGCGAGCTCGTGGACGACGACATAGTCGATGGCTTCGCGCGGATACTGCATCAGCCGCCAGGAAAAGCAAAGGCTGTTTTTCCCGCTGCACGAGCCAAAGCGCGTGCGCGCGGACGTAATCTTGAGGCCCGTCGGCGTGAGGCCCATGATGCCGCTCCAGTAATCGACGCGCATCGGGAGGTATTCCTTCGCACGCGCGATGAGCGCTTTGCGCTCCTCGTCCGTCGGCTCGGGATGGGCAAGGCGGCGCGCCTGCTGCTTTTCGCGGGCGCGGGTAAGCCAGTCCTCGTGCTCGGCGACAAAGCGGTCGATGAACTCTTTTTTGACGCCGTAGGGCGCGCGGACGACGGCATTTCCGTCGCGGTCCAATTGCAGGGACATCGTACGGCGCTTGGCGCGAATCAGCGTATAGTCCGTCATTCGCCAATATAGGTGAAGCGGCGGAACGTCTTGCCGTCGCGCTCGACAGTCTCGTTCCACATGCTCACGGGCCGCACCCAGAGGCTAAAGTCGCCGTACAGCGCGCGATAGACGACGAGCTCCTCCTCGGTTTCCGAGTGGCGCGCAATGCCGAGAACCTCATATTCTTTGCCCTTGAAGTGGCGGTAGCGCCCGGGCTTGATGCTTTCCATGAATGATGCCTCCTGCAAAGGATTTGGATAGAGTATAGCACGAAGAAGCGAAAAAAGGAAGCGGCGTGCGCCGCTTCCTTTTTGATTTGATTTTGAAATTTGCTTCTTAGTAGCTGCCGAGGTCGGCGGACTTGTCGCCCACGACGCTGACGCCGAACTCGTAGTCGTTGCCGGGGAGGATGGCGTTCAGGATGACGCCGCACAGGGCCGCGATGGCGAGGCCAGAGAGGGTGACGGCCGCGCCGCCGACAGTGAAGGTGATGCCGCCGACCGAGCTGAAGCCGAGGCCGCTGACGAACATGACCGCTGCGATGATCAGGTTGCGGGACTTGGTGAGGTCGACCTGGTTTTCCACGATATTGCGCACACCGACCGCGGAGATCATACCGTAGAGGATGAAGCTGACGCCGCCGACGATGGCCGCGGGGATGGAGTTGACGAGCGCGTCAAACTTGGGGGAGAAGCTCAGGATGATGGCGTAGATGGCCGCGAGGCGGACGACGCGGGGGTCGTAGACCTTGGAGAGGGCGAGCACACCGGTGTTCTCACCGTAGGTGGTGTTGGCAGGGCCGCCGAAGAAACCGGCGAACGCGGTGGCGAGACCGTCGCCGACGAGCGTGCGGTGCAGGCCCGGGTCTTCGATGAAGTTCTTGCCGGTGGTGGAGGAGATGGCGGAGATATCACCGATGTGCTCCATCATAGCCGCGATGGCGATAGGGGCCATGACCAGGATGGCGGAGACGTCAAATTTGGCGATGACGAACTGCTGGAGACCAAGGAAGCTTGCTTCACTCACACCGGAGAAGTCGACCTGACCGGCGATGACCGCGACGATGTAGGAGCCGACGACGCCGAGCAGGATGGGGATGATCTTGACCATGCCCTTGCCCCAGATGTTGGCGACCACGATGATGGCCATAGCGACGAGGGCGAGCCACCAGCAGGTGGAGGCGTTATTGATGGCGGAGCCGGAGAGGTTCAGGCCGATCATGATGATCATCGGGCCCGTGACGATGGGAGGGAAGTAACGCATGACCTTTTTCACGCCGAGCACCTTGAAGAGGAGTGCGAGCACGAGGTAGAGGAGACCTGCGATCACGATGCCGCCGAGCGCGTAGGCGAGCTTCGTTTCGGGATCGAGACCTTCGTAGGCGGGCATCGTCGCGACCGTGGAGAAGCCGCCGAGGTAGGCGAACGAGGAGCCGAGGAACGCGGGGACCTTGAACTTGGTGCACACGTGGAACAGCAGCGTGCCGAGACCGGCGAACAGCAGCGTCGTCTGGATGGAGAGCGGCAGGCCGTAGCCCTGGACCAAAATGGGGACGAGCACCGTCGCGCCGAACATGGCGAACATGTGCTGCAGGCCCAGGATCAGCATTCTGGGGGTGCCCAGCTGTCGGGCGTCGTAGATGGCTTCGTGTCCGAGATCTTTCTTCATGTGATTTTCCCTCTTTGCTTTCTTCTTATTTTTATTCTCATTTGAATAAACATGGTTGGGCCCCGCGTGGGCAAAAAATAAGACCGGTAAGAAAACTTACCGGTCAAAAGAAACAATATCAATAAAAACGGAAACAGCAATACCAATGGAGGGGTTTTTCTTTTTCGGCGCGGTGCAGAGCATCATGGGTCGTTCCTCCTGTTCGTTTGTTGTCGTCTGACCAAGAATACCCGAAAGCAGGCAAGATTGCAAGCCGGAATTTTGACCAATTTACATGAAAGATATCCATCATTTTTGTGCAAAAATGCGGGCAGCAAAACGAAATTTTTCCTGCAAAGGACTTGCCAAGACTGCTTTGATGATGTAAAATACCCATACCTCCTATTGATAACACCTATAAATGGAGGACTTTTTAAAAAGAGAGTGTGTGTTGTATGGAAAAGAAAAAAATGAGTCTGCCAAAGCAGATCGTACTTGCCCTGATCCTGGGTATCGCGGTCGGTCTTATCTTCTACTTTGTCGGTAAGCCCGAATTTACCACCAACTACTTAAAGCCCTTCGGCACGATCTTCGTCAATCTTCTCAAGTTCATCGTTGTGCCCGTCGTGCTGCTGTCGATGATCGACGGTATCATCTCCATGGGCGATATGAAGAAAGTCGGCTCCGTCGGCTGGAAGACGGTTGCCTACTTCCTCGTCACCACGGCAATCGCCTGCGTCATCGGCCTTCTCTTTGCGAACATCTTCAACAATGCCGGCCTGTTTCCCACGCTCGCGCTGGAAGAGGGCGCTGTGTGGGATAAAGCGACGAGCGCCAACTTCATGGATACGCTGGTTGCCATCTTCCCGAGCAATATGTGGAAGTCTTTCACGGAAGCCAACATGCTGCAGGTCATCGTGATCGCCCTGATGTTCGGCGGCGGCATCCTTGCCGCGGGCGAAAAGGGCAAGCTTGCCAAGGACCTGGTCTCCACGCTCTATGCAGTCATCGAGCGCGTGATGGCCTTCATCATCTCCCTCAGCCCCATCGGTGTGTTCACGATGATGGCGTGGGTCGTCGCCACGCAGGGCCCCGAGATCCTGACGTCTCTCGGTATCGTGCTTGGCTGCGCTTACCTCGGATACATTGTCCACGCGATCCTCTGCTATTCCTTCTCCGCTAAGGCGTTTGCGGGCATCAACCCCTTCACCTTCTTCAAGAAGGCATCCCCCGCGATGATTTTCGCCTTTACCTCCACCTCCTCTGCCGCCACGATCCCTCTGAGCAAGGAGTGCGCGGATGAGCTGGGCGCGGAGAGCGACGTTTCCTCCTTTGTTATCCCCCTCGGCGCGACGATCAACATGGACGGCACCGCCATCTATCAGTGCGTCGCCACCATCTTTCTTGCCACCTGCTGCGGCATGACGCTGACCCTTGGCCAGATGGTCACGATCGTCGTCACCGCAACGCTTGCCTCCATCGGCACAGCCGGTACGCCGGGCGCAGGCATGATCATGCTTGCCATGGTGCTCGAGGCGATGAACATTCCCGTCGATATGATCATGATCATCTACGGCATCGACCGTCTTTTCGACATGGGCCGTACCTGCCTGAACATCACGGGCGACGTCTCCTGCGCGCTGTGCGTTACCAAGTGGGAGAACAAGAAGGCTGCCAAGGCTGCCAAGTAATTTTCTGTTCCGCAATCAAAATGCCGCCCCGATTCGGGGCGGCATTTTTCGTCCGAACAAAGCGGATTGGGATTGCATTTTAACACAGCGGGGCATACAATGATGCTGCTTCGCCAAAGGCGAGGCACAGGAGGAAGAAGATGACGACTGATCGGAAACGGGGATATCTCTATATCCTGCTTGCCGCGATGCTCTATTCCACGACGGAGGTCGCGCTCAAGGCGCTCGGCGGCGCGTTTGCACCCATGCAGGTGACAGTCGAGCGTGTGCTGCTCGGCGCGGCTGCGCTGATGCCCTTTGCACTGAACGACCTCAAAAAGCGGGATATCCAGCTTACAAAGGCGGACTGGGGCTATTTCACACTGCTCGGTTTTCTGACGGTGACGCTGCACATGTCACTTTTGCAGATGGCGGTGCTGCACATGGACGCCTCAGCTACATCGATTATCTACTCGGGCAATCCTGTGTTCGCGGTGGCGCTGGCGCACTTCATCCTGCATGAGCCGCTGAAAAAGAACCATCTGCTGGCCATCGGCGTGGAACTTGTCGGCATTCTCTTCATCCTCAATCCCGCGCACCTTGAGATCAGCCTGCGCGGCTTTTTGGAGATCATCACCGCCACGCTGCTGTTTGCCACTTACGGTACGCTCTGTAAGCTGCGTCTGCCGCGGCTCGGCGCGCTCGTGATCACGACTTTCAACATGCTCATCGGCGGTCTGGAGCTTCTTTTCCTGCTGCTGCTCGGTGAGATTCCGGCGGTCGGTGCGCTTTACAGCGGCCTGGGGCTGGAGATATTTGCGGGCATTCCGTTTTTCACGAGCTTTACGCTCAAAACGACGCTGCTTTTGTGCCATGTCGGCATCGGCTGCGCGGCCATCGGCTTTCTGCTTACGGCGAAGATCACGGAGTACACCTCCGCGACGGAGGCGTCGTTCGTTTATCTCGTCAAGCCCGTTCTGGCAACGGCGCTGGCGGTCGTCGTGTACCACGAGCATATCAGCGTGAACCGCATGGTCGGCATCGCGTTCTTTGTGGCGGCGTCGCTGTGTGTCAGCGTGCCGGTGCTGAGAGAAATGCGGCGGGAGCGCGCGGTAAAAACTTGACAATGAGAATGGAAAAGCGGAAGGGCAGCGCCCTTCCGCTTTTTTGTTATTCGTCGATGCGGGTGATGTCGTGGATCCACTTGCCGGAGTGCAGGCGGTAAAGGCCGAGGGGGGATTTGATGATATATTCGATCATCAGGCAGAGGCAGAAGACCTCGTTCGGCACCTTGAGCACAAGGCCGAGCAGACACATCATCGGCAGCGTGCCGCACCAGAGGGGGAAATTGTCGATAAAGAGCGAGGCGTGCACGTCGCCGCCGCCGCGCAGCACGCCGACGACCATCGTGGTTGAAAAGCTGTGCAGCGGGATGGCGCAGGCATAGCACATGAGCATCACACTGCAAAGCCGCTCGGCGACCGCCGAGAGCGAGAAGAGCGGCATGACGAACGGGCGCATCAGCGTCACGAACATCGTGTATTCGGCGACGCCGAGCACAATGCCGAACGCGAACGCCGTGAAGCACAGCGCGCGGCCGATGTTGTAAACGCCCTTTAAGTTGCCCGTGCCGATCTCCTTGCCGACGATGACGGACACCGCCGCCGCGATGCCGAACACGCCGGAGGTCATCAGTTTGTCGATATTGCCCGCAAGCGTGTAGGCGGCGATGAGATCGCTGCTATTTTCCATGTGGCCCATGATGACCGTGATCATCGAAAAGCCCGTGCCCCAGAGCGTCTCGTTGATGAGCACCGGCGCGCTGTAGCGCAGGAATTTACGCAGCATGTCCATGCCGGGGCGGAGGATGGCGTGCTTCATGAGCGGCATCGTGCGGCAGCGGAACGCGTAGGAGAACGCGACGACGAACTCCACCACGCGGGACAGAAGCGTCGCTACCGCCGCACCCGTGATGCCGAGTGCGGGCAGACCGAGCTTGCCGAAGATCAGCACATAGTTGCCGAGCGTGTTGCAGAGCATCGAGATTGCGAAGACGATCATGCCGAAGCGCGGATTTTCGATGCTGCGCTGCATGCCGATGTAGATGGAGGAAAGCGAGTTGAAAATGTAGGAGAAGCCGACGATGCGCAGGTACGGCTCGGCCAGCTCCACGAGTGTCAGATTGTCGGTGATGAGGTAGAGCACCTGCGCGGGAAACGCGCACAGAATGGCGGCAAACAGCACGCTCACTCCGCCCGCAATCATAAAGCCGATGCCCATGACGCGGTTGATGCTCTCGCGGTCGCCGCGGCCCCAGTATTGGCTGATGAGCACGCTTGAGCCGCTTTGCAGGCCGAAGACGACGAGCTGGATGATGAAGACTGGCACGTTCGCCACCGTGACGGCGGACATCTGATCGCTGCCGAGAAGTCCCACCATGAACGTATCGAGAAAGCCGAGCGACGTGGTGATCAAATTCTGCACGATGACCGGCAGCGCCAGCAGAAAAAGATGCTTGTAAAAGCCCTTGGGCTGGTGAAGATAGGAGAACATAAAAACCTCGAATGTTGGAATTACAGCATGGGGAAGCGCGTGTCGCGGTGGGTTTTGAGGGCGGAGACGAGTGCGTCGATCTCTTCTTTCGTCGTCTCGGGGCCGAAGCTGACACGCAGCACGCCCGCGGCGGTCTTTTTGTCAAGGCCCATCGCGCGGTAGACGTGGCTCAGCTGCCCGCGATGGCAGGCGGAGCCTGCCGAGATGCAGATGCCCTGTGCGCCAAGTTCCGTAACGACATTCGCCGACGGGTAGCCGACGAGCGAGATCGACAGGATGTGCGGCGCGGTCCCGTCGCCGATGCGGACGACGCCGTCGAGCGCGAGGAGCTTTTCCTCGGCGTAGGCCTTGATGGCGGCGACGTGGGCGAGCTTTTCATCGAGATGGTCGGCGCGCAGCTCGACCGCCTTGGCAAAGCCTGCGATCTGGCCCGTGGCCTCTGTGCCGGAGCGCAGGCCGCTCTCCTGCCCGCCGCCAAAGATCAGCGGTTTGGGCGCGCGGATGCGCTCGCCCAAATACAGGCCGCCGATACCCTTGGGCGCGCCGAGCTTGTGCGCGCTGACGGAGATGAGGTCCGCGCCCAGCGTGTCGGTGCGGAACGGAATTTTCAAAAAGGCCTGCACCGCGTCGGTGTGCAGCAGGGCACGGGACTTTTTCGCTTTCAGAAGCTGCGCGACCTCGGCCACGGGGAAGATGCAGCCCGTCTCGTTGTTGACGAGCATCATCGTGACGAGCGCGGTGTCGTCGCGCAGTGCACTTTCGACCTGAGAGGCGGTGATGTCGCCGTTCTTGTCGGGCTTTAAGTACGTGACGGAGCAGCCCTCCTGCTCGAGGGTCTTGCAGGTCTCGAGAATCGCGCTGTGTTCCACGGCGGTCGTGATGATGTGCTTGCCGAGGTGGCGGTTCTGGTGCAGGGCAAGGCGGACGGCCCAGTTGTCGCTCTCCGACCCGCAGGAGGTGAAGACGAACTGTTCACTCTTGCAGCCGAGCGCGGCGGCAATCGTCTCGCGCGCCGCGGCGACAGCGTTGCGCGCCTGCTTTCCAATGGGGTACTGCGAGCTGGGGTTGCCCCAGCCAGAAACCAGCGTATCGTAAACGGCGTGCGCCACCTCTTCGGGAACGGGGGTGGTGGCCGCGTGATCGAGATAGATCATATCGGGAAAATCCTTTCTTTGGACTTGTCAGAATGCTCAAATGATTATACAATATAAAAATAAAAAAGCAAGGGCGGCGGACGCTTTGCGTCGGATACGGCAGAAAAAAAGCGGGACTTTACCGCCCAAATCGCGGAAAAGGATACAAACATACATGAAAGTTGCGATCTGCACCCTCGGGTGCAAGGTGAACCAATATGAAACGCAGGCACTCGAGCAGGAGCTTTTGCACCGCGGACATACACTGGTGGATTTTGAGGAGACGGCGGACGCCTACGTTGTCAACACCTGCTCGGTCACGGCGGTGAGCGACAAAAAGTCGCGCCAGATGCTCCGTCAGGCGCAGCGCCGCAACCCGAGCGCGGTCATCGCCGCCTGCGGCTGCTACGCCCAGACGCATCCCGAGGACGTCAAAAAGCTCGGACTCGACGTCATCGCCGGCACGAATGACCGTGCGAAGTTCATCGACCTTTTGGAGCGCGCGGCACAGGACAAAACGCCTATTGTCGATGTCGACGACGTCTGGGAGCGGCGCGATTTTGAGGTGCTGCCCGCGGGCGGTATGGTGAATCGCACACGCGCGATGCTCAAGGTCGAGGACGGGTGCGTGAACTTCTGCACCTACTGCCTCATTCCTTACGCGCGCGGGCGCGTGCGCTCGCTGCCGATGGACGAAGCTGCAAAGCAGGTGAAAGCGCTGCGTGAGGAGGGCTACCGTGAGATCGTGGTCACGGGCATCGAAATTTCGTCCTACGGCTCGGACTTCAAGGACGGGGCCTCACTCATCGACCTTTTGGAGCTCATCGCGCGCGAGGGCGGCGACATGCGCATCCGCCTCGGCTCGCTCGAACCGCGGACCATCACGGAGGAATTCTGCAAGCGGGCGTCGAAGCTTCCTTACCTCTGCCCACATTTCCACCTCTCGATGCAGTCGGGCTGCGACGCGACCTTAAAGCGTATGAACCGCAAATATGATACGGCGCGCTATATGGAATCCTGCGACCTGCTGCGTCAGTATTTTGACGACCCTGCCATCACGACGGACCTCATCACGGGCTTTCCCGAGGAGACGGAGGAGGAATTCGCGCAGACGCTTGACTTCATCGCGCGCGTCGGCTTTGCCGACATGCACGTCTTCCCTTATTCCATCCGCCCAGGCACGAAGGCTGCGGAGATGCGCCAGATCGACATGCCCGTGCGCGAAGAGCGCGCTGCGCGCGCCTCGGCTGTCGCCAAGACGATGCACGAAGCGTATCTTGCGTGCTGCGTGGGCAAGACCTTTCCCGTGCTCTTCGAACGCGACCGCAAGGGCGGCAGCGCGGGCCACGCGCCGAACTATATGGAGGTATCCGTCGCGCAGGAAGGCCTGCACAATCAGGTGAAAAACGTGAAGATCACGGCGGTCGACGGCGGCAGTCTTCGCGGCGAGTTGGAGGAATAACGCATGGCCAACCATTTTTATGCCTATATCTCCCGCATGCGCTGTGTCAAGCGCTGGGCGCTCATGCGCAACACCGAAGAGGAGAACATTCAGGAGCACAGCCACATGGTCGCGGTGCTGGCGCACGCGCTCGCGCTCATCCGCACGCGTGTCTTCGGTCTGCCCACGGACGCGAACGCCGTGGCGGTCGCCGCGCTCTACCACGACGCAACAGAGATCCTGACCGGCGATATGCCGACGCCCATCAAGTACTATAACCCCGAGATCCGCGACGCCTACCGCAAGGTCGAGGCCGTGGCAAGCGACAAGCTGCTCTCCATGCTGCCGGACGAACTGCGCGCGGACTATGAGCCCATCATCAAGATCGAGGACGAGACGACGAAAAAGCTCGTCAAAGCGGCGGACAAGCTCTCGGCCTACATCAAGTGCGTCGAAGAGCTCAAGGCGGGCAACATGGAATTCAAAAAGGCTGCGGAGCAGACGCACCGCGCGCTGAATGAGATGCACATGCCCGAGCTCGACTATTTCATGGTCAACTGCATGGAGAGCTTCTCCATGACGCTCGATGAGCTTGAATGACGCGGAATTAAGGAGGAAAACACCATGAACATCACTTGGCTGGGCCATTCCTGCTTTGCGGTCGAGAGCGCGGGCTGGCGCATCGTGCTCGACCCCTACTATGTAGAGACGTATCCTGCGCTGCACATCGAGGCGGACGAGGCGCTGTGCTCGCACGGCCACCGCGACCACGCCTTTCTGGAGGCGGTGACGCTCTCGGGCTGCGACAAATCGGAAAGCCCGTTTACGGTCGAGACGGTTTCAACGTTCCACGATGACAAGAAAGGTTCACTTCGCGGCGAGAACGCCATCCATATCCTGCGCGCAGAGGGGATGACGCTCGTGCACTGCGGCGACCTTGGCCATGAGCTGAGCGAGAAGCAGCTCGCGGCGGCCAAGGGCTGCGACGCGCTGCTGATCCCCGTCGGCGGGTATTACACGATCGACGCGAAGACGGCGAAAAAGGTCGCGGACGCGATCGCGCCGCGCGTGCTCGTGCCGATGCACTACCGCTTCGGCGTGCACGGCTACCCTGAGATCGGCACACTCGATGAATTTCTGGCGCTGTATGAGGCAAAGAAGATCCACAAACTTGATGGGAACTCTTTCGAGCTGACGAAGAACGCACCTGCGGGTGTCATCGTGCCGCGATTTGCCGAATAAGAGAAGAAATGCAAGAGCCGCCCGTTTAGGGCGGCTTTTGCTGTATAAACCCCTTCTTTCCCGCGTAGACTATAGTGCTTGCCCGGCTTGACCGGGGCGGAAAGGGAGGACGGAGCATGAAACGGGAGCTGCGCCGATGGGAGATTGTCGGCTTTATCGCAACTGGCCTTTTCGGGACGCTGCTGCACTTTGTGTACGAATGGACGGGCGGGAATCGCGTGATCGCGGTGTTTTCAGCGGTCAACGAGTCGACCTGGGAGCACATGAAGCTGTTGTTTATCCCGTTTCTCGTGTTCACGGTGGTGGAGTTTATTGTGTTTTCCGAGGCGTTCCGGAACTTCTTCGCCGTCAAGGCGGCGAGCATCTTGCTGGGCCTTGTCTCGATTCCGGCACTTTTCTACACGCTGACGGGAATGTTCGGCAAGCTCCCTGACTGGGTGAACATCACGATCTTCTTCCTCGCCGACGCGCTGCTGTACTTTGTGAGTTACCGCCTGCTGACCGATGGCGCGCTGCGCGGGGGCGCGATGCAGCTCATCGGCTTTGTACTTCTGTGGGCGCTGCTGTTCGCGTTCGTCTGGTTCACGTACCGCCCGCTGCACCTGCCGCTCTTTTTAGACCCCGTGAGCGGGTGCTACGGACTGGAAACACCGTGTTAAAAAAGCCCTGCCGAGAAGTGAACTGCACCCCAAAAAGTTAGACAATATTCTGAAGTAAAAATTGTTCAAGCCCTTTAGCTTTGCCTTGATCCTGCGGTTGTTGTAGTAATCTAGATATTCG